>Ga0118677_10000337_pt1 | contig 102893 bp, 70 predicted proteins | sample AliMusrvi5mmetaG_FD_86154 | JGI IMG/M metagenome (GOLD analysis project Ga0118677, IMG submission 86154) | reverse complement strand
GCCTTCGCTCATCGCCGATTACCAAGGGCGCAAGCAACTCGCCATCGAACTTGTCCTCAACGCCCGCCCGTTCCCATGACCCTTCCAGCCAAACGCCCTGCGTCACCCCTATGGACTTGCCCGGATATGGACAGCACTCTGTCAGCAGTGATCAGGATTTCAACTCCGGCACGGCCCCCGGTAATCTGTCTAGATCCCGGCTTCCGCCATGTGCCGGATGCAGATTTGCGACCACGTTTCCAATTCCTCGAAACGCACCCCGTTGAGTTCCTCCAGCGGCGAGAACGCCATGTCGGTTAAAGCGTCCTCATGCGAGGCCACGTTGTCGCTCTCCAGTTCCACCAGATGGACTATCCCTAGGTGGACGCGTCCCACCGGGCTGGAATCGTCATTGAGCAGGGCGATGATCTGGTGCTGGTGTTTTTCCGGCAGGATCAACTCCTCCTCGATCTCGCGGGTAACGGCAGCATGGTAGGCATCCGGCCCGGTTTTCCCGCCACCGGTGTCCACTGGGTTCACATGACCACCCACACCTACGGAGACTTTTGCGTGCAGTCGGCTTTCGCCCCCGGATTTCCCACGGGTGTAATGCAGGATGCGCCCGCCGCAGCGGAACACGCAATAGGGAATCAATTGCTTGTGGCTCGGGTCGTCTTCAGCCGCAGCGCGGTCCATGAAAAAGTGGTTTGCCGGGTCCAGCAACCTTGCCACGGCCTCACTCAGGTCTGCCGTCCTAATGCCTTCGAAGGCCCCTATTTCATCAAAAAGCGCCCTCGGGACCACCAACACCTGTTCTCCTGCATACTTCGACATGCGCGCAACATACCCACCCCGCCTCTCCCGCCAAGCCCGCAAATTCACCTCACGGGTGATTTTTCTCAAAATCCTCTTGCCCAGTCCCCAGCCCCCCGGTAAACCTCCGCCCCACCCGTAAGGGGCGTTAGCTCAGCTGGTAGAGCACTTGCATGGCATGCAAGGGGTCAGCGGTTCGAATCCGCTACGCTCCACCACTCTTGTCTGCCAAGAGTGATTCCGAAAGCCTTGGAAAGGGGCTGTTTGGGAACGGAACAGGGAACAGATCTGCCTAAATATCCTCAAGTTCATTCCTTACAGTTTTCGGGGGAGACATCACTGGACTTTTTCAACGTCTCTAAAACCCGTAAAACTGGTGCTATCAGGGCCATGTCTGGTGCCAGTTGTGCTTTCTGGATTGCCTGATAGTAAGAAGCCACCAGTTTGCCCATAAGGTTGGCAAAGGTATGTGGAGCGGCTAGAAACTGACGCGTCAAGGATTGGATTCCGTGGGCAAAGGAGGCAACCGCTTCTTTGTGCCGTTCCATAGCGGTCAAAATCATGCCTTGCGCCCCACTGGACGTGGCCAATTCGGGCAGGAAGGCATCGGGACGCGACTGCGCAAGTTGCTCATTAATCCGCACAGATTCCTGCGCCTTGGACAAAGCTTCCTCGGGCCGTCCCAATTCGCCCAGCCTATTGGCCAGATTGCTCAGCGAGGCCGCCAAATCGGGCAGGAAGGCATCAGGACGCGACTGAGCAAGTTGCTCATTAATCCGCACAGATTCCTGCACCTTGGACAACGCTTCCTCGGGCCGTCCCAATTCGCTCAGTATAATGGCCAGATTGCTCAGCGATGTAGCCAGGCGGGGCAAGAAGGCTTCAGGACGTGACTGCGAAAGTTGCTCATTAATTCTCACAGATTCCTGCGCCTTGTACAACGCTTCCTCGGGCCGTCCCAATTCGCTCAGCCTATTGGCCAGATTGTTCAGCGAGGCCGCCAAATCGGGCAGGAAGGCATCAGGACGCGACTGCGAAAGTTGCTCATTAATCCGCACAGATTCCTGCACCTTGGACAACGCTTCCCCTCGCCGTCCCAATTCGCTCAGCATAACGGCCAGATTGCCCAGTGACATAGCCAAGCCGGGCAGAAAGGCATCAGGACGCGACTGCGAAAGTTGATCATAAATCCGCACCGCTTCCTGCACCTTGGCCATCGCTTCCTCACGCCGTCCCAATTCGCTCAGCCTATTGGCCAGATTGTTCAGCGATATTGCCAAGTCGGGCAGGAAGGCATCGGGACGCGACTGCGAAAGTTGATCATAAATCCGCACCGCTTCCTGCGCCTTGGCCATCGCTTCCTCGCGATGTCCCAAGGCGCTTAGCATAGTGGCAAGATTATTCAGCGAACCCGCCAAGTGGGGCAGGAACGTATCGGGACGCGACTGCGCAAGTTGCTCTCTGATCCGCACGGCTTCCTGCGCCTTGGCCAACGCTTCCTCTCGCCGTCCCAAGTCGCTTAGCATAGTGGCCAGATTGTTCAGCGACATAGCCAAGGCGGGCAGGAAGGCATCGGGACGCGACTGCGCAAGTTGCTCTCTGATCCGCACCGCTTCCTGCGCCTTGGACAACGCTTCCTCGCGTCGGCCCAAGTCGCTAAGTGTATTGGCCAGATTGTTCAGCGAAGCCGCCAAGTCGGGCAGGAAGGCATCGGGACGCGACTGCGCAAGTTGATCATAAATCCGTACCGCTTCCTGCGCCTTGGACAACGCTTCCTCGCGACGACCTAAGGAGCTTAGCATAGTGGCCAGATTGTTCAGCGCACCCCCCAAGTGGGGCAGGAAGGCATCGGGACGCGACTGCGCAAGTTGCTCAGAAATCCGCACCGCTTCCTGCGACTTAGACAACGCTTCCTCTCGCCGTCCCAAATTACTTAGCCTATTGGCCAGATTGTTTAGCGACATAGCCATGTCGGGCAGGGAGGCATCGGGACGTGACTGCGCAAGTTGCTCAGAAATCCGCATGGCTTCCTGCGCCTTGGCCAACGCTTCCTCGGGCCGTCCCAAGGCGCTAAGTGTATTGGCCAGATTGTTCAACGCTCTTGCCCAAACGGATAAAATCTCAGGGGGCTTATTGCTCTGCATTCCGAAGAGGTCGGCAGCTTTACGAAGTGCAAGTTCGGCGGACTTAAAACGGGCGTGTTCATAAAAACCGTTTCCAGCACGCAATAGGAGCGTTGCTCGGGTGATCTCATTACCGGGCAGTCCACTCAGTCTCTCGGCGCGTTCTAGTGCATAATCGGGGTCGGAGGTAGTTTCATCGGACCCGGTGGTTGCCGGCATATTTTCAAGCTGAACTATCTGATAATCATCTTCAGCAAGCGATTGTTCCGGCGACTCAAGTTCCGGGGCGGCTTTAACCATGACGACAGATGCGCGGACGGACCAAAGGTCAGGTGCGGCCTCTCGCAACAAAGGATTCAACCAAGGTGCTCCTACCAGCACCAAGGGACAATGAAAACGACGAAGAAGCGAATTGCGATGCTGGTTCATGGAGGCCAAACCAAACCGCCAAGCTTCTTTCCATCCGGTAATTTCGGGATCTGATTCCGATATAACTGAACCCAACCAAATGCCGCCAAGATCATCTGTTGACGGCAACTCAAAAAGGCGGTCGACGACACTGCTGGCGTCGTGTCGCCATTCACAAGGCAACTCTGCCAGTCGCTTGCCTTTGGCCACAAGCTGAGCTTCAAGGTAACGCCGACAAATATTTGATCCTACCGCGCCCGGCAGCAGCAGCACCAAAAAGGAAAAACCTTCGCCAAGATCAAAATGGGCCAGCAACCGTTGCCAGTCCAACCATGCTTCGTGTCCGTAGAGTTGAAGAAATTCTTGATGGGCTTTGTCAGTGATCCGGGACATTTCAGCCGTTTGCCGGAACCGGTAGTTTGGCGAGGTTGCTCACTTCTTCACGAATGAGCGGGTGAATGTCATACCAATCTTTGCCGTTTTTGAGAAATAGGACGAGATGCGAGTCGAGAAATCGACTGACGCGGCCTATGCTTTCGGGATAGGAGTTCGGTAGCGACAGTTCGCGGACTTCTCCGATTTGTTTGAGCCAGCGGGCGTCTTCGATGGCAATGGGAAGATACTCGTTGCGCACATTTTCAATGGCACGGAGCAAAACTTCTGATGAAGCGGGCAGGGTCTTGCTCCATGTCTGGATCAAGACAATAGTTTCTCGGAACAGCCGCAAGAGGTCGCGAAAATGACCGCCGCTCATGTCGATGAGCTTGTTGGCGGCGTCATGTCCGGCTTGGCCCTCGCCCAGAATTCGGTGATAGGATTCCTCACCCAACCGCTTGGAAATCACCTCGCGTAGCAGGGTCCGACCGTTTTCATCACGGGATCGTTTGAGATCAATGTTCCATAGGCGCACGCAGGGCAAGGTTTCAATACTGAAAGCGCCCGGGAGAACGAATTGCAGCCACGGCGGCACCGTATATACGACGTGAATATAAGGGAGCTTGAGTTGATCGCGGTGGTTAGCAAACAGTTTTTCGACACTCTGAATTACGGATTGTTCGTCGGAACGGGAGCCTCGCAGTTGCTCAAATTGGTCGAAGATAAACACGATTTTCAGATCGGGATTCTTCTTTTCCTTTCGAATAGATTTAACGCCTTCTTCGATGAAGGTGTTTATCTCCCTCTTGAGTTCGTTAAGGCGGTTGGAGAGGAAGTCGTTAAGTTTTCTCCGGAAAGACGGCGCTGTTTTGAGCGCCATTTTCAAATCCACTCCTGCCTTGAGTTCTCCAATGAGTTCCTTTGCTGGCAAGCCAACTTCCCCCTTTGCAGTGATCGCATCGATCTCAACTGTGGTATCAGTTAGGTATTTGGTGAAGCGTTTCCAATAGGATTCTCCTGGCGTCTTGATTCGGTCCTTTTCGAGTTGCTCACTAAAAGCCCCGGCAACGCTCAGAAGCATGGTAACTATGTCAATTTCTTCAGAGGCACTGATATATTCCAACGCATCGGCGTAGATTACGAAATAGCCTTTTTGTTCCAATTCCTTGCGTAGCCGGAAAAGCTCGGTGGTCTTGCCAGTGCCCCGGAAACCAGAGAATAATTGCAGACTTTCATCATCCGACCATTCAATGCGCGTTTGCAGTTTTGCCACGGGATTCTCACCATCTGCCCGGCCGTAAATGGACTCGTAAAATCTGTCGCCGGGGGACAAGGGTTTGTCAGCCAAGCTACGGAATGCTTCTTTCAAAAGAGGCTCATCATCTACATTTGGTGCCATGGGCTTAAGCTACAGCGCAGTACGCTGACGGGAAAGAAAAATTCCACCATTTTGTTTGGTGATCTGAGTTCGTTTCAGTTGCTCAAATACTTTTCTCACTGGTGCGATTACTTCTGTGCAGTAATCCTTACCGTTTCCTGCGCCTTGGCCAAAGCCTCCTCGTCCCGACTCCAGTAGTTCAGCATGTGCGGGTGAAAAATGATTACACGGGCCGGGAGATTCCACCGATTTCCATGAGGATTTTGGGGGGAACCACATTTTCTTTCTACAAACCATCCCTAGTGGGCGAGAAACCTTCCTTCAAGCGTATCACACCTAGTTTCGGCAGGGAATTTTGGCATTAGGCATTATGCGCTGGCAGGCAGAACCATTTTAGCGGTTTACCTCCGTGTGGGTTTGGCTCGGTGTAGGATGTGATGAGATCAAGCTCTATGGCTTCGTTAATGGCATGGCGGGCAGGGCGGTCTGAGCAGGAGCATTTGCGCATGAGCCATTCAATCAGGGTCTGCCGATGCATGGCACCTGTTTCCACGGCGGCGACCACGTCTATGGCAGATACCTTTTTGCCCCTTCCAGGGCTTGCAGTCGCCTTGCTGGCGTCGATCAACTCCCCCGCCTCGTCACTATCCACCGGGAGCCACGCGGGCTTTGTGGGATCGTTAGTGCGCTTCACGAAGTAGGACGCGCAGTAATTGCCTTGCGCGTCCCGCCATCCGGTGGTCTGGCGTTTCGAGACCTTCACCACGGATAGACCATCAGCGGTGGTCGGACGCAGCGTCAGGATTGCCCGTGGAATGTTAGCCAGTTCACTGCCGCCGATCGCGCTGTAGGTATCATCCGTGTTGTCCCATCCATCCTTGGCCATCTTCCCAGTGTGATGGGCTAGCAGGGCAGCACAGTCGAATTGTTGGAGAACAGGCATCAGTCCGGCACGGAGCCACTCTGACGCGCATGCCACGACCTCCCCTCCGACGTATGACAGCAGCGGGTTCACAATCACCAGGTCTGCTGGAGACTCCCTGAGCAGCTTGGCCAGATGCCCGTGGAAACGCTCCCCAACATACTCCCGGCAAAACTCGGTGCGGAGCATGGTGTCCAGCGGGGCCAGATCCTGCGCCCTTAGCTGCCGCCCAGTGATCGCAGCGGAGTGTTCCAGGAATCCTTCCCGGCATTGGCCCATAGTCACGCCGTCGTCCTCTCCACTGAAAAGCAGGATGCGGAGCGGGCGGGGCGGATGGATACCCAGATAGGGCAAACCCAGTCCCCAAGCCATGGCGGACTGGATGGACGCAACGGATTTTCCAGCACCCGCAGTGCTGATGAATGTGGCGATGTCACCCCGGCGGAGCCATCCGTTTCCTAACAATACAGTTTCCTGCGGCGTTTCGGTGGGGTATGAGTTCACCCCGGCCACGATCATGGAATGAGTCTGGCCAGGATGCCCGGCCTCCAGTGCCGCAAACTCGCGCATGATCTCGGCAGAGTCCTCTCCACGCTCAAGAGCCATCCGTAGCTTCCCTGCCAGGTGGTCCCGCTTCCGTTCTGCGTCATAGCGCCGGATGATTTCTAGCAGTGAACCGCAATCCTGCGGGCGCGGTGAGTATCCTTGGTTAGACTCGCATAGCTCATCACGGATGCTCTGCGGAGCATCCATGAAATAGACATACACCCCCGCAAAGTCTTTAGCCCCATGATTGAGCATCGCGTCCAGAATGCCCTTGGCGACTTCCGGGAAAATCCCCGGCATCATGTCGGGGTCTATCACGTTGATCTGCTTCGGGCCGTAGTCGCACCATGATCGTAGCACTTGCCGTGATGCCTCCTCCGCCTTTCCAAGAAAGCGGTCGCTGTGGCAAAGGACATGACCCATGCCCTGCGCTGGCGATGTTTGAGCCGGAGCATGTGAGGCATTGAGATGCGGAGCAGCATCATCGATGGAGGCAATGCAATTTTTTTGCGAGACGTTCATTTCGCTCCGCATTTTTCTCATGATCAGATTGCTTAAAAGCGGATCGCGTGGTCCCCGGTACCAATAAGTTTGGTCACTAAAATCCGACTCGCTCGCAAACGACCGCTTGAAGCGCCCGCGCTCAAAAAACCTTCGGCTCAAAGCATGCAGCAAGCAGTCAAATATTTTTCCTCCTCGATGTGGCGGGTTGCTGCCAATGGGTAGGGTAGCCCATATTTAAATATATGGGCATACCTACCCATTGACGCAATGCAACGAGGAACCAATGGGTAGTTTCAATGGGTAGCTCAGGCTACCCATTGGTTTTTCCGGGCTGGTCGACCTCAGGAAGACGCTCCCCAACTCATCCTCGGGTCTAGCTTCGGGAATCTCTGCGCGTCCGGTCAGTGCGCTGCGGTGATTTGTTCCTCACAGAGCTGTGATTATTCCGCCTGAGCCGTCGCCGTCCTGCGGCGCCAGACCCGGCACGCGTGGGCAAAGAACATGGCGGCAAACAGGAACATGAAGACCGAGAAGAACTGGCCCTTGGTGAGGCTGCCGACCATGGCCGCGTCCGGCTCACGGAATTGCTCACCGAAGATACGGAATGAGGCGTAGAGAGCGAAGAACAATCCGGTTAGAAGCCCGTCGGGCGCCTTGGGGAAACGGGTACGCACGAACCACAAGATGGAAAACAACAGAGCCCCCTCTAACAATCCCTCATAGATTTGTGAAGGGTGGCGTGCCGGGAGGAACTCACCCAGTATTTTGGTGATCTCCGGGTTGTGGCGGGAGGCATCGGCCAATGTTTGGATTGACTCTGGAGCAGCCGCCACTTTGGGGTCCACCCGGACGCACTCCAACCAGACGTGGTTTTGAATTTCTACTGGTTCTTCAGTGAGCGAGAGCGGGAATTTCACAGCCCACGCCACGCCGCTGCATACACGGCCATAGAGTTCACCGTTGATGAAATTCGCCATTCGCCCAAAGAATAAGCCCACGGGCGCCACGACGCAGAGCCCATCGCCCAAACCCGTCCAGGTGACCTTTTGCCTTTTCGCATAAACCCATGTGAAAATCACAAGCCCCAGAATCCCGCCATGACTGGCCATGCCACCCTCCCAAACCCGCAAGACCAGAAAGGGGTCCTTCATCAGTTCCTCCCATCCGGTTTTCGGTAGCTGGTACATCAGGATGTAACCGATCCGTCCTCCGAGAAACACCCCAAACAACGCCGCCGCCGCAATGAAATCCCCGGTTTGCTCTGGTTTGAGCACCCACAGGCGGCGCTGCGCGAGATTTCTGAGCAGCAAAAACCCGCAAACAAAGCCCATCAGGTAAGCCAATCCATACCAACGCAATGCAATCGCCCCGCTGATCGGAAGAATTATCGGATTCAAGTTATGCACGTAAGTCGCGAACACCCGGGCATCCCACACTATCCCCCTGCCCCACGCAAGCCGGGATGATTGATGAAAGAATGCGTTGTTGTCCTGAAGCCACCGAAACAGCCCTGTCACGCAGCTTCCTCATCCCGCATGACCCTGACGCTTCCTTGCCCAGCCCTTTGACAGGCTCAGGACCACGAGGCTATCTGATATTCCCCGCACCGAAATACCGCATCATCTAAAATAAAAAAACCGCTGTGCCGTTGTTGGCGCTGTGAGCCACGTTCCGTAAACTCAATAAGTGGGGTCGTCCGGTGATTTTCAGTTTTCCTGTGAAAGGCTTAACTTAGATCATCAGGTTATGACCCCGGTTCAAATATATCGGTTCGGGCCAGCTACCAAATTTAGTCGTACACAGCAGTCGTTTTCAAAATACCGGCCAAGCTGTCAGCCGCAACTTAAAAGAAAAAAAAGATTCGGCTTTGCAAATTGGATTTTCGTGTCCTGCACTTTCGTGCTAAATTGCCTATCCGGGTCAACTCCGTAGTTGCAGAGGGCTATTGGTTGTTCCACATTCTGGGGCCGTATCTTTCATCATCCATGTTTTCCTCCGAAACACTGATTGCCGACTTTCCTATTCTGGACCAGACCATCCATGGTCGGCGTCTGGTGTATCTGGATAACGCCGCCACCACCCAAAAGCCGCTGCCAGTCCTGCATGCGTCACGCAGCTATTATGAGTTGATCAACTCCAACATTCACCGCGGGACCCACCACCTGGCGCAGGCCGCCACCACAGCCTTCGAAGAAGCACGCCAGACAGTAGCAAAGCATGTGAACGCCCAGTCCCCCGACGAGGTCATCTTCACCTCCGGCACCACAGGGGGCATCAATCTTGTTTCTACCATACTATCTCTATCAGGCCGCATGGGACCTGGGGACGAGGTGCTAATCTCCACACTGGAACATCATTCTAACATCGTCCCCTGGCAAATGCTGTGCCAGCGCACAGGAGCCACGCTCAAGGTGATCCCATGCCATGACGATGGCACACTCGACCAAGATGCCTATCACACACTTCTGGCTGGAGGACGCGTAAAGATCCTAGCCGTCGGATGGATCTCCAATGCCTTCGGCACCGTCAATCCGGTGGCCGCCATGGCCTGTGCCGCGAAGGAAGCGGGGGCGTTGGTCCTTATTGACGCGGCACAAGCAGCCGCCCATCTGCCTATCGACGTTCAGGCCTTGGGGGCGGACTTTCTAGCATTTTCGGGACACAAGATCTACGCGCCCACGGGCATAGGCGTGCTCTGGGGCCGGACTGATCTTTTGACAGAGCTCCCTCCCTGGCAGGGCGGCGGTGAAATGATCAAGGAGGTCACTTTTGCACACACCACCTACAACGATCCTCCCTATAAATATGAGGCCGGCACTCCCAACATCGAGGGCAGCATCGCCCTTGCCGCTGCCTTGGATTACGTGAACTCGATAGGCATGGAGGCCATACACGATCATGAAATCCGCCTCATCCGGACAGCCGCAGAATCGTTAAAAGGCATCCCTGGCATTCGTTTTTTCGGCCCGGCAGGACGCTCCGGTTCACTCTCCTTCGCCATCGAGGGTTTGCATCACTACGACATCGGAACATTGTTAGATCAGATGGGAGTCGCAGTGCGCACAGGCCATCACTGCTGCCAGCCATTGATGGCACGCTTCGGCATCACAGGCACCGTGCGGGCATCCTTCGCGCTTTACAACACCATGCAGGACGTAGAGGCTCTGGCCGATGCAGTGACCAAAGCCGTATCCATGCTGCGCTGACAGGAACCAGACCCCGACAACCCATGCATATCATTCTTGGCATCACCGGTTCCATAGCGGCATACAAGGCGGCCGATCTGGCGTCCCAACTCGTCAAACAAGGGCACGAAGTCCACGCCGTGATGACCCGCTCTGGGTGCGAGTTTATCACGCCACTCACCTTACAGACACTTACGCGCCAACCGGTGGCCGTTTCACTTGATGACGAAAAACAGACGTGGAAACCTGGACATATCGATCTGGCCGACCAGACGGACCTGTTCCTTGTCGCTCCGGCCACAGCCAATGTGATAGGAAATTTCGCCTGTGGGCTGGCACCAGACCCACTTGCTTCAATCTACCTTGCCCTGCCGCGTGACACTCCCGTGCTTATCGCGCCTGCAATGAATGGCAAGATGTGGCTGCATCCGGCCACCCAGCGAAACGTGGCCCTCCTCAGGAAGGACGGCTGCCAATTCGTGGGACCAGCGGAGGGGAGCCTCGCCTGCGGATATGAAGGTCTGGGACGCCTCGCCCCGGTGGAAGATATTTTGGAAGCAGTCGCAGCCGTCTTCCGGGGGAAATGAGGAAATCCCCCTGCCCGTCCTGTTGAAAAAAACCCAGAGGCATCCATCCTGTTTCCGCCTGATGGATGCCAAGTCCCCCGGGCCGAAAAGACGTTTGATGCGTTTCTCTAATTTTTCCGAATTCCGCCCGTTTACTGGATATATCCCCGGTTTTCAGGATAAAGCCTGTCTCCCGCTTCGCTTTGCTGTTTGCACGAAGGCCCCAGGAGCGCCAGACTCAGCCATCCCCACTCACCAATCATGGAAAATTTACAAGAACGTATCGCCCAATCCAGCGGATGGATCCAAACCGTCAAAGATGAAATGGGACGAGTCCTGGTCGGCCAAGATCGCTTGGTGGATCGCCTTCTGATCGGGTTGCTATGCAATGGGCATATCCTGCTCGAAGGTGTGCCAGGCTTGGCTAAAACCCTGGCCGTCAAAGCGCTCTCAGGATCCCTTTCCGCCACCTTCGCCCGCTTTCAGTTCACCCCGGATCTGCTACCCGCAGATCTTGTAGGAACCATGGTTTACCACCCGCAAGTCACTAAGTTCGAACCCAAGCTCGGACCGATTTTTAACAACCTTATCCTAGCCGACGAAATCAACCGCGCCCCGGCCAAAGTGCAATCCGCCCTGTTGGAAGCCATGCAGGAACGCCAAGTTACCTTGGGCGACCGTTCCTATCCGCTGCCAGAACCCTTCCTTGTGCTGGCCACCCAGAATCCCATCGATCAGGAAGGCACCTATCAACTTCCCGAAGCCCAGCTGGACCGCTTCCTGCTGAAGGTGAACGTCGGTTACCCCTCCAAGGACGAGGAACTCGAAATTCTCGACCGCATGGCCACCTCCACGCCACCCTATCGGACGAGGAATGTCGCAACACCCGAGCAGGTGGCCAACTCGCGCGAACTCGTCAACTCCATCTACATTGATCCCGCCATCCGCAAATACATCGTCCAGATCATCCACACCACACGCTACCCGACTCTGGTGGATGCCCCACTCAAGAACCTCGTGCGCGCCGGTGCCTCGCCACGCGGCACTATCAACCTCGCACTGACCTCGCGCGCCCTGGCATTCATGCATGGTCGCGCCTTTGTCACCCCACAGGACGTGAAGGACATGGCTCTCGATGTCCTGCGCCACCGCATCCTCCTAACATACGAGGCTGAAGCGGAGGAAATCACCACCGACTCAGTCGTGGAGCGCATCATGAACAAGGTGCCGGTGCCTTGATCGTCTGATGGTAGAAATTCCGAATTTTTAGATCCACAAATGCTGACGGATGCACAGATCGAGGAAATGATGGCGCGCGTGCGCAAGCTGGAAATCAAAGCCCGCTATATGGTGCGCGAGTCGTTCTCCGGCGAGTATCTCTCATCTTTCCGTGGGCAGGGCTTGGATTTCGACGACTTCCGTGAATACCAGCATGGAGATGAAATACGCTTCATCGATTGGAACGTCACGGCGCGGATGAACGCGCCCTATATTAGAAAATTCCGCGAGGAGCGCGAGGTCTCTGTGGTCCTGGCAGTGGACGTGTCAGGCTCTGCTGACTACGGCAGTGTGTCGCTCAGCAAGCGCGAGGTGGCTGCGGAGACAGCCGCAGTCCTGGGATTCAGCGCGCTGCAGAACGGCGACAAGGTGGGACTGGTGATCTTTGCCAACGAGCCACTGCTTTACATACCACCGGAAAAAGGCAGTCGTCACCTGTTACGCATGATCCGGGAAATCCTCGTGGCAAAACCCGTCACGCCTGGCACTTCCATAGAGCGCGTTTGTGATTTCCTCATCCACACCCTGCGCCGCAAATCCTTGGTTTTCCTCATCTCCGATTTCTATTCGGATCCTCTGAACCGCCCGCTGGGCAGTCTTGCCCGCAAGCATGAGACCGTGGCCCTCCGCGTGATGGACCCTCTGGAAAAGAGGCTGCCCAAGGCCGGAAAAATCGTCATGATAGATCCCGAAACGGGTTTTGATACGCTGGTTAACACCAACAACCCGAATCTGCGCGCGGGCTATGAGCAACTTATGCGCAGGCAGCGCGAAGGGGTAACTGCCCTGTTCAAGAAGCACGGAATTGATACCGCAGATCTAACCACCCATGGCGACACGCTCGCTGAACTGCACCGGCTCCTCAAGCGCCGCAGCCGCAACCGCGCAAGATAGGCACGATGAACGAGAAAGCCAACAGCCTGCAACTGATAGAGCCCGCATCTCCCGATGCTCTGCTCCCGGACTCCGGCTTGCCCTTGTGGTGGATAGCCGGAGGAATCGCAACCGTGGTTGTTCTCGTGATACTCATGATCTGGTGGAAAAGAAGGACCACCACGGTAAGCCCCGCTGGCCCGCGTAGGGCGGCTTACGCGGCGGCCCTTGCGGACCTTGATAGGATAGGCGCTACGGATACCAGGTCTACCACGGTCCAATGTTCGCTCATTCTACGGAAATATCTGACAGCCACAGCGGATGATCCGGCTTTGTTTGAAACGCACGATGAGTTTGTCTCACGTCAAGACGCCTTGCAGTCACTCACCCATGACGCCCGCGCTGCGGCAGAATCCGGGCTCGCCCGCCTGGCCAAGCTGAAATACGCCCAGGAAATCCCCGCTATGGACCCTGAGGTCATTCTAACAGAATCACGCACGCTTCTAGAAACCCTGCACCACGGATTCAACAGATGACGTCAGCGCTAGAGCACTTCCGTTTCGCCCATCCGCTTTGGCTGCTTCTGCTGCTGCCCGCGTTGCTAATGCTGATCCTCAGAAAGGGCCGTGGCGCAGCGGCCGCCCTAATGTTCCCCAATCTATCTGTCCTCTTCAGCCTTGGCAGACGTGTCCGCCACACCGCAGGTAGTCTAGCTCTGCCTCTGACGCTTGTGGCGCTGTTCACTGCCATCCTTGCCATGGCACGCCCCGTTTGGCGCATGGAATACCAAAACCGGACTGCCAGCGGCATCGATATCATGCTGGCTCTAGACCTCTCGCTCTCAATGAATATCGATGACTTCGTTGATCAGGGAGAACACTCCAAACGCATCGACGTCGCCAAAATGGTGGTCAATGATTTCATCACACGCCGCCCTGACGACCGTATGGGCATAGTCGCCTTCGCAGGCAGGCCACGGGTCGTTAGTCCGATTACCCTCGACCACAAGTGGCTCAGGAACTCTCTCAACGGACTCCGCTTGAACGATCCCGAAGACCGCGGCACGATAAAGGAACAAGGCACGGCCATCGGCTCCGCATTGGCGGCAGCCGCATCGCGGCTCAATGCCCGTGATGCAAAAAGTAAAATCATTGTGCTTGTCACTGACGGAGCCAGCAACTCAGGCAAGATAGCGCCCATAGAGGCCGCTCGTCAGGCGAAAGCACTTGGCATCAAAATCTATACCATCGCCATTGGCTCCTCGGAAGGGCGCGTGGACCAAAACACCATGCGCTACCCATATCAGGAGTTCGACCTCCCCACCCTCAAGGAAATAGCCTCAATCACAGGCGCGGAAAACTACTGGGCTCGGAATATGGAAACTTTCAAAAGCTCCTTCATCTCCATCGACCAACTCGAAAAATCGGATGCGAAAAGCTTCTTAGTCGTCGAGAATATCGAATTGTTTCCCTGGTTCCTCGGCATCACGCTGCTCAGCGTCCTGACCTCGGCCACCTTGCTCGCTCTCAACCCGCCACCGTCGCCCTGATCTCGTGAAGTTAGCACAACCCGCATGGCTCATCCTGCTAGTCCTGCTCCCGCTATTGGGGGTGGGAGCAGTGCTTGTGGCCCATCTCCGGCGTAAACAGTGGTTGGTGTTTGTGGCTCCCCGCCTCCGCTCCACCCTGCTGAAAACCAGCAGTCCCCTGCCACGCTGGTTAGCTCTTCTATTCCTTCTGGCCGCCTGCGCCGCCATCATCGGTGCCCTTGCCCATCCCTGTGGTGACGCGGGCACCCGAACCGAAAAATCGCTGGGCCGCAATGTGATGATCGCCTTGGACCTCTCGCGCAGCATGCGTGTGAGCGACGTTAAGCCGGACCGCCTTGCACAGGCAAAAATGGTCATCTACGAGTTGCTGGATGCCATGCCTAATGAGCGCATAGGCCTGATAGGTTTTGCCGGGGACGCCTACCCTTACGCACCCCTAACGGTGGATCATGTGGCGGTCCGCGAGACTGTCGAACAGATTGACGAGTCATGGGTTCCTATGGGTGGCTCCAATCTCGCCTCCGCAGTCCAACTCGCCACCGACACCCTCAAGAAAACCGGCCAGAAAAACAACTCGCTCGTGATCCTCAGCGATGGCGAAGAAAACGCCGGGAACCTCAGAGAGATGATTTACGAGGCACGTCAATCAGGGGTCTACATTCTGACCATCGGCGTGGGCACTGAAGATGGTGATTATGTTCCGAATTCTGATGTCAAGGGCACCCGCACGGTGGATAAGACCGGCAAGCCAGTCATCAGTCGCCTCCAAGCCGAAGTGCTACGCAGACTGGCAAGTGAAACCCAAGGCCGTTACGCCCTAGCAGGGTCCGGCGCGGACATTCCCGCCATGGTGCAATCCTTCATCAAGGATCTGGACGCATTTGAGATAGAAGGGCGCGAACGCGCCGTTGTGATCGAGTTTTATCAGTGGCTGGTCTTTCCTGCTATCCTGTTTCTTATGGTTTCAATGGTTGCAGCCACTCACTGGCGAGGCGTGAGAGCTGCAGTAGCAGTCTCGGCTCTGACCTTTACGCCTTTTACGGCAAGGGCCGACGAGGTCTCCGCCGCCAAACAGGCGCTCCAACAACAACATTTCCCCGATGCGCAGAGTGCCTACCGCGACCTCGCGGATCACTCGCGTCTGGAAGAACACAAGGCGCGTTACCGCCTAGGCGAAGCCACTGCCGCCTACCATAGTGGAGATCTTCTTGGTGCGCGTTCCGCGTACAGCAGGGCCTTAATGTCCGCAGATTCCTTGGTGCGGGAAGCGGGCCACCTCGGCATGGGAACCACGCTCTTCCAGCTCGGCTGGCGTGACCTGACGGCATCAACTTACCCGCAGGATACAGCGGAAGTCGCGGACTTCAAAAAATTCGATCAAGAGGTGAAGGAGATGTTAGAAAACGCGGATAAATCCGCCGGGGACGATGATCGTGAATCCCACGCTGTCAAAACAGTAAAATCCATGATCACCAGCTGGACCGATGCGATAACCCAATATGATTCCGCGCTGGCCATCAACCCGGGCAACCGCGCCGCCATCAACAACAAGAAGCTTACCGTGGCCTATCTCAACCGTCTTGAGAATTTGCTGGCTGAGGAAAAAGAGCAGACTCAACAATCCATACCCCCGCCCACACCCGGCAAAAGTGACAGCCAGGGTGACGACGATTCCAAAAAACAGCCGAAGAATAGCTCTGGAGACAAGGAAAACAAGCCCCCCGGAGATAAGTCCAACAACCCGGAAAAAAACAAGGACGGAAAGAAGGATACAAATCCGGATGACAAGCCGCAGAGCCCGAAAAAGGACAGCGACAAACCCGAAGATTCTCCGCAAAGAAAACCTAACAAGACCCCTGAAGAACAGGCCAGGGATATCCTCAACGATAACGCCGACCTTGAGAAAGGGCCACTCACACCCGGACGGCGTGAATATCTCAAACCCGAAAAAGACTGGTAACAGATCATGCGCTTGACTCATCATTCAATATCCTTCACTGCCATGATGGCCGCGTGGCTTGCCTTCTGCACCATGAGCAGCGCAGAGACCTTCAGCCACCTCTCCACGCGTTTCTTCGCCCGCGGGGAACAGGCGTTGTTGGAAATCGCGGTGACCGGTAACCAAGCGCCAGAAACACCCCATATCCCTCGCGTGAAGGGGATTGAAATCCAAGCCGCCGACCGCGGCACCATCCACCAGATCCCGGGACGTAGGGTGGAATATGTCTTCTCCTACATTGTTTCCACCTACGAAATGGGAAACCATGTATTGCCCTCCTTCGAGGTCATGGTGGGCGGAGTCAAAACCAGCACCGAACCGATCGAATTCACAGTATTCAACCCGGACGATCTCAAGTGGGCGGAGGCGGAGGTCGGCAATATCCGTTTCCGTTATGCCAGCGCATTCCGCATCATGAATCCAAACCCCTTCAACGGGGAAACGGCACCGGTGGAAATCAAGATCTTCGTTCCCCGCGACCTTTTTGTGGAGGACTGGGGCAATCCGGATTTTCAGCGAGACGGAGTGACTGCATGGCGCTTCCAGCCATCATCGATGCGCAGCAACATTAATCTGCTAGGACTGCCCTACGTGTCTATGGCCTATCCCAGCACGCTCACCCCCACACGGGAAGGAGCCGTTTCCATCGGCCCTGCATCAGTCCGCCTTGTTACCACCCAGGTGGTGATGGATGGCTTCATGCGCCGGGTGTCCGAAGAAGTGAATCTGGAAGTCCCGAAGCTGGAACTCAAATCCCAAACACTTCCCAAGGGCGCACCGGATGGCTTCGAAAATGCCGTTGGCAGTTTCCGCATCAATACCAGCACGGCTACAACAGAAGTGGTCGAGGGCGATCCGCTCTCAGTGGATATTGTGATAAACGGCAGCGGCAACCTCGACACCCTGCATCCGCCGAAACCAATCGATGCCGATGGCTGGAAAGTGTATGAGGCCACCCCTGACCAACGGGGCGACGAACGGCGTGAGTTGTCAGGAAGCACTGTATTCCACCAGTTCATAAGGCCATTGGAAATCAAGGCAGCCATCCCCGCGTTCAGGCTGGTTTACTTCGATCCTGCGGATAAATCCTATAAAACCCTCCTAACTGAACCGATCGCCTTGCAGATGAAGCCTGCTATGGCATCCACCGCTCCCGCACTCACGCCACCCAAGGCCCAGGCGGTTCCGATAGAACGCATGACCGATATCTTGGGATTGCTGGAAACGCGCACTTTGGTAAAGTCGGCCAATTGGCCGCCCCCGGGTTGGGTCTGGCATTTGACTGGAGCACTTCTTGCACTTGTGTTGATTCTCAAGTCGCTGTGGATGCACTTTGGCAGTCGCCTGCGGAAGGATTCGACAAAGTCGGCCAAATACGCGGCGTTGCGTGAAGTTGAGCGCGCCAGCGCGGCAGACGATACTGCATTTCTCATGTCCGCAGGGCGCGTCATCGAGCACTGGCTAGGCAGCAATCCATCGCTCGAAATTCAGGCCGTGCTCGCCGAGCGAGATGCCGTCTGCTTCCGCAAGGACAAACCCGTCACACCCATCCTTGATCCAAAACGTCGTGAGGCAATCCTCAGACTGCTCCGCAAATCCCTTACGATCTGCCTGTTTGTTTTCCTGCTAGGCTCAGGGCGGGCGGGTGCGGGTGAACCTGTGGCAAATCCTGCACGCCTCGCTTATGATTCCGCGAAGTATTCTGACGCCATCGCGCTATGGCTGAACTCCGACAGTTATGAGAATCTCTCCCCGGATGTCCTCTACAACATAGGCAATGCATGCTACCGCGCGGGATCTCCCGGGCACGCCGCCCTTTATTACCGCCGCGCCCTAGCGCGAGATGCGGGGCATCAGGAATCCCACCAGAATTTACGTTTCATTGAACGCAAGTATGGCTCTCTCACCGTCCAGCGGCCGGATTACCAATACGCACTTGCCCGTATCCCTCTGTCTAGCTGGCAGAACATGGCATGGACCGGCCTCTGGTTATGCGGACTCGCATTTTTGGTCTTTCCTGCCTCACGCAACGGTGCGCCCATACGCATAGCCGCCATTGCCGCATTGGTCATAGGCCCGCTGCTCATTACCTTCGGAGGTCTTGGCTGGAATTACTATCCTAACGACGCGGAGTTTGTCCCTCTCGCACGTCAAGCGGTCATCGTGGAGGAAAAAACCACTGTGCACACTGACGCGACACGAACCTCGCAGGACGTGATAGAGGCGCCGCCCGGTTCTCTCTGCGAAGTGGTCCGGGAATCAGGACGGTGGGTCTATATCGCGTTTGCCAGCAAAACCCGCGGATGGGTGCCCGCCGAGGCTATCGAAAAAATCCTACCTACCAGTCCTCCCGTTGCGCCAAAAATCCATAAACCCATGGCTGGCGAGAAAACCGCGTGAGAAAGGCCTTAAGGGGCCGCGATGAAAGCTTTAGTCGAGTATATCAGTAATAGGCGGCATGTTCAAAACGATCATGTCATTTGGATTTGCCCTGAGTGGGTGGGTGATGGGAGCTGACGAGCATGTGCTCTGTCCTGAACCCGCGCAGAGAACTGCCATTGCCGGGGAAATGAAGTTGAACAAGGAGACTGCGGTCGTATTTGCGCCTGAATCAGTAGGTGCCGAGGCCGCTGCCCGTTTATTGGCAGAACGCTGGAGGATAACAAGCGGCCTGCCACTGCCAGTGAAAGCTGCCTCAAAAACGGCGGGGATAGGACTGATCCGTTTTATCGCAACCAGCACGCCAGAGGAGAAACAGACTGCGGAAGGATATTGGCTCCAGGTAAAGCCAGATGGCATAGTGATTAAAGCCCCGGATGCAGCAGGTTATTTTTACGCGGTGCAGACCTTGCTTCAGCTTTCGACTGGAACGAATCTGACAAGCATCCCCTGCGTTGAAATCCGAGACTCGCCGCGTTTCGGATGGCGTGGGTTGATGCTTGATGAAAGCCGTCACTTCATGGGCAAGACGGCCGTTTGCAAGATCCTCGACAGCATGGCAGCACTAAAGCTCAACCGTTTCCACTGGCACCTAACCGACGCTCCCGGCTGGCGACTGGAAATCAAAAGCTTTCCCCTGCTCACCACCATAGGAGCCACCGGTGACATCAGCAACCCGGCACGCCCGCCGCAATTCTACACGCAGGCCGAAGTTCGCGAGATTCTGGCCTACGCCCGCGCCCGCCATATCATGGTGATCCCGGAAATCGAAATGCCTGCACACTCCACAGCAGCAATGCGCGCCTATCCGAATCTGAGTTGCACCGGCAAACCGGAATTCCCGTATTGTCCGGGCAATGATGAAACCATCCGTTTTCTGGAACAGGTGCTGGATGAAACTGTTGCCTTGTTCGACTCGCCCTTCATCCACATCGGCGGTGACGAATGCCCGAAGGAACTCTGGAAAACCTGCCCGAAGTGCCAGGCCCGCATGAAGGCTAACGAATTAAAAGACGAACACGAACTGCAGAGCTGGATGGTACGTCATTTCGACCAGTATTTGGCAAAAAAAGGACGCCGTCTGATTGGCTGGGACGAGATCCTGGAAGGCGGGCTAGCTCCCGGTGCTGTGGTGATGTCGTGGCGCGGCCTGGAAGGCGGACAGTCAGCGGCAGCAATGGACCACGACGTAGTGATGACGCCGCAAAGTTATCTCTATCTCGACTATCCGCAGACCGAAGCTCCCGACAGTTATGTTTATTACCGCGTGCGGGTGAATTCCTGCGAACGCATCCTATCTTTCAACCCCGTGGAAGGCATTCCCGCTGAGCAACAGAAACACATCCTCGGCTTGCAAGGAAACCTCTGGTCAGAAACTGTTTACGAAGGCAAGGAGGCAGAGTGGAAACTCTTCCCGCGCGCAGCCGCCATCGCTGAACTGGCATGGTCACCAGCAGGAAAGGCCACATGGGCCAACTTCCAAGCACGTGTCCCCGCTATCACCACATGGTTCAAATCGAGGGGTCTAAACGTGTCCCCGGTCGCTGAACCAGTGTGGTATGAGCCTATAGGAGGATGGAAATCCAAGGAACTCTCGGAAACATGGGCACCGCACGTATGGGTGATTACTAACAACCTCCACGATGCAGAAACCTACAAGGCGCGATTCATCTACACCGATGGCAAGCATCAACTGCAGGTGCGCAATGCGGTCCTGCTGGAGAACGGACAGAAAATCGCCGAGGACACCCGGGAAGGCGCAGCGGGGGCGGGCTCCCAGATGTTCGATTTCAACCTGACACTTCCCTCCCCCGCAAAAGCTGGCGCGGTTTACACCTTGCGGGCTGAAGTCCGCATCGACGGAGGCAACGACTCGACAGGAACCATCTGCATCTTCCCAGCCAGGCTGGCACCATAGTCAATGACCTGAGCGCCAGTTCCCCTTTGCGCAGTCCTGAAGAACGGCCGCGCGGCGGTTCTTGATTTTTCGTGCCTTGTGGGGAAACTCGTGCTTACCTCCCGCCCGCCCGCAGATTTTCCCCTACCATGTCTACTGATCTGACACGTAATTTTTCCATCATTGCCCACATCGACCACGGGAAAACCACCCTTTCGGACCGCCTTTTGGAGATGACGAGCACTGTGACAATGCGGGAAAGCTCTGCCCAGCAGCTTGATTCCATGGACCTGGAGCGGGAAAAGGGCATCACCATCAAATCCCACCCGGTGGCCATGGAATACACCGCCCGGGATGGGAAAACCTACAAACTCAACCTGCTCGATACGCCCGGCCATGTGGATTTCTCCTATGAGGTTTCCCGCGCACTGGCCGCCTGCGAGGGTGCCATCCTGATGGTGGACGCAGCCCAAGGAGTGGAAGCCCAGACAGTGGCCAACCTGCACCTGGCCACCCAGCAGAACCTCACCATCATCCCGGTTCTCAACAAAATCGACTTACCGGCTGCTGACGTGCCCAAATGCAAGAAACAGCTTGAGGAAATCCTATGCATCCCAGCGGAAGACTGCATCCCGGCGTCTGCCAAATCTGGAATTGGTATTGAGGAAATTCTGGAAGCCATCATCGCCCGCGTGCCCGCACCCAAGGAAAACCCGGACAAGCTCCTGCGCTGCTCGGTGTTCGACTCACTTTACGACACCTACCGTGGCGTGGTCTCATACGTACGCGTGTTCTCAGGCTCTGTGAAAAGAGGCCAACGCGTGAAACTCTTCGCCACAGACAACACCTACGAGGTGAAGGAAGTGGGAGTTTTCACCCCTAAGATGACCCCCCGGGAGAAACTTGTGGCTGGAGATGTCGGTTACGTCATCGCCAACATGAAATCAGCCACTGAGGTGAAAATCGGTGACACCATGACTGATTCCACCCACCCCTGCGCGGAGCCACTGCCAGGATACAAGGAGGTCCAGCCAATGGTGTTCTCCGGGATTTATCCGGTCGATTCGTCTGACTACGAATCGCTAAAGATGGCCATGGGAAAACTCCAGATTAACGATCCCGCGTTCACCTTCCAACAGGAAAGCTCGACCGCACTCGGCTTCGGCTTCCGCTGCGGGTTCCTCGGCCTGCTGCACATGGAAATCATCCAGGAACGCCTGCGCCGTGAATTCGACATGAACGTGATCTCCACCTATCCGTCGGTGATCTATCACATCACCATGACCGATAGCACGGAGCGCATTATCGACAACCCCACGCTTTTCCCCGATCCGCAGGGCATCCAGGAAATCCGGGAACCCATCGTCAATGTCTTTATCATGGTGCCCGGTGAATACATAGGCGATATGATGCAACTCGTTCTGGAAAAACGCGGGGAGGTGACCAACACCGAAACCATCGACGAATCCCGTGTGATGCTCTCGTGTGTGTTGCCGCTCTCCGAAATCCTTGTGGATTTTAACGACAAGCTCAAGTCCATGACTCGCGGTTACGGCTCCATGGACTACGAGCACGCCGGATACCGCGCCGCAAAAATGGTCAAGATGGACATGCTCATCGCCGGTGATCCCGTGGAGGCATTTTCCACCATCGTGCACAGGGACAAAGCGGAGTCATATGGGCGCACTCTGGCGTCAAAACTCAAGGAGGTCATTCCCTCACACCTGTTTGTCGTGGCCATTCAGGCCGCCGTGGGTGGCAAAATCGTCGCCCGCGAGTCGATCTCAGCCATGCGCAAGAACGTGACCGCCAAGTGTTACGGTGGCGACATCACGCGGAAACGCAAGCTGCTAGAGAAGCAGAAAGAAGGCAAGAAGAAGATGAAACTCTTCGGCAAGGTCAACATCCCCCAAGACGCCTTCATCAAGGTGCTCAAGAGCGGGGATTGAGCGCGAATGGCTTTTTTATAGTGAGTGGGCGATTTCCTGCCAGCAGTAGCAGACATTCCCCCCAAAGCAGGAGCCAAATGAAGTCAAAAACACGGAATTATGTCTCCGCTTCCTGCCCTTCCAGAGTAGCTGTCAGACCCGTTTTTCGGCCCAGGATGAAATCCGCACGATATTTCGCAACGGATGCCTTAATCTTTTTATTGATTCGCTTTGGATTCCCGGCTTAATCTTGCCTCCCCGAAGATTGCGTTCCAGACACTGGGTCCCGAAGGCAACTTCAGGACATAATTACTACCTCTGACGCAATGAATCCCGACCGAGCCACTCTCAATTTCCTCAATAGCTTCCCAGAAGAGGCCCGGAAACGAGGTGAGATATTGCAAAAGGACGGGGCGGTCACCCAGATTTTCGGAAATCATTTGTTTATTCAGGGCCGTGTTGAGGACGAAACCGGGACCTTCCGCACCAGCCTGCGTCTTCAAGGCAACCGGTGGTTCGGCTCATGTACTGCTGAAGACGAGATCATCGCCGGTGCCTGCCAATACGCCACGATGATGGAGCGCATGCACCGCGGAGAGGATCTTCCGGAGTCTCCTAATGAATTTGATGACACCCCGGTGCTCGATATTATAGAGGAAAAGCTTGGTCGCGAACTCGACGACAAGGAGGCAGACTTTGTCACCAAGATCGAGAAACGCTACCGCCGCTATGTGATCGAGGGCGAACTGCACGACCACGACATGGTGCGCATCAACCCGCGCTGGGAAATCACCACCTACGAGCCGCTGGAGCTCTGGCCCATCCCGCCGGGCGATATTCTGGAGTTTTGGAACTATATCGCCTACGCGTTCTACAAGAAGAAGCTCCCCTATCCGGAGTTTATGAGCGTGATCACCGATCTCGGCCACGTTCAGAAAAAAATGGCGGATTGGGAGCAAGAACGCGAAGTGGCCGCCTGGTATGAACGCATCGAGCAGGTCAACGAGCGGCCCCCACAAGACGAGCCTCTAACGGTCAAGTTCCGGATGGTCGCCACTATCAACGAGGCCCGCATGGAGGTCCGGGAAGAGAAAAGCCACGCATGGCTCCAACTTCGCGAGAAAAACGAGATAGAACATTACGTCAATCTCCATCAGGAGGGTGCCCTGCTGATGGACGCCTCCAGCCAAACGCTCTGGGAACATTTCCTAGCATTCCACCGAAAATTCGGCGACACCACGCTCGACTTTGACCAGGAGGAATCCTGCCGTTTCATGAACCGGGTGTTCCGCCAACCCGCGCTCAGGGGCTACATCGTCAACCTAGACGAAAAGGATTTCAAGGTGGTGGAGGACGCGCTGAAATGGGTCTGCGAGGACGATCCCTACGATGGCAAGAGCTTTGCCCTGCAATTAGTGACCGCCGGCGGCGAAAACGTCTCCCACTCGGTGCGGCTGCTACCCGGACGCAAGGAATTCTATCAGTCTGATGAAACCGTCTTCCCTGGCCCTCCGCGCTGGCTAGAGGAAACCGATGTGATGCCGCGCTACCTTATCCCCAAACGCGTCATCGATTCACTGGAAGGTGTGGAGTTCCTCCGCAAGATAGGCGCATCCCTGCCGGAGTCCCTCAAGAAACGCGTCATTGATCTCGAACTGAAGGCGAAATTCGAAATGAAGCTCGTCGCTGGGCTGACTGCCGCAGAGACGGAACACCTCGTGATCGATGTGACCGCGGTGGAGACCAAGGGACGCCGCACTGAGCGCCTCACCAAGGATGGTTGGGAACTTGCCGAGCAAATCCCCGTCAAGGGCAAGCAACTCCTGCGCTTCGCCCGCGAGTCTCTCTATCCGGTTCCGCCTATTCTTGAAGAAATGGGTCTGGCCTACGACGAGAAACTCCTCTCGTTCAAATCACGCATCACCAAACAATTCCCCGAACGCTTTGCCGAGTGGGTCAAGTCCATGCCACCGGACATCGAACTCGACATCGACCTCCGCCTGCGCTCCATCCTCGCCGATCCCGTCACCGCCGCTGTGCGCTTTGAGGTCGTCGGTCAGGATATCGACTGGTTCGACCTGCGCATCGTCATCGACGTTCAAGGCGTCGATCTTTCCAAAGCACAGATCCGCCAGTTGGTCGCCGCTCGTGGCGGTTATGTCCGCATGGACGACGGCTCCTGGATGCGTCTGGAAATCAAGCTCGATGCAGACCAGCGCGAAGCCGTCACACGCCTCGGACTCGATCCGTTCGACCTTTCGGGTGAGACCCACCGCATGCACGCCCTGCAACTGGCCGATCCAAAGGCGGCTGAGGTGTTCGATCCCAAGGCATGGGAGCGCATCAAGAATCGCGCCGGTGACATTCAACTTGAGGTCAACCCGGAACTACCAGAAGGACTCAACGCCACGCTGCGCCCCTATCAGGTAGATGGATTCAAGTTCCTTGCCTATCTATCAGTGAACAACTTCGGCGGCATTCTCGCCGACGACATGGGTCTTGGCAAAACCATTCAGTCGCTCACTTATCTGCTATGGCTGTTTGAGGAGCACAGGCAGAAAAATGGACCTAAGAAACCCGCGCTGGTTGTTTGTCCGAAGTCAGTGTTGGACGTGTGGCACGGCGAGGCTGAAAAGTTTACTCCCCAGCTAAAAGTCAAGATTCTTAAGAACCGCGACGACATCGATGTGGACTTTATTCAAAATCAGGTAGATATCCTGGTGCTGAACTATGCTCAGCTCCGTGTCTGCGGAGAGGAGCTCAACGGCATCAAATGGCTCACCACCATTCTTGACGAAGGCCAACAGATCAAGAACCCGGACTCTAAGGCCGCCAAGAGCGCCCGCGAGTTGGATTCCCAAAACCGCCTGGTCCTTACCGGCACGCCTATCGAGAACCGCCTGCTGGACATGTGGTCACTCATGGCCTTCGCCATGCCCGGCGTGCTGGGCTCCCGCGCATATTTCAAGAAGCGTTTCGACAAGCGCAAGGACCCGCTCAGCCAGAGCCGCCTAGCATCCCGCCTGCGCCCCTTCCTTCTACGCCGCACCAAACTCCAGGTCGCCCAGGACCTCCCGCCGCGGACCGAAGAGGAAGTCTACTCGAAGATGGAGGGCATTCAGCTAGAGCTCTACAAGAACGAACTCAAGCGCATTCAGAAAGCCCTCTTGGGGCTGGATTCCGACGAGGCTGTGAAGAAAAACTCCTTTGCAATTCTTCAAGGTCTCATGCGTCTGCGACAGATTTGCTGTCACCCCGGCCTCATCGATCCGAAATACCTCAAGGACGAGTCCGCCAAGATGGAATCCTTGTTCTATCTGTTGGACCAACTCCACGAGGAAGGTCACAAGGTCCTCGTATTCTCGCAGTTCGTCTCCATGCTTGACCTCATCAAGGCACGTCTTGAACTCGAAAACCGCCCTTACAACTACCTCACCGGCCAAACCAAAGACCGCAAAGGGGAGATTGAGCGCTTCCAGACGACCAAGGACCCATCCGTGTTCATGCTATCGCTCAAGGCAGGCGGTTCGGGTCTTAACCTCACCTCCGCATCCTACGTCATTCTCTACGATCCGTGGTGGAATCCCGCTGTCGAAAACCAAGCCATCGACCGCACCCACCGCATCGGCCAGAAAAACAAGGTCATCGCCTACCGCCTGCTCACTCGCGACACAGTCGAGGAGAAAATCCGCATCCTCCAGCACCAGAAGACGCAATTGGTCACCAACGTGCTAGGCGATGAGGGCTTCGCATCCAACCTCGGCCTAGACGATCTCCAGTTCATCCTCACACACAGCATAGACGAGGATGAAGAGGTGAAGGCTAAATGAGCTGAACCGCCCCATCCCTAACACTCTACCCTTGCAGGAAAGAGCGCGATCCCCAGGGTCGTTTCTCTCCTGAGGAGGCGGGGTGGGATTCTCCAGCTACCTTAGGCTGTGACCGCGCTGCGGTCGTCGTTAAGGCCGGATTTTTCGAGGAAATAGTCGTATCCACCCGTGTAGCGGGTGACTACACCGTTGTTGATGTGCAGTGTGGTTTCCGCAAGGTTGCGGATGAAGTGGACATCATGGGAGATGAACACCAGCGTCCCCTCATAGCCCTTCAGTGCGTTAACGAGGGAGTCGATGGAGAGGATATCAAGATGAGTGGTGGGTTCGTCCATGAGCAGCAGGTTCGGCGGATCGACGAGAAACTTCACCAGATTGAGACGTGATTTCTCCCCACCCGATAGGACACCACAGCGTTTTTCCACATCGGTACGGCGGAAAAGGAAAGTGCCGAGGATGGAACGGGCATCTTCATCGCGCAGAGTGGTGCAGGCACCCATGACTTCTTCCAGCACGGTGTTGTTTTCGTTGAGCGATTCCGTGCGGTGTTGCGAATAATAACCAAGTTTGGTGGCGTAGCCGGGCTCGCGTTTGCCGCCGTCTATGGGGATGATACCCGCAAGGATTTTCAGCAAGGTGGATTTACCCGATCCATTGGGACCGACGAGCACGATGCGGTCACCCCGCTCGATGGTGAGGTCTAGATTCTGATAGATGCGCTTGTCGCCGTAAGATTGACCCACCTTGATGAGATCCATGACTTTCTGGTTGGACCGTGGCGGCTGCGGGAAGGAGAATTTGAACGGCTTGCGCGGCGCCCGCGGTTTTTCAACGCGCTCTAGTTTTTCCAGAAACTTGATGCGGGATTGGACCTGTGCAGCCTTGGAGCCGATCTGGCGGAAGCGGTCGATGAACTCTTGATGTTGTTCGACTTCCTTGTTCTGGCTACGATACGCTTGGACCTGTTGCTCGTAACGCTTTTCCCGCTGCTCCAGGAATGAGGAGTAATTGCCGGTGTAGGAGTTGAGTTTGGCGGCATCCGGATCAATCTCGACAACCGTCTCGATGATAGTGTCCATGAAGTCCCTATCGTGGGAAATCATCAGGATGGCACCCGAGTAGTTGAGCAGATAGCGCTGGAGCCAGAGCAGAGAGAGCAGGTCCAGGTGATTGGTGGGCTCGTCCAGCATTAGCAGGTCCGGCTCCATCACGAGGAGCTGGGCGAGGTGGGCGCGCATTACCCAACCGCCGGAATATTCGCGGGCGGGTTTGTGAAAGTCATCCTGTTTGAACCCGAGACCATTGAGGATTTTCTTGGCCTTGGGCTCCAGTTGATAACCGTTGAGGTGGTTGAACTGGTCCTGGGCCTTGGCAAAATCCGGGTGCGAATGGTCACCCTTTGCTTCATATTCCCGCATGGTGCGCAGGATGCCTATCATTTCCGGGGTGATGCCCATGGCAATCTCGATGACGGTTTCATCCGTAGGCTGGCCCGCCTCCTGCGGCAGGTATCCTGTAATGGCATAATCGTCGCGCTCGATGGTCCCCTCGTCCGGAGAGTCCTCCCCGAGGATCATGCGGAAAAGCGTGGACTTTCCTGCTCCGTTCGGGCCGACAAGAGCAACGCGTTCGCCCCAATTGATGGACATTTCAGCCTCGCGGAGCAAGGTGCGACCGCCGAGGGTCTTGGTAAGCTTTTTGATGGTGAGCACGACCGGGATGTAGTGGAGGAATGTGTGGTCGGCAAGTCATTCAGCGCATTCTCAAGGCGCAAGCCGCTCGATCGACCATTCCATCCCGCCCTTGCGGGTGTAAAGGAACCGGTCATGGAGGCGCGCCGGACCTCCTTGCCAGAATTCGATCGCTTCAGGCACAACACGATATCCACCCCAGAACGATGGCAGAGGAATCTCGCCATTCTTGAACTTTTCTCGGATCTCGTTGAGTTTCTGCATAAGAAACTTGCGTGAAGTGATCACCTCGCTCTGGTTGGATACCCATGCGCCAATCTGTGATTCCCGCGGGCGGGATGTGAAGTATTTTAGGGATTCTGCCGTGCTAATTTTCTCCGTGCGACCTTGAATGATAACCTGCCGCTCCAGCGTGATCCATGGAAACAAGAGCGATACCTGTGGATTGGCGGCTATCTGTTTGGCCTTACGGCTTCCGTAGTTACTGAAGAACACAAACCCTTCGGCGTCAAAATACTTCAGCAGCACCATACGCTGACATGGCATGCCAGAGGCATCCACTGTTGCCAGCGACATCGCGTTGGGTTCATAAATGGCAAGCTCGGTGGCATGAGCGAACCACTCTGAAAACTGGGCAATAGGATCGGGGTTCAATTGCTCACGCTTGAGTCCTTGGGCGGAGTATTCTCTACGAAAATCGGCAAGATCCATGGCCAAGCCTTAGCCCTGCAGACCCACCCACGCAAGGCAATCCATTTCAATTGACCGGCTCCGATCCCCGACTAATGTCACGGCTTTCCCGGCCTTGCGGGGTTACCTTTTCCCTTCCAATACCATGTTGCGCAAAGCTTGCACCGCCCTTTTTCTCTCCCTTTCACTTGTCACGCATGCCCCCGCACGGCCATGGAAAAGTTCAGATGGTCAGCGCACCATTGAAGGAGAATTCGTCAAGCGGGACGCCACTAGTGTCACCATCAGCCGCAACGATGGGAAACAAACCACCATCCCACTCGACAAGCTCCACCCTGATGACCGCGCATGGGTCAATACAGAACATCCCCTGCCAGGTCAGGAAAAAACCGCCAAGAAAGACACAACGCCACCTAACAGCGCCGCAGTGTTTGACAAACTTGTCTTTGGCGACACTCGTAACGACGTTCTCAAAAAACTTCTGACCAGCGACTTCGTGGAACTCACCATGGATGAAGCCTTCCTCGGGCGGACCGGGCTGAATGACGTGTTCCGCACCCGCCACAAAATTGGCGGACTCGATGCCACGCTCTTTTTCGACTGGGACGTCGGTGGCCAACTCAAGGAAGTCTCACTTCAGAGCGCCAGCTTTCCCGCAAATGAGTCCAATGAAAAACTGCTGCCCTGTTGGAAAGAGTTCGCCGCCTTGATGGTCACCCTTTATGGCAAGCCTGTTCATGCGGGCAGCGAGCTGAATCTCAGCTCCATCAGCAAGGACTCACTCTCACCCACCCACCTTTGGAATCTGGAAAACAATAACAGCGCCATACTTGGTGCCGCGCGCGAGGGCGACCAATACCGGATCGTGGTCCGCTTTAGTCGGAAGGCCGTACAGCCGCTGGCAATGCCGTGATGCCGTTAGCTAAGCCCTATTTGTCCCAGAACGTGCAAATATGCCGCAATAAACCCTTGCAAACCAAAAGTTTGCATGCCATGGCATGTCTTGTGCTATTTAAAAGATAGTATGAGACCGCCAGCCATCGCCAGCCCTCAGAACAAAACTCGTGCCTCGTGTGCGCGTTCATTACCAAATGCCCGGCGGTTCCGGATGACCACCCTTCTTATCTTGGTCCACTATATGGGGCTAATCGCAACGGTCGCAGCTTTGATTTTTTATATTATCGACCCGGTCAAAGTACCCTACCTATTTTTCGTGTTTGCGGCGGTTTTCAGTATCATTACCTGGCTGCTTGCTTGCGCCAAACGTCGCTCCGCGCTCTGCCCGCTTTGCAAGGGCACGCCTTTGATCAATTCAGGCGCTCACCCACACGTCAGGGCCCGGCAACTGAGTATTCTCAATCATGGCATTAGTGCGGCGCTTTCCATCATGTTCACCCATAAGTTCCGATGCATGTATTGCGGCACGGACTTCGACCTGCTCAAATCCAGAAAGCGGCATCAGACTGAGCTAGGCGTGAATGAGGACTAGCCACAAACTCCTCAGAATAACTGGAGGTGAGCATGGCGTTCGGCCATGGCCCATGCCTCCTTGGGAACCAGATCGCGCCAGTGGGAGTCACCAGCCAGAATCATACGGCATACATCCCGCCCCGTATAAGCTAGCAAGGGTGATGCACCAGAGGTTACTCCACTGATCCGCCGGTTGTTGTAAAAGTGTTGATAGAGATGCTCACAGTCTTTCGGGGCCTGGAAAGTCTTGGCGGTCACCAGTTCTCCTGTTCTGCGGTTTTGCCATGGGTAAACCAGCAGCGAGACCCCTTCCTTGAACAGGCGTCCGAAAGATTCCAATAACCCGCCCGCCAGATTCTCTGACCACTTCGCTTTGAACAACTCGTTTAGCAGGCCTATACTCAGAACAATACCTACGGGCTTGTCGGTGCAGCGATTGAGGAACGCAGCGATGCGGTGGAACTCAGACCTGTTGGAGAGCAACACGGTTTTCCCGAGGGATTGCAGTGCATCCGCGCGGTCGATGAAATCCACCGGATCGATGCCGGGACCACGCAGCAAGTTATGCATAGAGATTTCGCAAAGTTCTATCTCTCTGCCCTTATCATCCGTAGAAAGCGATTGTGAGAATTCGGCGGAGGCCTGCTCAAGCATGTCAAGATGCAGATTCAGCACCGGATCAAAACTTCCCCTCAATAACAGAACCGGACGGTGGTAAAGAGCCTCTGCAGGTTGCACCACCTCGCCAGACGGCAGAAATATCGTTGCATCCGTCAGGCCGCTCTGCACTAGCTGGAGTGCGCACAGGCGATTGTCGAAGGACTCGTAGTGATAACCACTGAACTTCAGAAGGTCCACCTCCACTCTGCCTGAAGTTAGATTCTCAAGCAGGGATTCCACGAAAGTCCGGAGATCACCTCGGTGGTGGAATGTCGAATGGATCAGGTTCAGCCCGATGACACCTAGAGCCTCCATCTGGTCGATAGTCCCCGCGTCCAGCAATCTCACATGCAATGTTATGTCTGAGGGCGGGTCGCCGGGATTAATCTGATAACGAATGCCCAACCATCCGTGACATTCACCGGAATCCATGTATCCGCGGGCGCGGACGGTATTGCAGAAAGAGAAGAAAGTAGTGTCCTTGCCTCGCTTGGGCCCGAGTCTCTCTAGCAGTATGGCGTATTCATGGTCGAGCATCGCCTCGAGGCGCCCTGCCGAAACATACCTCCCAGTGTGCCCGTAGAGCGCGTCGCTCATGGTCATGTCATAGGCGGAGATGGTTTTGGCCACTAGGCCAGCCGTGCCCGAAACGCGGAAGAACCAATTGGCCGTTTCCTGCCCAGCACCAATCTCTGCAAAGGTGCCATAAACTCGGGGATCGAGGTTGAGTTCGAGAGCTTTGTCGTAGGAGGTCGGTGTCACGGCTATTCCTTGGTTTCCATCACCCATCCAGATGTGATAAATTTGTCAATGATGACCTGTTTGCCGGACGTCGCCTTAGCGGGAAATCTGAGAGAGAGTGTCATGGCTGTCTCATTGGCATCAGGGTCCATGGCCATCTCTGAGCTCAACTTAGAGCCTCGCTCGGCATAACCATATATCATGTGAGTTCCGTCCGGTGAGGTCAGGAACCACGACTGCCACTTCTGATCATCAGAAAATGCGAAATTGTAATAATCCACGGAACTCAAGGTGACGCGGAAGATCACTGGCTCCACGGGTTTCTTGGCTAGAAACTCCTCCCATGGCATATCAGACCAGCCGACCCAGCTCTCCCAGTCGATTTTTATGCTAGATGGAGATTCCACAAAGGACATGGCCTTCTCCTCATGGGCACGGGTGAGGATGGCAACCGTGGATATATTCCCGCGGCGGGCAACCCCGGACAGTTTGTCCAATGCTGACATGCCGACGGCATTGATTTTGCCATCCGGGTAAAGGCGGCGCATTCTGGCCTCTGCGACACCTGGATCACGCACGAGCGGCAGTAAATCCTCGATCCGCGTGGCTTCGAGAAACTTTCTGGCAATCGGCTCGGCTTCGGTGAGAAATGCCAGTTCAGTCCTCTGGGTGTCGGAAGGACGAGTATTTACCACACCCTTCTGACTCTTCGTGATATTTTCAACCGCTGCAACGGCTGGTGGCTGCGGAGCTTTCCGCGCGCTGTAAAGGGCTATGAAAACCCCCGTCACAATCAGGGAGAAGAACGTCACCCCACCTACCAACATCCATAACATCCAGCGTTTCTCCACACGTCTGGAGCCTTGGGCTACTTCCTGAGAGCTATCCCATCCATGCCCTTCTTCGTGCCGGGATTTTTTTCTGCGGCGCACTTTCTTTGTACTGGGAGTCCCAGGATTTGCAGATGCTGCCTGATCCTCATCCGGCACCTCTCGGAACGCCGCCATCAGGGGCGGAGGGACATCGTCTGCGGTCGGGATTCTCAGAATCCGACGACAACTAGGGCACACTATCCCCTTCCCATCGTGATCCCTCGCCACACGAAATACAAACCGGCAATCCGGGCACACGTAGCCGTTCCAGTGGCGGGCATTTTCCTCCGTTTCTGACACACCGGAAGCCTGCCCACGAAGGACGCTTTCTGCAAGTCTAGGAATTGAATGGAAGAAAAACAGCCCTTTCCCAAGCGCTTATTCTAATGTTGGTCGACACAAAACGGGGTCTTTCGCCCCCTGTAACGGAATAATGGAAAAAAAACACCCATCGTTTCACTCGGCCTGGGGTGATGCTAAAACCTGCGTGGGTTTCCATAGCGTTTCTTGCTTTGCGCTACCCGGCTTCACTCCGTATCCCTGCATCTATCCGCCGCCAGACGGCGGAAAAAATCCAACGGTTGCATCCTGCCCGCACTCTGGCATAGTGCCCCACGTTCCGCAAAGCGCATGCTCACGCTCCTCAAAATCCGCAATCTCGCCCTCGTCGATGAACTCGCTTGGGAACTTGGCCCCGGGCTGATTGGCGTCACAGGAGAAACAGGTGCAGGCAAGTCTGTCATCGTTGGAGCACTCAAACTGGTGCTGGGCGAGCGTGCTGACAAATCCTTGATCCGCACCGGCGAGGAATCCTGCTTGGTGGAAGCAGTGTTTGAGCTGAAAGATACAGTCGAAATCAACGCGATCCTTGAAGACGGGGGCCTACCTCCTTGCGACGATACCCAGCTCATCGTACGCCGCGTGATAGGACAAATCACGAACCGCCAGTTTGTGAACGATTCCCCTGTCACTCTCGCCCTGCTCAAGCGCCTCGGTGAACACCTTGTGGATCTGCATGGCCCGCACGACCATCAATCCCTGCTTTCCACCGAACGCCAGCTCGCAATGTTAGACGCCTATGCTGGAGCGGAGGGCATCCACGCCATCTATCGGGAGCAACACCGAGCATGGCGCATCAAGACTGCAGAATTGGAGGAACTCCGCCACGCGGAAAACGCCAGCGAGCAGGAGATAGAACTGCTACGCTATCAAATCCAAGAGATCGACGCGGCCAACGTTAAGCCAGAAGACGAGCAGGAACTGGAGGACCGGTGGCGTCGGGCATCCAATGCCAGCCGTCTTGTCGAATCGACCGCAAATGCAGTGGCCTCGCTCAACGGAGAAGATGGCATCCTCAAACAACTTGCGGAAGTCCAACGTCTGGTGCGCGATCTCGAAAAACTTGACCCTTCAATCCGCGATCGCACAGCCTCTCTGGAAACCGCTGCGCTGGAACTCCAGGACCTTGAAAGCAACCTCTCCGAATACGCTGAGGAACTCGACATTGATCCCGCTGAGGCAGCCGCCCTGGAGGAGCGCATCAATCTGATCGAATCGCTCAAGCGCAAATACGGACCATTGCTAACAGACGTAGCCACCCGCCGGGCAAGCGCTGCCGCACGCCTAGACACCATCGAGAACCGCAGTGAGAAGCTCGCCACATTGGAACTCGAAGTCACCGATTGCCGCGTTGCGTTGGACTCCGCCGGCAAATCCCTCACCTCCACCCGCCGCAAGGCCGCGCCAAAACTCGCCAAGGAAATTGCAGGCCAGTTGAAGGACCTCGGCTTCAACCAATCCTCATTCGAAATTCCACTCCAGACTCTGACTGATCCCGGCTCCCAAGGTTTCGAATCCATAGAGTTTCAATTCGGTCCGAACCCAGGCGAACCGCTATTGCCGCTGCGCCAGATTGCCTCGTCCGGGGAAATCAGTCGCGTCATGCTCGCTGTGAAATCCGCCCTCGCCGATCAGGATGCCACGCCGTTGATGGTATTTGACGAGATCGACGCGAATGTAGGCGGCGAGATCGCCCGTGCAGTGGGCCGTAAGATGGCCGCCCTCGGCACCCGCCACCAAGTAGTAGCCATCACGCATTTCCCTCAGGTCGCCGCCAACGCCACCAGCCATTTCGTCGTGGAAAAGGAAGTTTCCGGCGGCCGCACCCGCTCACGATTGTTTCAAGTAAGCGGAGAAACACGCGTTCTGGAACTCGTGCGCATGTTAGGAGGGGGCGGTGAACAGGCCCGAGCCATGGCGGCATCGCTCCTCAGCGCCTAAAGGAGTCTCTCGTTTTGGGCAGGCTCGGCAGACATCTTTGGCTTGCCCGAAAATCGCAGTCCAGCGGCAATCAAGCTAGTGATAAGTGCCCTAGTCTCAGTGCTATAGGAACCTTTCAACACTCGGGAAAACTCTTCCAGGGAATCCGCTTGGAATTTTCAACGGGGTTATATACAATTCACTTCCCCATGACGAAACAGGCACTCGGAAAAGGACTCGGCGCACTCATTAGGAAAAGCACGCCCGTTGCTTCGTTGACGCCTGACGACTCGAAACGAGTCCGCAATATGCCTACTGACATGGTGGTTCCCAGCCCACTGCAGCCGCGCACCCACTTCGTCGAGACTCCGCTCGATGAACTCATGGAGTCCATCCGCCAGCACGGCATCATCCAGCCCCTCATAGCCCGCCCGGTTAATGGTAAGCTCGAACTGATCGCTGGCGAGCGCCGCTGGCGTGCCGCATGCAAACTAGGGCTTTCCACCGTCCCCGTCATCGAACGTGAGGCATCTGACCGCGAAGTGCTTGAAATGGCGCTCATTGAGAACCTCCAGCGTGAGGACCTAAACCCACTGGAAGAAGCGACCGGCTACGTCCGCCTCGCCAAGGAATTCTCGTTGAAGCAAGATGAAATCGCCGTGCGCGTGGGCAAATCCCGCGCCAGCGTTGCAAATGCAATGCGCTTGTTAGACCTTCACTTGGATGTCCAAGCTCTCGTCGCAAGGGGGCAACTCACAGTCGGTCATGCCAAGGCGATACTCTCGATCAAGGACCAAGCCACCCAGTTGCTGGCTTCTGACCAAATCATCCGCCGCCAACTCACTGTGCGAGGCGCGGAAAAATTCGCCCGGTCCATGCATAACGCCGCCACAGATACCCAAGGCGACGTTAAAAAATCCCCTGTTGACCGTGAGGTGGATGTCCATATCCGCGCTCTCACCAACCGCCTCCGAGAACATTTTGCCACCCATGTTTCGATCCAGCATTCTACGAAAAAAGGCAGAATCGAAATTGAATACTACGGCCATGATGACCTCCAGCGCCTACTTGACTTGATAGGCCTGCCAGTTTCAGAGTAAAGGGCGCTTTCCCATGCCCCCAGCGGTAAGAGCAACGAAAGTCGTCTTCGCTTCTTACTCCGGGTAGTCCTCCTCATTTATCAGCCGCGGCCCTATTTTCAACCCATCAAGTCGGTAACTCTTGCCCAAGAGCCCCTCACGGGTTAGCAAACGGCATCAAACGACGTTCCTTCAGTTTCCTCCTTGCCCGGCGGTATCTTAATCCCCGCCGCGCGATCCTGTCCTCATTCACCCTGATTTCGCTGGTCGGCGTGATGCTCGGAGTGCTTGTGCTCGTCGTAGTGATGGCCGTATACGCTGGCCTGGAACGCGACGTAAAGGGGCGCATTCTAGGTTTCACACCTCACATCCTGATGCGTCACCAAGTCGCAGTACCTGGCAAGACCGGCATGGAAGATTGGGAAGAGGCGGCTAACCTTGGAAAAAAACTACCCCACGTCCAAGCAGCCACAGCTTTTGTCTCGGACAACGTCATCATCGACTTCGAAACATGGCAACGTCCTGTGATGTTCCGCGGCATCGACACCTCAGATCCCTCCCAAGTCGAAGGTATTTCTAAAATCCTCGACCGCGCAAAATACCCGGGATCCTCGGCAGATATGGGCATCGACGACCGCGCGGTGATTTCCTCCATTCTCGCCGAGCAGCTAGGTATCCGAGTCGGCGACACAATACGCCTCTACTCGACACGCAACTTTGAGGAGGTCATGCGTGCCTACAAGTCCACCGAAAAACCTCCCATCCGCGAGGCCTATAGTGAAGATTGGAAGGATGCCATATCGACACTGGCTGCAGCGTGGAAAAAAGACGGAGAAAACTTCACAGTGAGCATCGAAGTTCTATCGAGTTGTTACCAGTCGATAAAGGCTATCAGTGGTGAAAACATCCGCCAACCCGAGCGCGACCTTCTGGAATCCTTGCTCGTAGCGATGGAGGCCGGCCGAAAGGACACGGATACTGGAGTTTTCCGTTTTGCCGCCAACGACAAGACGTCTATCGAAAAAATCATCAAGGACATCAACACGACAGACCTAGAAAAAATGGACGCGGAAACGCTGAAGGGTTTGAAAAAAATCGTGCTGCCCAAGGAGGCTTTAGTAACAGGTGTGTATCAGGCATCTCAGATGGCAGTCACTCCAGACATTTTCCTGCCCCTGCCCCTCGCCCAGAATCTGGCAGGACTAGGAGCTAGCGTGCAAGGTGTCGCCCTGCGCCTTGATGATGCCTATGCTGCGGAACAAGTCGCCACTGTCGGCCGCAAAACTCTCGGCCAGGATTGGACGCTACTCACGTGGGGTGACCAATATCAGGCCTTCTTCGCCCTCATCAACCAACAACGAGTGATGATGTATTTCGCCCTTTCATTCATCGTGTTGGTTTCTGCCTTTTCCATGATGGCAGTGATGTTCACCGTAACAATCCAAAAACGCTGTGAAATCGGCGTTATGAAGGCGCTAGGAGCCGCGCCGGGCCAGATTGTCCGGGTATTTCTCTATCAGGGCATGCTACTCGGATTGCTTGGCGGGATGTTAGGCATTGGACTTGGGCGTCTAGTCATCCATTTCAGGGGCCCCCTCCAGAGCATTTTCCGGGCATTGGGATTCGACCCCTTCTCCTCTTCCTTCACAGGATTCGGTGTTTTGCCCGCCCACAATGATCCGCTGGAGCAGGCGGTCATAGGATTGATGGCATTCATTCTGTGTTCACTGGCGGCTTTGGTTCCTGCGTTTTTCGCAGCCCGTGGTGATGCCGCTAAATCTCTGCGCAATCTCTAACTATGGACATCTGGATCATCCAAAACGGCGAAAAGGTTGGTCCCATCCAGGATTATGAAATCCGCGGGAAAATCGAAGCTGGTGAACTACAAGCATCCACGCCCGCATGGCACGACGGCATGGAATCATGGAAGCCGTTGGTGGAAATCAGCCTCTTCGCGCATGAATTCGAACGTCCCGTTGAAATACATGACACCCACACACCTCCTCCGCTACCAGAGACTGAGGTGGGCACATTCACTTTCCTGAAAGGAAATGCCTATCCTCTCCGCAGATTCTGGGCACGATGGATCGATCTCAACTTCTTCTCCGGAATCTGGTGGCTTGCGATGTACTACGCCCACCGCGACATCGAATCCATCATCCTCAATCCCTGGATTATCCTGCTGCAGTATGTCCCTTGGTTCGTCCTGGAAACCCTGCTCATCCACTACTTCAGAAGCACCCCCGGTAAATGGTTGTTGGGTATCGAGGTAGTCAACGACAACGGATCCTCGCTATCTCTCGCCGAATCCACCCGGCGCTCCCTGCTCATTCTTGTCATGGGTATCGGCTTCGGCTTCGGCTGGCTCGTCATCGTCTGCCAGATCTTGGCATGCATCACGATCAAACACAGAGGACGACCACTTTGGGACCTGATAGGTGGACACCATGTAAATGTGCGTCCGCTCAATCCAGTGGGAGTAACCGCCTATGTCGTCATCTTGTTCACTGCATTCCAACTCCAGTTCATAGTTGTAGCCCCCTACGTTATGGATACAGCAGTGAAAATATTCCCGGCGCTCAAGGAGGAATTTGAGAAAAATCCCCCGTGGCACCTGCCAAAACTTCCCTAACTACACTCACCTGCCAAGCACCCACGCAATGTGGGGGGTGTACAAATTAGGCTCTAGTAGAAAGGAGTCATGTCCCTTGTCTGAATGGACCGTGATGTGCATGACATCCACCTTTGCACTCTCAAGATGTTTCACCAAGTCCGCCTGTTCTTCCGGGTAGAAACAGAAATCGGAATCGATCGAAAACACGAGCCAGTGCTGGCCCGCAATGCGAGACCGCTCAAAAAGCTCAGCCGGTGACAGGGCATCGCCCTCCACCGTGGCGTCATAACGCGACCAAAGATCGATGATGCGCAGGTAGGTATTGGCATCGAAACGGCTAACAAACTTTTTCCCTTGATGCAGCATATAGCTTTGGAACTGGTCGCGGACACAATACCACGCCAGCACGTCATCCGGCTGGACTACATCCTGCCTAGCGCGGCGTTCGATTGCGTCCAGATGCACGAAGGTCTTGTGGGAGATCATCCGGGCAAGCGCCAGACCATAGAGAGGAGCCTCCGCATCATAATAATCGCCAGCATTAAAATACGGGTCGTTTTCAATTGCGAGGATCTGTTCGAAAAGAATCAGGCGGTTGAGTACTGTAGTTTTGTATCCAGACGCGATGACGATTACATTCCTTACATCGTTAGGATAACGGGTGGCAAAGGACAGTGCTATCAAACCACCTACAGACGGACCTACCACGGCATGCAGCACAGCAATTCCCAAATGGTCCAGCAGGGATCGGGAGATTTCCACCTGGTCCGCTGCAGTGACCGCCGGGAATGCGGAACCCCATGGTTTTCCGGTTTTAGGATTCAGCGATGCAGGACCAGTGCTACCGTAGCAGCCCCCTAGATAGTTCGCGCAGATGACAAAATATTTGTTGGTATCCAGCGGTTTGCCAGGACCTATCATGATATCCCACCACCCCGCGTACATCTCCTCCTGCCAAAGTGCCTCTACCCCCTCGATTGCTGGATTGTAGCCTGCCGCGTGATGGGATCCGGACAAAGCGTGAAAAACAAAAATCGCATTTGATTTATCCGTGTTCAATTCCCCCCAGGTTTCGTAGGCGATCCGGACGCCGGGCAATACCCCGCCATCCCGCAGCCGGATGGGATCCTCCGGACTGCCGGTCTCGAAAAATTTCGTATGCGTCACTGCGGACATGCAGGCCAGTCTATTACGCTCCGGTCAGTCATGCAAGCCGACTCCATTGCAAATCACACGTATTCCCTGATTTGATGATAAAACGCTGAATACGCGGGAAAATCGCTGTTGTCAGACACAACTCCGGTCTGGACAGCCCATCTCGCTTTTGTTCCACTGGAGGCGATGAAAAGCTCCCCATTCGCCAAGTTCATGCCGTTAGCTTTCCTGGTGCCTGCGCTGGTTTCCGCACAAGTAGCCCCCAAGTTCGCCAAGGATGTGGCCGGATCCAAGGACCATCCCGCCCTTAAGCGCATGGAAGGTTCCGTGATTTTGCACTATTCTTCCAAGAAATTCGACTCTCTACAAATCGCTCTCCAAAAAATCGTCTTTGACTACAATGAACAGAAAATCAAGGACTGGAAAAAACTCACAATCGAAGGCACCCGGACCACTCTGTTCTATCGTGAACCCAAGGATGTGGGGACACTCGAGTGCCTTCGCTCCTATCAGGATGACCTCAAGACTGCGGGCTTCGAGGTATTGTTCGAGGGCACCAGCGCAGGCAAACCCACCGATGAAAGCAACACGCTCGACAACGGATATGGACGTTTTCTCAAAGCAGTCTATCAATCTGAAACTGACTATGACCTCCAACAATACACCATGCCTGGTTCGGATGACTACCGCTACAGCGCTCTTAAGAAGAGCGGAGAAAACGGCGCTGGGGATGTCTATGTGACTATCTTCTGCGCTGCGGTCACCGGTTCGTGGAAAGCCCCGGAAAAGGGCATTCTGGAAGGCACTGTAGTTGCCCGGGTAGATTTACTGGAAACCAAGGCCATGGAAAACCGTATGATCATCGTGAAGGCCGATGAAATGGAGAAACAAATCAACACCACCGGCAGGGTAGCCCTATACGGCATCTATTTCGATTTCAACAAGGCCACGCTCCAACCTCAATCTGCCGACACGTTAAAGGAGGTTCAAAACCTCATGAAATTGGATCCAGAACTCAAGCTGCTGGTAGTAGGCCATACTGACAATGTCGGCGGTTTTGATACCAATAAGACCCTGTCCGAACGCCGTGCCGCCTCGGTAATCTCAGAATTAGAGAAAAATTATGGCATCGCGAACCAGCGCCTGTCCTCCTTCGGCTGCAGCTTCGCCTGCCCTACAGCCCCGAATACCACCGAAGATGGACGCGCGAAAAACCGCCGCGTGGAACTTGTGCGTTGGTAAACCAGACCCTGCCCCATGGTTGAACCAGATTTGTTTTCCCTCTACACCGAGAACAAGCCGGAAGATCGCATCCGCGAACTCCGTTCTTTGTTAGAGCATCATAACCGCCTCTATTACACCCAGGCTGCACCTGAAATCTCTGACGCTGAATACGACAAGCTCTACCGCGAACTCGAGGATCTGGAGAAAAAACACCCGGATCTCCTAGCCTCTGACTCACCCACCCGGCGTGTGGGCGGCGCTCCCATCGATGGCTTCCAGCAGATCCGTCACACTGTGCCGATGCTTTCGATCGACGACGTGTTCGAACTGAGCGCGGATGCCATGGCTAAGGCCGGAGCCTCCCGCCCCGAGCAGGAACTCATCGAGTTCTATCAGCGCCTGCGCAAGAACCTCGGCCGTGAGGACGTGACCGTTACCGTTGAACCCAAGATCGACGGCGTAGCCGTTTCCCTGCTCTACCGCGACGGCAAACTCGCCTACGCTGCCACCCGTGGCGATGGCACCACCGGTGACGACGTCACGCATAACATCCGCACCATCCGTAGCATCCCGCTGGATCTCCGTGCCTCATCCACCCTCCCCCATCTCCTCGAAATACGCGGTGAGATATTCATGCCCAACGAGGCGTTCGCTGCGATGAATGCCGAGCGCGATGAAGAAGGTTTGCCCGCCTTCGCCAATCCCCGCAACGCCGCTGCAGGAACCCTCAAACAACTCGATCCCAAAATCGCTGCCAAGCGACCGCTCGCCTTTCTCGCTCACGGACTCGGGGCCTACGATGGAGAACCACTCGCCACGGAGCACGATTTCCATGATTTGCTAGACAGGCTCAGTCTTCCGCGCAACCAACCTCTCCTCACCGCCCGTAACCTCGATGAAATGCTGGATGCCGTGGCACAGATCAACCATGAGCGCCATTCCTTCGATTACGGCACGGATGGAGCAGTCATCAAAGTGCTGGACCGGGAAGAACGCGGGAAACTCGGCACCACTTCACGTGCACCACGCTGGGCTGCCGCCTACAAATTTCTGCCTGAGCAAAAGGAAACCACACTGGAAAGCATCACGATTCAGGTCGGTCGCACCGGAGTTCTAACACCAGTTGCCGAACTCACACCCGTTCTCATTTCCGGATCCACTGTCTCCCGCGCCACACTGCACAATCAGGACGAGATCGACCGCAAACAAATCCATGTCGGCGCCACAGTCCTGATTGAAAAAGCTGGTGAGATCATCCCTGCCATCGTCAAGGTGACCAAGCCAGTGGTTGGAGTCCCGGTGTTTTCTATCTTTCAGCATGCCGGGGGGAAATGCCCGTCCTGCAGCGGGCCTATCTCACAGGAGGAAGGCTTTGTCGCCTGGCGTTGCACCAATTTCCAGTGTCCGGCGCAAGCCGTCACCCGCATCAGACATTTTGCCTCCCGCAAGGCACTGGACCTCGAAGGCCTTGGCGAGATAGTCGCGGAGGCACTCGTCCGTCTCGGGCATTGCCATACCCCGCTCGATCTGTTTGATCTAACCGACATAGTGCTGGCAAACCTGAATCTGGGCAGCGAGGACGCGCCCCGCCGGTTCGGTGAAAAGAACGCTGCTAAGTTGCTGGCAGCTTTGGAGGCCGCAAAGCGCCAACCCCTGCACCGCTGGCTATATGCCATGGGCATCCGCCAGCTTGGTGAGTCCGCTGCCAAGGAACTCACGCGTCTTCACCGCACCTTGGATGATCTCGCCTCATCCCCTGTTCTTGAGGAACTGCTGCGCGACACCCGCGCAGACGCGAAGAAAAAGAATGAACTGCTGGCATCCTACGCCATCTCGGGCGATGTCGGCCCTGCCGTGGCTGAAACGGTAACCGCTTTTTTCCAATCGTCCGCAGGTAAGAATACCCTGGCACAGTTGGAGCGCCTCGGGGTCCACCCGGAATCCTCCAACTATCACCCACGATCCGCCGTGGCCGATTCCTCAGATAGGCCGCTTGCAGGGAAAACTTTCGTCATCACGGGCTCTCTGAGCACGGAGCGCGATGCGATGAAGGAGTTCATTGAAAGCAAGGGGGGGAAGGTCAGTGGCTCGGTCTCCGCCAAAACGAGTTATGTCCTTGCAGGCGAAGGCGGCGGTTCCAAACGCGACAAGGCCGAACAACTCGGCGTGAAAATCATCGATGAGGAGGGATTGAACGCGCTGCTGGGAACGTAAATGCATGCATTGTGTCCTCAAAGGTGGCGCGCTCTCGATGAGAGCGCATACCCCAATAACCAACCCACGGACCAGTCCGCCACAAACCCACGAAAGACATTCTAGCATAACGTATCTAACTTGTAAAATATAGCCGGCAGGTCTCTAATAAATACTTCGCCCTCCCAAACATTGGCTATCTTGATTCTTCTTCCTAGCATTCTACTCAAAATGACCGCAATCATCGCCAAAACCAATCCTGATATGAAAGGGAGATAGCTTTGCCAATAATACGCTCCCGCAATTAGAGCGAGTCCAACCAGGAGCGTTATTAGAGAAATCGTTCGCCAATTTCCGGTTTTCTTCATCAATTCTCGATCCATGTAATAAGTGATCCTCGCAGATTTCCACCCGAGCAGGAGCCCGATGGGTCCAAGAAGCATTAACATGAGGCAACCACCACTCGATACCCTTTCTGTAACTTGTTCCAAATTCTCAGCTTTTCCGGTCAAAACACAGAACCTGGGCAACTCATGGTTGTAAGGCACAACGAGACAATCACCATCGATTCTGGGCAGGTTCTTTTGTTCCATTGTTATCATTTTCTTGAAGACTAGATGCTGACTAGAGAGAGGACGTGATTCGGGCTAAACAGGACGACACTAACGGGTCGCGCAGGAATAGCACGTGAAAAATGACGGTGATTCGGTTGGGTAGCGAATTCCTATGCTCCTTGGAAAGACTCCGTAATATGCTTGTGGAGCGGACAGGGTCAAGCGGCTTACCCGGCAGGGACGGCCCGAAAGCATACCCCCGCCCCACAGCGCCAATCTTCTCTGAATTACTGATTCTTGATTCTGCCCTCTGGCTTCTCCACCGCGCCCTATTCCGCTTGCGTGTGGAGACATCCTTGGATACGGCAATCCCTGTCGGGCGGGTCCCCTTCCGGCAAACCCCAACTGAAGACCACCGCCATGCCTATTACACGTGCCCTTCTTTCCGTTTCAGATAAAACCGGTCTGGCTGAATTCGCCAAGGAACTGCATGCCCTTGGTGTCGAACTTCTGTCCACGGGAGGCACCTCCAAGGCCCTGCGGGAAGCAGGGCTACCGGTCATCGATGTGTCAGAATACACCGGAGCGCCGGAACTTTTCGACGGACGCCTGAAAACCCTGCACCCGAAAGTCCACGGCGGACTCCTTCAACGCCGCGACGATAATACCCATATTACCCAGGCGAAACTGAACGACATCCCACCCATCGATCTGGTGGTCGTGAACCTTTATCCTTTTGAGGAAACCATCGCCAAGCCCGATGTCACTCTCGAAGAGGCCATCGAAAACATCGATATCGGCGGTCCGTCCATGCTTCGGAGCGCAGCCAAGAATCATTCCTCAGTCACAGTGGTCGTGGATCCTAAGGACTACACCAAGGTCATTGAGGAAATGAAGGAACACAACGGCAACACCACCAAGGGCTTCCGGGAACAACTCGCGGTGAAGGTTTTCATGCGCACTTCACAGTATGATTCCGCCATCACCAACTTCCTGGGCCAATGCCGCACCGGAACCGGTTGCAATTTCACCCTGAGCCTGCAACTCGAGCAGGAACTCCGCTATGGCGACAACCCCCATCAGAAATGCTCGCTTTACGGGAATTTCCGCGACTTCTTCACTCATGTTCAAGGCAAGGAACTATCCTACACCAATATCCTCGACATTGAGGCCGCCGCAGACTTGATCCTTGATTTCGTTAGACCAACTGTTGCCATCCTTAAACACACCAACCCATGCGGCGTAGGCCAAGACGATGAAGATCTGCGCGCCGCCTGGCAAAAGGCGTTTGAGACCGACCGTCAAGCACCGTTTGGCGGCGTGATCGTGTGCAACCGCCCTCTAACTATCGAACTCGCCCGCGTGATCTCGGAAATCTTCACGGATGTGATCATCGCACCGGAGTTCGAGGCTGACGCCCGCGCGTTGCTCCAGAAGAAGAAAAACCTGCGGCTCATGAAAATGAGCGACAGTTATCTGGTGGAGAAAAAAGCGCCCGTTATCCGCTCCTGCCCAGGTGGCATCATGGTCATGGACCGTGACCACACCGCACTGGGCCTCGACAACCTTGAATCCAAAGTGGTCACCAATCGCCCTCCTACTGAAGAAGAAATGCGAGCCATGCGCTTCAGTTGGCGTATCGTCAAACACGTCAAATCCAACGCCATCGTCTATGCCACTACCGACCGCACGCTCGGCATCGGCGCAGGCCAGATGAGCCGCGTGGATTCCTCTCGCATCGCTGTGTGGAAAGCCAAGGAAGCCGGTCTTAGCCTTAAAGGCAGCGTCATAGCATCGGATGCCATGTTCCCTTTCGCAGATGGACTGCAATCCGCTATCGACGCCGGGGCCACTGCCTGCATCCAGCCTGGCGGCTCTAAAAACGACGCTGAGGTAATCGCCGCAGCCAACGCCGCCGGCATGGCCATGGTCTTCACCGGACACCGCCACTTCCGGCATTGAGATGTCTACGGGCTAGAAGTTGAATGTCGCCTGCGGACCTTTGTTAGATTCAGGTGGCTGCTCCACCCCTTCGCGCAGACCCGCCGCAGTAAATCGAATGAACCGTCCCAGGATCGCTTCCATGCTGGGAGTCCCTGAGGTGCCGTGCGTTATCCGCAGCAGCATCTCATGCTGCATTAGCATGTGGATCATAGCTCCTATCAGGAAGTGGATTCTCCACGCCAAGTCCTCAGCACCCACCGTAGGTAATACTTTGGCAAACGCGCGGGTAAAACGGTCGCTCAGTGCTCGAAACTGCTCCTCCAACTCAAGCGGTATACCCTTTGCCTGCATCGAGAAAATGCGCCCGATCAGCTTGTAAAACAAACGCTCGGACAATTCAGACTTCCGCACAGTGCTGATTAGCGGACGCACGTATGCATCGATGATTTCCTCCACAGGCACCGCCTTACCCGCCCATTTCCGCTCAAGATTATCTAGCCTCACCATACGCTCCTCGCAGACTGGCGTGACATAGCGCGTCACCAACACGGTGATCAACCCATCGCGCCCACCAAAGTGGTAATTTACCGCAGCCACATTCGCTTTCGCGAGTTGAGTAATATCCCGCACTGAAACCGACTCAAAACCTCGGTCGGCAAATAACTGCTCTGCGGCATCCAATAGATTTCGCTTCGACTTGGATTGGGAAAGATTGACCTCACGCATCGCTGTCCATCCACTCAACCAAACCCAACGGCAATGTCAAACAAACGATTGACTTCCACCCCCTAGCTCTCCAATTATACGCCTAGAATGAAGTTGCTCGTCTCACTCCTCGCCTGCGTTTTGTGCTTTGTTTCATGCGCGGGCTACCATCTTGGGAGCATCAAACCTGCTTCGCTGGCTAAGGTACAAACCATCGCCGTGCCCATGTTTTCAAATGGCACCCTACACCCACGAGCAGAGGTGCTCGCCACCTCTGCGGTGGCCAACGCCATCGTCCAAGAGGGCACCTACAGGATATCAAAAGTGGACAACGCAGATGCCATTCTCGAAGGCACCGTGCGCAGCGTCAAATACAGCATGATCCGGGGTATGCCTCTCGACACCCTAAAACCCGAAGAACTCTCGAATACCCTGACCATTGAATGGTTGCTGCGTGATGCGAAGAATCCAACCAAGATCCTAGCCTCCGGCACCTCTTCGGGAACCAGCCAGTTCTTCGTTTCCGCCAACCTCCAGACCGCCCGAAACAACGCGCTCCCTGAAGCATGTGAGCACGCGGCGGAATCCCTGGTCTCCACCATCTCCAATGGCTACTGATTCCATGAGTTCCAAACTCGTAAGACTCTACGACACCACCCTGCGTGACGGCACCCAGGGCGAAGGGTTCCAATTGTCTGGCTTGGACAAGCTACAGATTGCCCAGCGCCTCGATGCGTTCGGCATCGACTACATCGAAGGCGGATGGCCGGGCTCTAACCCGAAGGACATCGAGTTCTTCCGCGAGGCAAAACAACTGAAACTCAAACACGCGAAGCTAGCAGCCTTCGGGTCCACCCGCCGCGCAGACACTGCCGTGGAGGACGATGCCCAAGTGCGCCTGCTGCTTGAAGCGGAAACTCCAGTAGTCACTATTTTTGGAAAAAGCTGGAAAATGCAGGTCACGGAAGTCCTGCGCACCACGGTGGAGGAAAACAAAGCAATGATCCGCGACACTGTGGCCTTTCTAGTGAAGCACCAGCGAGAGGTGGTCTATGATGCCGAACACTTTTTCGATGGGTACAAGGATTCTCCGGATCACGCGCTGTCCACACTGGAAGCTGCAGCGGAAGGTGGTGCGTCCTGCCTTGTGCTCTGCGATACCAACGGTGGCACGCTGCCCTCTGAGATCATGCAAATCTGTCTGGACGTAAAAAAACGCATCCCCGGCACACCTTTCGGCATCCACACCCACAATGATTGCGAGCTGGCAGTGGCCAACGCCTTGGTTGCTGTCAAGGCAGGTGCCAGCCAGATCCAAGGGACTATCAACGGCTACGGCGAGCGCACAGGCAATTGCAACCTCACCTCCGTCATCCCCATCCTTCAGCTAAAGAGCGGAATCAGCGTGGTCCCGCATCTGGAAAAGCTCAGGGAGTTGTCCTATTTCGTGGACGAGGTTTCTAACAACCCTCACTACCCACGTGCTCCGTTTGTCGGCAGCTCCGCTTTCACGCATAAGGGGGGCATGCACGTAAATGCCGTTAGGAAGCTCGCCTGTAGCTACGAGCACATAGAACCCGCCAGCGTCGGTAACGCCCAAAACATTCTCGTGTCTGAACTCAGCGGACAGGACAATATCCTGATTAAGGCCGCCGAACTAGGCCTGCCACTGACCAAGGGCTCCCCACAAACCGCAGAGATCCTCAAGCGCGTCAAACAACTCGAACACGACGGCTATTCCTTCGAGGCTGCAGATGGATCGTTCGAACTGCTCATCCGCCGCGAACTCGGTTGCTATCAGAAGACTTTCGACCTCACCGAATACCACACCAGCTTCCGCCAATACCGCGATGGGCACCCGCCGGTTTGCGAAGCCACCGTGAAACTCGTGGTCAACGGCACACCTGAACTCACCGTCGGGGAAGGGAGAGGCGTGGTCAACTCGCTAGACATAGCCCTGCGTAAGGCCCTCCTCCCTTTTTATCCGGAAATAGCCGGAGTCTCGCTCGTCGATTACAAGGTGCGCATCATCGACGGTCACAACGCCTCTGCCTCCAAAACACGCGTCCTCATCGTCTCCACCGACGGCGAGAACGACTGGAGCACAGTCGGCGTTTCGGAGAACATCATCGAGGCAAGCTGGCTCGCTCTTGTGGATGGCATCGATCTCTTCCTACAACGCAGGAAAAACTAGCGATCAAAACATACAGTTCCCGTGCCGTATGGCTACACATAGAGCCGATGTTCACGGATCCATGCTGCGACATTCGGTGCCAGCCAAGGGTGCTCCGTTTCGCCACTGGCGATGGCATCGCGTATGGCACTAGCCGATGCTGGATGCTCCCCCTCCACAAAGTGTAGTCGGTATCCATCGCGCGGTTCAGGTGCTCTGCCGCGCGCAAATACGATAAACTCAACAATTTCCGCCAGCCGCTGCGGTTCCGCCCAATCGGGCAGCGCCTCCCATTGATCCATGCCCATGATCCAGAATAGACGGGAACTAGGAAATTGAACAGACATCGCCTCAGCAGTCTGATAGGAAAACGATGGCCCGGCGCGCCTGATCTCGCAATCATCTACGATTGCCCATGGAAGACCCCCAGTGGCCAGCCGGAGCATCTCCAAACGGCCCTCGGACGGCGCAGATACACGCCCCGCCTTGTGCGGGGAAATCCGGCACGGCAGAAACCTGACCTCATCCAAAGCCAGCGCCTTCCGAGCCAAATCAGCCAAATAGAGATGCCCCAGATGCACCGGATCGAAGGTGCCACCGAATAGCGCCATTTTCTGTGGATCGCTCATTGGAGTGTCAAGGTGTGGCTGTTTCATCTCGCTTGAGCCCATGCTACCACCAGTCCGACTGGCCTCAACGGTTTTTCGATACATTGGTTGCCAGAAGAGCCCGCAAAGGCCACCAGGAATGATCCGTCCGATTCTCCCAATTCTTCTTTTCCACCTCAAAACAATAAACAGCACATCAAAGACCTGACAGAAGGACCGTCATCATCCCGTAATGAGCATCACAACATTCAATTGAAATCCGCATTTAATATCATGAACATCGAAAATCACCTATCACGCCGGAAATTCCTTGGCACCACCCTTGCCACAGCCGCCGTCGGCGGCCTAATCCACACCCTACAAGGACAAACGTCCGACACCAAACCAGCAACGCCTCCAGTCTTCGACCGCAAGATCAAAATCGGCCTGATCGGCTGTGGTGGCCGCGGCGCATGGCTGGGTGGACTTTTCAAACAACACGGAGGCTTCGAGCTCCATGCCACCGCTGATTATTTCCAACCCATGGCTGACAAGGCGGGCGACGCACTGGGCGTCGACAAGAGTCGGCGGTTTTCTGGCTTGTCCGCCTACAAACGCCTAATCGACAGCGGTGTGGAGGCCGTAATCATAGTGAACATCCCGCACTTCCACGCACTACACGCCCGCGCCGCCATCGAGGCAGGCCGCCATGTCTATGCGGCTAAACCCGTGGCTATCGACGTGCCAAACGCACTCCATGTGCTCTCTACAGGCCAACTGGCCACCGAAAAGAAACTCGTACATTTGGTGGACTATCAGATTCCTACGAACCCAGTCAATATCGAGATTGTCAAACGCATCCACGAGGGCGCGCTCGGACACCTTACCCACGTCGAGAGCATGGGATACGCCTCGGGCTGGTCAGACCCAGCCGATAGAAATCACGAAAACCTCCTGCACTCTGGCAACTGGCTGACCACTACCGCTCTCTCCGGAGATTTCATCGTGGAATATAGCATTCACTCAATTGATGCCGTGCTATGGGCAGTGGGCAAGCGCCCTGTGAAGGCCATAGGCCGCACTAGACGCTGCCGGCCTAATCCCCAAGGTGATGGCAATGATATTTACAACGTCACCTACGAGTTTGAGGACGGGCTGGTGTGGACCCACCGCTGCCAGGCGCTTCACAATACCCAGGACGACATCATCCTCTGTGAGGTCTATGGTGATGAGGCCTACGCCCTCATCAATTACTACGGCAAGTCGTTCCTGCGCGGTGGTCACAAGCAGTATGGTGGTGGTGCCATCGCCAGTCTTTACGATGAGGGTGCCATCCGCAACATCGCTACGTTCTATCAAAATGTGGTGAGCGGTAACTGCGAAAATTCAACCGTCAAAAAAGCCGTGGATGACGCCCTAACTGGCATCCTAGGTCGGGAAGCCTCCTGCCGCCGCATCGAACTTACCATGGACGACCTCATTAAGGAGAACCGAACGCTCGAGTTCGATCTCACGGGACTCACACAGTAATCTGCCAAACACCCACAACCACACTACGCCATGAACCGCCGTTCATTCCTGATCCAAGGCACCGCCGCTATGGGTGCTGGAGCCATCCTGCCGCACCTCCGCGCGGCTGAAACCAAAGTCCCCTCCTCCATCCGCTTCGGCACCTGCACGGTCGGCTTGAAACAGGCCCTCGAGGCGGGATTGGATGGAGTCCAGGTCGAGGTGGGCAATGCTGCGGACCGCCTCGATATCTCAAAGGAAGATGTCATCCATCGCTACAAAGACCAGATCAAGGAAACCAAGCTACCAATCTGCGGGCTCATCATGGGATTGCTCAATTCCTATCCACTGGCCAGTGATCCGCGCGGCCCGGTATGGCTTGAACAAGCCATCGATGGCGCCCTCCAACTCGACGTCGGTGTGATCCTCGTGGCATTTTTCGGCAAGGGCGATCTGCTAAGTGGTGATGGGAATGTCAAAAAGGACGAGATAGACGAGGTCGTGCGCCGCCTAAAAAGGGCAGCTCCCCGCGCCAAAGACGCAGGAGTGATACTGTCCATAGAAAGCTTCCTCTCCGGAGAACAAATCGCCCGGGTAGTCGACCGCGTCGGCCATGAGTCTGTGCAGGTGTTTTACGACGTCTATAATACTGGCACCACCAAGGGCCACAACGTGCCTGCTGACATCAAGCTCCTGCAGGGACGCATCTCCCAGTTCCACTTCAAAAACGGCCCGAAATACCTCGACGAGGAACCGCACAAGTTTGAGCCCATGGCCGCAGCCATCAAGGATATCAATTACAAGGGCTGGGTCGTGCTGGAGACTTCCAATCCATCCGGCAACCCCGTCAGCGACGCCCGCAGAAACGGTGATTACCTACGCAAGCTACTGGCTTAAGCCGGATACAGCCAATAGATTTGCGATGATTTTCGCGAACAGGAGATGAGGGTTGCCTAAACAGGTAGACAGGAGTGATTACCGCAGAGGCCTAATCCGCTTGCCCTGTAATACTGGCTAATAAAAAATCCCACCAAGCATTGTCCAAAGGGCCCGGAGAGGAAAGAATGTCGGCCATGACAGGATGGACGGAAAGCATGCTGCGGGCTGCCGCATCATGGAAGGCATTCAAGGAGGGCAAATCTCTCTTTGACCGAGGTGTCGTGGTCGATGCCTCGGCCGATGCAAACGGTTGGCGGGGAACTGTGCGCTCGGGCAAAGGAGTGATCCGCGTCGGCGTTAAGGCAAAATCCGCTACCGACCTCGAAACCCGCTGCCCATGCCCGGAAAACCGGGCCACAGGTGAGCTGTGCTGCCATGCGGTAGCGGTCGCCTTGGCCGCGCTTGCGGGCCCACAAACTGATTCTCCTGCAGCCGCCAAGGCCAAATCCCCCCAGGCCGCACCGGCCATAGCCCGCGACATCCTTCTGCCGCAGACATGGCAGGAATCCCTCTCACGAGGCAAGCTCACTGTCGCTTTGTCTATTTCCCCGGAATCGGAACTTCATCCCGCTGATCTCAAACTGGCGGATTGGCTGACCCAACAAGGTGCCAGCACCGCTACTAGTCTCAACCTTCATCTCGACGGCTCCCGCGTTGCTGGCTTTCTGGCTTCCCTCGCCGGACACCCCCGCGTGGCCTCAGGCAAGGATCGATCCCCAGTTTGGATTTCCACCGGCCATCGCCTGCCATTGACCAAAGCCGACCCGGAAAACGGACACATCACACTGGTGGCCGACTCGGATACATGCCTATGGTGCGAAATCAGCGGCACCTTCTGGCAAATAAACCCCGAAGCAATCTCGGCTGCCGGAGACGGCAAAATGCCGGCGTCACTCGAGGCCATCCTGCCGTCACTCGCAGCCGGACGCACGCTCAATATTCCAGCCAATCTGCTTCTTGAAAATCTAGATGTTTGGCAGGATTGGATCGCATTCCCTGAGAACGGCTGGCTGGACTCACTCCATTTCGTCCCCGCCACCGCAACGTTCCATCTCACGCTTGATGGTTCACTTCAGAATCTCAATGCCAAGCTCACCGTGACCTACGGGGATTCTCCCGCAGTCATGCCAGGGTGCGGGAAAGTCACCAACCTGCCCAGTCTCACAGGCAATCAATGCCAAGTGCGTGATTTCCAACAGGAACAACGGGCTGTTCAACGCCTCGAAATCGCCGGGTTCGAATACTCTGACGCTTCATCAGGCACTATGGAGCTGCGCGGCGAAACCTCCATCATAGCTTTCCTCACTCAAACCCAGCACAAACTCCCAAACCATTGGATTATCACTCATAGCAACCGGCTTGTAAGCTGCCGAAACACAATTTCCATCGTCTCTCCTCAAATCGAAATTCTCGGATCTGGAACGGATTGGCTGAGCTTTGATCTTACTTTTCAAACGAACGATGGAAACAAAATCTCAAGGGACGAAGTCCACAAATTGCTGCGGTCTGGCAAGCCCTCAGGATCACTGATAAAGGGGCGCCGATTGATCATCTCAGACGAGGTGGCGAGCGTCATCGAACCACTCTTTGAAGAGCTCAATCTGCAACAAAAAAGCGGTCATTACGAAGCCTCGGCATGTGCCGGTGAAGTAGTCCTGGAAATCAGTAATAAATTACGTAAGTCTAAAATATTAAGTGGTTTAGATCATCTATCTATCGAAATAAATCCACCCACTTTACGGGCAGATCTCCGCCCCTACCAATCACGTGGAGTCTCTTGGCTCTTTGACCGGGTGGAGCGCTTTGGGGGAGCCCTACTGGCTGACGATATGGGCCTAGGAAAAACAATCCAAACAATCGCATTAATCGAACGCTTGCTTCCAATAAATCAAGGCGATTCCGGGGTTGTTTTGGTGGTAGCAACCGCCTCTTTATTGGGGAACTGGCGAGCTGAGTTTGCACGGTTTGCGCCGGATCGCCGCGTTTGGATACTGCATGGCTCCGGACGTGATGAAGTCCGCGAACAAATTACTCACGGTGACGTTGTCATCACCAGTTATGGAACCGTGACGAGAGATCTGGCCTGGCACCTGAGGCACAACTACCGGGCCATTGTCGTGGATGAGGCCAGCCAAATGCGAAATCCCGACACCGATCACGCCCGCGCCCTTGCCAAACTGCACAGCACTCGGCGAATCGCCCTCACTGGCACCCCCATCGAGAACGGCGTGCGGGATCTGTGGTCGGTCTTCCGCTTCATCCAGCCCGGATGGCTCGGCTCCCGGGAGGAATTCCGCGAACGCTACGAGATGCCCTTGAAGGGCGGGGACACTTCCGTACTGGAACGCCTGAAGCTCAAAATCCACCCTCTCCTGCTTCGCCGCACCAAGGAACAGGTCGCCCCTGAGTTGCCAACCAAGCTTCTCATCGACGAATTCTGCGACCTCAGCCCGGATCAACAAACCATTTACCGGGACCTGCTTGTCGAGGGCAGAAAGCAGGTTGATACCATCTCTGATTCCGGCAACTCAGGGGCCGCACGCATGATGATGCTTACAGCACTGCTGCGATTGCGGCAAACTTGTTGCGACCTGGCACTACTCGCGAACGACCGCTTGAATCAGTTGCTAATACCCCGCAGATCCGCCAAGCTCCAACGACTGCTTGAATTGCTGGAAGAATCGATAGAAGGAAATCATAGAGTATTGGTTTTCAGTCAATTCCAAAAGCAATTACTGGAAATCGAGAAATGCATTAAAGACAAGAATTGGGATTGTTTGCGGCTTGATGGACAGACGCGCAATCGGCAGCAGATGGTCGAAAAGTTCCAATCTCCGGATGGTCCGCCGGTGTTTTTGATCAGCCTCAAGGCGGGTGGTTATGGTTTGAATTTGACGGCTGCTGACACTGTGATTCACTTCGACCCATGGTGGAATCCGGCTACCGAGGCACAAGCGACCGACCGTGCGCACCGGATCGGGCAGACGCGCCCGGTGACCGTTTACCGCTTGCTGACACGCGGCACAGTCGAGGAAAAGGTCGTGCGCTTGCAGGCGAAGAAACGGGAGTTTGCGACGACCTTGGACGAGTCTGGCGCAGGGGATGCACCCGGCTGGAATCTGGAGGATCTCAAATCGCTGATTTCCGGCAGTTGAGTTTCACGCCATGAAGATTAAAGCCCTCATCATTTTCTTGTTGTTGGCGCTCATTGTGGCCTTGCCACTAGTGCTGCGTAGAAAAAGCGCGGAGGTGGATTGGCTCGGCGCCGATGACACACTGGTAATCATCAGTCCCCACAACGAGACAATCCGCAGCGAGTTTGGAGAAGCATTTGCAGCATACTGGAAAAAAACAACCGGCCACTCGCTTCATCTCGATTGGCGGACACCGGGCGGCACCTCGGAAATCCGTATGGTGCTGGATGCTGGATTCCAAGCTGCAGAGGAGACCAAACGGGATGGCATCGGTGTGGATGTGTTCTTCGGCGGCGGCGAGCCGGATTTCACAGGTCAGGCGAAAAAAGGGCGACTGCTGCCGCTCCGGGTGTTTGAATCCCACCCTGAGCTCTTCGCCACAGGTGGACCGATCCCGGAAACATTCACCGGTGAACGGTATTTCCCGCGAGACCACACATGGGTGGGCACCTGCGTTTCCCAATTCGGAATCTGCTATAACCCGGAAGCCCTGGCCCGCCTGAAACTCCCCTCACCTGTCGCATGGAGTGATCTGGGAAATCCCGGTTATGCCGGAGCGCTCGCACTGGCCGATCCCACGAAAAGCGCCTCGGTAGCCCGAGCGTTTGAACTGTTAGTCCAGGGTGAGATGCTACGGGCCATGGATAGCCAAGCGCAAAACCGCGAGACAGCGCTCGCGGCGGGTTGGCGCAACGGTTTGCAACTGATCCAACGTATGGCCGCCAACGCCGCCTACTTTACTGACAGTGCAAACAAAATCCCGCTGGATGTGGCCCAAGGCAACGCCGCCGCCGGCATGAGCATCGATTTCTACGGTCGCTCGTATGCGTCAGACCTGACTACATTGTCCGGCAAGCCCCGCCTAGTGTGGATCGCCCCGAAAGGCGGCACCACCCTGGGCACTGATCCTGTCGGCGTTTTGAAAGGAGCGCCGCATGTGCAGGTAGCACAGGCGTTTGTGGAATTCTGCCTCAGTCCTGAAGCGCAAGTGATTTGGTTCTCGAAACCCGGCACTCCAAACGGGCCCAAACTCCGGGCCCTGCACCGCACACCAATCCGGCGGGATGTTTACACGCCAGAGAACCTCGCGAATTCAACGATGCCCAGCGTCCACCCTTACGAAGACTCTGGCAATTTCACCTATCAGCACGAGCTCACCGGTGCCTCGTTCAACACCTTGCGCCAGTTAGTGAAAGTCATGTGCATTGATTCCCACGAGGAAATGAAATCCGCATGGCTCGCGCTGCGGGACGCCGGTATGCCTGCTGATGCACTTGCTGTGTTTTCGAATGTCTCGATCATGCCCTACGCATCCGCTCGCAATGGTGACCCCGTATTCGATGGAAAGGATCCTCTGAAAACCGCCCAACAAGCGGCCCGTCTAGGCGAGTGGTTCCGCGCCAATTACCGCAAGGCTGAAGCCATGGCACACCAGCACAGCAGTCATTGAACCTTATGAAACGCGGTCCAGCCATCCTCGTCTCGCTGATTGTCTGCACATTGTTTGCGGTGTTTTTCATCTATCCGGCGGGGATGGTGATGAAGCAGGCATTCGAGGGGCCACAGGGATTCACTTTGGAATATTTTACGGTTGTTTTCCATAACCCTATTTACCGGGAGGGACTGTGGAATTCATTCGCTATCGGCACGACGGCCACCTTCGTTGCTCTGCTCATCGCGTTTCCGCTCGCGCTGGTGGGGCACCGTTACGACTTTATCTGCAAACCCGCCCTGGGAGTGCTGGTGCTCGCACCGATGATCCTTCCACCCTTTGTCGGCGCGGTGGGTGTGAAACAAATGCTAGGAGTGAACGGTGCGCTCAACGCCCTGCTCATCAAAACCGGGTTATTGGATACAGCTGCGCCAGTCAATTGGCTGGCCCAAGGGCGATTCACAGGAATCGTGCTTATGATCGCATTCAATCTCTATCCGATTCTCTACATGAACATTGCCGCAGCACTGGCCAATCTGGATCCGGCAATGGAGCAGGCTGCGGAAAATCTCGGCTGCCCGCCGTGGAAACGCTTTTTCCGTATCACCCTCCCGCTCGCCATGCCCGGCGTGTTCGCCGGGGCGTCCATCGTGTTCATCTGGGCTTTCACCGAGCTCGGCGTGCCGTTGGTTTTCGATTTCGGGCGCACGGCTTCCGTGCAAATCTTTGATAGCCTCAAAGGTCTCGACAAAAATCCTATCCCGTACGTGCTGACGGCCGTAATGCTAACGGTGGCTCTCACCGTTTTTACCTTGTCAAAGTACCTTATGGGCCGTTCCCCATTGGGCACAGCACCACGGCCCAAAGGACGGAAGTCATCGCTTCGCCTGCGCGGTTGGAAATCTGCTGCCTGCGCCGCATTATTTCTGGGCGTCTTCGCTCTGGCAGTCATCCCCCACCTCGGCGTCCTGTTTATTTCAGTGTCCGGCCGCTGGTATGGCACCATCCTGCCAGACCAATTCACGCAGCGTCACTATATTGAGGCGCTTGGCAACGGCTTAGTCGTGCCGTCGATCAAAAACAGCCTGCTCTATGCCGGGTGCGCGACGCTTGTGGCCCTGGCCATCGGCCTTGGCACGGCATGGGTGGTCGTCCGTTCAGATCTAAAACTCCGAGCCCTGCTGGATGCCGTGGTCATGCTGCCGCTGGCGGTTCCGGGACTGGTTATGGCCTTTGGCTATTTAGCCCTCTCGCAGGAAGGGAAACCGTTTTTCTTCCTGATTGGCGCGGGCGGCAGTCCGTTCATGTTGCTGGTCATCACCTATGCCATCCGGCGGCTGCCCTACATCGTCCGCTCGGCTGTGGCCGGTCTGCAGCAGAGCAATCCGGTGCTCGAGGAAGCCGCACGTTCGTTAGGTGCCAGCCCGGCCCGAACCTTGCGTCGCATCGCCATCCCCCTGATAGGCACAAATCTAGCCGCAGGTTGCATTCTCGCCTTCGCCTTCGCAATGTTAGAAGTTAGCGATAGCCTGATCCTAGCCCAACAGACCCGCCACTATCCGATCACCAAGGCCATCTACTCCCTGCTCAGCACGCTGGGCAATGGCACCGAACTCGCGGCCGCGCTGGGGGTCTGGGCCATGGTGTTCCTCTCTGTGGCGGTTATGGGGTCCGCCATTTTGGGCGGAAAACGTGGCGGTTTGTTCAAATTGTGACCGCAAAGTGGTGATTTTACCCCCTTACGGTCCCTATTTACTGCTAGCCCCCCCCGAAAATCCCAGTATCTGCGGGCTTTTCAGCTCCAACTCTCACCGCCAACCTTGAATTTACAGCATATTTTCGCCTTCATAAAATTGCTTCTCTAGGGCCATGCGGATTGGAGCGAACTGATCATTTTCTTCTTGTCCTAAGCTACCCATAGTAGCATACTGATTACACCTCACACCACATCTAGTGATTGCTAATTTTTCTTAACTAAAAACACCATCGCTAGCCCCATTCACCCTAGCTCAACCCCCATTTCCATGAAATCCTCCGCCACCACCCTAGATTCACCCTCCCGCAGCATGTCCAATCCAACTGACCCCACCCCTGGACTCACCTTCGAACCGAGTTTCGCCACTCCGGGGGTTTCTCCATTTGACGAAATCGAGTGGGACCAACGCACCGCTGAAATCACCGATGACAGCGGAAAAGCTCTTTTCCGTCAGGAAAATGTCGAAGTCCCGAAGGCCTGGAGCGAGCTGGCTACTAAAATTGCGGTTTCCAAGTATTTCTACGGTGACGCCTCCCACGGCAAGGACCCCTACCAAGGCGGACGCGAGCAATCCGTGCGCCAACTCATCCACCGGGTGACCCGCACCATCACAGACTGGGGCTTTGAGGACGGCTATTTCGCCGACAAGGCCAGCGCGGAGAATTTCTATAACGACCTGACGTGGTTGTGCCTTCATCAATATGGAGCGTTCAACTCGCCGGTTTGGTTCAACGTGGGGCTATATCACCAATACAAGGTCGGCAAAGGCGGCAGCGAGGGCGGTTGGTATTGGGAACCGGAAGCGGGCAAGGCACTCCGTGCGCCCGGGCAATACCACTACCCGCAGGCCAGCGCCTGCTTCATTCAGGGAGTGAAGGACAACATGGAGGACATCATGCGCTTGGCATGCTCAGAAGCCATGCTCTTCAAATACGGCTCAGGCACAGGATCTGACCTCTCCACCCTGCGTTCCTCCCGGGAGAAACTCTCCGGTGGCGGTAGACCCTCTGGCCCAATGTCGTTCCTGCGCATCTACGATCAAGTGGCCAATGCTGTGAAATCCGGCGGAAAAACCCGGCGCGCTGCCAAGATGAACACCCTCAAGGACTGGCATCCGGACATCGAAGACTTCATCGAAGCCAAAACCATCGAGGAGAAAAAAGCCTGGTCGCTCATCGAACAAGGCTACGATGGCAGTTACAACGGTGATGCCTACGGCTCCGTGATGTTCCAGAACGAAAACCTCTCGGTGCGCACCAGTGACGAGTTCATGAATGCGGCCATTGAAGGCGGTAACTGGTGGACCCGCCGAGTGACCGACGGCCAACCCTGCGAACAGAAAAACGCACGCGAACTGCTTCGCAAGATCGCGCTGGGCACATGGACCTGCGGCGACCCCGGCATGCAGTTCGACTCCACCATCCACACTTGGCACACCTGCAAGGGCAGTGGCCGCCAGAATTCCACCAACCCCTGCTCTGAGTATCTGTTCCTCAATGATACCGCCTGCAACCTCGCTTCCCTCAACCTCGTCCGTTTCCTCAAAACTGATGGGTCTTTCGATACCGACCGCTTCAAAGCTGCTGTTAAACTTTATATCGTCGCTCAGGAAATCCTCGTGGACCGCGCCAGTTACCCGATCAAACCGATCGCGGAAAACTCCCATGCATTCCGCACCCTTGGCCTTGGCTACGCCAACCTCGGAGCACTGATCATGAGTCGCGGCCTCGGCTACGACAGTGACGAGGGGCGCACCTACGCCGCCGCCATCACCGCACTCATGACCGGACATGCATACTCCGTCAGCGCGGAAATGGCTGCTGCTAAAGGCCCCTTCCCTTCCTATCACGATGCCCGTTACGGCGATGTGACCCACCCGCCCGAGCCCTCCAACGCACCGGCCATGCTCGAGGTCATCGAACTTCACCGCGACCGCGCCGCGCAACTCGTAGGCCATGGCGACTGCACGCCTATCATCGATGCCGCACGCAACGCATGGGACGCCGCCCTAACAGAAGGCCGCAGTTACGGCTACCGCAACGCACAGGTGACGGTGCTCGCACCCACCGGCACCATCGGATTCCTGATGGATTGCGACACCACCGGCATCGAGCCTGACATTGCGCTGGTGAAATACAAACTGCTCGCCGGCGGTGGCATGTTGAAAATCATCAACCGGACCGTGCCCCCGGCACTCAAACGCCTCGGCTACACCACCGACGAAGTCGCCGCCATCCTTCTTCACATCGAAAAATATGACACCATCGAGGATGTGATCGACGAGGAACTTGGCGCACTGGTTCCTAGCGGACTGAAAGCCGAGCACCTGCTGGTTTTCGACTGCGCCTTCAAGCCCCACCTCGGAACCCGCAGCCTGCACTACCGCGGTCACCTGCGCATGATGGCCGCCGCCCAGCCATTTCTATCAGGAGCAATTTCCAAAACCGTCAACATGCCGGAAAACGCCACGGTGGAGGACATCATGCAGACCTACATTGAGGCCTGGCAACTTGGACTCAAGGCGGTCGCCATCTATCGGGATGGCTCAAAACGCTCTGCCCCGCTTAATACCCGCAAAACTGTGGGCATGGGTGGTGAAAGCGACTCGCTCCCAGCCACGGAGGAACTGGCCGACCGTATCTCTGCACTCATCCGCGAAAACGAGGAATTAAGGAAGAAATCCGAAGTCCGCGCACGCCGTCACATGCCGGATACCCGCATGTCACTGACCCACAAATTCGAAATCGCAGGTCACGAAGGCTATATCACCGTGGGACTTTATACCGATGGACAACCGGGTGAACTGTTTGTCCAGATGTCCAAAGAAGGTAGCACCATCGGCGGCCTCATGGACACCGTGGCTACCCTGACATCGATCTCACTGCAATATGGGGTGCCACTCGAGCAGATGGTGAAGAAATTCGCCTATCAGCGTTTCGAGCCCAGCGGCTTCACTAACAATCCAGACATCCGTTCGGCCTTCAGTATCACCGACTACGTGTTCCGCTGGCTCGGCTGCCAGTTCATCAATGGCTACCGTGAAGCCACCTCGCCGGATAACCACCAGAGGGAACTGCCGATGCCAGAAATCCAGCAGATGGAAAAACAAGCCGTCAACCGCCCGGTGCCGGAACTCAGCATCACTAGCACTCCAAGCACCAACGCAAAAACCGACCGCGTAAAAACCGCCTTGGGCACCGCATTCATGGGCATCCTTTGCTCAAACTGCGGCTCTGACAAAGTCATACGCGCCGGGGCCTGCGGCTGCTGCACCCAGTGCGGCACCAGCCAGGGCTGCAGTTGATGATATGGTTTCGACAAACATCGGAACACTGCCGCTAACTGCTAAGAAATTACTTTTGAGGTAACGGCCATTGTAACAGCCGACGGCCTGACCGAAGGGGAGTAATGAGGGGTGGTTACTGGCCGGTGATTCGGTGAAAAAGTCGCGCATTTGTGCTTAGGGTCGCTCTCGGAGCATGGCGCTTGATCTCCGCCTCGTTCTGCGCCATCACCCTCCCGCCATGAATTTTCCGACCGCCGCCCAGCTTTCCGATTACCCGGGCTTGGTCCCATGGCTGGTCGAGGGCACCTGGCGGGAGGACTTCGAGCGCAAGACCTTGATCCTGGGTCCCGGGATTTCCGTCGCCAAAATAAGCATCAAGGAGGACGGACGGGATTTCGATGGGATGGATGCCGACTGCGAGTTACTGATCGACGCGCAAGTCAAAGACACCGCTCCCCGGCCATTCCGGACTAAGTTGTTTTTGTTTTCCGAATACGACCGTGACACCCGCGCCATGGCCATCGACATGGTATCGGACTGCTCCTGCTTCAAGGGTTATTGCTGCCAGCACGCTGTCGCCGTACTGAAAGCCCTCCAAGCCGTCGCCCTCGCCACCCCCACGACCCTCAGCGGTCTCCAGGTCAGCGCAGCGCTGGCCTCCTGGCTGCGCAAAATCAAGGAGGCTGGAGAGATCAAGCCCTCCGCCGCCAATCCAGCCAAGCCGTATAACAAGTTCCTCGCCTACTGCATCGAGCCGCATGCGAGCTATGATTGCCGCGTCGAGGAAACGCTGCACTTCTCGCTACGCGTGGGCAACCACACCAAGACTGGCTTCACCATCGAATCCAACACCGCCTCGGCGGATCCCTCGCGGCCCACCAAATACATGGCAACCGAGGACATGTCCATCTGCGCCAGATACCACCAACGCAACCGCAAACTTCATCAGTGGAGTGGCCTCATCCCGCTAGTTGGCAACGATTGGGACGAAATCCTCACGCCTGCGCTTGCCACCGGGCGTTTGTTTTACGGCATGGAAAACCCGCAGCGCGGTAAATCTCAGCAATACACACGCCTCTCCGAAGGCCCTCCGTTGCCCGTCGATGCGTCATGGGAACTGCTGCCCAGCGGAGACGCCCGTCCCATTCTCAAGCTGCCCTCCAGCTCAATCCGCATTATCCCCACTGACCCGCTCCGCTATCTGGATACCGAAACCCACCTGCTGGGAAACCTCCAGAGCCACATGACCCCGGCCATACTCCGAGCCTGGGCCGCTGGACCCGCCGTCCCACCTGACAGCATCCCGGAGCTAAGCCGCGCCCTCGCCGCCATCACCCCTGACAATCCGCTACCGCTGCCCGCGGAAAAGCCCGCCAGGGTCCTAACGGGTCTGACGCCGATACCCATCCTCCAAATCACCGAGGTGTTCGTGGGCGTCTTCCTCAAACGCCACATCGGCGGCGTCCTGAAATTCCAATATTCTAGCAGTCCACCACAGTTTCCCCTAGGCAATAGCGTGCCTGCCAAGTCGGTATGGATCGAAGGCGACACACGCGTCATTCTGGAGCGCGATGCCCGTGCGGAAACCTCGCTCGCCAGCGACCTTTGCAGCGGCGGACTCACTCCGCTCCTCGATATTTTTCCGGTTTACGAACTCACTGACAAAAACCGCTATTCTGTCGTCCTCGGGTCCCCCAAAGCCACCGCCACCGATTGGTTGGATTGGCTCGATAGCCAGGAATGCCGCGATCTGAAAGCAAACGGCTGGACCATCGAGTCCGACCCCAAGCTCGGCCTCACCATCCACGACATCCTCGATTTTTTCCCCGCCATCGAGGCAGATCCCGACCATGGCATCGATTGGTTCCGCTTCGATGTTACCGGCGAGTTCGACGGCAAGCGCGTCAGCCTGATCCCGCAACTTGCCCGCGCCATCGCTGAAGATTGGCACCTGCGCTATCCAGATCCCGCATCACTTCCCGAAACCCTGCTGCTGCCATGCGATCAACCCACCGACGGCCACATCCGGTTTCCCGCCCGTCGCTTCCTCGAAATGGTTGAGCAAGTCCGCCACCTGTTCCATGGCATGCCTCAGGGCGACGGCCCGCTGCGCCTCGACCGCCTCGGCGCCGCCGGCATGGCCGATGCGCTCGCCCTCGACACCTCGGCCACCACCCGCTCGCTCGCCGCCCTCGGGCGCAACCTGCGCAACATCCACGGCCTGCCACCCGCCGAGGTGCCCGCCACTATCCGCGCTGAACTCCGCCACTATCAGATCGACGGTTTCCGCTGGCTCCAGTTTCTGGCGACCCACGGTCTGCACGGCATCCTCGCCGACGACATGGGCTTGGGCAAAACCCTTCAAACCCTCGCCCACCTCGCCGCCGAAAACGCCAAATCCCCCAACAGGCCGTCGCTAGTCGTAGCACCCACCTCGGTAGTCCCCAATTGGGCCGCTGAAACCGCAAGGTTTGCCCCGCACCTTAAGGTACTGGTGCTACACGGCGGCGACCGAGCGGAAAACTTCGCGGACATCCCCGCCGCAGATGTCGTGCTCACGTCGTATCCGCTGCTGGTGCGCGACTTCGACACGCTTGCCCAACACCACTGGCACACGCTAGTGTTAGACGAAGCCCAATATATCAAAAACCCCAAAGCCCACAGCGCCCAGTGCGCGTGCCGACTCAAGGCCGCACACCGCATTTGCCTGTCGGGTACACCGATGGAAAACCACCTCGGCGAGCTCTGGAGTCTGATGCGCTTCCTGATGCCCGGCTTCCTAGCCGACGAGAAAACCTTCAATACCTTCATCCGCAGACCTATCGAGCGTGACCGCTCCAGCACCGCACAACACGCCCTCAACCACCGCGTCGCACCGCTCATCCTGCGCCGCACCAAGGATCAGGTCGCCACCGAACTGCCGGCCAAAACCACCCTGATCCACGGCATCGACCTCAACTCCAAGCAAACCGACCTCTACGAATCGGTGCGCGCGGCCATGGACCAGCGCGTCCGTGACGCCATCGCCTCCAAGGGCCTGGCCAAATCCCACATCATCGTGCTCGATGCCCTGCTCAAGCTGCGCCAGATCTGCTGCCACCCGCAAATCCTCAAGTCCGAGGCCGCCCAGGGCTGCCTGGACTCCGCCAAACTCGATTATCTAACGAAAGAACTTTTGCCCACGCTGCTGGAGGAGGGACGGCGCATCCTGCTGTTCTCACAATTCACCTCGATGCTCGCCTTGATCGAGGAACATCTAACGATGGAAGACATTCCCTTCCTTAAACTCACCGGCCAAACCAAGGACCGCGCTACCCTAGTGAAAAAATTCCAGACAGGCGCGGTTCCTATCTTCTTGATCTCGCTCAAGGCCGGCGGCACCGGCCTCAATCTAACTGCCGCTGACACCGTCATCCATTACGACCCGTGGTGGAATCCCGCCGCCGAAAACCAGGCCACTGACCGCGCCCACCGCATTGGTCAGACCAAGCCAGTCTTCGTCCACAAACTCGTCTGCCGTGGCACAATCGAGGACCGCATCCTCGACCTCCAGAAACACAAGTCCGCGATCGTCGAAGCCCTCCTCTCTGAAGATACCAGCAAACTCAAAATCGACGCCGAAACCCTCTCACACCTACTCTCGCCGCTGGGGTGAGCTACTACTAAGAAATTGCTTTTTTTTGAGGGGGGGTAAAGGCCTTTTTGGAAAAGGCGGTAGTCGGACCAGGAGTGAGGGAAACGGGGAGCGCGCCTGGGATGAGTCCATGAACAAGGTGGGTGCGCTACGCTGGCCAACGTCGCCCAAGCTTCCAACCCGGCGGCAAATGTTTCTGCTGCAAGAACCTTGAAATTCCAAACCTAAAATCGGACTAAAATCGGACTTTTAGGGGATTTGAGCTTGCTCCCTCTTCGTCAATAACGAGGTCATTTAGCGAATTCTGAAGTTTGGAGCAGTCCCATTACCGCACAAGAAACCTCCGTATTTAAAAACAGGATGCATAAGTGACTAACCTCCGGTAAAACCGGAGGCTTCCAATTTGAGCCGCTCAAAGCGGCTTGTTACTCTTCGGGGTTTTGTTTGTTCAACCGGAGCTCTAGCTGGACCAAACGCTGATCCTCCTGCTCCGAGATGTAGCCACGAATCACCTCGGCATCACGCCCAACCGAGTCCACGAAAAAGCCTCGTGACCACAGTCGCTGCCCAGCATGGTTCCGTTCTCGCTTCAAGAAACGCCGAGCCACGTATATCGCGCTCTTCCCTTTGATGTAGCCAATCACCCCGGACACGGAATGCTTCGGCGCACCCATGGAAGACTTCTGTATAAGTCAAACTTCTGGGGTCACCCCGGCATAGCTCGGGGTATTCCTACTGGAGCAATAATTGGGTTGACTCCACATTACATCCGATGCATGCTCTTTAAGACTCATTAAAACCCTATTAATCGAATCTTACCATGCGCTCCGCACTTCATGACCTACTCCCGTCCGGCCTTCGTCGTTCGCTGGCAAAATTCGGCACGGATTTGGCTAGAGCTCGTCGCAAGCGCCGCCTCACTGTTGAGATGATAGCGGAGCGTGTCGGCGTTGCTACAAGCACGTATTCCCGTATCGAAAAGGGCGATCCAGCTGTCGCCATTGGGGCTTATGCAATGGCACTTTTTGTATTGGGCTTCGGCGAAGTATTTGGCGATCTGGTTGACGCCCGGCGCGATGATCAAGGGCTACTTCTGGACGAAGAACGTCTACCGCGGCGTGTGCGTGCCAAGAAATCCCCCACTTCCCTATGAAACGAGCGATCCAGGTCTATTTGGGCGATGACGAACGTCGGGTAGGAACACTATATTTCGACGCAATCGGTTCCCGGCAGTATTCGGCTTTTGCCTACGAGGATTCTTGGCTGAAAGCAGCCGAGAGATTCGCCCTCGACCCAGGTTTGCCGCTGGTGGCGGGGCCGCAGTATCATCACAAAGCTAGGGACGGGTCCACTTTTCACGCAGTATTCGCAGATACTGAGCCTGACGGCTGGGCCAAACGGGTGATTCAGCGCGATCATGTCAAGCGCCGACAGGAAGCACGGCGGACGGGGGAGGAACTAGTAACAAGCCCGCTTAATGCCTTGGATTATCTGCTCTCGGTGGATGACTCAAGCCGCGTCGGAGCATTGCGTTTCAAAGATGAGCAAGGTGTTTTTTGTCGCGCATTTGAAGTCGGTCGACGCACGGCACCTCCCCTAGTGGAACTGGGTCGCCTGCTAGCTGCAACCCGCGCGGTCGAAACCGAAAATGAAACCGCCGCCGATCTCGACTACCTCTGTGGGCGTGGCACATCGTTGGGCGGCATGCGGCCTAAATGCACGGTCATTGATGAAGACGGCCAACTGTCGATTGGTAAGTTTCCAAGTGTGACCGATGAGCGCCCCGTGACCAAGGGCGAGGTGCTGGCCATGACTCTTGCCAAGGCGGCTGGAATCCATGCGGCCGAAACGAGATTGGTCGAAAGCGATGGGTTGCCTGTGGCCTTGATCCGGCGTTTTGACCGCACGGATACCGGCAGGCGGCTCATGTACGTTTCAGCGGCTACTTTGCTGGGTACGGATGCCGATGATTCACGGGAACATTTCTATACCGAAATCGTCGATGCTATCCGGGTGCATGGCGCAGATTCCAAGACTGACATCGAAGAACTCTGGCGGCGCATGGCCTTTTCCATTCTGATCACCAATGTGGATGATCACCTGCACAACCACGGGTTTCTCCATACGCGACACGGGCAATGGAGTTTGGCACCAGCCTTCGACATCAATCCCTTCCCAGAACGAGTGCGCGAGTTGAAAACATGGGTCTCTGAAGAAGCCGGCCCCGAGGCCACGATAGAAGCGCTCCTCTCGGTCATCGCTTACTGCCGCATCCCGCTCGCACGGGCCAAGGAGATTCTGGGCGAGACCGAACGTGCCATCGCTGGCCGGCGGGACACAGGTCAAGCACTTGGCATGACGAATCGGGAACTCGAACAATTCGCCGATGCCTTCGAGCACCCAGAACGACAGGCCGCACGGCAAGCCACCCTTTGATAGAGCCGATCCCAGCTTGCACTCACGTGCCTTGAACCGGCGAAAGTCACACCCAATCCCACTAGGCAGCCCACAACTCACACAAGGTGAATCGCTGAAAAGATTGGTGGAATAACTACTAAGAAATTGCCTTTTTAGCAAAGGCCGTTGGAAAAGCTTGTGGCCGTTCCCGTGAAAAAAGGGGGGCCTTCCGATTTATAGTTATCATTAGTCAAATTCAGAACTGCACGGCCATCACGCGCCAAGATTCGGATCATAGTCTTTCGGAGCACGGACTATTTTCTCCACGCCATGTTTGGTGACGAGGTTGCCGCTGCTGGAACGTCCTTTGATACCAAATTCCGCGAAGTGAAGCTGTCGGATCAGGTTACGCATGCGCAGCCCGGACTTGAGGTGCACCAGCAACATCTGCGCGCTGCTCTCCTCGTTGGTCTTGTGGACAGCGAAATATAGGACACGCGAACCGGACGTCCCTTTGGTCAAATCATACTCCTTGTCCCGGGTGATGCCACCAACTGTGAATCGTTTGGCTAGAATGGGTCCGTCGCGGCCGTCGCGATAGATCATCGAGTAGATCAAATCCTCGTCCTTGCGGAATATGGCGACGCGCAACGGTCTTTGCCCCACAAACACCTTATCTGCAATCTTCACCACACGCATTTTCCCGTCCTGAGTGAAGGCAATGATATCATCGATGGTGGAACATTTCTCCACCGGATCACCGTCTTTCTTGAGGCCGTATCCGGCAAAGCCATTCTTGGAATCGAGATAGAGCGTCTCGGTCGCAGCCACCACCTGCATGCGGTCGACGCGATCGAACGAAGCGACTTCAGTACGGCGAGTGCGGTCCTTGCCGTATTTCTTCCCGAGGTCCTCATACCACTTGATAGTGAATTTTGTCAGATTGCGCAAATTCTTCCCTGTCTCGTCGATGAGTTTTTCCAGGGCACGGATCTCCTCGTCCGCCTTAAAAGAATCAAATTTCGAGATGCGCTTGATCTTGATTTCAGTCAGACGCACGAGGTCATCCTCGGTGATCTCACGCTTGAGGAGTTTTTTGTAGGGTTTAAGACCGTCTGAGATGGCCTTAAGCACCGCCTCCCAGGTTTCGCACTCCTCGATGTTTCGATAGATACGCTTTTCGATGAAGATTTTCTCCAGCGAACTGAAGTGCCATTTTTCAGCCAGCTCGCCTAGCTTGATTTCAAGTTCTTGCCCGAGCAACTGACGGGTCTGCAGCGTGCTGCGGCGGAGGATTTCCGAAACTCCTAGGAACTGCGGTTTACCATCAGTGATGACGCAGGCATTGGGAGAAATTGGCAGTTCGCAATCGCTGAAGGCAAAGAGGGCATCGCGGGTGGTTTCCGCGTCTGCTCCGGCGGGTAGATGGACTAGGATGTCGGCACTGGCCGCAGTGTTGTCCTCTATCCTGGCAATCTTGATCTTGCCCTTCTCGGCAGACGCCACGATCGAATCCATCAGCGCACCGGTAGTGGTGCCGAAGGGGATTTCCGTAATACGCAGCAGGCCTTTTTTCTCGGTGGATATCCGCGCGCGGACCCGCACCTTGCCACCGCGCAGGCCATCACGGTAATCGGATGCATCCATGATTCCGCCCGTCGGAAAATCCGGAAGCAAGGTGAAAGGTTGATCGCGCAATACCGCTATTGAGGCCTCAATGAGTTCGTTGAAATTGTGAGGCAACACCTTGCATGCCAGACCCACGGCAATGCCCTCCACGCCCTGTGCGAGCAGCAGCGGGAATTTCATCGGCAGTGTGTCCGGCTCCTTGCGGCGGCCGTCATAACTCGGCAGCCATCTGGTAGTCTTAGGATTAAAGACCACCTCAAGTGCAAATTTTGTTAGCCGCGCCTCGATATAACGCGGGGCAGCGGCACCATCGCCCGTCAGTGTGTTCCCCCAGTTCCCCTGGGTGTCGATGAGCAATTCCTTCTGCCCCAGTTGCACGATTGCCGCACCGATCGACTGGTCACCGTGCGGGTGGTAGTTCATCGTGTTTCCCACGATCCCGGCAACCTTGTTGTAACGTCCATCGTCCAGTTCCCCCATGGCGTGGAGGATGCGCCGCTGCACGGGTTTGAGTCCGTCATCAAGGTGAGGCACCGCGCGTTCAAGGATCACGTAGCTCGCGTAATCGAGGAAATAATCGGAATACATTGCGCCAAGCGAGGCATGCTGGTCCGGGTCGTGCGTCATCGTGGGGGATGCTTACCGGGGTCGCGGCACGCGTGCAAGCCAGACCTTAAATCAGCCGCCAAATGGCCGCATGACAGGAGAAAATTGCGGCTGATTGCGACAGAATCGCCTTTCCCGGCACGTTTGGACGGTTACCTTGTTGCCCGTTATGAAACCCACTGTCCTCCTTGCCATGCTTGCCCTGCCCATATTGTGCACCTCCCCTGCCCGCGCTGAATCCCCCACGGAAAAAGCCGCCCGCATGAGTTGGTTCAATGAGGCCCGCTTCGGCATGTTCATCCACTGGGGCGTGTATTCTGAGGCGGCAGGTAACTTCAATGGCAAACCCGTGGATGGTGCAGGCGAATGGATCCAGTCTACGGGAACAATCCCTGCGGCACAATACCGGTCATATTTGATAGAACGTTTTAATCCTGTAAAATATGATCCCGAAGCATGGGTCCTCGCCGCCAAAAACGCGGGCATGAAATATATCGTTATCACCTCGAAACATCACGATGGCTTCTGCCTCTGGGATTCGAAACTCACCGATTGGGACATCGCCTCCACACCCTACAAAAAAGACCTGCTCAAACCTCTGGCAGACGCCTGCAAAAAACACGGCATCCGGTTCTGTGTCTATCACTCGATCATGGATTGGTCACATCCGGACTGGGGCACCAAGGATCCCAAGGCCCCATGGCGTGGGAACGCATCTAATCCAAATCCGGACATGGATCGCTATACCACCTATCTGAAGGGGCAACTTAAGGAACTCGTCAAACAATACCACCCTGGCATCCTCTGGTTCGACGGCGAGTGGGAGGACGCATGGACGCACGAACGCGGGGTAGACCTCTATGATTACCTGCGCGGTCTTGATCCGGCGCTCATCATCAACAACCGCGTGGATAAAGGCCGCGCTGGAATGTCGGGTGTCACCACGGATGCCGCAAAGTTCAAGGGCGACTATGGCACCCCAGAGCAGGAAATCCCCGCCACTGGATTCAGCGAGGGTGTCGCATGGGAATCCTGCATGACCATGAACGACACATGGGGATTCAAAACCAAAGACACCAATTGGAAATCTGCTGCAACACTCGGCCACAACCTCATCGACATCGCCAGCAAGGGTGGCAATTACCTGCTCAACATCGGCCCCACTGGCGCCGGTGAATTTCCCGCCGCTTCGTTGGAGCGCCTTGCTGCAATAGGCAACTGGATGAAAGTCAACGGTGAGTCTATCCACGGCACCACCGCTTCATTGTTTCCCAAAGTTTCATGGAACGGTCGCTCGACCACCAAGCTATTGCCAAACGGTGACACCGTGGTCTTCTTGCAGATCTTCACCATTCCTGACGACATGAAAATCACCATTCAGGGACTGGTCACTCGCCCGCAGAAGGCAAGCATCCTAGGCCAGCCCGACAATCCGGTCATCTTTGGCAAGGAAGGAGAATGGAGTTTGCTGCTCCCTACTATAGCCAATGATCCGATAGCTACCGTTGTCTCCCTAACGTTCAAGGGGAAACCCGTCATCGATGCACCCAAAGCCGACGCGAAAAGCACGGGCAAGAAACCCGAAACCGGCACAAAAGCCCAAGAAAATTGATCCCGCTCTTTTTTCTACTTCCCTTAGGCATGGCGCTTGCCGTCCGCTGGTGGTTTGCAGTGCGTGTGCTAGTGGCGGACGGCTCCCGTCATTGTCGCTGTGATCTCGGACGCTGGTTCCCGCCTGTGGGCGATACCACTGTGGTCCACCGTGCGGAAAATGCTGCAGGAAATTTCGGACGTGACCTCCGTCTCAAAGCCCTTGCAGAGTGGAAACAAAATGAGCCCAAGGCCTTCGTTTCACGGGAAAAGTCCCGTCGTTTCGGGATGGCCGTGCCACCATTGAGTGCCATCGTTGCTATCCTTGGCGTGCTGGCCGCAAGGATCCCGTTCATTGTAGCCATCGCTATTGTGTTAGGATCTATCCTGCTCGCCACCGTCTTCGATATTCTTACCCTTCCATTGGAACTGAATGCCATCATGCGCTACGCTACCAAAGTCAGGGGAGAAAAGTGCTTCCCTGACCGCGACGATGCGGACGCTGTCATCCGCTGCGCGCTCGCCCACGCATGGGAGCAGGCCATGCCACCCGTCCTGAGATATTTCCTCAAATGAACTCCCCCAATAGCTGCCAACTCGACCGACGTGACTGGCTAAAGGCCCTGGCTCTGGGTGGGGCAGCAACCCTACTCACCACCAGGCAGTCAACTGCCCGCACGTCTGGAACACCTTCTGGAAAAGTCAAAGGTGTGGTGTTCATGGTGTCAGACGGCATGAGTCCCGGCGTCATCACCCTGGCAGAAGCCTACTCCCAACTCACCCGCAAACGCGGCACTCGCTGGTGGCAGTTATTCAACGACCGCTCAGCCGTACGCGGACTCATGGACAACACATCCGCTAACTCGCTGGTGACTGATTCCGCCGCTGCGTCCTCCGCCTGGGGAGGTGGCCAGCGAGTTAACAACGGTTCAATCAATTTCGGTCCCGACAACAAGGAAATCACTCCTGTCGCCACCCTTCTCAAACAAAAATCTGATGCACGCATCGGCCTGGTCACCACCGCCACCGTCACCCACGCCACTCCTGCTGGCTTTGCCGCCTCCGTTCCCGGTCGCGGAGATGAAGCCGAAATAGCCCCACAATATCTAAACCGGGTGGATATTGTGTTAGGTGGTGGGTCTGGATATTTCGACCCCAAGCTGCGCCCGGATCACCGCGACCTCGCAGGAGACTTCGCCAAAGCCGGCTATCAGATCATCAATTCCCGGGCAGAATTGATCGCCGCATCCGGTCAGAAGCTCCTTGGCACCTTCACCCTCGGACACCTGCCCTTTTCCATCGACCGTGACCACAACGAATCTATTGCAAGACAAGTCCCCACTCTCACTGAGATGGCCATTGCAGCTCTCACCCGGTTCCTTGCCTCGAATCAACCGTTCCTTCTCCAAGTGGAGGGTGCCCGTATCGACCATGCCGCACACCTCAATGACATTGCGGCCCTGTTAGCAGATCAACTCGCTTTTGATGACACAATTGCAGCCGTACTAGCCAAAATCGCTGGACGCGACGATATTCTCGTGGTGGTCACCAGCGACCATGGGAACTCGAATCCCGGTCTCAATGGCACCGGCAAAGCCTACACCGACACCAACGCCTGTTTTGCCAAAATCGCCGACATCAAAGCCTCCCACGAACAGATTTTCGGCGAGTGGAAATCTATCATAAACGGAGAAGCGAGACAGCTCTCCGACCTAATCCGCACTCACATGGGCTTCACCCCGTGTCCGTCCGAAGCAGATGCCCTTTTGAACTCGCTCAGTAAGCGCCCAGTCGTCCAGTGGAGTCACCAACTCGACAAACCGGAAGGTCTGCTCGGCCAGATTACTGGCAATCACACCGGCATCGGCTGGTGCGGAACCTCACACACATCGGACCCCACGCTCGTCTCCGCCATCGGCCCGCAGTCGGAGCGTTTCTCAGGCATCGTGGTCAATACCGATGTCTTCAAGCACTTCATGGAGATGCTGGCCTAGAAAGTTTCGGATTCCATCCCGCCTCCTGTGGATATTATGCTCCCTCCATGAACCGCCTGTTTCGCACTTTCTCCCTGACGCTCCTTGCATGTGCCACTTCCGCAGGAGCCTCTCCGGCCGATGCCCAGCGCATCCGGAAATCATGGGAAACCACTTTTGAAAACTGGTCACTGGAAGCACGCGCCGCCGCCACCCCGGAAGCACGTGCCAAAGTCATGGCAGTACGCCCTGACATTGCTCCTACTCTCCGTCAAATGTGGGATCAGATTGGCACCTCACTGGCCGAAGACTGGACGCTGGAACCCGCCGCTTGGTTTCTGCGCGCTGCCACCGGCGTCCTCACCAGCAACCCGAACGGCACCACGTCCCCCACCTTTGCCAAGGAAATAGAGGCCATCCGCAAGGCGGTGGAAACCCACCACCTCAACAGCCCAAAACTTACTCCAATGTGCATGGCCATGGTCAGCACCCATGACCCGCGTACACTCGCTACTCTCGAAAAAATCCAAGCCAATCACCCTAACAAGGAAATCCAGGGAGTTGCCGCCCTGGCAGCGGCCATGATTCTCAAAACCTTCGGAGACGAGGGCGACATCATGCGCAAACGCCTCACCTACCTGCGCAAGGCCATCATTCAAAGCTCTGATGTCGATCTCGGCGGCACGCCGGTCTCTAAATTGGCCGAGGATGAACTTTACATCATCCGCTTCCTTACCAAAGGGCGCACAGCTCCCGATCTTGAAGGCATGGATTGCGCCAACCGACCGCTCAAACTCTCCAACTACAAAGGTAAGGTCGTGCTTCTTATGTTCTGGAATAGCGATATGCCCGACGCAGAACATATTGCTCAGATCACTACTGATACCGAAAAGAAATTCCATAACCGTCCCTTCGCCGTGATCGGCGTGAATAACGACACTGTGGAGAAACTACGCACACTCGAAGGTGACAACACTATCACTTGGAAAAACTTCTCGGATCCATCTAATAAGCTATCGGGAGAATACCGTGTTGGAACCCGGCCACTGGTCTATGTGCTGGATGGAGAGCGCAAAATTCACTATGCTGGCACCCCGGGCTCCTTCGCAGAACTCACCGCCGAGGCGCTGCTGAGCGAGACAAAAACCGAAACCGGGGAGCGATGACTCCAAAACGGCCTTTCCCTGACCTTCCTAATTAAACCCCCGCATGTTCGCGCTGTTGCGTAGCTGCCATTGCGTCTTCTAACACGTCAGCAATCGAGTTGTAGACCCGCGTTGGGCTGTAGGCATAACGAGCCAGATCATCACGCTTGGTAGATCCAGTTAGAACAAGATAAGCCTGCATACCAATCTCCACTGCACCTTTCACATCGGTCTCCATTGTGTCACCTATCATGATGGTCTCCGCCGTGTGAAGACCAAGCTTCTGGCGGGCCATGAAAAACATGAAAGGATTGGGTTTACCGAGGTAATAGGCGCTAGTCCCTGTTGCAGCCTCCAATAACGCAACAATTGCGCCCGTGCCAGGGCGGGGGCCCGCATCAGTGGGGCACCAAGTGTCCGGATTAGTACCGACCAGCAGCGCCCCCTGTTGGATTAATCTGACAGCCTTTTCCGCCATTTCGAAGTTGATAGTCCTCCCCTCACCCACGAGGACAAAGTCAGGATGCAACGCGTCAAAGGCAATCCCACTCTCTTGGAGTGCGAGCAATAGACCACCCTCTCCTATCACATAAGCACTGGAGTGCGCGCGCTGGCGCACCAAGAAGTCCGCAGTGCACTGTGCTGCCGTGTAGAAATTCTTCCACGAGACACGTAACCCAAGATGTGACAATTTCGTTGCAAGATCCTTCGGGGAGCGCTCCGAATTATTCGTGAGAAAAAGGAAAGGAGTCCCTGTGGATTGCAGATGGCGGACGAATTTCGCCGCACCAGGAATTAACTGTGAACCGTGATATATCACGCCGTCCATATCGATTAAGTAGCCGTTCATGTGATGATGATGTTTTACACCATCACTCCAAGCAATCTTCGTGCCAACAGGCATCCCGTAAATGTCACTTGCAATGTTAGACCATCCGTGCAATCACAATATGACTAACATCAATATAAAAGATTCCACTCACAGGAGACTCATACGGAATCCTCGTATAAGCAACCCAAGACGCGGGCCCACGCCCCTCTCATACAGCACAAACGCCATGCCTGACTCTGGTCTTGTCGAACCCGGCAAGGTGGTCTATTTTGCCCCCATGGTTCCCGCACTCACTGGACTAACACCGGATGCGCTCGCCTCCTGGCTGGCGGATGTGGGCGAACCGTCGTTCCGGACAGCCCAGATTCTCGAATGGGTGTGGAAAAAGAAGGTGACCTCATATGATGCCATGAGCAACCTTCCAGCCACTTTGAGGGAGAAGATTGCCAACGCATTCCGCCTTTCTGCCCTTGAACATGCTACTAGCATTCAGGGTGCGGCTGACCACACCCGCAAGTTCCTCTTCCGCCTGCAAGATGGTCGTTATGTGGAGAGCGTGCTCATCCCCGCCAATCCAGCTCTTTACGGTGAAAAATCCGACCGTCGCACGCTCTGTGTTTCCTCACAGGTCGGTTGTGCCTTTGGTTGCAAATTCTGCGCGTCTGGCCTAGCAGGATTCACCCGCAATCTCCAGCCTGCGGAAATCGCAGGTCAGGTGCTTGCTGCGGAACAACTAACCGGACAGCGTGTGGATTCTCTTGTCTTCATGGGCATGGGCGAACCCCTCGCAAATCTTGACAATCTATTAGATTCCATTGCTCTCATTACAGGAGAAAAGTCCCTACACCTTGGAGCTCGGCACCTGACTATTTCCACCGTCGGCCTGGTTCCCCAGATCCGACTCCTTGCGCAGCACCCGCAGCAGATCCGTCTGGCAATCTCGCTCCATGGCGTCACCGATGACATCCGCCGGAAAATCATGCCAGTCGGCAACAAGTGGCCACTCGACGAACTCTTCGGAGCATTGGACTATTGGAACTCGAAGAAAAAACAAACCCTCACTCTGGAATACATCCTGATCGATGATCTAAACGATTCTCCCGAACAGGCAGCCATCCTCGCCCGACACGCCCGCCGACTCCATGCGAAAGTGAACCTCATCCCTTACAATCTTGTCGATGGGCTCGAGTGGAATCGCCCATCGGACTCCCGCTGCCGCGCATTCCGGGATGTCCTGAAAAACGCCGGAGTCACAGTTAACCTGCGCCTCGAAAAAGGAGGTGATATCGATGCCGCTTGCGGTCAACTCCGCCTCAAACAGGAAACGTCCGAGGGCATCATCGTGCCTGCCCAATCCATTTGAACCTTTTCAAACCTCGGATGCTTGCCCACGCTGCAGTCATGCAGGATACGAATTCCCAAATCGTGGTGATTCTTCTCTTCTCCGTGCTGGGTTTGTTAATTCTGACGGCATTGCTCCTATTCAGAATATTGCGTCATCTCAGGCGTATCGAGCAATCGTTGGAGAATCCGATCAGCAGCTACGGGACATATGAACCGCCCCCTTCGCCAGTAGAAACGGCCGCAGGCGGGGCATTTGAAACATTTCTCAGCGAGGACGCAAGTCGACGGAGCCTGTCCAAGGGGGAGCAGTTCTCAGCATACCGCCAATGGCGGCAGGAACGCGGGTTGAATTGGTCCAAGTCTTAAAAATAGCGCGTAAATCTCGGACTGGATAGGTTTTGTGACAATGCCGCACTTTTTGCCTTGGAGAGTTGCTGAGGACTTCCTAGGCTACCTGCGGCAGCAGCCGATTTTCCATGGCCAAGAAAGAATTCACGATCGTCAACAAACTCGGCATCCACGCCCGGCCTGCGGCGCAATTTGTCAAACTTGCGAACCGCTTCCGTTCGGACATCTTCGTGGAAAAGGACGGGGAGGAAGTGGATGGCAAAAGCATTATGGGCCTCATGATGTTGGCTGCCGGCCATGGCTCCGTGATCTTGGTTAGTGCGGACGGTCCCGATGCGGATGACGCGTTGCTAGCAATCGGTGACCTCATCGCCCGCAAGTTTGAAGAAGATTGATTTAAATTCGGCGGGATCCGGAAGGGCGCAAGGCCCTCCCTTCCAATAAAAAACCGCCGGTGCTTGTCCGGCGGCTTGGAGAAATGATAAAATAGGGATAGATAGGATAATTAGGCCAGCGAGCCTTCCTTCTTCTTGTCCTTATCAGCGTCGCCGTCCTTCTTGCACTTGTCGCATTCGGCTAGCGAACCTTCCTTCTTCTTGTCCTTGTCAGCGTCGCCGTCCTTCTTGCACTTGTCGCATTCGGCTAGCGAGCCTTCCTTCTTCTTGTCCTTGTCACAGTCGCCGTCTTTCTTACACTTGTCACAGTCGGCCACAGTCGCGGCTTTACTAAGACCCGTGTCGGCTTTTGTGGCAAAGGATAGCGGAACAATCATCAATGATGCGCAGATCGCGCTTAAAAATAGTTTCATGGTAGGTAGTTGGTGTGGTTTGTGGTTGGAACGGGTCATTTTACCCGGGCTTTAGAGTTTCGCCAGTGGGAAAGTATTCAAGCAACCTTCCTCTGAGAAATAAATCGGATGACCACAATATAAACGCCACCCCGGCAGGAAAGTTTCTAAGGAAATTCTGGCCACCACCATCCCGCCTTGCACCTTGGGTTGCTCTCTGCTCTCCTTTTCCCCCAAGCTATCCCGGCCCCAAGCCTTTCTCCACGCCGCACTTCCCAGCTCATGTTCTACCTCACGACCGCCATCGATTACACCAACGGTTCACCCCATATCGGCCACGCCTACGAGAAAGTGCTGGCTGATGTGATTATCCGTTACCGCCGCCTACGCGGCGATGATGCATATTTCCTCACTGGCGTGGACCAGCACGGGCAGAAAGTCCAGCAAACTGCGGAAAAGGAAGGCGTTGACCCTGCCACCTTCGTCAAACGCACGACCCAGAAATTCCTCAACCTCTGGGAAAAACTTGGGGTGAAATACGATGGATGGGCTGAAACCACCGATGACCGCCACAAATCCTGCGTACAGGGAATCCTCTCGTCCCTCAAGGACCAGGGGCAGCTCTACAAACACTCCCACTCCGGCAATTACTCGGTGAGGCAGGAACAATTTTTATCTGACCGTGACCGCGACGAATCTGGTAATTTCGGTCCTGAATGGGGCGAGGTGGTCCTAATCGAAGAGGAAAACTGGTATTTCAAGCTCAGCGAACACACCGATTGGCTCAAGAATTACTTGGAAGCCACACCAGACGCAGTCATTCCCGCCTTCCGCAAGTCCGAGCTGCTCAATGCGCTCGAACGCAATTCCGGCACCGACCTCTGCATTTCCCGCCCGAAAGAACGCCTGCGCTGGGGCATCGAGATCCCGTTTGATACGGACTTCGTCACCTACGTGTGGTTCGATGCGCTAATCAACTACGTTTCCTTCGCCGGTTACCAAGCTGCACCGGATGTGGGGCTACCGGATTTCCAGCACTTATGGACCACCGATGAACGCCCAGTCCACATCATTGGCAAAGACATCCTCATTCCCGCCCACGGTATCTACTGGTTGTGCATGCTCCACGCCATGGGCTTTCCAGATGATCTGATGCCACGCTTGTTAGTGCATGGCTGGTGGAACATCCGCGGCGAAAAAATGAGCAAGTCTCTGGGCAACATAGTGGATCCCAGCGAGCTTGCTGATAAATTTGGCGTCGATGCGCTGCGGTATTACCTCGTGCGCGACATCGTCACCGGCAAGGACTCTGACTTCGATGTCGAGCGCCTCATTATGCTCTATAACACCGAACTCGCCAACGAACTCGGCAATCTCTGCAACCGCGCCCTAAACATGAGCCAGCGTTTCACCGAAGGCATCATCAGCCGCGGCGGCCCCTTCTCCAATGATGACCTCGCTCTGCAAACCTCTCTGGCAGAATCCACTGACGCCTACCGCGCCGCAATGGATGAATTCGACATCTCAAAGGGACTTGAAGCCTTGGGCAAGCATGTCACTCATTGCAATGGCTATGCCGAGCGCATGAAACCCTGGGAACTCAACAAGGACCCGGAGAAGAAGGACCGTCTAGCCACCGTACTTCAGCACCTGTCCGAAAGTGTGGCCCACTGTGCAGTGATGCTAACACCCGTCCTGCCCGATGCCGCCGCAAAGCTAGCGGCGCAGCTCAATCTGCCGCACCTGTCAGAGCTCACATTGTCAGACCTCCACTGGGGACTCGTGCCAGAAGGCCACCTCATCGGAAAACCCCAACCAGTGTTCCCTAAGATCGTGGTGGAAGTAGAATGATGGATTCCTGACTTCCTTTCCAAAAGCCCCACTTTGGGCGTTGAGTCTAGGCAGAATCAGGCGACTGCAAACTCGACGCGGCGTTCCGCGTCGTGAAGGTAACAGCCGGGATCAGAACCCCATAGATTGCCATCGTTGCAGAACGCAGCCCGGGTCCTGAAACCACCACCACAGATGGAGAACCACTTACAATCGGCGCAGGGGCCGGTCATGCGTGCTTGGCGCTCATCATTAGTGAGCAGGCCGATCGAGCGGATGGATGCAAGAATTTCCGAGGATTCCTGGTTTTTACCCTCCCAGATTTGCGAGAAGGGCATGGTTTTCACATTACCGAGATTGACGTCCTGCCAGAATTGATCCGGGTGCACCGTGCCCTGGGTGTCGATGTTGGCGATACCACGGCCCGAGCTGTTAGCCCCCCCGCCATTCCATGCCAGCAAACGGCGGGCTTCCGCAAGATTCGGGTGATTTTCCCTCTCCATTCTAACTAACAGATATGCCCCGTCGGCAGGTTGAGTCACCGTGAGCAGCTCGCGCTCCACCCCTTGTTTGTGCCATGCTTCTACGCGGGCAATGAGGGTATCTATCGCACCACGGGCCTCCTCGGACTGCAGCACCTGGAGTTCACTGCCTCGTCCAGCAGGCACGAGGTGATAGAAACACACGCGTTGAATCTCCTGATCCTCAATGAAATCGAGGATCTTGTCGATATTCTCCACATTGTGGCGGGTGAGAGTTAAGCGCAGGCCAGTCTTCTGATTGACAGCATGGCAGTTCTTGAATCCACGCACCGCAGCATCAAAGGCACCTTCCTTGCGGCGGAACTCGTCATGGATCGCGCCGATACCGTCGAGCGAGATACCGACATAAGCTACATTCGCGGCCTTGAGTAATGCGGCTTTTTCCGGAGTGATGAGCGTACCGTTGGTGGAAATCGTTAGTTTCAATCCCAATGCAGTGGATTTATCCACCAGATCGAAAAAGTGCGGGTGGATCATCGGCTCGCCGCCTGAGAACAACAACGAGGGGACCTTATAGGCAGCCAGATCCTCGACGACCTTTTCCATTTCTTCCCATGTCAGCTCACCGGGGTATTGGAGGGCGTTGGAGTCTGAGTAACAATGAACGCAGCGCAGGTTACAGGTCCGGGTGATATTCCAGACGGTAATGGGGCGTCGTTCACGGGCTTCGGCGGCATTTCCTCCGGCACCGTGGCCGTAGCGCAGACCATCTGCAGGTTGAGCTACGCCAGTCCAGAGTTTGGTAAGATTAATCATGGGATAGGGTTATGGGTAATAGTTGAAATCAACAAGCTTTCTTGGGCTGATAGACACAGGCGGGATCTGCTGCGAAGGGATCACCATAGATGCCATAGGCGCGGGATCGGGAACCTCCGCAAACGGGCCTATACTCACAGATGCCGCACTTCCCGCCGAGGGCATTGTTGTCGCGCAGCGAAACAAACAGAGGATGGTGCCGGTAAATCTCAGATGGATGAGTGGTCTTGACGTTGCCGCAGACCATGGGCAGGAATCCACTTGGCGATACCTCGCCAACGTGGGAAATGAACATCACGCCGCGACCATCGCGGATGCCAAGAGGAGATTTCATACCAGGCCGGTTGCGCATCGCTCCTGCGCCCATTTTGCCCATCACCACGCGGCGGAAGTGGTGACCTTCCGTGGTTTTAACTGCAAAGGGTGCCTTGCCAATCAAGCCGGCCATGTCTTCAAAGATACGTTCGACATCCTCTGCCTCGGGCATGTCAGCAAGCCCGGCACGTCCGGTGGGAACCAAAAGAAACACGCTCCACATGGCAGGTTTCAGCTCGAACATCAGGCGTTTAAAATCCTCATATTCATTCTGATTACCGCGGGTAAGTGTGGTATTGATCTGCAGATCCAAGCCCACCTCATGGGCACGGCGCACAGCTTCGATCGTGCGATCATAAGTGCCTTCCACACCACGGAAGGAGTCATGCGTTTCACGGGTGGAGCCATCAAGGCTCAGCGACATGCGCTGGACACCCGCAGCTTTCAATTCAGCAAAATCTGCATTCATCAGGCGCTGGGTGGCTGATGGACTGAGGCCTACGTGCAGCCCCGCATCGGAGGCGGCACGTACCAAGTCGATGGCATCGCGACGCATCAACGGGTCACCTCCTGTTAGGATGAGCATGGGCGGCTTCCATTCCGCCATCTGCTTGATTAGCTGCAGGGATTGCGCGGAATCCAGTTCCTCGGGATGCCTGTGGGGCTGGGCTTCCGCCCGGCAATGGCTGCATGCCAAGGCACAGGATCGGGTGATTTCCCAGAACACAAGAAACGGGCGATCATCAAAGTCATAGCCTTCCGCTGTGGGCATGCCAACGGGATGTTTGGGCAGGGCTGTCTCAATCACGGATGTAATTTAAGACACTTAGGTCCGAATTCGCAAGGCGTGATTTGGGCTTTTTTACCGAGTAAACAAGAGGCCCGTCCGGGCATCAGACCTTCTTACTGGCTAAGGCCACTTCATCGAGCCAGTCCTCTCCGGGCATGCCATAAGGGCGGAAGGTTTCCAAGGTGCCAAGGTGTTCATTGAAGAATAGAGCCTTGTGCAGGCCCAATGTGGTGGCGGCTGGAGAATCAATGAGATTGGCGGAATCATTTGCGCTCATCTGGAAGAGCACGCGCATTTCGAACTCCGCCATGAGTTTGCGTGGGATCCAGCGGCTCACATTGTTCCATGTGTCAGTGGTCGCAATCACGTGGATACCGCAGGGGCCTCCCTCACCTAATAAATCCGCAAATACCTTGGAAGGGCTGGCCGTCGGCGCGTCGTCATCCATTGAGAACCGGAAATCATCCTCAGCACGCAGGCTCTTAAATCTCTGGAGTTCGTGAACTACGAGGAATATCTCCCGCGCATCACGTCCTGAAGTGGGTGTCCGCTCGGTCAGCTCCGCCGCCAACCCGGTCATCAATTCCACAGTTTCCGCCGGACCGCCAACATGGATTTTGTTAGGGAGTATGCCAGCGAGCCTGTGGAACAACTCCCCGCCTCCGGGTTCGGAGGCATGGGGGTCTAACACGATAAATTCCGCCTGCCCCGGGGGATATTGTGATGCCAATGACACAATGGAAACAGCCAATAGTGAAAGAGAGCGCTCCGAAGACTGCCCCACGGCCAACAAGTGACTGCCGCTCTGGCGCTGGAAAACCGCTTCGGTAGGGCCTTTGATGGAATTCGGGGCACCCAACCAGGCGCGGGCTTTCAAGGGCCTTGCGGTTGGGCGTGCCTTGAACAGCGCTATGAGCTCGGTGTTGTCCCTTACATCGGCCGGAGCGTTACCCTCGAAAATGATAGGAGCTGGCGGCAACTTCCGCAGTCCGGATGCAAGTAAAGAAACGTGGTCCAGGATGGCATCGCGCTCATCCTCAGGCAGCCAAACGATCTGGAACGGACTGTTGGCAGCCAATGCACCTGCCTGATCATTATAGATCCCCTCCCCCGGACGGGTGAGCAGGCGCGGCGCTGGATTGTCGTCATCCATGATCAGATGGGCATCCGTTTCATTGCACTGGAGGGCCACGCGGATAACCATCTGCCCGAGCGTCGCACGAGCAAGCGTGTAAGCACCGCCTAAGGTTTGCGACCCGAGGATCACATGAATGCCGAAGGCTCGCCCCTGACGGACAATGCGGTCTAGCAAAAGCGAAGCCTCCTGCGCCACGGCATCGTCCTCAGTAAAGAACTCCTGGAACTCATCTATGAGCAGCAAGGTGCGTGGCATCATCTCCTTGCCACCAGAGCGTTTGTAGCCACCGACATCTTGCGCACCAGCACGGCGGAACAACTCACCACGGCGCTTGAGTTCCGCATCCACTCTCTGGAGAACGCTGAGCGCGAACTCACGATCGCTCTCAATGGCCACAACCCGCGCGTGGGGCAAGTGCTTGGCAGCATAACATTTGAACTCCACGCCTTTTTTGAAGTCCACGAGATAGAACTCAACCTGCTCCGGACTGCACCAGAGCGCGAGATTGGTGATGATGACATGGAACAATGTCGATTTACCCGAGCCTGTCTTGCCCGCCACGAGCATGTGCTGCCGTGTGCCCTTACCGATGGCGAGCATCTGGAGCTTCTTGGCACCTGTGCGGCCTATAGGCACACGCAGTTCATCGGTGGTATCGCCCGCCCACTCCGCGCCCTCCGGTGGCATGATTTGTGAGAACGGCACCTGAACACGGTTAGAGTCGATGCTGGCACGACCAATGCGGTGCACAAGTGTGATAGAATCTTGATGTGCCGGTGGCTGATCGAACACCACAATATCCGCCCCCGCAGGCATCCCTGCCAAATGGAAGGCCCCCTGACGCCAACTGACAAGCAAGCATGCGCGGCGCAGCTCATCATCGAGCGATGGCTCGGGCGAGGGTTGGCGCAGATCCCGCTGAATGAGCAGGTGCACGCCGCAGCGGGCACCGCTGGACGCTATTGATAACAGGCGCTTGGCCGCAGTCTCGCTGAAGCCGTAAGGAAACCCGGCGATCACAAGAAACCGGTATTTCTCGGCGATGGTACCGGCTTGTTTGTTGTATTCAGTGATATTGGCGAACTCGTCGCGCAGATACATCTGGATCACTTTTTCAATGTGATCATTGAGTTCGGAAAGGCGTTCCTCAATGTGGGTATTCTGCGTCCAGATACGGTGGGTAATAAGGTGTTCCTCGTAATCAGCGAGGTGCATTAACCCCGCAAAATCCTTCCCAAGGGCAACGGGATCAATAAATACAAATGATACCCGCCCTGGCGGATGCGTGGCCAACAATCTAAGCGCCACCGCATGCAAGGCCCGGGTGGAAGCACCAGCGTCCGTCCCATCGCTCTCTATCAGTATCGAGCCCTGGTCCGGAAATGCCAAGGCAAACGGTTCGGTTAGCTCAGCATCAACCCCAGCCGCAAACCGTGGATCCGATGGCAGCCCGCCAGTTAGGCGCGCGACATCCACCGCCAGGGATCCTATCCTTACGGTCAACGGCGCTTCATCAGGCGGCTCCCACGAGGAGCACAACTCCGGAGTCCAGGCGGGAAAACGGTCGCGTGATGTTAGGTCCAGCGCATGCAGGTGTTCCAAGGCTGGACGAAGCTCTTTGTTCCAGCGGAGAGTAAGGCCATCCAGACTGGCGTTGGTATCCGCCTCGATGGCAGCTTTCAATCTGTTCTGCACCTCCCCGAATGCACTGTTCCGCGCATCGGATTCCATACGGGCCTGATTAATTACCGTTTCGTGCGCGGCATTGAGTCGGCTGGTCTTCCTTTGGTATAACCTTTCCAAGCGTTCGGGAAGTCTGGCAAACTGTTCATCCAGCCTGCGCTGCCCTTCTGCCATATTCACCCGCCATTCGTCATCGGACTCGCGGAATGTATCGCTCAGGCTCTGGCCTTCCACAGTCTGCTCTTTCTGGATTTCTCCGCTCAGTGCGGCCAGACGCAACGAAGATTGTTTTTCAGCGGTTACTTCCAGCGCCCGGGCTGTGGCCAGAATGTTTGCCGACCGGCGCAGGATGCGCATCGATGACAGCAGCGCCACTATCCATAACAACAACAGCACCCCCTCGGATATCAGCATGGAGGGTAATACTGCTTGAAAGCCGCCACCTCCGGCACGCTGACCTAACCAAATGTGAATACCCAGAATAACCAGCGCAGCCACCCACAGCCGCACATACCGGAAGAATTTTGCCAGCGGCAGACTCTTAGCCTGCACAGCAATGTCGCTGAGCTTCTCCAGATTGACTAACAGGATTGCACGTGTGTCTTCAGCGGACGAGCCCTCCTCCACAGCCACGGCCTCCCCGGTTTTGCCGTTGAACCATCCTTCCATGCACGGACGGAATGGCCGGAAAGCGGAAAGCACAGACTCACGCAAATCCTTGCGGAGCTTGCGTTCGGCCAGAATTTGTTTCTGGAACGCCCGGTGTTGGTCTGCTGCCTGCTCCAGTTCCTGCTGCCGGGATTGCCGGTTCCGCATGATCTTCCCCTGCACTTGCCCGATACGGCGGTCTTTCCTCTCCTGGATCCGGTTGGCTAGCGAGGCCCTGCTGGAGTGGTATGCGTTCTGAATCCGTTGGCTCCTTGCCTCCACCACCGCTTGTTCCCGGGCGAGTCGATCCTTATGTTCCAGAGCGAGGGCGTGAATCCGTATGTCCAATTTCTCAGCCTCCGCTTCACCATGATGCAGAGCCTCACGTCGCAGAACAGACAGGCGCTCCGCCTTTGATTTAAGCAGCGCCGCCTCGGCATGCGCCACAGAGGACACACCGTTCTTCAACTGTTCGAGCTGCCCGCAAATACCGCGCGGGTCTATGGTGTCATTCGCAGTCTGCATGGATTTTCTCTAACAATACTTCAAGTTCCTCGAGTGTCCTAAGTGCTGAGGTTAGGTTGGTTGAAATTTCCGCCAAATACAAGCTTTGGAATTCGTCGGCCTTCTGATCCCGCCACGAAAGGCGGACATCTTCCCACCGGGTCAATAACTGGCGGGTGGCCAGCATGAGAAGACCCCTGCTGCTGCCGGATGAACTCATGAGGCACCTCCTTGTTCCGATTCGGTTTCCACCGGCGGCTGTGTGTTGAGGGCGATAGGTCCCCTTTCGGCATAAGCCTGCAGGTTTTTGATCGACTCCGTGAGCATGTGAATCCCCTTTGGCAGGTGCTGGCAGACCAGGAAGAACATCGGATCAAGCTGCCGCACCAAGGGAGTGACACGGTTGTCAAACGTCTGTCGCCAGTGTTTGAGCTTACGGATTTTCATCTCCGCCTCATCAAGATCCTGCTTGGCCCTCACCACCTGCATTTTCTGCACCGCATGGTTTTCACGCGGTCTTGTGATCGCCACATTGTACAACTCGGCTTCAGCCTGTTCGAGTTTTTTGACCCGTTGTTTGAGCTGCATTGTCCAATGGCCCGCGCGATCTACCTCAACCCAAGAGCGGGTGCGTCTCACCTCACCCTCGGAGTCCTCCAAAGCCACACGCGCCCTCTCAACATAACGGATCAAATCCGCCCGGAACGCCTCAAGCGCATCGATGGAAGAAACATTAGCTTGGTCTGACATGACAGGATTTCAACAAGTCAACGTTGGTCCAGGTACTGCTGGATGCGCTCGGCCTTGCGCAGCAGATAGGGTGTGTGACGTTCTGATAACTCAAGAAACGACTTCAGGGTTTTCATCAACTGGACAAACTCCCCGGCAAATTTCTCTTGTTCCTGGTCCTGCCATGTGTCGCCCAGCGCGGTGAATCGCGACATCAGTGACGATGTGCGCTCACGCAGATCGCCGTTGAAACGTTTTAATTCCGCGGCAAAGCGGCGGACCTCCTCGGGATCAATGATGGCTTGAGACATGGCAATGGCGGGCGGATTCAGACACGCCTTCCTTTCGGAGGAATCAGACGCGCTTTTTCCATCCCTGCCAAATTCTTTCTCACGCTTTTCCGCAGTCTGCCGGGTCCGTGTGACTATTTTGAATCAGGCAGTCGCTCCCACGGCACCAGGAATAGGCCCGCTGTCGTCAGTCTGATCTTCTTCGGAAGTTTTAGAAACCGGCGTCTTCTTGAACTCTTCGGGCACGGGCGGTGGTTTCGGCATGACAGGGGGATCCTTCATTTCCCCGAACTCGATGATGTCGCGCAAGTGGCCAGCGTCGAGCGTTTCAAACTCCAGCAGGGCCTTGGCGATGATCTCCACCTTGTCGCGCCCTTCGTTGAGAACGCGGGTAGCGATTTCATATGCCTCGTCGATAAATCGTTTGATTTCAGAGTCGATGATGCGTGCGGTCTCCTCAGAAAAATTGCGTGGTCGTCCCATTTCACGAGCAAGGAACACCGGGCCATCACCATCGCCGTATTCCACCATGCCTAGCTTGTCACTCATGCCCCATTCGCAAACCATGTGACGCGCCAGCACGGTGGCCTGACGGATGTCGCCTGCTGCGCCGTTGGAAACGTCATCACTATGGAAAGACTCGGCGATGCGGCCACCCATGGTGACAATGAGGTTGGCCAGAGCTTCTTTTTTCTGAGTCGAGTATTTATCTCCTTCCGGTAGATACATTGTTGCACCCAAATAAGGACCACGCGGGATGATGGTAACTTTGTGCAGTGGGTTGGTGTGGGGCAGCACCATGTTGAGATAAGCATGTCCCGCCTCGTGCCATGCGGTGCCAGTCTTTTCCTTGTCGGACATGGCCAGGCTGCGGCGCTCACGACCCCAGCGGACCTTGTCGCGGGCCTCTTCCATTTCTTCAAGTGTCACTGCAGCAAGACCCCGGCGAGCTGCCAGCAATGCAGACTCGTTGACGAGGTTGGCCAGTTCAGCACCGGAGAATCCGGGCGTGCCGCGAGCTATTTTTGATAGATCCACCCCGGCTGCGAGTTTGATCTTCTTCACGTGCACGCGCAGGATCTCCTCGCGTCCGTTCACATCGGGAAGATTGATGGTTACTTGGCGGTCGAAGCGGCCTGGACGCAGTAGCGCTGGGTCCAGCACATCTGGACGGTTGGTAGCTGCGATGATGATCACGCCCTCCTGGGTGTCGAAACCATCCATTTCAACTAACAACTGGTTGAGTGTCTGCTCGCGTTCATCATGCCCCCCTCCCATACCATGGCCACGGTGGCGGCCCACGGCGTCGATCTCGTCGATGAATATCAAACACGGCGCGTGTTTCTTGCCTTGTTCAAACATGTCACGCACGCGCGATGCACCCACGCCGACAAACATTTCAACAAAGTCAGAACCCGAGATCGAGAAAAACGGCACATCCGCCTCACCTGCGATAGCGCGAGCCAGCAAGGTCTTGCCAGTTCCGGGAGCACCCACCATCAAGACACCCTTGGGGATGGACCCACCAAGTTTCTGGAACTTGCGCGGATCACGTAGAAAATCCACGATTTCAAACAACTCCTCCTTAGCCTCCTGGATGCCAGCCACGTCCTTGAAGGTCACCTTGTTGCGATCCATCGTTAGAAGGCGTGCCTTACTCTTACCGAAGGACATTGCACCGCGCCCCGCAGATTTCATTTGCTGGCGAAACAGGAAAAACAACACGCCGATGATCAGCAAGAACGGCAGAAATGTGAAGATTGCGCTTTTTAGATAGTCCGTGGTGCGCTCATAGATCGCCTTGCCCTTGACTAGCTCCTTGAGTTCGTCCGCTTGGATGATCGTGGAAACCTCAACGCGGAACGGCGTGGGTTCCAACTCCCGACCCTTGGCGTCCTTCGGGATCACCACATTGACGGGAATCTCACGAGTGCCGACGATCACCGCATTAGAGGAACCGGCCACAGTCAGGATACGCAGCGGATTCTTAGCATCATCGGCCTTCACCTGGCCGAGTGCATAGGACTTGCGGAATTCCCCCAAGGTGAGCGTTTCACCGTCACCATCGATCGGAGAGTCCTTGTCCGAGGCTATCTGCTGCATGTGGACACTTTCACCTAGCAGATTGCGAATCTGTTCCCCTTGATACTCCAGATTCACCCGCACGTGGAAGTTACTAAGCTTTTTCTCGGCATCCGCTGACGCATCGGCCACTGGCCTCGTCCAACCCGTGATAATAGCATCATAGGGATTATCACTGGTAATGACTTTGAGCGGCTTTTTAGCTTCATCAGTGATCACGCGCCCCTGATCCCAATCCTTTCTGAACTCCGAATAGGTCAGAACAGCGGTCTGGCTGTTCATCTGTGGGCCGAAAAACGCTAGCAAAAGAATGACCGATGCCACCCCGAGCAGGACGAACAAGCGCCAGTTGAAACCATTGCCATCTACTGGTGGGCGGTTCGGAGTTTCTGGAGGTGGATTGGAATTCGGAGAGTCGGACATAGCTGCGTGAAAAAAACCGGGACTACTGGTGGGCCCTTAAAAGCCCACCCACTGGGTCGCCGGGGGCGAGAAAGGATAGCCGATGCGCATGAAAAGCAAACCCCTTTTTTGCACAGATCTTGCGGGTTGGTAGCCAGTCTGCCTAAAACAATGCCGTGGAGTCACCCCTACCTACAAAAGACCCTCAGATCCCCGCTTCCAGACGGTCATGGACTCGGGAGCGTCTCACACGCTGGTTGAGGGCGATTCCGGGTGTTGGCCGCATCCGTGCATTGCGCCCCGGCGCGGATGCCCAAGTGGGTGTGCTAGTGGACGCCTTCGCGGCATTCGCAACCCTGGACGGGGAACTCAGCCCTACGGAGGGAGATCTGATTCTCGACCTATTGCGCAGCGCCTTCCCCCAGGTGGACCACGGCTGGCTAGGCAGACGACTGCAACGCGCCGTTAGAAACCCACGCCCCCTGCAAAGCCTGGCCTTGGAATTGAAAGGCGGATACAGTGACGCCAACAAACTTTCATTAGGCCTGCAATTGTTCACGCTGGTGGATGCTGCTGGCAGGTCGGAGCGCAACCGCGCGAGCTTCGAGGTTTTTATGCGCCGTTTGGGGCGGCCAGACTACGGCGCCGCTATCATGCGCGAGATGCGCGGCGATGCCGACGACCCGCATAGCGCGGACCTTCCCTTCGAACGCCTGATTTTCGGGCGTGAGGGTGCGGATGTGATACTACCGCCCGCAGCTCAGGATCACGAGTTCCGGGTTTACCGCGCCGACGATCTATTTCTTGTTAGAAATACTGGGCAGGCCCCGCTCTGGATCCGTGGCAGGTCAGTCGAATACGGTTCCTTCCTACGGATGCGGGAACGCCAGCCGCTAGTGGTGCCAGGGTGGACGCTCAGCTTTGAGGACCTGACGTTTTTCCTCGATGTCAAACGTACTGGCAATGCACCCTCGATCTATATTCAGGGGGGCGAGGCAGGTCTGACAGCCGAACGTGTGCTAGGACGCCATAGCCTCCTGCGGGTACGCTTTGGTCTTGAGGCGGAAGTGCAGGCACTACGGAACACTGACATCCATGCAGGTAGCCGTGGACCTCTGAAAAAGGGCGACGTCGTCATCTGCAGGAACCACGAGCGATTGGGAGACGAGTCCGGCTTCAGCCTCTCTATCAACGAACTGCGGCGCAAGGCCACCCAGTCTGGCCGTCGCTTCCGCCTTGCCGGTGACCGTCAGGAATATCTGGTGTCCAACGATGCTTCCGCCCTTTCCAGCGGCGATCTTTTGTTAGGGCCCAAATTGTCGCCCAAAACCGTGTTGTTCATCCGCTATGACGCGCAACGCTCTGAGGGTGAACTACAGATCAGGGAAAGCAACGGCCCTATTCAAGTGGATGGAGTGCCTGTGCGCGGGACCGCCACGTTGAGGGATGGCTCGCTAATCCGCTTGTCCGGCAGTCAGGCAGTGCGCTGCCGATTCAGCGAGGGATTTCTCGACGAGGAACGCACGCTGATTGAATCACTACGCGTCGAGGATCTCGTCCACGATTTTGCGCCGGGAGTCCGCGCACTTGACCATATCAACTTCGAGGTGAAACGCGGAGAGATGCTCTGCATCATCGGCCCCAGTGGCAGCGGAAAGAGCACCCTGCTCGCGGTGCTATCCGGTCAGCGCGAGCCCACGCGTGGCAAAGTGAAACTCAATGGATTTTCACTCTATGAACGCTGCGAGCAACTGGTGCCCTTCATCGCCCACATGCCGCAGGAAGAGGCGCTCAACCCACAACTCACCGTGCGCGAGCACCTGCGCCACGCCGTCACTATCCGCCGTCCAGCGCTCTCTCTGGCAGAACATGAACGGCGCGTGGACAGCATGCTTGCTGAACTCGGCTTGCAATCGATCGCCCGCCGCAGAGTCGGCACTCAGGGAGACAAAACCATCTCCGGCGGTGAACGCAGCCGCCTTAACCTCGGTGTGGACCTCGGCAGCCGCGCGGAGGTCTTCCTGTTCGACGAACCCATCTCCGGCCTCTCCTCCAAGGACTCCGAGCATGTCGCGGAAACCCTGCGCTCGCTTGCCCGAGAAAAAATTGTCATCGCCTCTCTCCACCGCCCGGGCGCGCCAGTGCTGCGCCTCTTCGACAAGGTGATTCTGTTGGATAGCGGCGGCCGCCTCGCCTATTTCGGAACCACTGCGGGAATGGTCGGATATTTCCGTGATGCCTGCGAAGAGCTAGGAATAGTCCACCCCTCGGTGGCAGCAAAATCACCGTTGGGCGCTGACTTCGTTTTTGACATTCTGGAAACTCCCCTCAGTGCGATTGGCGGAGGATCTAACACCGGGGCAGCTCGCCGGTTCCCTTCTTCCTACTGGCAGGAACGCTTTGAGAGCGCGGACTTGATGCGTGCGCTGCAGAGCACCGGCGGGCCTGGCTCCCGTCTGGGCGATCCCAGCGCGGATGAGCATCTGCCATTGCCACCCAGACCAGCACGCCGGTTTCACGCGGTGATCGCCGTCTTTGCCACCCATTTCCTGCGCTCTCTGCTGTCCAAAACCCGCAACCGCGGCACCATCTACAGCACCTTTCTTGAGGCTCCAGTGCTCGCCGCGCTGATCTCCATCACCCTGCGTTCCTCGCCGTCCGGACCCTATCAGTTTTCCACCGCGTTACACATTCCGGCCTATCTGTTTCTCAGCGCCACTGTGGCTATGTTCCTGGGTCTGACCAACTCCGCCACCGAAATACTGCGTGACCGCCCCATCCTGCGGCGAGAGCGAAATTGCCAACCGGGTGCCGCATCCTATGTCTCCGCGAAGTTTGCCGCCCTCGGACTGGTCGCCGCAGGACAGTGCCTGATCTATCTGATTGTTGGAAACTATTTCTTGGATATCGTCGGCATGCTTCTCTACCACTGGATGTGGATGACCTTGACCGCCTGGACTGGCACGGCCATGGCACTGGTGGTTTCTTCCTTGGTCAAGACCGAGCGCGCTGCGCTAACCACGGTGCCGCTCCTCCTGGTGCCCCAAATGCTGCTGGCTGGTGCACTGGTGCCCTACAAGGAAATGAACCGCGGCCTCTTCCAGAATGCCAGTAACATTCGTGAACGTGGCGGCGTGCCCGCTCCTGCGGTTCTAATGCCTCTGCGCTATGCTTACGAGGCCCTCATCGTCTGCCAAGCAGTGGATAATCCTTTCGAACTGGAGCGCATCCGCCTGCAACAAAGGATAGACCGTGCGCGCCAACGCGAAACCCCCATGACCCCAAGCGAGGCTGAAAGCTTTGAAGTGGCCAAGGAAGGACTCCATTGCCTGCTGGCAGCCGGCGCGTCTAATCCCAGCGAAGCTGAAGACTTGGTTACTCGCATCCGGCACACCGCCACCTGGGGAACGCGCTTTGAGATGGAGACCATGAAAGTATGGCCGGAGAATGATCCGGATGCCGAACCGGCCTCATCATTCTTTGTCAATGAACGTGTAGATCTCTTAGTGCGTGAGGCGGAGACTTACCGGAACGATTACCGCAGCAAGGACCGTAGGGTGGTCTTCAATGCGCTCCACAAACCCCTTCCCTGGGCATCAAGCCGCCCTGGCCCTACAGAAAAATACGTGGAACCCAACGATGAGGTAGACACCCGGAAATATTGTGGCTCTATCTTGCTGGCCATCATCCTAGCCTGCATTATCACCTCCACCATGGCCATCTCCCACCAAAACAAACAGACGAGCTAGATCTTGGAACAATGCATAAAGAGGTGCCGCCCCCACGGCCTTTCAGCAATTTCTTCTGGCAATCGGCCTAGCACTCATAACTCATAATCAAACTTGCGATTGGGACTGGATAAACCAGATTTTACATAGAAATGCAGAAGTTGACCGGCATGAGAACCTTGAAACAGAGATTATTAAGCACGTGGTGGGTGATTGCGGTTTTGTGCTGCATGGCAAACCCCGTATCAGCCAACACCTTCGGGAAGTTTTCTTATTCTGACGATGGGACCTCGATCTCCATCACGGGATATCCGAACGATGAGGTCGGAGCTATTGAGATTCCCTCTAGTATTAAAGGAAAACCTGTCGTAGAGATCAGTAGCGATGCATTCCAAAACTGCAGAAAACTTACAGAGATTACCCTCCCCTCGGGCGTTACCGTCATCGAGGAAGGAGCTTTCTCTCTCTGCACTGGCCTGAGGAGCATCAACATTCCCCCTAGTGTCACCAGCATTGGCAGAAGTGCATTCGCGGAATGCACCAGCCTGACCAGCATCACAATTCCAGAGGGCGTCACCCGAATCGAAAGGGGCACGTTTGAATCCGACTCCAGCCTAACTAGCGTAACAATCCCATTAAGCATCACTAGCATAGGGTACGTGGCCTTCTCTGGCTGCAAGTGCCTGACCAACCTTAGGATACCCATTGGCGTCACAAGCATCGGTGACAAAGCATTCTCGTCCTGCTCCAGCCTGACTGCCATAAAGATCCCCGCAAGCGTCACCACCATCAGCGGGACCCCGTTCGCTTTCTGCGAAAAAATGGCATCCATCACCGTGAATCCTTACAATGCCAACTATAGCAGTTTGGACGGGGTGCTGTTCAACAAAAACCAGACCGCGCTTATCGAATGCCCAGGCGGCAAGACCGGCAGCTACACTGTTCCCTCAAGTGTCACCAGCATAGGAAACTCTGCGTTCTATTATTGCTTGAGCTTGACCGGGGTTACTATCCCCCCAGAAGTTACAACCATCAACAGGAACGCGTTCTCTAGTTGCCCCAGCCTATCAGCCATCACCGTGGATCCGCTCAATGCCAATTATGGCAGCATGGACGGCGCGCTGTTCAACAAAGCCAAGACCGCACTTATCCAATGCCCGGAAGGCAAGACGGGTAGTTTTACAATCCCACCAGGAGTCACCAGCATCGAAAGCCGTGCCTTCTCCTTCTGCAAGAAGCTCAAAGATGTCACGATCCCTCCAAGCGTCACCAGCATTGCAGACCATGCGTTCTCTGACTGTCAGGGCCTGACCAGCATCACCATCCCCCCAGGCGTCACCAGCATCGGAAGCCATGCCTTCCACTCATGCACGGGCTTAACAAACGTCACGATTTCACCAGGAGTCACCAGCATCGGGGCCTTTGCATTTTATGGCTGCACAGGCTTAACCAGCATCATGATCCCCGTAAGCCTCACACGAATCGAGGAAGGCGCACTTGATTCCTGTACCGGACTGACTGAAATCACCGTGGAACCGAACAATTCCGACTTTAGCAGTATAGACGGAGTGCTGTACGACAAGAACCAGACCACACTCATCCTATGTCCGACAGATAAGACTGGCAGCATCAGGCTTCCATCTAACGTTAAGAAAATCAGCGGCACTTTCTACGGACGCACTAAAATTACGGCGATCTCCGCGGATTCACTCAATACCAACTATAGCGGTTTGGATGGGGTGCTTTACGACAGGAAGCAGACCACGCTCATCCAATGCCCGGAAGGCAAGGTGGGTAGCGTCACAATCCCTTCCAGTGTTACCAACATCGGATACAGTGCTTTCCATTCTTGCACGGGCTTGACCAGCGTCACAATCCTCCCTGGTGTCACCAGCATTGCGGATTACGCGTTCATTGGCTGCAAGGGCCTAACCCGTATTATGATCCCCGCCAGTGTCATAAGCATCGGGGGCAATGCGTTCTCTGGCTGCACCTCCCTGCTGGAGATCACCGTGGATCCTCTCAATGCCAACTATAGCATTTTAGATGGGATCTTGTTCAACAAGACCCAGACCAATCTCATAATATGCCCGAAAAATAAAAGCGGAAGTATCACCGTCCCCTCAACTGTCACCGACATCAACGAAGGGGCATTTCATTCCTGCACCGGCCTTACCAGTATCACATTTCCCGCTGGCGTCACTAACATAGGAAACGAGGCTTTCTATCAATGCACCAGCCTGACCAGTGCTAATTTTATGGGTAATGCTCCAAAAATACTAGGGGGCGCGTTTAAAGAGACCTCCAAAGAATTCACCGTGTATTACCTCAATGGCAAAACCGGATTCACCTCACCGATGTGGGAAGGTTACAAAGCCGTAAACAAGGGCGACGGTAAATAAGCCCCCTGCACTCCGTTCTTAAACGCTCGCACAAATGCACTGGATGAATTGTAGGCAATCTGCCTACTTGTTTTTCCATTTTTTCTTCCACTCTGGCACCTTCTCTTTCCAAGTGGACGCGGGAAGTTCGTCATCGAATTCCGAGCGCTGGCCTATCCCTCGCAGGAGGGCACTGATTTCCTTGGCCTCTTCTAGCAGCTCCAACAGTCGCGCGGCGGGTATGCCAGGCTCCCTGAGCGCTGCCTTCACAGCGGCGTCCCGGCGCTGCAGCACGGTTCCGGAGAGCAGGGCCAGAGCGTGATCCGCAGCAGGCATGCCGTCGTCCGGCGCTCCTTCCAGCGTCTCGTCGCGAGTGGCCAGAGCCATGCGGTCGCTTTCCGGCAGGGTGCCAAGGAAGACATTCACTGCGGCGGTAGACCTGGGATCTGGCGAGGCTATCAGGATAGCCTCTAGCAATGGAATCCCCTCCACCCACGGGGATGCCTCGTGCAAGGTTTCGAACTGCTCGCTTAACAGATGTTGCGCCGGAGCCGATGACAGCGCCAGATGGCAGAGATACGCGACGACACGATGCATCGGTGTGGGCACAGCCGGAGGCTCGGTAGCCTCAGTGGCATTGCGATTTTCCTGCGTAGGCCGCCGGGGCTTGGTTTTGAGCCGGGCGATCTCATTGCGCAGCGCCATGGACGACGTCTGCAGGTGGGTAACCACCGTGTTGATCTGATTTTCCCGCGCCGCTGCGTCGCTCATAATAGCAAGAATCTCGGCGCATTCAGTTAGTGCCACAGTCCGCCCTGCCGCCGTGTCCAGCACCCCATTGGCGCGGGCATATTCGAGCTTGAAGTCGAAAAACTCCTTGGCCTCGGTCAGCAGTTGGCGGAAGGCCTCCGCCCCGTGGTTCCTGAGATAAGTGTCCGGGTCATCACCTGTGGGCATGCACACCACGAGCATCGAAAGCCCCTCCGGAGCCAGTTCGCGGAACAGACGTTCCGAGGCGGCCACGCCCGCCTTATCAGAATCATAACAGGCCAGCACATGATTCGTGTAACGCCGCAGTAAATGCGCGTGCTCACGGGTAAATGCCGTGCCCAGCGGCCCCAGCGCGTGGTCGATGCCCAGCTCATGGCAGGAGATTATGTCTATCTGCCCTTCGCAAAGCAGCGCCGCCTTTTCCCGCAAGATGGGCTTTTTCGCTCGGTCCAGCGCGAAGAGAACCTTGGACTTGCGGAAAACCGGAGTCTCGGGGGAGTTGACATACTTCCCACTGTTAGGATCTGCACGCAGTTGACGGCCGCTGAAGGCGATCACATCTCCTATTTCATTGCGGATAGGGAACATCAGACGGTCGCGGAAACGCACACGGAGGCCGGACGTCGCCCTCCCCTCCTCCCGCAGGTAACAAATCCCGCCGTCCACCAAATCGCGGCCGGTGAATTTCCGCTCGCGCGCCCAATCGAGGAAAACCCTGGCGTTGTCAGGCATCCACCCGACCATCCAATTGCTCGCCATTTTGTTACCAAACCCGCGCCCTCTCAGATAATCGCGCGCGTGTTCTGCAGCGGGGTCTTTCATCAGCAACTCGTGGAAAAACGCCGCCGCCTCACGGTGGAGATCCAGCAGGCGCCCACGGCTTTTCCGGCGCCCCTCCTCTTTCGGGTCGGACGCCTCCTCGCGGATCTGGATGCCTGCCAGCCCGGCCAGCTTGCGCACCGCCTCCATGAACGGCAGATTCTCATAATCCCTCACAAACGATATCGCATCCCCACCCTTCCCGCAGCCGAAACAATGAAACGACTGGCGCGCAGGATTCACGTAAAACGACGGCGTCTTCTCATTGTGAAAAGGGCAGTTTGCACGGAACTGCGTGCCCGCCCGCTTCAGGGGCCAATACGATTGGATCAGATCGACGATATCCGTCGCGCTGAGAACCTGTTCGATGCTTTCCTTGGGAATCTGGGCCACGGCTAGTGCTGCCACCAGCATAGGACTCCCACCCCGCCAGATGACACCCCAAAAAATCAAAAATCCACCCGGAATCACCGAAGTGCTTGCCAAGCCCCGCGCGGCCACGTATTTCTCCCGCCCGGCAGCGGCCTATCCCGGCCCCTCCACCCTCATTCAGCGCGCTTAGCTCAGTGGTAGAGCACATCCTTCACACGGATGGGGTCGCAGGTTCGAACCCTGCAGCGCGCACCATTTTGGCACGATTGCTGTGGAGGGCATCTTGAATCAACTTGTCATCGATCTCTTGATTTTTTAGGGTGGTGACCCATGAGAAGGTCCTTATTAGCCATTCTTGCCATCGCAATGGCTTTCCCAGTGTGTGCGGAGGAAAAGGCCGTGCCCATCGAGTATCCGATGCGCAAAATTCCGGTGACGGATCCCCGCTTTTCGGAGGTCCTCCGGGAAGTCAATCAGACCTTGAATAAGGCACCTAGAGGCTATGTGACATGCCTGGTTATCGAAGAATCCCTGGGGGCAGGAAAATATCTAGCGCATGAGGAAAAAAATGGAAAGCAATACGATACGATCATAGTCCAGTTCTCAGACCATGAGCTAAAGGCCGGCGCAACCATTGACGCGCAACTAAAGACTGCTGGCAGTCATTACGAATATGAGAACAAGGCCGGGGAAAAACAATCCGCCCGCTCCTACACCATCGTCAGCATAGTCTCGGGCATGAGCCCGGAGGAATTTGTTGAAAATCTAGCAAAAGGGAAAGTCTACACCATCATTAAGGGCACAAAGCAAATCCATTGTGAAAACTGCAACGGATTCGGGAAGGTTCCAGACGTCGCAAACGTATCCCACTCAAGCGATAGGAAAATAGCCTGTCCCTTGTGCCACGGGAAAGGAGAATGGACGGTTCCACAGTCGGTCTTGATCAAGTGGTGATTTAACCTTCTGAGTAAGTCATTTGTAAGGCATTGACAGTCAATAGGCGTCCAGCCGTGAAATCGTGCAGTTTTACCACAACCGGAGCAGCGGAACCGGAGCAGCGGAACCGGAGCAGCGGAACCGGAGCAGCGGAACCGTAGCGCAGCGGAGATAGCCAACGGCAAATAGCCGAGCACACTATCCTGAATAACGAGGCAAAGGCACTGAGTGCCATTGATTCCACTGAGAACGTGGAGCGAGCGTTAGCGAGCATGGAAAAACAGGCTCAGCCGTAACACGCATAGCCGTAGGCAATCTGGAAAAATCAGTTCTCTCAGCGGGGCACAGGGTTTCAGTGGTTAGTGGGCGCACCTCACAGGGGTTCGTCGCTACCGGAACATAACCTTCAATCCACACCCAATGCAGCGCGAGTTCTGGTGCTAGATGGAAAAATGAGAACCACACCCTCCACGTCGATGATAGGCACGATAAAGCGCGCAAAGGATCAGTCCGACCCGTCGGATTACCCAACGCCCAGCCCTCCCGCTGGAGGACGTAAATAACCAATTTAGTGCAATGGTGCAAAAAGGTGCAATTCAAGGTGCAGCGCACCCTTGGTGCAATGGTGCAATTCCCTATATATAGGGATTGCCCAATGTTGCACCATTTCACCACCCCGAGGTGCAAACTGGAATCGCCATGAAAAAGACTGAGCCGGATGCCATACGAGCTGCCAAGGCCTGAGCATGTCCAAGGGGCTGCCGTGAACCGAAGGTCCTTGGGGCGGGTTTTCAGCCCTCAAGATCATCGGTATGGTCGTTACCCATGTCGTTGCCATGGCTGGCATGGTGCCGGGCCCTTGGCCCTGAAGACTGATTTGTCATTTTCCAGAATTGCGGGCTTCTTCCTCGTCAATCCAAAGCTCGGTGCGCGTTCCCCATTCAAAATTCATAATTCAATTACCCGGGGACCACTCGATCGGCTTTAAGGCGATCCTATCATGGGAAAAATGCGGAGCGAAATGAACGTCCCGCCAACAAATTACACCGCGCCCCACCGTCAGGCAATAGCACAGGGAGAACGGCGATCCTTGAACGCCCCGCCCCATAAAATGAGTGGCGGCTCCCGCGTGGATGTCACCCCGCATCAGAATTCCACACATGCGTCACACCTAACATCTCCCACGCACGGCACCGGCCACGTTCTTTGCCACAGCGACCGCTTTCTTGGAAAGGCGGAGGAGGCAACACGGCAGTTGTTACGCTCATGGTGCGACTACGGACCTAAGCAAATCAATCAGATCGACCCCGACATGATGCCGGGGATCTTCCCGGAAGTCGCCAAGGGCATCCTGGACGCGATGCTCAATCATGAGGCTAAAGACTTTGCAGGAGTCTACGTCTATTTCATGGATGCGCCGCAGAGCATCCGTGATGAGCTATGCGAGTGCAATCAGGGCAACTCACCGCGCCCGCAGGATTGCAGACCGCTGCTAGAAATCATTAGGCGCTATGACACAGAGCGGAAACGTGACATCCTGGCAGGTAAGCTCAGGCTGGCCCTCGATCATGGAGACGACACCGCCGAGATCATGCGCGAGTATGCCGCACTCGAGAGCGGGAACACTGACACCACGCTTTCAGACGCCTTGTCAGAGCGGGCATTCGACTTCGACAGCCACCCAGAAAAGCCCATCCCGCTCTTCCGCTTGACAGAGCTGCCACTTTGCACGCCGGGCAACCTAACGAACATCCAGGCACCCGCCAAGGCAGGAAAATCCGCCGTCATGGAATCCATGATGGCCGCCGTGATGGACGGGAATAGACAAGGACAGGACACTCTTTGCTTTTCCGCAGAGAATCCACTGGGGCACGCACTGATTCACTTTGACACCGAACAAAGCCGCTTCGACCACGACGCGCTCATACGCCGGGCATGTCGGCGCGCACGCGTGGAAAGGCCACAGGCGTGGTTCATGTCCTATTCCGTGGCAGACCTCGACATCTATGAGCGACGCCAAGCTCTCCGGCAGGTCATGGCTGAAGCTGGAAAGCTGCACGGCGGAATTTTCGCCGTGATGATAGACGGCATCGGTGACTTGTGCGCCAACCCGAACGACGCCGAGGAGGCATTCGAGCTGGTGCATGAACTGCACGCTCTGGCCATACGCCACCATTGCACTATCTGCACCGTCCTGCATGAGAACCCCGGCAGCGAGAATGGCAAGACGCGCGGACACCTTGGCAGCCAACTTGAACGCAAAGCGGAAACCAACCTCCGCCTGGCGAAAGACGCGGACGGCCTTACAACGATATGGGCGGAACGCGCACGGCATTGTTACCTGCCCAAAGAGCATGGCCCCTGCTTCGCGTGGAACGATCAAGCCGGCATGCACACGAGTTGCGGAACCTCCGGCGAAATCAAGGCTGCGGCGACCCGCGAGAAAATGCAGAACGAGGCCGAGGCCGCCTTTGGCGACACCGTGGCCATGAACTACGGCGAACTCGTAACCGCCATCTGTGAGAGACTGGATGTGTCAGAGCGCACGGCCAAAAGTCGCATCAAATCATGGTTGGCCGAGGGAATCACTAGAAAGAACTCATCCGGCAACCACCTGCTTGCTGGCCCGTGACCCGAAAAGAGAAAATGGAAACGGCATGTCGGCTTTTTAGACCACTGGGTGTACTGGTTTTACACTGATTGCACTGAGCACCGCTGAGAGAACTGATTTTTCCTTGGAATCAGTGGCGCTCAGTACCTTTGCCTCGTTATTCAGGATAATGTGCTCGGCTATTTGCCTCTGGCTATCTCCGCTACGGTTGCGCTACGGTTGCGGTAAAACTGCCCGATTTCACGAAAGGACGCCCATTGACTGGCAAAGTCTCACAAATGACTTTCTCGGGGTAACCGACACGAAAGGACCCATGCCATTGACCTGCGCGTGACGTTTTCTATTCGGACAAATTGTTCATAATTCCCACACTTCTGAAATCCATATTTCACTGGATTCCCCCTCGACTCCCAAGTGACATCCTGCTAGGTCTTTTGTAACCAAAACTCACTGGCGATACAAAACCCATGAATCTCATCCAACGAACACGATGCCTGATGGCGGCTGTCCTCATTGCCACGGCCGCTCCTGCTGTCGCCGGGACCGTCACTGCCAACTTCACTTCAGCAGCCACGATCCCGGTGACTGCGGCTTCCTACACCGCGACAGGAAATGACGTCTCTCTCACCCTCGGCTTTACCCCGCCGGTTGGAACGATTCTCACCATCGTCAATAACACGGGACTGGCTTTCATCAGCGGACAATTCTCCAACTTGACCCAAGGGCAGGCGGTGGATCTTTCTTATGGCGGCATATCCTACCATTTTGTGGCCAACTACTACGGAGGCACGGGAAATGATCTGGTCCTCCAATGGGCGTTTCAGAATATGGCGGCTTGGGGATACAATAACTACGGCCAACTCGGCAACAACAGCACGGGAGGGAACTACAGTGTGCCGGTTTTAGTGACGCAGACAGGAGCGCTTGCAGGCAAAACCGTAGTCTCCGTTGCGGCTGGCAGCTACCACAGCCTGGCGCTGTGCTCAGATGGCACACTGGCGGCTTGGGGAGCGAACTACAGTGTGCCGGTGTCGGTAACGCAAAGCGGGGTGCTTGCGGGAAAAACAGTAGTCTCTGTTGCGGCTGGCAGCTACCACAGCCTGGCGTTGTGCTCGGACGGCACGCTGGCGGCTTGGGGAGCCAACAACTACGGCCAACTCGGTAATAACAGCAGGATCAGCAGTAGCGTGCCAGTGCAGGTGACGCAAAGCGGAGTCCTTGCCAACAAAACCGTGGTTTCCGTGGCGGCGGGTGGCTGGGGCTGTCTGGCTCTATGCTCGGACGGAACGCTGGCAGCATGGGGAGACAACGGTAGCGGCGAACTCGGCAACGGTAACAGTAGCATTGCGGACAGCATCATTCCAGTGCTGGTGACGCGAAACGGTGTGCTTGCGGGCAAAAACGTGGTCTCCGTGTCGGCTGGAGGGGGCCACAGTCTTGCCCTGTGCTCGGACGGCACAGTGGCGGCTTGGGGAGACAACTACAATGGCGCACTCGGCAACAACAGTACGATATACCAGAGCAGCGTGCCGGTGATGGTGACGCAAAGTGGAGTGCTTGCCGGCAAAACCGTAGTTTCTGTGTCGGCCGGAGGGGGCTACAGTCTTGCCCTGTGCTCGGACGGCACGGTGGCCGCTTGGGGAGCCAACTACTCCGGCGAACTCGGCAACAACAGCACGACTTCCAGCAGTGTGCCAACGTTGGTGATGCAAGGCGGAGTGCTTGCAGGCAAAACCGTAGTCTCCGTTGCGGCTAGCAACAGCCATAGCCTAGCACTGTGCTCAGACGGCACGGTGGCGGCTTGGGGCGCCAATTTCTTTGGCCAACTCGGTAACAACAGCACGACGGACAGAAGTGTGCCTGTGTTGGTGACGCAAAGTGGCGTGCTGTCAGGTAGCGCCGTGGGGGGTGTCATAATTTTTGTGTAAGTGCTTTCCGCTGATGTGCCCCATCAACAGAACC
>Ga0118677_10000334_pt1 | contig 103379 bp, 94 predicted proteins | sample AliMusrvi5mmetaG_FD_86154 | JGI IMG/M metagenome (GOLD analysis project Ga0118677, IMG submission 86154) | reverse complement strand
TCTCTCAACGCCACCGAGGCCGATGCCATGACCGCGCTGCAGGCCGAGCTGGCCACCCTGAAGGCCAAGAGCACCGATCTGGCAGACCAGTACCTGCGCGCCAAGGCCGATGCCGAGAACGCCCGACGTCGCGCCGAAGACGAAATTTCCAAAGCACGCAAATTTGCCGTCGAGAGCTTTGCCGAAAGCCTGCTGCCGGTCGCCGACAGCCTGGAAGCCGGCCTGGGCATCAAGGACGCCACTGCCGAACAGATGCGCGAAGGCGCCCAGGCCACCTTGCGCCAGTTGCTAGCCGCACTGGAGCGCAACAAGGTGATTGCCATCAACCCAGGCGCCGGAACCAAATTTGACCCGCACCAGCACCAGGCCATCAGCGTGGTTCCGTCCGAGCAGGAAGCCAACACCGTGGTCAGCGTGCTGCAAAAGGGTTACTCCATTGTCGAGCGTGTGCTGCGCCCTGCCCTGGTCACCGTCGCAGCGCCCAAATAAAAGCAAATACGCGCGGGGCTTGAAAGCCCAATAACCGTCCACATGTTATGGACATCAGAATTTTTTTGAATAAGCAGGAGTAAATCATGGGAAGAATCATCGGTATTGACCTCGGCACCACCAACAGCTGCGTGGCCATCATGGAAGGCAACACGCCCAAGGTTATTGAAAACGCTGAAGGCGCGCGGACAACGCCCTCCATCATTGCCTACCAGGAAGACGGCGAAGTGCTGGTTGGCGCATCCGCCAAGCGCCAGTCGGTGACCAACCCCCGCAACACGCTGTACGCAGTGAAGCGCCTGATTGGCCGCAAGTTCACTGAAAAAGAAGTGCAAAAGGACATCGACCTGATGCCCTACAAGATTGCTGCTGCAGACAATGGCGACGCATGGGTCGAAGTGCGCGGCAACCGCATGGCACCGCAACAAGTCAGCGCCGACATTCTGCGCAAGATGAAGAAGACGGCAGAAGATTACCTCGGCGAAGAAGTGACAGACGCCGTGATCACGGTGCCCGCCTACTTCAATGACGCACAGCGGCAGGCCACCAAGGATGCCGGCCGCATTGCCGGTCTGGATGTCAAGCGCATCATCAACGAACCCACGGCTGCAGCGCTGGCCTTTGGCCTGGACAAGAACGAAAAGGGCGACCGCAAGATTGCCGTGTATGACCTGGGCGGCGGTACCTTTGACGTGTCCATCATCGAAATCGCCGATGTCGATGGCGAAAAGCAATTCGAAGTGCTGTCCACCAATGGCGACACCTTCCTGGGTGGCGAAGACTTTGACCAGCGCATCATCGACTTCATCATCTCCGAGTTCAAGAAGGACCAGGGCGTTGATCTGGCAAAGGATGTGCTGGCCCTGCAACGCCTGAAGGAAGCCGCTGAAAAGGCCAAGATCGAGTTGTCCAGCAGCGCCCAAACCGACATCAACCTGCCCTACATCACGGCCGACGCATCCGGCCCCAAGCACCTGAGCATCAAGCTCACGCGCTCCAAGTTGGAAAGCCTGGTCGAAGAGCTGATCGAGCGCACCATTGCACCTTGCCGCACCGCCATCAAGGACGCTGGCGTCAATGTCGCCGACATCCATGACGTGATTCTGGTCGGCGGCATGACGCGCATGCCCAAGGTGCAAGAGAAGGTCAAGGAATTGTTTGGCCGCGAGCCGCGCAAGGACGTGAACCCCGATGAAGCCGTGGCGGTGGGCGCCGCCATTCAAGGTCAGGTGCTATCCGGTGACCGCAAGGACGTGCTGCTGCTGGACGTGACACCTTTATCCCTGGGTATTGAAACCCTGGGTGGCGTCATGACCAAGATGATCACCAAGAATACGACCATCCCGACCAAGTTCGCCCAGACCTTCTCCACCGCCGACGACAACCAGCCGGCCGTGACCATCAAGGTGTTCCAGGGTGAACGCGAGATTGCCGCCGTCAACAAGCTGCTCGGCGAGTTCAACCTCGAAGGTATCCCGCCGGCAGCCCGTGGCACGCCTCAGATCGAAGTGTCGTTTGACATTGACGCCAACGGCATTCTGCATGTGGGCGCCAAGGACAAGGGCACCGGCAAGGAAAACAAGATCACCATCAAGGCCAACTCCGGTCTGTCCGAAGCTGAAATCCAGCAGATGGTGAAGGACGCCGAGATCAACGCTGCCGACGACAAGAAGAAGCTGGAACTGGTACAGGCCCGCAATGAAGCCGAAGCCAATGTCCACAGCGTCAAGAAGAGCCTCACCGAGTATGGCGACAAGCTCGACGCCGGCGAAAAGGAAAAGATCGAAGCCGCCATCAAGGACGTGGAAGAGGCTCTGAAGTCGGAAGACAAGGATGCCATCAAGTCCAAGAGCGAAGCGCTGATGACCGTTAGCCAGAAGCTGGGCGAAAAGATGTACGCCGACATGCAGGCCAAGCAGGCTGCTGAAGCGGGTGGCACGGAAGGTGCCGCACCAGAACAAGGTGCACAAGCCTCTGCCAAACCCAACGATGACAACGTCGTAGACGCCGAAGTCAAGGAAGTCAAAAAGGGCTAAGCAGCCTCAGGCGATTCGCCCATGCGCCGCGTTGAACACCTTGGGTGGCTCAACGCGGCTTTTGTGTTGTATACAGACCCCGATTGAACATGGCCAAACGAGACTATTACGAAACCCTCGGCGTTGCAAAAAACGCCAGCGATGAGGACATCAAGAAGGCCTACCGCAAGCTGGCAATGAAGCACCACCCGGACCGCAACCAGGGTGATACGACCAAGGCAGCCGAAGAAAAATTCAAGGAGGCCAAGGAGGCCTACGAGATGCTGTCGGACGCGCAAAAGCGTGCCGCCTACGATCAGTACGGCCACGCCGGCGTCGATCCCAACCGGGGTGGCGGCGGTGCCGGTGGCGAGGGCTACGGCGGTTTTGCCGAGGCCTTTGGCGACATTTTTGGCGACATGTTTGGCCAGCAACGCGGCGGACGCCCCGGTGCCGGTGGTGGCCGCCAGGTCTACCGTGGTGGCGACCTGAGCTATGCCATGGAAGTCACTCTGGAAGAAGCGGCCCGCGGCAAGGACGCGCAGATCCGCATCCCCAGCTGGGATGGCTGTGATACCTGCAAGGGCACGGGCGCCAAGCCTGGTACCCAGGTCAAGACCTGCGCCACCTGCAATGGTGCAGGTACGGTGCAAATGCGCCAGGGCTTTTTCAGCGTGCAGCAAACCTGCCCGACCTGCCGCGGCAATGGAAAGGTCATTCCGGAACCCTGCGTCGCCTGCCATGGACAGGGCAAGATCAAGCGCCAAAAGACGCTAGAGGTCAAAATTCCGGCCGGCATCGACGGTGGCATGCGCATTCGCAGCGCCGGCAACGGCGAACCCGGAACCAATGGCGGCCCGGCCGGCGATCTGTACATCGAGATCCGCCTCAAGAAGCACGACATCTTCGAGCGCGATGGCGATGATATCCACTGCTCGGTGCCGATCAGCATGGCGACTGCCGCCCTTGGTGGCGAGATCGACGTGCCCACGCTGGCCGGCAAGGCGGCCATCGATATCCCCGAAGGCACCCAGACCGGCAAGCAGTTCCGGTTGCGCGGCAAGGGCATTAAGGGCGTGCGTGCCAGCTACCCCGGCGACCTGTACTGCCACATCGTGGTGGAAACGCCGGTCAAGCTGAGCGAACACCAGCGCCGTTTGTTGCGCGAGCTGGATGAGTCGTTCAAGAAAGGCGGCAGCAAGCACTCCCCCACGGGCGACAGTTGGACAGACCGCTTGAAAAGCTTCTTTAGCTGATCAACCCGCTATCCAAGCAATGCCGCCAGGTCTATAAAGGACTTGGCGGCATTTTTATTTGGAGGTTTGCCATGGGAGTGAGCATTACATTTTTAGGTGGCGCCGATACGGTCACCGGTTCCAAGTACCTGGTACGGCATCAGGACGACAGTCTGCTAGTGGACTGCGGCCTGTTCCAGGGTTTCAAGCAACTGCGCCTGCGCAACTGGAACCCGCTGCCGGTGCTGCCAGAGTCGGTGCACGCGGTGCTGCTGACCCATGCCCATCTGGACCACAGCGGCTACCTGCCCTTGCTGGCCAGGGAAGGCTTTACCGGCCCTGTGTTCGCGTCCACCGGCACGCGCGACCTATGCAAAATTCTGCTGCCCGACAGCGGCCACATTCAGGAGGAGGATGCCGAGTTCGCCAATCGTCACCACTTTTCCAAACATGCGCCGGCCCTGCCGCTCTACACCCGCCAAGATGCGCTGGACTGCCAACATTTGATCAAGACCGTGGCAATGGGAACCACTTTCCAGCCCATCCCCGGTTGGCGCGCCACCTTCCAAAGTGCGGGCCACATTCTGGGTGCCTGCAGCATTCTGCTGGAAGTGGCGGGGCGGCGCATCCTTTTTTCCGGTGACCTGGGCCGCCCGGATGACAGCATCATGTATCCGCCCGATCGGGCGCCAGCCGCCGACACCGTGCTGATTGAATCCACCTATGGCGACCGCGTCCACCCGCAAGACAATCTGCTGGCAGAACTCGGGCCGGCCCTGCATAGGCTGGCTGCAAGAGGCGGTGTCGCGGTGGTACCGGTGTTTGCCGTGGGCCGCGCCCAGGCCCTGCTGCACGCCATCAACCAGCTCAAAGCAAGCGGCGAGATTCCCCATGCCTTGCCGGTGTTTCTGGATAGCCCCATGGCAGTGCACACCACCCAGCTGTTTGAACAGCATCTTGGCGAGCACCGCCTGAACAACCTGGAAGTGCGCGCACTCACCCACGGCGCCACCATGGTCAGCAGTACCGACGAATCCAAGGCGCTAGCCTTTCGCCATGGCCCCATGGTGATTTTGTCGGCCAGCGGCATGGCCACCGGTGGGCGCGTGCTGCACCATCTGGAGCAGCATGCAGGCAAGCATCGAAATATGATCATCCTGACCGGCTTTCAGGCCCCCGGCACCCGTGGCGCTACGCTGGCCAGCGGCGAGCGCAGCGTGCGCATTCATGGCCACGATGTGGCGGTAGAAGCCGAAGTCGTCAGTCTGCAATCGGCCTCGGCCCATGCCGATGGCAACCAGTTGCTGGACTGGTTGCGCAGCATGCCAGCAGCGCCCGCGCAGGTGTATGTGGTACATGGTGAACGCCAGGCCTCCGACACCTTGCGTACCCGCATCCAGCGTGAGTTGGGCTGGCGCGCCCTGGTACCGGAACACGGCTCCACCTGGCCGAGCTAGCGCCAAGACCTGCGTCGCGGTACCGGGGAAAGTGCTTTTGCCACAGCAAGGGCAAAATAGGCCCATGCCCGCACCCTATCTCACCGCCGCCTTTTACCAATTTGTTGCCATGCACGACTTCGAGGTGCGCAAAGCGCCGCTCTTGGCCCTGTGTGAAAGGCTTCACATCAAAGGCCTGATCCTGCTAGCCCAGGAGGGTATCAACAGCACCATTGCCGGCGCCGAGGACGATGTGCGTGCCGTGTTGGCCTATTTGCGCGCCGACCCCTTGTTGGCCGGTCTGCAGCACAAGGAATCCTGGTCGAAGAAGCCGCCGTTTCGCCGCATGAAGGTGCGACTCAAAAAGGAAATCGTCACCATGAATGTGCCAGGCATCAGCCCCACCTTGATGGCTGGCACCTATGTCAAGCCCTCGGATTGGAATGCCTTGATTGCCGACCCCGACGTGGTGGTGGTAGACACGCGCAACGATTACGAGGTGGAGATCGGCAGCTTTGCCCACGCCATCAACCCGCAACTCAAAACCTTTGCCGAACTGCCGGCCTGGCTGGACCAAGCAGAGCGCCTTTCAAGCCAGGATGCTGGCGGCAAAAAACCCCGGGTCGCGATGTTCTGCACCGGCGGTATCCGCTGCGAAAAGTCCACCGCCTACCTGCGCGCACAGGGCTTTGACGAGGTCTTCCATCTGGAGGGCGGCATCCTCAAATACTTGGAAACCGTGCCACCGGAGCAAAGCCTGTGGCAGGGCGAATGCTTTGTGTTTGACGAGCGCGTCTCGGTCGGGCATGGGCTAGCGCCGGGGCCGCACGCGTTGTGCCGGGCCTGCCGCCAGCCGCTCGAAGCGGGCGCCACCGAATCTGCGCTGTATGAAGCCGGTGTCAGTTGCCCGCGCTGCCACGCCACCAGCTCGGAGGCGCAAAAAAACGGCGCACGCGAGCGCCAACGCCAGTGGGAGCGGGCCAAGGCGAAGCAGGACCCGCAGGAAGACGCCTAAGTGGAAGGCCGCGACGCAAGCGCTCCACACCGCACAGGCGTGCCGGTGTTGTATTCCTTTCGCCGCTGCCCCTATGCCATGCGGGCCAGGCTGGCTTTGCAGTCATCGGGCTTAGTGGTAGAAATTCGAGAAATTGCCTTGAAGGACAAACCGGTCGAGCTGCTGCTGGCATCGCCCAAGGGCACGGTGCCGGTGTTGCTCAACGGAACCGTCATCGAACAAAGCCTGGACATCATGCTCTGGGCCTTGCGGCAAAACGATCCGCAGGGATGGTTGCCACAGGGCAAGGCGGCGATGGACGAGACACTTGACTGCATTGCGAGCAACGATGGGCCATTCAAACAGGCGCTGGACAGATACAAATATCCTGCCCGCTTTGGCCTGGCGGATGGACTAGCCCACCGGGCGCAAGCTTCAATCATGCTGCAGCACTGGGAAGACCGTTTGACGACACACGGCTACTTAAGCGGCGCGCATTGGGGCTTGTTGGATGCCGCCATCGCGCCCTTTGTGCGCCAGTTTGCGCACACCGACAAAAGCTGGTTTGCAACGCAAAACTGGCCTCAGCTCCAAGCCTGGCTGAGAGCATTTGAAGCCTCGCTCGCCTTCTGCGCCGTGATGGACAAAGTGCCGGTCTGGAGACCGGGCGACGCGCCACGCATCACCCGCTTCGCCACTCTCGCTGTGAAATAAAAGTCCTCAGACTGTCAGCAATCGCGTCTTGGCCGCCGCGTATTCGCGCTTGAGTTGCGCAATATAGTCTGCGGCAGGCTGCACCTGGGTCACCGCGCCAATGCCCTGGCCGCAGCCCCAGATTTCCTTCCAGGCCTTGGCGCTGCCAAAGTCCATGGCGCTGGGGTCGCTCACCGGCAGGTGCTCGGGGTCCATTCCAGCGGCGCGAATGCTGGGTGCCAGGTAGTTGCCATGTACGCCGGTAAACAGGTTGCTGTAGACGATATCGTCCGAGTCGCTGTCCACAATGCACTGCTTGTAAGCATCTGCCGCCCGCGCTTCCTCGGTGGCGATAAAGGCCGAGCCGATGTAGGCAAAGTCCGCACCCATGGCCTGTGCCGCCAACACCGCGCCACCGGTTGAGATGGAGCCACTCAAGGCCAGCGGGCCGTCAAACCACTGGCGGATTTCCTGGATCAAGGCAAACGGACTCTTCACACCCGCGTGTCCACCCGCACCAGCGGCCACGGCGATCAGGCCATCGGCACCCTTTTCTATGGCCTTGTGCGCGTGCTTGTTGTTGATGATGTCATGCAGCACCACACCGCCATAGGAATGCGCCGCCGCATTCACGTCCTCGCGCGCACCCAGCGAGGTAATGATGATGGGCACCTTGTACTTCACGCACAAGCCCATGTCGTGTTCCAAGCGTGCATTGCTTTTATGCACGATCTGGTTGATGGCAAAGGGTGCAGCCGGACTTTGCGGATGCGCCGCATTGTGCGCTGCCAGCGCCTCTGTGATCTCGATCAGCCATTCTTCCAGCTGTTCTGCGGGCCGGGCGTTGAGCGCGGGCATGGAGCCCACGACACCATTGACGCATTGGGCAATCACCAGCTTGGGATTGCTGATGATGAAGAGTGGCGAACCGATCACCGGGAACGGCAAACGGTCCAGGGGCGGTGGCAGTTTTGACATGCAGAGCCTTTCGATTTAGAACGCGTCCAGCGCCATGGCGATCACGCTGTCGGCACCGTCGACAATGCTGTCGCGCACGCCGGGCGCCTGGCTCAGAATGTGGTCGGCATAGAAGCGTGCGGTGGTGACCTTGGCCTGCATGAACGCCACATCGGTACCGTCCGCTACGGCCTTCTCAGCCACCAGCAACGCACGCGCCAACTGCCAGCCTGCCATCAGATTACCAGAGAGCATCAGGTAAGGCACGCTGCCGGCAAACACGGCATTGGGGCTGGCCTTGGTATTGCCCGCCACGAAGTCGACCACATCCAGGAAGGCCAGACGGGCCGCCTTCAGGCGCTTGGCCACAGCCAGGGCATGGGCGCTACCACTGGCCAGCAGTTCGGCCTCGGTAGCCTCAATTTGACCGGCAATGCCTTTGGCAGTTTGGCCGCCATCGCGTGCGGTCTTTCGTCCCACCAGGTCGTTGGACTGAATGGCGGTCGTGCCTTCGTAAATCGTCAGAATCTTGGCATCTCGGTAGTACTGGGCCGCGCCGGTCTCCTCGATAAAACCCATGCCGCCGTGCACCTGCACGCCCAGCGAGGTCACTGTCAGGCTCATTTCGGTGCTATAGCCCTTGATCAGCGGCACCAAGAATTCGTAGAACGACTGGTTCACCTTGCGCGTGTCGGCATCGGGGTGGTGGTGAGCGGCGTCATAGGCGCTGGCAGCGGTGGTGGCCATGGCGCGGCAGCCTTCGGTGTAGGCACGCATGGTCATCAGCATGCGGCGCACGTCGGGGTGGTGGATGATGGGGCCGGCGCCTGGCAGCGAGCCATCGACGGGGCGACTCTGGATGCGGTCGCGCGAGAATGTCACGGCCTTCTGGTAAGCGCGCTCGGCAATCGCAATGCCCTGCACGCCGACTGCGTAGCGGGCGGCGTTCATCATGATGAACATGTATTCGAGGCCGCGATTTTCCTGGCCCACCAGATAGCCAATGGCACCGCCGTTGTCACCGTATTGCAGCACGGCGGTCGGGCTAGCCTTGATGCCCATCTTGTGTTCGATGCTGACGCAATGCACGTCGTTGCGCGCACCCAGGCTGCCGTCGCCATTGACCATGAATTTGGGCACCACGAAGAGGCTGATGCCCTTCACGCCCTCGGGCGCACCGGCCACCCTCGCCAGCACCAGATGGACGATGTTGTCGGCCATATCGTGCTCACCCCAGGTGATGTAAATCTTGGTGCCGAACACCTTGTACGTGCCGTCTGGCAGCGGTTCGGCGCGGGTGCGAACGGCTGCCAGATCGGAGCCAGCCTGTGGCTCGGTCAGATTCATGGTGCCGGTCCACTGGCCACTGATCAGCTTTTCCAGATAGACTGCGTTGAGCTCGTCGGAACCGGCCGTCAACAGGGCCTCGATGGCGCCGTCGCTCAAAAGCGGGCACAGAGCAAAGCTCAGATTGGCGCTGTTGCACATTTCGATGCAGGCCGCACCAATGGTCTTGGGCAGGCCCTGGCCACCAAAGTCTGCGGGGTGTTGCAGGCCCTGCCAACCGGCCTCGGTGAATTGCTTGAAGGCCTCCTTGAAGCCCGGTGTGGCGGTGACCACGCCGTCCTTGAAACTGGTGGGGTTCTGGTCACCGGCCCAGTTCAGTGGAGCCAGCACGCCCTCGTTGAACTTGGCCGCCTCTTCCAGCACGGCTTGCGCGGTGTCGAGTCCGGCATCGGCGAAGGCCGGGATCTGCGCGATCTGCGCGATGTTGGCCAGATGCTCGATGTTAAACAGCATGTCTTTGACGGGGGCGATGTAACTCATGATGAACTCCACTGATAAAAAACGAAAAAAAAGGGCACCCCATGGATGCCCTGTTGAACTATTCAGCCTATAGCGCGGCCACCAGTTCGGGGACGGCGACGAACAGATCCGCCACCAGGCCGTAATCGGCCACCGAGAAGATCGGTGCCTCGGCATCCTTGTTGATGGCAACAATCACCTTGCTGTCCTTCATGCCGGCCAGATGCTGGATGGCGCCGCTGATACCGCAGGCGATATAGAGTTGCGGTGCCACAATCTTGCCGGTCTGGCCCACTTGCCAGTCGTTGGGCGCGTAGCCCGCATCGACGGCGGCGCGCGAGGCGCCCATGGCGGCATGGAGCTTGTCGGCGAGCGGCGTGATGATCTCGTTGAACTTCTCGGCGCTGCCCAGGGCGCGGCCACCGGAAACAATGACCTTGGCGGCCGTCAGTTCGGGTCTGTCGTTCTTGGCAATTTCGGAACCGAGGAAACTCACGCTGGCGGACGCGGCCAATGCTGCCAGGCTTTCCACAGCGGCGTTGCCACCGCTGGCCGCCACCGGATCAAAGCCGGTAGTTCGGACGGTCAACACTTTTGTCGCGTCCGTCGCCTGCACCGTCGCCACGGCATTGCCGGCGTAGATGGGGCGCTCAAAGGTGTCGGCGCTAATCACCTTGGTGATGTCAGAGACCTGACCGACATCGAGCTTGGCGGCCACGCGCGGCGCAATGTTCTTGCCGGAGGCGGTAGCGGCGAAGACGATGTGGCTGTACGAGGCTGCAATAGCCAGCACCTGGGCCGCGACGTTTTCTGCCAGGCCGTGAGCCAGACCGGATTCATCGGCATGGATGACCTTGGAGACACCAGCGATTTGCGAGGCGGCCGCTGCGGCTGCGGCGGCGTTGAAACCTGCCACCAGCACATGCACATCAGCACCACATTGCGCTGCTGCGGCTATGGTGTTCAGGGTGGCGGGTTTGATGGATGCGTTGTCGTGTTCGGCAATTACGAGAGAAGTCATTTAGATCACCTTCGCTTCATTCTTCAATTTGTCTACGAGTGCGGCCACATCGGCCACCTTGATACCGGCGCTGCGCACGGGCGGCTCAACCACCTTCAGGGTCTTGATGCGCGGAGCAACGTCCACGCCCAGGTCTTCCGGCTTGACGATATCCATCTGCTTTTTCTTGGCCTTCATGATATTGGGCAGCGTCACATAACGCGGCTCGTTCAGGCGCAAATCGGTGGTGATAATGGCCGGCAGCGACAGGCTCAGGATTTCGGAGCCGCCATCCACTTCGCGTGTGGCCTGCAGCTTGCCGTCAACGATCTCCACCTTGCTGGCAAACGTGGCCTGGGGCCAGTCGCCCAGGGCCGCCAGCATCTGGCCGGTCTGGTTGCAGTCGTCATCAATCGCCTGCTTGCCTAGGATCACCAGGCCGGGTTGTTCCTTGTCGACCAAGGCCTTGAGCAGCTTGGCCACCGCCAGGGGTTGCAGATCGGCCGTGGTTTCCACCAAGATGGAGCGATCGGCACCAATCGCCATGGCGGTGCGCAGCGTCTCGGCACATTGGGCCACGCCACAAGAGACGGCGATGATCTCGGTGACCACGCCCTTTTCCTTCAGGCGCACGGCTTCTTCAATGGCGATCTCGTCAAACGGGTTCATGCTCATCTTGACGTTGGAGATGTCGACTCCAGTTCCGTCCGACTTGACGCGGACCTTGACGTTGTAGTCCACCACGCGCTTTACCGCGACCAATGCTTTCATGCTTGCTGCTCCAGAGTTTATAGGGGAGTGTTTCTGATTGACGTGCACGTCAACTCTTTTGATTGTATGCGCCGCACCAGCCCTGATTTCTTACACCGGCGGGGGTGGGCATTCAAAAATAGAACGATCGTGCTTTTATTGATTGTATTCCGCTTTAGCGCTGATGCACCACCCGCTGCGGATACGGAATGTCGATGTGATTGGCACGCAGTGCGGCAAGAATGGCCAGATTGATATCAGACTTCAGCCCGCCCAGCCCGCGCTCGGGGTCGGCAATCCAATAACCCACGGTGAACTCGAGGCCGTCGGCGCCAAAGTTGGACAACATAGTGATAGGAGCCGGATCGGCCAACACGCGCGACTGCCCAACGGCAGCCTGCAGCAACAGTGCTTTCACCAGCTCCACATCGCTGTCATAGCCCACAGTTAGCACGGTGGATTGGTAGAGATTGGAGTCCGCCAGCGACAGGTTTTCCACTCGGTTGGTAATGAGCATCTCGTTGGGCACAATCGACTCGCGCCCAGCCAGCGATCGGATCACGGTGTAGCGCGCATTGATCTGAGTGATAAGGCCCTCAAAACCGTCCACGCGCACGTTATCGCCAATGCGCATGCTGCGCTCGGTCAGGATCACAAAGCCCGATACATAGTTGGCGGCCAGCTTCTGCAGGCCCAGGCCTATGCCCACGCCGACGGCGCCACCCAGCACCGACAAGGCGGTCAGGTCTATGCCCACCGAGGTGAGTGCGACGATCAGCCCGATAAACATCAGGATGGCGCGCGCCGCATTGCTGATGGCCTTGCGCAGCGACAGCTCACCTCCGGTGGCGCCGCGCAACACCCGCTCCTCGATACCGGCCGACAGCCACAGCGTAAAGATCATCACGGCGCCCGCCGTGAACGCGCCTTCGAGCACATTGCGCAGCGTCAGGTGGCTGTTCCCAAGCTTCAGTTCGATCTGGTCCAGCTCATTCAACACGACCGGCAACAGGCCGCTGACCCACAACACCATGATCAGCCAGACCAGCCAGGAAATGCTTTGCTCCAGTGGCCGGGCCCATTTCGACTCGGCAAAAGTGACCTGCAAGACCTTGGCACCCACTCTGATCACCAGCAAGGACAGCAGCACCGGTATGGCAAGCTTGAGCACTGCCACAGAGACAAACTTGGCCAACACGTCGCTCGCTAAAAAGGCCAGGCATAGCAGCAGCATCGGAAACAACACGCCGTCCAGATTGCGCTTGCCAAACCAAATGGAATTCGAGTCGTCCTGCCCCAGCGCCCGGCGCAGGCCGCGCACCATCGCCCATGCCAAAACCGCACAGGCTGCCAGCACGGCCAGCTCGATCAAGTCCGATGTTTGCGTGAAGGCGTTGAGCCAGCCTTCGAAGTCGTCAATCGGCAAGGGAGCTGGGGCTTTTTGCATTTAAATTCCTGCCAGCACACGCACATGCGCTTCCACGCTGCGGGCCAGGGCATCCAGGTTATAGCCTCCCTCCAGACACGAAACGATGCGACCCTGGGCATGGCGAGCTGCCACATCCATCAGCTGCTGGGTGATCCAGGCATAGTCGGCCTCCACCAGACCCATCTGCCCCAGATCGTCTTCGCGATGGGCATCAAAACCGGCACTGATCAACAGCAGCTCGGGCTTGAAGGAATGCAGGTGAGGAATCCATTGAGTGGTAACCAATTCGCGCACCGCCTCGCCCTTGGTGTAGGCCGGAACCGGCAAATTCAACAGGTTGCTTGAGGTCGAGGCAGTGCCGCCATAGGGGTAAAACGGGTGCTGAAAAAAGCTCACCATCAGAATGCGATCGTCACCGGCGACGATGTCCTCCGTGCCATTGCCGTGGTGCACGTCAAAGTCGATGATGGCCACGCGCTTTAAGCCATGGCGGTCCAGCGCGTAGCGTGCCGCCACCGCCACATTGTTGAAAAAGCAAAAACCCATCGCCTTGTCGCGGCAGGCGTGGTGACCCGGCGGGCGCACGGCGCAAAAGGCATTGTCTATTTCACCTGCCATGACCGCGTCGGTGGCAGCCATGGCGGCGCCAGCGGCACGCAGCGCCGCGTCCCAGGTGTGGACATTGATACAGGTGTCGGGGTCAATCTGCGCATGGGTCGGTCCCCCGGCCTGCACCTCGTCGCGCAGACCATCGGTCAGGCCACGCAGCGCCGCAATGTGCATGCGGCCATGGGCCAGTTCCAGATCGGCAATCGGTGCCAGCGGTGCCTCGCGCCGGTCCAGCTGATCGGCCACACCCTGGCTGCGCAGCCGCTTATCGATCGCTGCCAGCCGCTCCGGACATTCCGGGTGGCCGTTGCCCATATCGTGTTTGCTGCAGTCGCTGTGGAAAAAGTAACCGGTCTTACTCACTGGGAACTCGCATTTCAGAAAATTCGGGTAACGTCCCGCCATGGACGCTCAACGCACACTCAAAAATTTACTGGATCAGCTTAACACGGTGATAGTGGGCAAACCCAGCCAGATTCAGGACTGTGTGGCCTGCCTGCTGGCCGGTGGCCACCTGTTGATCGACGACGTGCCGGGCGTCGGCAAGACCACGCTGGCCCATGCCTTGGCCCGCAGTTTTGGCCTGCAATTTTCGCGCGTGCAGTTCACCTCCGACCTCATGCCCAGTGACCTGTCGGGCGTCTCGGTCTACGAGCGCGGCAAAGAAGCCTTTGTGTTTCACCCAGGCCCGATCTTTGCGCAGGTGCTGCTGGCCGACGAAATCAACCGCGCCAGTCCCAAGACCCAAAGCGCCCTGCTCGAAGCCATGGAGGAAATGCAGGTCTCGGTGGAAGGCGAAACGCGCGCACTGCCCAATCCCTTCTTCGTCATTGCCACACAAAACCCGCTGGACCAGATCGGCACCTATGCGCTGCCCGAGTCACAGCTAGACCGCTTTTTGATGCGCATTTCTCTAGGCTACCCAGACCGCGCCGCCGAGCGCGAACTGCTAAGCGGCCGCGACCGGCGCAGCCTGGTGGATGCCTTGCAAACCGTCATGCAGCCCGGCGACTTGCGTCAATTGCAGGACATGGTGCAGGCCATCCACAAGTCCGATCCGCTGCTGGACTATGTGCAGGACCTGATTGCAGCAACCCGTTCGGGGCAATGGTTTGTGCAGGGCCTCAGTCCACGCGCCGGCATTGCGGTGCTTCGCGCGGCCCAGGCCCAGGCCTTGCTCAGCGGGCGCAACTATGTGGCGCCGGACGATGTGCAGGCTATTCTGCCGCAGACCATTGCGCACCGCTTGATTCCGGTAGACAGCGCGGCAAGGGGTGCCGAGGAACAGGTTCGCGCGATGGTGGCGGCTGTGCCACTGCCCTAGATGTCAGCGGCCTTACCCCATCCGCTGTTGCACCCGCTGCGGCATGTGCGAGCCCACATCCATCGCTTCTGGACCAGCCGCCTCCAGCCGACCGACAGCACGACGCTGACCCAACGCAACGTCTACATCCTGCCGACCCGCCCCGGCTGGATGCTGTGCGTCACCCTGCTGGTGCTCTTGATTGCCAGCATCAACTACCAACTCAACCTGGGCTATGTACTGACCTTTTTGCTGGCCGGTTGCGCCGTGGTCGGCATGCATGTCTGCCACGGCACGCTGCGTGGCCTCACGCTGCATCTGACCCCACCCGAGCCCGGCTTTGCGGGCAGCGCTGCCATAGTCACCGTGCATTTGCACAGCCTGCGCAAAACAGCTCGCTACGGCATTGGCCTGGCCGTGCTGGGTAGCGGTCAATGGAGCTGGACCGATGTGGCGCCCCAGGGCAGCGCCAAGCTGCAGATCGCTTGTCACCCCCAGCAGCGCGGCCTGCAGCCGCTGCCCGCACTGACGGCCGAGACGCATTTTCCACTGGGCAGCTTCCGTGTATGGACGGTGTGGCGCCCTGCCGCCCAATTGCTGGTCTATCCGGCGCCAGAGACTCAGCCACCACAGCTGCCAACGACTGAGCCCAGCGTCGGAGGCGCGCCCAGCGCGCGGCGCCACAGCACGAAAGAGTTCGATGGCCTGCGCGCCTACCGCCGAGGTGACCCGCTCAAGACGGTGGCCTGGAAGAAAGTGGCCAAGGCCGGCCAACTGGTCAGCCGCGATACGCAGCAGGTGCAAAGCGTGGAGCTCTGGCTGGACATCCACAAGCTCGGCCATTTCGCGTCTGGCACGGCAAGCCTGGAGCACAAGCTGTCGCGCCTATGCGCCTGGGTACTGGCAGCTGACCGCCTGAATCTGCGCTACGGCCTGCGCCTGGGCAGCATGGAAATCGCCCCGGGCAGCGGCGAGGCACACCAGCGCGCCTGCCTGTCGGCACTGGCCTTGTATTGAGGGCTTGCCATCCATGAAGCTGCTCCACCGCCTCCAGCACCTACCGCGCGATACCCGCGACACGCTGTTCCTGCTGGCGGTGATTGCCTGGATCATCCTGCCGCAGACCGGCCATCTGCCACTCTGGTGCAGCGCCATGGCAGGGCTGGTCTTGCTGTGGCGCGGCTGGATTGCACTGCGGGGCCGGCCACTGCCATCGCGCTGGTGGCTGCTGCTCCTGCTGATGCTGGCCTGCGGCGCCACCTTTTACAGCCACCATACGCTGATGGGACGCGATGCCGGCGTCAGCTTCATCGTCGTCCTGCTGTCACTCAAGACACTGGAAATGCGGGCCAGACGCGATGCTTTTGTGGTCTTCTTCCTGGGCTTTTTCACCCTGCTGTCAAACTTCTTTTTTTCGCAAAGCCTGCTCACCGCCATCGCCATGGTGATCGGGCTTCTGGGCCTGCTGACAGCCCTGGTCAACCAGCACCTGCCTGTGGGTCGCCCCTCCCTCTTGCTGGCAGCGCGCACCGCGGGCTGGATGGCACTGCTGGGCGCGCCCATCATGGTGCTGCTGTTTTTGCTGTTCCCGCGCGTGGCACCGCTCTGGGGTCTGCCGGGCGATGCCATGCTCGCACGCTCCGGGCTTTCCGGCAGCATGGAGGTGGGCACGATTGCCAGCCTGGCGCAAGACAGCAGCGTGGCGATGCGCATCCGCTTTGAGGAGGCGGTACCCAAGCAAAGCGATTTGTATTTCCGTGGCCCGGTGCTATCCAGCTTCGACGGGCGCGAGTGGAAGCCCCTGCGCTCGACATTCCCGCCGCGCCTGCGCCTGTCCAGCGAGCTGGAGGTCCGTGGGGAACCGATCCGCTACGAGGTGACGCTCGAAGGCAATAACCGGCCCTGGCTGCCGCTATTGGACGCCACGCCCATAGCTCCCGCGCTCAAGGGCTACACGGTCCACATAAGCCCCGAACTGCAATGGAGCGCCGAGCGCCCGATTGGCGAACTGGTGCGCTTCCAGGCGCAAGGCTACACCCGCTTCCGCCATGGGCCGCTCGCCAAAGAGCTTGGTTTGCAAGACAGCGTGGCACTGCCAGCCGGCTATAACCCGCGCACCCTGGAACTGGCGCTGGAACTGCACCGTGAGCATGCCGGGGCCGATGCTCCCACGCTGGTGGCCTTGGTACTGGACAAGCTGCGTACCGGTGGCTACACCTATACCTTGGAGCCTGGCGTATTTGGTGCCAACACGGCGGACGAATTCTGGTTTGACCGCAAGCAGGGCTTTTGCGAGCATATTGCGTCGAGCTTTGTGCTGCTGATGCGCGCCCTGGACATTCCGGCGCGCGTGGTCACCGGCTACCAGGGTGGCGAGATCAATCCGGTGGACGGCTTTTGGACGGTGCGCCAGAGCGATGCCCATGCCTGGGCCGAGGTCTGGTTGGCAGGTCAAGGATGGGTGCGAGTGGATCCGACAGCGGCCGTGGCACCGGAACGCACCGGCGGCTTGCAGCGCCTGCTGCCCGCCCGCGGTGCGATTGCCCAGGCTCTTGGCGCCATGAGTCCGGGCTTCGAGATCCACCTACGCGCCTTTTGGGAGGCCAGCAACAACCGCTGGAACCAGTGGGTGCTCGACTACTCACAGGCCAGGCAGCTCCAACTGCTGCGCGCCATCGGCTTTGACTCACCGCGTTGGGAAGACCTGAGCACGACACTCCTAGCAATCATCGTGCTGGTGAGCCTGCTGGGCGCGGCCTGGGCGCAGTGGGAGCACAGGCGCCAAGACCCTTGGCTGCGCCTGTTGCATGCCGCCAGGCGCAAGCTGCAAAGGGCCGGGTTGGTGCTGCCTGCCAGTGCCGCTCCGCGCCAAATGGCGCAAGCCCTGCAGGCGCATGCGCAGGCAGCCGGACGGGTCGGCACCGCGTCATCGGACCCCGCGCGCGATCTGGAACGCATTCACGACTGGCTGCTGCGCCTGGAGGCCTGGCGTTATGCTGCGCATGGAACAAGCCAAGCCGAGCACCGCCGCGCGCTGGGTACACTGAGACGGCAGTTGCGCCAGATCCGCTGGCCGCAACGCTCGAATCCCTGATGCTTAAGCCCGTGAACACCTTCCAAAAATCTATAGCCGCCGTGCTGCTCGCGACCTGTGCGCTGCAAGCCGGAGCGGCCGTCAAAAAGCCGCACCATCGGGCCAAGGCCGTCGCCCAGAAGGCGGGCTCCCTGTACGCCACACGCGCCGAGGTCATGCTGCAGGCCGACGAACTGGCGGCGCGCAGCGCGCTAGACCGCACCTGGGTGCGCCATGCCATTGGCCAGGCGCATTACGTGGCCGCCATTGCCAAGGCCATCCTGCCGCCACCGGTCGGCGTGGCCAAAAACTGGGCGGCCTACCGCAGCCGCTTTGTCGAGCCGATGCGCATCCAGGCCGGCAAGCGCTTCTGGTTGGCCAACCGCGACAGCTTGCTGCGGGCCGAAAACGAGACCGGCGTGCCGGCCAGCGTCATTGTCGGCATCGTAGGCGTGGAAAGCATGTACGGGCAAAACACCGGCAACTTTCGCGTCATCGATGCGCTGGCCACCCTGGCCTTTGACTTTCCCGCAGAGCACCCCAGGGCGGCGGCACGCGCTGCATTTTTCAAGGCCGAGCTGGAACAATACCTGGCGCTCACGGCCCGCACCCACACCGATCCGCTGGCGCTGCGCGGCAGTTACGCCGGCGCCATGGGCTGGCCACAATTCATGCCTTCGAGCTGGAGCAAATACGCCGTCGACTTTGATGGCGATGGCCGCATCGACCTGTTCAACAGCCAGGCCGATGTGATTGGCTCGGTCGCCAACTACTTCAAGGCCTTCCACTGGCAGCGCGGCATGGCTACGCATTACCCCGTGCGCTTTGACCCCGCCACGCTCGACAAGGCGGCGCTGCTGGAGAGCGACATTGTTCCCCGCTACAGCGTGGCCGAGCTGGCAGCCAAGGGCGTGTTGCTGGATGAGCTAGACCCAGCTCACAGTGGGCCGCTGGCGCTCATTGAGTTGCAAAACGGCGAGGCCGAGCCCTCCTATGTGGCCGGCACAGAAAACTTCTATGCCATCACCCGCTACAACTGGAGCAGCTACTACGCCATGGCCGTGATCGAACTTGGTCAGGCCGTGGCCGACGCCGTGCAAGACACGGTGACGTTAGAAAAATAAGCCATGGCCAGCTCGCCCGCAACGCCCGAGAAAATGACGTTGGACCGCAACGACGGCAGCGCCACCATCGCGCTCTACCGTGCGGTACTGGGGCCGCTGCATACCGACTACTACCTCAAGGCCTTCACCCATTTTGACGTTGCGGGCCAGGCCGGTGTGAGCTGGAACTGGAGCGCCGCCCTGCTAAGCCTGAACTGGATGCTGTTTCGCCAGCTCTGGACTGCTGCCCTGGCCTATATCGGTGGCTTGGTGGCTGCGGCGCTGTTGCTGGTAGGCATTGCGCGCCTGGTGTTTCAAGTGTCGCCGGAGCTGCAGTGGCTGCTGGCTGGCATCGCCCTGCTGCTGTCAGTGACACTGCCCGGCGCCTTTGGCAATGCCTGGCTGTATGCGGCGTGCAACCAAAAAATGGAACGTGCACTGATTGCCAGCGCCACGCTGGACGAGGCCTGCGTCCTGCTGGCGGCAAGGGCAGTCGGACGCAGGCAGATGGCCGCCTTGCTGGTCGGCAATCTGGCCTTGGCTGCGTTGCTGGAGGCGCTAGTTTTTTACTGGCCCCACAGCCATTCACTAGCACCCGCGTCGACAGCATCATCCAGCATCGCACTTGCATCGCGTGTCAGCCAAGGTGCGGTGCAGGTCGTGGCCGCACCAACACCTGCGCCTGCTGCAAGCGCGCCTGCATCCACAGTGGCAACGCCTGCAGAGGAAAAGTTCCTGATCAATGTCGGCCTGTTTGCCAATGAAAAAAACGCCCACCATGCCATGCTCACACTGCAGGGCGCCAAGCTGCCCGCGCGGTCGCAGAAGCTCAAATTCCCCATGGGCACGCGCACCAGGGTGCGGGTGGGTCCGTTTGCCAGCCGGGCCGAGGCGGACCGGGCCGCTGAAAAAATTCACGCGCTGAAACTTGAAGCCATGGTGATTGCGCAATAGGGCCAACGGCCCACCACCGTTCAGTTCCTCTGCATAGCCTTGACCAGCTCAGTCACGTTGTGGCGCATTAACTTGAGATAGGTAGCGCCCGCCGCATCATGGCCGGAAAGCGCATCGACATACAGTGCAGGTCCCAGGGTGGCTCCGGTATCGGCAGCGATCTGCGCGATCAGCTTGGGGTTGCTCATGTTTTCCATGAACACCGCCCGGATCTGCTCACGCTTGATCTGGCGGATCAGACGGGCCACGTCCCGGGCGCTGGGCTCGGTCTCGGTGGACACACCCTGGGGCGCAAAAATGCTGAGCTGGTAGTGCGCGGCAAAGTAGCCAAAGGCATCGTGCGAGGTAATGACCTTATGCTTGCTAGGCACAATGCCATTGATCTGCGCCTTAGCCCACTCGTCCAGAGTTTTCAGCTCGGCGCTGTAGCTTGCCGCATTCTGCTGATAGACGCTTGCTCCGGCGGGGTCTAGCCGGGTCAGGGCGGCGGCAATGTTTTGCACATAGAGGATGACATTGCTGGGGTCCTGCCACGCATGCGGATCGGTCTCCACCGGGCCGTCCGCACTTGCCATGGTTCTGGGCTGAATCCCTTGGGACGCCTCCAGCGTATCACCCCGGTAACCGGAAGACTTCAGCAACTTTTGCATCCAGTGCTCGAATCCAAGTCCATTCAGCACCACCAGACGGGATCGCAAAATTATTTTTGCATCGGCCGGTTTGGGTTCGAACACATGGGCATCTTCGTCGGCTCCAACCAGCGCCGTGACCTTGACGCGTTCCGCACCCACCGCCTGGACGATGTCGGCCAAAATGCTAAAGCTGGCTGTCACCGGTATCGGTTCCGCAGGCTGGGCAGCAAGGGGAACAAACCCGACCAGAAGCGCGCACAGCGCCGCGTTGAAGTGGCGTCGATTCAGAGCGAGAGTCATGTCAGCAGTCCTTGGTAAAAAGCTACCGATCGCGGGAGTGGCGGTTGCCAGCCCTCATGCCACACGGTGTTTTTGTGGCAGCAGCCCCTGTATCCAGCCGCCGGGAGCGAGCAGCAGAGACAGCAAATACAACACGCCGGCACAGCCGATGATGGTAGGGCCGGACGGCGTATTGAAATAATAGGAAAGCAGCAAACCGCTCAACCCGGCCAGCATGGCCTGCACGCTGGCGTTGAGCAGTTGGGCCGGCAAGCCGTCGTGCCACAGACGCGCCGACACAGCTGGCAGCATCATCAAGCCCACCGCCATCAGCGTGCCCATGGTCTGGAATCCGGCCACCAGATTGACCACGACCAGCATCAAAAAGCCCTGCTGCCAGACCCAGCTGCGCCTACCGGATGCGGCCAGATACACGGGATCAAAACTTTCCAGCACCAGTCCGCGGTACAGCACGGCCAGCGCGATCACGCTGGCGCTGGCCACGCCCGCCACCAGGTTCAAGCCGGGGCTGTCCACACCCAGCGCACTGCCAAACAGGATGTGCAGCAAATCGAGTTGCGTGCCTTGAGCCGAGATCAGCGTGATGCCCAGCGCCAGCGCCACCAAATAAATGGCGGCCAGGCTGGCATCCTCCTTCAGCACGGTGGAGCGACTGACCAGCCCCGCCAGTCCGACGACGATGAGGCCGCCCAGCACCCCGCCGATGGTCATGGCGGAAAGCGACACGCCAAACAACATGAAACCGATGGCCACACCCGGCAGAATCGCGTGGCTCAGCGCATCGCCCAGCAGGCTCATGCGCCTGAGCGTCAGGAAGATGCCCAAGGGCGCACTGCTGAGCGACAGGGCAAGCGTGGCCACCAGGGCGCGGCGCATAAAGGAAAATTCGATGAACGGATCGGCCAGCAGTCCCCACAGGGATTGAATTTCATCGCTCATGCGGCGAGCCCGGCAGCTGCATCATCGGTGTGGCACTCTGCTGCCTGGTCGTCCCAGGCCTCTGCCATGGAGCGGGCGCGGAGCAGATTGGCGTCGGTCATCACGATAGACGTGTGGTCCCAGGCCACCACTTCCCGGGCCAGCAACAAGGCATCGGGGAAAAACTCGCGCACCTGGGCCTCGTCGTGCACCACGGCAATCACGGTGCGCTGTTCACCATGCCACTGCCGCACCAGCTTCAAGAGCGCCTGCGTGGTCTTGGTGTCCACCGCGTTGAAGGGCTCGTCCAGCAGGATCAGCTCGGCATCCTGCACCAGCAGGCGCGCAAACATCACGCGTTGCATTTGGCCGCTGGACAAGGTGCCCACCGGACGCGCCTCAAAGCCTTCCAGCCCCACACTGTGCAGCGCCGCTTCAATCCGCCCCCGCAACTGGCGCGAGATGCGGCGCCAGGGGCCAACCGTGCTCCAGGTGCCCAACAGGACGCAATCGAAGACGGTAATGGGAAAGCTGCGATCGATTTCGGAAGCCTGGGGCAAATAGGCAATGCGATCCCGGCTGACGGCCATGCTGACGGCACCCGAGGCCAATGGCAAGACACCGACCAGACTTTTGAGCAGGGTGCTTTTTCCAGCGCCATTGGGGCCGACCACGGCGGTCAACGAACCCTTGGCAAAGCTGCCGCTGATGTGGTGTAGCGCCGGATGGTGCCGGTAACTCACAGTGAGGTTGTTCAATGCGATCATGGCACAACCGGCCCGTTGGCCCAGGCTACCGCCAGCCACAGCAACACCAGCAGCGGCAAAACCGCTGCCACGCGCAGCCATAAGGGCCAGGCCAGCACACTGACAAGCCGCTTGCGGCGCAAACCCGTGGTGAAGCTTCGGTGATAATGCATTATCAATATCATAATGCATAGAATCTGCAGCCCTGGCCCAGTGCCAGCGGACCTTGCCTCAACAGGCGGAAAGGCTATCCATGGAACGGGAAACCCGCCAGCGCACGGCCATTCGATCCGTTGTGGAAATGTCCGACAGACCCCTGTCAGCGCTCGAGGTGCTGGCGGCGGCGCAGGCGCAGGTGGCTGGCCTGGGCATTGCAACGGTCTACCGCAACCTCAAGGCGCTAGCCGAATCAGGCGCGTTGAAGGTGGTGTCGCTGGCGGGCGCCAATCCGCGCTATGAGTCCAGCCGGCAGGGCCACCACCACCACCACTTTATGTGCAACGCCTGTGAGCGCGTCTTCGATATTCACAGCTGCCCGGGCTCGGTTCTGGACGTGGCACCCAAGGGCTTTACCGTGGAGCGCCACGAACTCACCCTGTATGGGCGCTGCAAGGACTGCCCACCCGGCCACACGCCGGACTAAGCGCCGGGCCAACGCTCAGGCCAGGGCCACGCTCTCAAACTGCGGATAGAGCGCATCGACCCAGGATTCCACCTCCTCAGCCGCCACATTCAAATGGGCCAGGCAGGCAGCGCCATGCTGCTCCCATTCCCGGTGCCGCAAAACGCCCTCGTGCCTTGCCACTAGGTACTCAGCCACCAAGTCCATGGCCACCAGGGTGCGCGCCTGCGCTGGAAAACGCGTGTCACCCAAGACCGTAAAGTCGTGATGCAGGCGCACCGCCACCACCGTCATGGCTGGCAAGCGCCAGGTCTTGGCAACCAGGGCGCCAACCACGGCATGGTCGGTCTTGTGCGCGGCGTTTTCGGTCTGGGTAAAGGATCGGTCCTGGCGCGCCAGCGCTTCGGCCAGTGTGCCGGAATAGCCTTTAACACCCAGCAACATGATGGGAATACCGACATGGCAAAACAGGCCACAGGTGTGGGCCACGTCGGCATCGACGCCATACAGTTGCCGGGCGATAAAGCCCATGGCCAGAGCGCGACGGGTAGAGGTTTCCCAAAAGTGTTCGATCAGTGGCGATTGGATGCGGATGGCATTGCGCGTCAGAAAGCAGGTCAGGATGCCAATGGTCGGCCCCGCACCCAACATGGCCACCGCCTGGGCCACGGTATCGGCCGGGCGCGAGCGCGCATAGAGGGGGCTGTTGGCGATGCGCAGCAGCGACGCCGCCATGGCTACATCGCTGGCGGCAATGCGGGCAATTTTCTGGGGGTCTGGATCGCCCTGGGACACTTCGTGCCGCAAGGCCGTCAGCAGCTCCGGGCAAGGTGGAATGACGATGTCACGCACCGGCCCTTCGTTCCTGGCAAGGTCTAGTTCCCGGTCAATCGCTGCAATGCTCATTCATATTCCTTCTGGGCCGCATTATCCAGGGAATAAGGGCTCGCACCTCCGTTGCGCAACATGATTGTTCCAGTAGAGACATTCACCCAACTCAGCGCAGCCCATCGGTATTACGATCAAGGCTGGCCCTGAAACCAAAGCGCCACAGAGCGCCCACACAGAAAGCGAAAACACCATGAGCCACAAGCACGACAATCTGCTGCGCAGCATCCTGCTAGAAGCACCGGGCACCAATATTCACTGGCGTGAAATCGAGTCCCTTTTGAATCACCTGGGCGCGCATATGGAACCTGCGAACGGCGCCCGCTTCAAGGTTACGCTCAACGAAGTCACCGACTTTTTGCACCACCCGCACCACAGCAGCGTGTGCACGCGCGACCACATCAAGCACCTCAAGGGCTTTTTGACACTGGCACGGGTGGCTGTTCCGGCAGCCTCAGCCCAGGCTGCCGAGGCCGCCAGCGAATAGGCAAACTCAGGCCGGTCTCGGCCTTTGACATCCTGGACCAGCGCACGCGGGCACGATGCGCCAGCAGCCTTTACGCGGCGACCAGGTATTCGCGGCTGATGTGGGCACCCAGATCATTGACGCGGTCTAGGAACTGCGTCAGGTAGGCGTGCAGGCCGGTCGCCAGGATCTCGTCGATTCGGCCGTACTTGAGCTCGGCGCGCAGCTTGCCGGCGCGGCGCAAGGTCTCGCTGTCGGGGTTGCTGCCGACCAGGGCCAAGTTGTTCACCACCTCGTTCAGGCTGGCATGCAGCGAGCGCGGCATATCCGGGCGCAGGATCAGCAGCTCGGCTACGCGCTCGGGGCGGATGACGTCGCGGTAGACCTTGCGGTAGACCTCAAACGCCGAGACGCTGCGCAGAATGGCGCTCCAGTGGTAGAAGTCGTATTCCTGGTCGCGCTCGTTGGCGGCGCCGTAAAAGTCGCTTTGCACGGCATGGAACTTCACATCCACCAGGCGCGCGGTGTTGTCCGAGCGTTCCAAAAAGGTGCCCAGACGCATAAAGTGCAAGGCCTCGTCCATCAACATGGTGCCCACGGTAACGCCGCGCGACAGATGCGAGCGGAACTTCACCCATTCGAAAAATTGCGAGGGATCGGCCTCAAACTCGCTGCTCTTGATCATGCGTTTGACCTCCAGCCAGGTCTGGTTTTGCGTTTCCCAGACTTCGGTGGTCAGCGCCCCGCGCACCGCACGGGCGTTCTCGCGGGCCGCACCCAGGCAGGACACGATGGAGGATGGATTGCTCTCGTCCTTGACCATGAAGTCCATCACGTCGCGGGCGTTGACGGTGTCGTACTGCTTGCCATAGGCGCCTGTCAGCTCGCTAATGCTCAGCAGCCCCTGCCAACCCATGAGGGCGACGGCGTCGGACTGGGGCAGCAGCGAAGTCTGGTAATTCACATCCAGCATGCGCGCGGTATTCTCGGCCCGCTCGGTATAGCGGGACATCCAAAAAAGGTGATCAGCAGTTCTAGACAACATATCAAGCTTCCAATATCCAGGTATCTTTGGTTCCGCCGCCTTGCGATGAATTGACGACGAGCGAGCCTTCCTTCAGTGCCACGCGGGTCAGGCCGCCGGGCACCATCTGTACCGTCTTGCCGCTGAGCACATAGGGGCGCAAATCGATGTGGCGCGGCGCAATGCCGCTTTCCACAAAGGTCGGGCAGCTCGACAGACTCAGCGTCGGTTGCGCGATATAGCCGCTGGGGTTGGCCAGCACGGCCTTGCGGAAGTCTTCGATTTCGGCCGTGGTGGAGGCCGGCCCCACCAGCATGCCGTAGCCGCCGGCGCCGTGCACCTCCTTGACCACCAGGTCTTTCAGGTTGGCCATGGTGTAGGCCAGATCGTCCTTGTTGCGGCACATATACGTGGGCACGTTGTTCAGGATGGGCTTCTCGCCCAGGTAGAACTCGATCATCTTGGGCACGTAGGGGTAGATCGACTTATCGTCGGCGATGCCGGTGCCGACCGCGTTGCAGATGGCCACATGGCCGGCGCGGTAGGCCTCAATCAGCCCCTCGCAACCCAGGGTCGAGCTGGGGCGAAACACGCTGGGGTCCAGGTAGTCATCATCGACGCGGCGGTAAATCACATCGACGCGCTTAGGGCCGCGCGTGGTGCGCATGTAGACAAACTTGTCTTTCACAAACAAGTCCTGCCCTTCGACCAGTTCCACACCCATTTGCTGGGCCAGGAAGGCGTGCTCGAAATAGGCGCTGTTGTACATGCCAGGGGTCAGCACCACCACCGTCGGTTCGTCGGTGGTTTCTGGGCTGCTGGCGCGCAGGGTCTCCAACAACAGGTCGGGGTAATGGGCCACAGGCGCCACACGGTGGGCACTGAACAGGTCCGGAAACAGCCGCATCATCATCTTGCGGTCTTCCAGCATGTAGGAGACGCCGCTGGGCACGCGCAGATTGTCTTCCAGCACGTAGTACTCGCCATTGCCCTGGGCGTCCGGTGCGCGCACGATGTCGATGCCCGAAATCTGTGAATAGATGTTGTTGGGAACATCCACACCCACCATCTCGGGACGGAATTGGGCGTTGTGCTCGATCTGCTCACGCGGAATATGACCAGCCTTGAGGATTTCCTGGTCGTGGTAAATGTCGTGGATAAAGCGATTCAGCGCATTGACGCGTTGCACCAGGCCTTTTTCCATGCTGGACCATTCATGGGCCGGGATGATGCGGGGAATCAGGTCAAACGGAATCAGGCGCTCGGTACCGGCACCGCTCTCATCTTTTTCACCATACACGGCAAAGGTGATACCGACGCGGCGGAAAATCATTTCCGCTTCCTCGCGCCGTTTGGCCATCATGTCGCCGGGTTGGCGTGCCAGCCACTCATCATAGATTTTGTAGTGGTCACGAATCTGCTCACCCTTGGAGAAAAACTCGTAGGGCAGTTTGGTGTACATCTCGTCAAATTTCTGCATAAATCCTCTTTAACGCAATCTCTGTTGATGTTCTAAGCAAGCTTCGCACCAGCATACTAACCCTGAACGACGCACTGTTATGGCACACGGTGGCTCCAATAGTGCATCTGCTCTGTGCGGGCGCAATAAACCCGTTCGGCGGCGTCGGAGCGCCAGACCATGGCACCACAATGGGGTGAATCGTGCACCGCAATGCCGCGTCCCTGGTAGCGCTGCAGCACTTCCGGCGCCGGATGGCCGTAGCGGTTGCGATAACCTGCCTGCACCCAGGCCTCGTGTGGCAGCACTGCGTCCAAAAAAGCATCGCTGCTGGAACTCTTGCTGCCATGGTGTGGCACCAGCAGCAGGTCCGCCTTGATAGCAGCCTGCATGGCCACCAAACGCATCTCCTGCGGCCGCTCGATATCCCCGACCAGCAGGGCGACCCGGTGCTGGGCACCGGCACTCTGGATGCGCAGCACGCAGGACACCGCGTTGGAACTGTGCGGAGCATCATAGTCAGCTGCCTGCGGATGCAGGATGTCAAATTGCACGCCGTCCCACGCCCAATGCTGACCGGCCACACAGCGCTTTATGGGCCGCAGGCCTTGCAAGCGCTCATCCGCGTCCATGGAGCCGAGCAAGTCAGCCTGGGGCTGCATGGCCAGCACGGCCGGTGCGCCGCCCACATGATCGGTATCGCGGTGGCTCAGCACCAGCATATCCAGCCGCACATGCAGCGCCTGCAGCAGCGGCAGCAAGACGCGGTGGCCGGCATCGCTCTCCAGGCTATAGCGTGGCCCCGCGTCATAAAGCAAGGCATGGCCGGCAGTGCGCACCAGCACGGCATTGCCCTGGCCGATGTCGGCGCCCAGCAACTCAAACTCACCCGAAGGCGGCAAGGGCGCCTGCCACAGCAGCACCGGCAGCAACAGCGGCAGGCCCATGCTACGCATGGACAAAGGCAAACGCGCCACCAGCAACACGCCGCCCAACACCCCTGCTGCCGCCATCCACCAGGGTGCGGTGGCTAGCATCAGCGTGGCCCAGGGCCAGGCCGCCAGCCCCTGCAGCACGGACATCAGGACTGCTATCGCCAGGCCCGCCAGTTCCCATAACAAGGGCAGTGCCACGCCCAACATGGACAGCGGCACCACCACCAGGGTTACCCAGGGAATGGCGAAGGCATTGGCAATCAGCCCCACCAGCGAGACCTGGCCAAACAGCAGCAGGGTCAGCGGCGCCAGGGCCACCGTCACCACCCATTGCTCGCGCAGCATGGCGCCCAGGCGCGAAACCGTTTGACGCAGCATACCGGCTGTGTCTGCCTGGCCAGGCCGACCGGCATCGGTGGCAAAGAGCACGCCGACGGCGACAAAGCTAAGCCAGAAACCGGCCTGCAACAGGGCCCAGGGGTCGACGGCCACCACCACCGCAAAGGCCAGCATCCAGACCTGCGGCCAGGGCCAGCGCATGCCCGCCAGGCGCAGCAAGGCCACCGTAGCCAACATCAAACAGGTGCGCTGGGCCGGAATGCCCCAACCGGAAAACAGGGAATAGGCAGTGGCCAGCAACACCCCACCGAGCAGGGCCGCGTCTGGCGCGGGCAGCGCCAGACACAGGCGTGACGAGCGCCGCCACAGCCAGCCCACAGCCCAGGCCGCGCCCCAGGCAAACATGGTGATGTGCAGCCCGGAGATGCTGACCAAGTGGGCCACACCGGTGGCGCGAAACACATCCCAGTCCACCCGGTCTATGGCATTCTGGTCGCCCACTACCAGCGCCGCTACCAGCCCGGCCACCGGACCCTGCGCCACATGGGCATCAATGCGTTCGCGCACGCCCTGGCGCAGCAGCGCTACCGGGTGGATCCAGGTCTGCTTAAGGCGCTGCGGCTCGGCATCGTTCGCACCGGCGCGCACATAGCCGGTAGCCTGCACACCGCGCTCCCATAGCCACAGTTCGTAATCAAAGCCAAAGGGATTGCGACTCCCGTGCCCTGCCTTGAGGCGCAGCGTCAGGCGCCAGCGCTCACCGGCACGCACATCGCCGGGCTGACGTTGCAATGCCACTTGCTCGCCCGTGATGGAATAAACCCCGCTATACCAGCCCACATCGATGTTGGACGGCACCGCGACAGCGCGCCCTTCCAGCGTTGCGGCATCTACCGCCATCGTGAATCGCAAGCCAGACTCGTTGCTCTGCGGCAGGTCGGTCACCACGCCGGTGATTTGCAAATCGCGTCCCTCCAGCGTAGGCTCCAGCGCCCCGGCATCAAACCAGACACAACGCAGGCCGGTACCGGCAAAGCCCAACAGTGCCGCAGCCAAGAGCCAGCAGCCCAGGCGCTGGGTCTGGGACAAGGACATCGCCCATCTGCGCAACAGCAGCCCAGTCAGCAGGGTGCCCGTCAACGCCAGCGCCCCATATAACCAGACGGGGCTCAGCGCCGCTTGCTGCAATTGCAGGGCCGTTCCCAGCACCCAGCCCAGCAGCGCAGCAAACGGCCCAATGGCCTGCGGCGCATGCTGCTTGGCTGCGAAAATCGGCGCATTGGGCATGGGCTGAATGCTAGCGCCAAATAGCGCATGGCCCGTCTCTTGCTTCAGTTCCGCTCATGACTTTCAAGGCCGGAACATAAACTCTTGCTACCATCGACGCTATTTGCTAAAGCCGCTCACAGCCACCGCATCCCATTTATGAAGACCCGCTAATGTCCATTCACGCAGCGCTCAACCACGTTACCCACTACAGTTACGACCGTCTGGTCGCACTCGGCCCCCAGGTCATACGCCTGCGTCCCGCACCGCACTGCCGCAGCAAGGTCATCTCCTATTCCCTCAAGGTGGAGCCAGAGGCTCACTTTCTGAACTGGCAGCAAGACCCGTTCGCCAATTACCAGGCGCGCCTGGTGTTCCCGGACAAAACCAAGGAATTCAAGGTCACGGTCGGTTTGGTGGTGGAGATGGCGGTCTACAACCCGTTTGACTTCTTCCTGGAGCCCGAGGCCGAAGAATTCCCCTTCGTCTATGCGGATGAGCTCAAGGAAGAGCTGATGCCCTACCTGCTGGCCGACCCCATGACGCCGCTGGTGGCCGAGTATCTGAAGAAGGTCGACTACACCAAGCGCCGCAGCGTGATCTTTCTGGTCGATCTGAACCAGATGGTGCACAAGGATGTGAACTACACCATCCGCATGGAACCCGGCGTACAGACGCCCGAAGAGACCTTGACCAAGGCGTCAGGCTCCTGCCGCGACTCGGCCTGGTTGCTGGTGCAACTGCTGCGCAACTGCGGCCTGGCCGCGCGCTTTGTCTCCGGTTACCTGATTCAGCTCAAACCCGATGTGAAGTCCCTGGACGGCCCCAGCGGCACCGAGGTCGACTTTACCGACCTGCACGCCTGGTGTGAGGTCTATCTGCCCGGCGCCGGTTGGGTTGGCCTGGATGCCACCTCCGGGCTGCTGGCCGGTGAAGGCCACATCCCTCTGGCCTGCACACCGCAGCCCTCCGGTGCCGCACCGATTGAGGGCGGCGTGGACGAGAGCGAGGTGGAGTTCGAGCATCTGATGGAGGTGACTCGCCTGTACGAATCGCCGCGCGTCACCAAACCCTATACGCCCGAGCAATGGGCCGAGGTGATGGCCTTGGGCGAACAAGTGGACGCTGAGCTGGTGACCGGTGATGTGCGCCTGACCATGGGCGGGGAGCCGACCTTTGTCGGCGTCGATGACCGTGAAGCCGCCGAATGGAACACCGAGGCGCTTGGCCCGACCAAGCGCGGCTTTGCCACCGCGCTGGTGCACAAGCTGCGCGACGAATACGGCCAGGGCGGCTTTCTGCATTTCGGCCAGGGCAAGTGGTACCCCGGCGAGCAGTTGCCGCGTTGGGCGCTCAACATTTACTGGCGTGCCGACAAGCAGCCTGTCTGGAGCAACCCCGCTCTGTTTACCGACGAGCGCGACCCCACCCACTACACCAGCGAAGAAGCTGGCCGCTTTATCCGCACCCTGGCCTTCAAGCTGGGCGTGACCGACAAATACGTGCAGCCCGCCTATGAAGACACCTGGTACTACCTGTGGCGCGAGCGCCGCCTGCCGGTCAATGTGGACCCCTTTAATTCCAAGCTCGACGACGAGATGGAACGCTCGCGCCTGCGCCGCGTGTTCGAACAGAAGCTAGATTCTGTGATTGGCTTTGTGCTACCCGTGAAACCTGCGACCGGCGTGCGCCAGGGTCCAGCCGACTGGACCACCGGCCCCTGGTTCTTCCGCGACGAGCGCATGTACCTGATGCCCGGCGATTCGCCCATGGGTCTGCGCCTGCCACTGGACTCCCTGCCCTGGGTAAGCGAGGGCGATTACCCTTATCTGATCGAGTTGGACCCGACCGCGCCGCGCGGCCAATTGCCTGCGCATGCCAGCTTTGCAGCGCGCTATGCCCCCGGCATGGTCCGTGACTCAAGCCATAGCGCTGTGACCACCGGCCCCCTGGTGACCGGCAGCAGCACAGCCGCCAAGGTCGTGCGCCGCGCGGCCGATGCGCCCTACCTGGCAGGCCCCGGTGCCGCCGGCGACGCCGCTCGTCGCCTGCAGCAAAACCGCGCCAGCGCCGCTGCTGACAGCGTGGCTGCCAACGCGCAGTCCGTGGCCCAGCCCGAACCGGAAGACTTCACCCGCACGCCCGCGGCCCAGGAATCGGCCCACTGGATCACCCGTACCGCGCTGTGCGTGGAGGTGCGCGACCCGCGCCGCGCCAATGGCCCCAAGGCCGAGGCCATCGGCAGCAAATCGGGCGTGCTGTACATCTTCATGCCGCCGTTGGAACTGCTGGAAGACTACCTGGACCTGCTGGCCGCCATCGAAGCCACAGCCGAAGAACTCAAGGTCAAGATCGTGCTGGAAGGCTACCCACCCCCGCGCGACCCGCGCCTGAAACTGTTGCAAGTGACACCCGACCCTGGCGTGATCGAGGTGAATATTCACCCCGTCAACAACTGGAAGGAACTGGTGCGCAACACCGAGTTCCTGTACAACGCGGCGTTTGAGTCGCGCCTGTCGGCCGAGAAGTTCATGACCGATGGCCGCCACACCGGCACCGGTGGCGGCAACCACTTTGTGATGGGTGGCGCCACTCCTTCGGACAGCCCGTTCCTGCGCAAGCCAGAGCTGCTGGCCAGCCTGCTGCTGTTCTGGCACAACCATCCATCGCTTAGCTACCTGTTCAGCGGCATGTTTGTCGGCCCGACCAGCCAGGCACCGCGCGTGGACGAAGCCCGCAATGACCAACTCTATGAGCTGGAAATTGCTATCGAGCAGATCTACAAAAACCGCGAACTGCATGGCCACAGCATGCCGCCGTGGCTGGTGGACCGCACGCTGCGCAACATCCTGATTGATGCCACCGGCAACACCCACCGCAGCGAGTTCTCCATCGACAAGATGTACTCGCCCGACTCTAGCACGGGACGCTTAGGGCTATTGGAACTGCGCGCCTTCGAGATGCCTCCGCACCCGCACATGAGCAGCGTGCAGCAGCTGCTGCTGCGCGCCTTGGTGGCCCGCTTCTGGAAGACGCCCTACAAGGCACCGGCCACGCGTTGGGGTACCGAGTTGCACGACCGCTTCATGCTGCCGACCTTCATCAAGATGGACTTTGATGACGTCATGACCGAGATGAACATGGCCGGTTACGCCTTTGACGCCAGCTGGTTTGCGCCGCACTACGAGTTCCGCTTCCCGCTGCTCGGCTCGGTCCAATCCATGGGCATCGAAATGACGCTGCGCAATGCGCTGGAGCCCTGGCATGTGATGGGCGAGGAAGGCACCGCAGGCGGTACCGCGCGCTATGTGGACTCCTCCCTGGAGCGCGTGGAAGTGCGCGTCAGCGGCCTGAACGAAAGCCGTTACGTCATCACCTGCAACGGCCAGGCACTGCCCATGCAGAGCACCGGCACGGTCGGTGAGTTTGTCGCCGGTGTGCGCTACAAGGCCTGGAATCCGCCCAGCAGCCTGCACCCCAGCATCGGCCTGCACGCACCGCTGACCTTTGACATTGTGGACACCTGGATGAAGACCTCGGTGGGCGGCTGCCAGTACCACGTCACCCACCCGGGTGGTCTGGCTTATGAGAGCTTCCCGGTCAACTCCTTCGAGGCCGAAAGCCGCCGCCATTCCCGCTTTATCGCCATGGGCCACACCCCTGGCGAGATGGTGATTCCCCCGGCCACCATCAACGTAGCGGCCAGCAAGGAATTTCCGTTTACGCGGGATTTGCGCAGAAGCTAAGACTTCAAGACCAGCCGCACGGACGCAAGTGGTGCGTCGCGGCTGGCAGACCAGCAATGCGGCAACCATATGCGTGTCTGTCGACGGCGCGCGTTCAGCGGCCAGTGCGCGCAACTCCACCTCACGGTGTCGCTCGAGGCGATTCGGTTCCGTGACATTCACAGCGAGGTTTTGCACCAGATAGACAATATCACCCGCTAGTTTGCGATCCCAGTGGGACATCGCGGCTCCAAGTTTTTCACAGCGTATGCACACTGATGAAGAAACTTGATATTCCCCAAACGGGTGATTTACATCTAGAAATTTACGTTCGGAGCAGCTGGCACATGGTGGACACAGTAAGTCCTCGAATGTGTATGCCGCTTTACACCGATCGGGGTGTCTGCACAGTAACACTCAGCAGCATCAGCAAAAACTTGTTGCCCAATGCATGATGTTCGGCCAGCAGTTTGTGCAGTTTCTCATTGGTCAATACGGCAAAGTCGCAGGGATCCACGGTGATGCACCTGGCAAAACGCCGCCTTTGCACGGCGCACCGCGATAGCAGTCGCTCGCGGAAAAGACGAAAACCGGGCTCTTTTTCGATGGCTGACTTTTCCGATGCGTATCCAATTTCATCGACTTTCAATCGCCGAACCTTAGATGCCGTAGTACGAGGGGCCGTATTCGATTCTTCTCTGTGGCGGTCAGAGGAGCAGCGTGAACAGTCGTTCGGAAAAGGCTGCTTTGGTGCAGTCCGATGGGCATCAATTCACACGGCGATCACACAGATGCCCCAAAACCAGATATTGAATACGCATTACTATAAATGTGGTCATGGGCAGGCTCACCTTCTGGGTGAGTGCCGGTTTAAACCTAAGTCATTGATTTATATAAATAAATAGGCATTTATATACCGCGATACCACGGATTCAGGATGTTGCCAGTCAATTTCAAACTATACGGATACGTAAATGAATTTATTTCAAAGAGTCTTCAAAAAATCCGCCCCAGTTTGCCTGTCCCCAACGTAACAGACTGCGGGTTAACCCGATGCGAATTTATCAACTTTTCCCCTTACATTCGTCCTCGTACCCAGCAAATATTTATTATTTTTGCCTGTGTGCTATTAACTACTCAACACTCTGTCCGGAGATAACGATGAAACTAAGTAAGATGAGTTTGGCCGTGCTGGGAGGTCTGTTTGCCCTCGGCGTGCAAACTACCGCCCACGCCGATGACGTACTTGAAACGTTGGGAGGCATGCACAAGGCAGCAGCAGTCGACTGGCCCAGCATTCCACAGACCGGCCCCAAGGCCGACCTGGTCAAGCAAACTCTTGAAAAGATAAAACTGCCGGCGGGCTTTCACATCGGCCTGTATGCGCTAGTCCCCGACGCGCGCCACATGGCCGTTGGTCCACAAGGCGTGGTGACCATTGTGGGCACGCGCAAAACCAAAGCCTATGCTGTGACTGACCGCGCTCGCGCCGGGGTGGCTGAAGAGGTGAAAGAATTCGCACCATCGATTCCCAAGGTCTTGCCCAACGGTCCTTGCTGGTCCAAGGACGGCTTTCTGTACATCGTGGAACAAAACCGCATCCTCCAGTATCCCGCCGCAGAGTTCTTTTATGAGAGCCCGGACGTAGCCGTCGGTGTCGTAGTGCCTGAGGGCAAACTGATTCCGGCCTCGGAAGAAAGTTACAACCACACGGCGCGCGAATGCCGCGTTGGACCGGATAACAAACTGTACGTGCAATTGGGCCAGCCCTATAACGTACCGCCCAAGGAAAAAATGGACATGTACCGTAAGCTCGGTATCGGCGGCATTATCCGTATGGACCAAGACGGCAAAAACCGTGAAGTCTATGCAACGGGCATGCGCAACCCGGTGGGCATGGACTTCAATCCCAAAGATAAGACCCTGTGGGCCAACGACAACCAGGTTGATGGCATGGGCGACGACATTCCAGCGGGCGAAATGAACCACATCACCAAGATGGGGCAGAACTTCGGCTTCCCTTGGTACGGCGGTGGTCATACACGTACCAACGAGTACAAGGATGAAACCCCTCCGGCAGACATCGTGTTCCCTGAAGTGGAGCAGGTGGCACATGCCGCCGATCTGGGACTGATGTTCTATACCGGTACGATGTTCCCGGCCAAATACCAGGGCGCAATCTTCTCGACGCAACACGGCTCGTGGAACCGTACTGAGCCTGTCGGTGCCCGTGTGATGGTGACGTTCCTCAAAGCTGACGGCCATGTAGCTGGACCTTCCGTGCCGTTTGCGGAGGGCTGGAATGCGAGTGGCCATTACCTGGGTCGGCCAGTCGACGTGGCGCAATCGTGGGATGGCTCGATGCTGGTGTCTGATGACCTGGTCGGTGCGATCTACCGCATCTGGTACGACGGCAAATAAGACCTAGCTGCCGCAACAAGAAACGACCCTGGCGCAATGCGGGGTCGTTATTTTTTGTCTTCTCACTCTGTCACTCATGATCACCGTACCAACTGCCTCAACCAAAAAAGTTTCCACATTGTTCTTGTCCTTTTTTTTACTGTGCTTCAGCATGGGGGCACAGGCGTTAGGAAACATCACGGCAGGCCGCCAAAAGGCCAGCATGTGCGACGCCTGCCACGGGTTAGATGGACGCTCGCGCATGCCAGAGGTCCCCAACTTGTCGGGTCAGGGCGAAGGCTATGTGCTGTCGCAACTGCAAGCATTTAAATCTGGCGCGCGCAAAAATGAACAAATGGCAGTCATCGTACAGGCCTTGTCGCCACAAGCCATGGAAGACCTGGCCGCCTATTTTTCGGCAATCGAGATCAAGCTGGTAAAGGTGCCTGGCGAATGACCACAGTGAACCTGTCGAAATTGCCAAGGTGCCACGCTTGAAAGCCCCACTGCTAATGCTGCTCGCCCTGCTATGCGTCATACCAGCACAAGCACAAAAAAATACACTATTGCAAGCCCAAAGAGCGCAGCAAGCAGGTGACTTTGCCATTGCGGTTCAGCTCTATTTGCCACTGGCCCAAGCGGGCGATGCCGATGCGCAATTCAACTTGGCGGAAATGATTGACGAAGGCGAGGGCGCACTGGAAGATGAGCGCGAGGCCCTGAAGTGGTACCAGCTTTCAGCCGCGCAGGGCCATGCCGAAGCGCAGGCCACCCTGGGTGCATTTTTCGCCAGTGGGCGGGGTGTTGAGCAAGACTACGTGCAAGCACTGAAGTGGGATAGGTTGGCCGCCGCACAAGGAAATGCTCGGGCGCAATTCAACCTCAGTTGGCTCTACGAAATGGCATTGGGCACACCCAAAGATCTGGTGGGTGCCTTTCTCTGGGCGAGTCTGGCCGCATCCCATGCAGTAGGCAAACAAAAAGATGTTTACAAACGGTCACTGGACGCACTGGCACCACAACTTAACGCGGAACAGCGTAAGCAGGCCAAGGAACTTGAAAAGCTCTGCAGCGCCGACCCACCGAGTGGGTGCCGATGAACAGTCGCGCCTTTTCTCCCTTGTAATTGGATACGAATTTTTAATAGGTATTCTTCTTTATGCGCAAAGTCATTCGGCCCGCTTATCTGCTTCAGAGTGCCACGTTTATGGCAGCCATTGCCGCATTCCCTACAATGGCGCAAACCCTGGACGAGGTGGTGGTGTCCGCCTCACGCAGCGAACAGCGCAGCTTTGACGCACCCGCCTCGGTGCAAAGTGTGGGACGCGAGACCATTCAGGGCGCAGGCCCCCAGGTCAACCTGTCGGAATCACTCAACCGCGTGCCGGGCCTGACCATTCTGGACCGGCAGAACTATGCCCAGGATCTGCAACTTTCGATTCGCGGCTTTGGCGCCCGCGCGGCCTTCGGCATTCGCGGTATCCGCCTGCTGATTGACGGCATCCCCGCCACCACGCCGGACGGCCAGGGCCAGGGCTCCTCCATCAGTCTGACCTCCACCGACCACATCGAAGTGCTGCGCGGCCCCATGGCCCAGCTTTATGGCAATTCGTCCGGCGGCGTCATCCAGGCCTTTAGCAAGGCTGCGCCCACGGAGGCCGAGCTGGGCTACCAGTATTTTGTGGGCTCCTGCGGCCTGCACCGCGCCGACTACCAAATGGGCGACACGCTCGGCACGGTCGGCATCATGGCCGACTACAGCACCATGAGCATTGACGGCTACCGCGCCAACAGCGCCACCGAACGCAAGCAGTTCAACGGGAAACTGGGCTTTGACCTGACTGAGCAAATGCATGTCAACTTGGTGTTCAACCAGTTTGACATGCCGTTGGCCCTGGACCCGCTGGGCCTGACGCGGGCACAACTCATCGCCGATCCGACCCAGGCCGGTAGCGGTGCCAGCAAATTCCAGACACGCAAGACCGTGCTGCAAAACCAGTTGGGCAGTTCCGCCACCTACACCATCGACCAGGACCGCTCCATCACCGGTCATGCCTATTACGGCACGCGCGACAACCTGCAGTACCAGGCCGCCACGCCAGTGACCAACGCCAATGGTCTTTGGACCGGCCTGAACCGGGCCTACTTTGGAGTGGGCATGCAATACAACGAGCGCGCCGTGTGGGCAGGTACGCCGCTGGAGTGGGCGGCCGGCTATGAATTCGACCGTTCGCGCGAGTACCGCCAGGGCGGGGCCACACTGGCAGGCCAGAAAACGGGCGCACCCACGCGCAGCGAAGACAACCAATCTGAAAACAGCGACTGGTTTGTGCAGGGCACGGCCCTGCTGACCGACACACTGTCGCTCAGCACCGGCCTGCGCCAAAGTCTGGTGCGCTTTGTCAGCGACGACTATTACCTGGGCGATGGCAATGACGGGTCCGGCAACGTCTCGTACCAGGCGACCAGCCCGGTGCTGGGCTTCACCTGGCACGCCACGGACCAGCTAAACCTGTATGCCAACTATGGCAAGGGCTTTGAGACACCGACGCTGGCCGAGATGGCTTACAAGCTGGGGCCTGCGGCTACCGTCATCGGGCAGTTCAATCCGACGTTGAATGCCTCCAGCAGCCAGCACTACGAAGTCGGCACCAAGTGGGTCCCCAACCCCAGGTCACGCGTCGACTTTGCGCTCTACCAAATTGATACCGTGGACGAGATCGTGACCTCGCGCAGCGTCAGTGGCCAGACCGCCTACAAAAACGCACCCGGCACCTCGCGCAGCGGTTGGGAACTGTCTGGAAACACGCAAATCACAGAACATGTCGCCCTTAACGCATCGGCTTCCATGATTGACGCGCATTATTCGCAGGCCTTTACCAGTGGCAGCACGGCAATCGCCTCGGGCAAGCAGTTGCCCGGCATTCCCCAGTCCTACCTGTTCTCCGAGCTGGCCTGGACCAGCGAGCCCGCAGCAGCGGCCAAGCAGGGCTTGCGTCTGGGCGTGGAGCTGGTGCAGGCCGGGCGCATCTATGCCAACGACACCAATACCGAATCGGCCGACGGCCACACGGTTTTCAACCTGAGTGCCAGCCAGCGCTGGAGTCTGGGCAAAGGCGCACTTACGGCCTATGCGCGTGTCAACAATGTGGGCGACGAGCGCTATGTAGGCTCGGTCATCGTCAACCAGAGTTCGTCCCAGTATTACGAGCCGGGCCTGCCGCAAAACTGGACCCTGGGTCTGAGCCTGAACCTTCCGCTCTGAGTCTTCGCAAATTCGACCCATTGGTGCAGCCAAGGCAGGCATTGACCCCAGTCAAAGACTTGCTGGGTGCGAAAGGCGCAAGATGGAAACACTTATTCAAAAAGGTCCACCATGAAGCACCTCGACACCGCTACATTCAAGACAGCCCTGCTGCAGCAACGCAGCGCATTGCTGACCCAGCTCAGCACCTTGCGCGGCGGCGAGGTGGGCCGGGCGCAGGCCTCGACCGAGCACTTTGCCACCCGCGACGACACCCCGGCCGCAGCCAATTCGGCACGCGATTTGGAGTTTGCGCTGGACGCCCACGACACCGCCGAAATTGCCGCCATTGACGCCGCCCTGCAACGCCTTATGGACGGCAGCTATGGCGAATGCGTGGACTGTGGTGCGCACATTGCCGAGGCCAGGCTGAAGGCTGCGCCAGAAGCGGCACGCTGCATCCACTGCCAGGAACAGCTGGAAAAAAACCAGCACGTCTGAAACCGAGTGCTTCGGCAGCCGCTGGCTGCTATCCTGAGGCCATGCTTGGACTGCACGCCCCATGATGAACTACACCTTTGCCTCGGCCACCATTTTGCTGGTGCTGATTACCGACCCGGTCGGCAATATTCCCATCTTCGCCAACGCCCTCAAGAACGTCGCGCCGCAGCGCAGACCTTGGGTCATCCTGCGCGAAATCCTGATTGCCTTTGTGCTGCTGCTGACCTTTATGTTTGTAGGCCAGCGCTTTCTGGAGGTGATGAACCTGTCCGAGCTGGCGCTGCAGATTGGTGGCGGCGTGATCCTGTTCCTGATCGCGCTGCGCATGGTGTTTCCGCCGCCCACCAGCCTGGAACCCGAGCAAATGGTCGAGCCGCTGATCGTGCCCCTGGCCATACCGGCCATCGCCGGCCCCAGCGCCCTGGCCACCGTTTTGCTACTGGTGTCGCAACAGCCGGAAAGGCGATTGGAGTGGATTGCCGCCCTGTGCGTCACCATGCTGGTCAGTGCCGTGGTGCTGGTCTCGGCCGAACGCATACAGCGCCTGATCGGCAACAGCCTGGTGGTGGCGGTGGAGCGCCTGATGGGACTGGTGCTGGTGTCGGTCGCTATCGAGATGATGCTGCGCGGCATCAAAACCTTCGCACAGCAAATCATGACCGGCTAGCTATCGAACGGAATGACTTCCTGTTCAATAGCGCCAAACAGGCTCTGACCGGCGGCGTTTTTCATCTCGATCTGCACCGTGTCGCCGTAGCGCAGGTACTCGGTTGCCGCCTTGCCGTCCTGCAGGGACTCCATGGCGCGCTTCTCAAGAATGCTGTGAAAGCCCTTGGGCCAGCTCCATTGGCCACGCTTTTCCAGGCCAGTGTTGCTGACCGGGCCCGCGCCCAGAATGCTGCCGGCGCGCACCGGTCGGGTCCGGGCCAGCAGCGCCAGCAATTGCCCGAAGTGGCTGCCCATGTCGCTACCGGCGTCGCACTGGCCGACCTTGCGGCCGTTCCATTGGGTCTGCAAACTCAGGTTTACCCGGCCCTTGGCCCAGGCATCTCCCAACTCATCCGGCGTAATCGCCACCGGACTAAAGGCTGTGGCGCAATTGCCTTGCACCCCGGCCACGGCGCCATCCGCTGACACCAGACCGCGCAAAGTGGCCTGGTTGTACAGCATCAGCAGGCGCACGCCATCCAGCGCACGTTCGGGCGCACAGGCCTGGGGAATGTCGCCCGTGATCACCGCCACACCGGCACAGAAGTCCAGGCCCAGGGCCTCGGCCGCGCAGGGCAGCGCGTCCTGCGCACCCAGCAAGGCATCGCTGGCGAGCTGCAACATCTCCGGACCGCACGCATGCTGCTGATCGGGCTGCCCCGCCGCCTTGCGCAACAATTCGGCATGGCTGGGGTAGGCAGCAGCAGTCACCCATTGGTAGGCGCGCGGCAGTGGCGCCATGCATTGCGCCGGGTCAAAGGCAAAGGCGTGACGGGCACGGCCCGCATTCATCGCATCAAAAATGTCCTGCAACTGAGGCGACAAAAAATTCCAGTCATCCAGCACCTGCTGCAAGCGGTTGGCGACATGGGAGGCGTAATGCGCCTGACTCAGGTCGCGCGACACCACCACCAGTTGTCCATCGCGCGATCCGTCTTTGTAGCTTGCAAGTTTCATGGCTGCATTTTCGCCGCTTTTGTGCGCACCAGTCAGCTTGAACCATCTGCCGGGTCTGTCGCCCTACACTGTGGCTGCCGCGTTAAGCAAGGGTTGCACCTCACGATGAGGACCTTGAATGACAGCCGCCGAACCCACACCTCCGCCCCAAAGCCCTTATCCGATGCGAAAACTCTTGCTGCTCACGGCCGTGGTGGCCCTTGTCCATGCCCTGCTGTTATGGGCGGTTCCGGCCCACGGCCCGCTGTTTTCGGGTCAGCCTGAAGGTTTGCTGCCGCAGGCGCGCGCCACCGGATTTGTCACCCGCAACATGGCACAGACGCCCACAGCCATCGATCTGGCAGTGGCAGCCGCGCAGCCCGAGCCGCTGCTGCCAGCCCGGTCGGCCCAAGCGGCGCCAAAAAGAGTGAGGCCCAAACCAGTAGCGCCCAACGAGGACACCGCCGTCACGCCCGACAGCGCCGCTGCGCTCGGCTCCGGACCATTACCCTTGGCGGCGGCACCGGTCACGCTGCAAATTGCCGCTGCCACGCCTGCCTCAACCGGACCCAAAACCCGAACCGAAGCGGTGTCGGACGCCCGAAACCCTGTAAGCACTCTGGCAGCCGCGGCTGGCAATGCTGCTAGCCCGCCCAAGCTTGTCTATCCGCCAGCGGTGCGCCTGATTTACGAGGGCCGGGGCGAAGAAAAGGGCTTTCTGAAATACACGGCCGCAGGTGAACTGGTCTGGGCACCGGAGGGCACGCAATACAACGCCAAGCTGGAAATCACTTTTCTGCTGGCGCGCCTGCGCACGTGGACCAGCCGGGGCGACTTGGGCGACAGCGGCCTGCAGCCCACGCGCTTTGGCGACAAGCCGCGCGGCGCCGAACTGGCCACCCATTTCCAGCGCGACAAGGGCATTATTTCTTTCAGCGCCAACAACCCCGACGTGGCCCTACAGCCCGGCGCGCAAGACAAACTCAGCGCCCTGCTGCAGCTCGGCGCACTGATGGCCGGTGCGCCCGGGCGCTATGGTGCGGGAAGCGTCATCAGCTTTCAGGCCGCCGATGCGCACCGCGCAGAACTTTGGGATTTCAAGGTGGGCGCGGCCGAATCGCTGGAGCTGCCCGGCGGCAGCGTCAATGCCATCAAACTGAACAAGGAACCCACAGCAGAGTTCGACCAGCGCATCGAGGTCTGGCTGGCACCCGACATGGGCTACCTGCCGGTGCGCCTGCGCATTACCGAGGCCAACAGCACCTTTGTCGACCTGCAGTGGCGAAAAACAGAAAAGCCCGGTTGAGCAGGGCACGCCTGGGCATTTCCTGTTACTCTTGAATTCAGACAGCCAGCTACCAATTGCAAAGCAAACCAGGAAAGCCAGCCGCCATGCACACACTCTACGATTCTGAGACCTTTACCGTCACCCACATGTTGGCCAATCTGGCCAGCGACGCCCAGCACCCCTCGGGCGCCAGCAAGTCGGAACAGGGCGCCCAGATGCTGCCCATGTTGATGCGCCACGGCTTCGAAATCGTAGACAAGCGGGCAGGCAAGGAGGTGTATCTGGACGGCTCCTGGGCCGAGCTGTTTCAGCAGCACATCGTGGCCTGGCAGGTCAACACCCCGACCCAGGAAGAGGTGGAAGACACGCTGGAGCGCTATGCCGAGTTAGCGCAAAACCCGGTCATCGTCCACTAATTTCGCTTTTTAAGCGGGCTTGCCGCCCATGGCCTCGCCCATGCGAATCGGCCGGGCGGCGGTCCATTCCGGGTTGAAGTTCAGGCGGTCCTTGGCAAACAGCATCACCACCGTGGAGCCCAGCAAAAAGCGGCCCATCTCCTCACCCTTTTTCAGGCTGACCTGACCGGCTTGGTATTGCCATTCGCAAATCTGCGGGCTGCGCGGCGGATTGACCTGGCCGTGCCAGACAGTGGCCATGCTGCCGACAATGGTCGCGCCGACCAGGGTCAGCACAAACGGTCCCTGGTCCGAATCAAACACACAGACTACGCGTTCATTGCGGGCAAACAGACCGGGCACGCCGCGCGCCGTGGTCGGATTCACCGAAAACAGATCGCCAGGCACATAAATCATGCGGCGCAGGCTGCCATCGCAGGGCATGTGGATGCGGTGGTAGTCGCGTGGGCTTAGGTACAGGGTGGCGAATTGGCCATCCCGGAACTGGCCGGCAAGCGCGGCATCGCCGCCCACCAGCGCAGTGCTGCTGTAGCTGTGGCCCTTGGCCTGGAAGATCTGCTCGCCCTCTATGCGTCCAATCTGGCTGATGGCGCCGTCCACCGGGCACAGGTAATCGGCAGCGGCCAGTGGCCTGGCACCGGGTTTCAGGGCGCGGGTAAAAAAATCATTGAAGCTGGCGTAGCTGGAAATTTCCGGTGCGGCGGCCTCGGCCATATTGACGTTGTAGCGCTTCACAAACCAGCGGATCAGCGCCGTGGTGAAGGCTCCACCCTTGGCAGAGGCGATCCAGCCGGCAAAAACCGTCAGTGCTTTTTTGGGCAGGAGGTACTGCGGAAGGACCGCGAGAGAGTCAGACATGGCAGGTCCTCAAAAAATAGGTAAGCGCAGCTAGGCGGCCGCGAATTATAGTGAGCCCATGAGTACCGTCCGCATCCCCCCCATCCAGTGCCTGTTGACCTTTGAAACCCTGGCGCGATTGCGCAGTGTGACGCAGGCCAGCGAGGAGCTGCATGTCACGCCCAGCGCAGTCAGCCACCGGGTGCGCCAGCTGGAAGAAATCATAGGCACCAAGCTGTTTGGACGGGCCGACTTTTCGCTCACCACCGAGGGCAGCGAATACCTGGCCCATGTGCGCGAGGGCCTGGCCACGCTGCAGAAGTTTCCCAGCTCGGCCGCGCTGCCGGGCAAGCGCAAGCTGCGCCTGGCCGTCACTCCCACCTTTGCGCGCAGCATTTTGCTGCCGCGCCTGCGTCAGTTCACCGAGGCCTATCCGGAAATCGACCTCACCCTTCAGGTGTCGATTCCGCTTTTGGACGTGGTGGCCGAGGACGCCGATCTGTTGGTGCGCTTTGGTCCGGGCCGCTACGCCGATCTGGAGTATGTCTGCCTGGCCAAGGACGAGGTCACGCCCCTGGCCTCACCGGCCTTTGTGCGTGAGCACGGCCCGTTCGAGAGCGCGCAGGACCTGGACGGCGTGGCGCTGTTGCGCAGCCCGCTGGAACCCTGGCGCACCTGGTTTGCCGCCAACGGACTGGACTGGCCCGAGCCGGTAGAGGGATCGCAGTTCAACGACATTGGCCTGATGTGTGACGGCGCCGCCGCCGGCATGGGCGTGGCCCTGGTGCGCCTCAAGCTGGGCGCGCCCTGGCTGGAGCAGGGCTCGCTGGTGCGCCTGGGCAGCAGCCCTGTTTTTCTCAACAACGTGCCCAGTCCGCACGCCCACTACCTGTGCTGGCGCACCGGCGCCATGGACCGCTGGGAAGTGGCGGCGTTTACCGACTGGCTAAAGAAGTCGCTGGGGTAATTCAAAGCCCTGTGCAAGTTAATTCACGCGAACCCGCACCGGATTGCCCTACAGTGATACTCATGATCGCCAAGGAACCTCAACCATGAACGCGCCTACGGCCACCCACGAACTGCTGCAACGCGCCGAGCTGCAGGCCCGCGTCGTGCAGGCGCTCAAGCCGCTGCTGCCTGCCCACGCCCTGCTCTACCAGACCGAGGACACCACGCCCTACGAATGTGACGGCCTGACCGCCTACCGTGCAAGGCCACTGCTGGTGGCGCTGCCGGAAACTGAAGCCCAGGTGGCGTCGGTGCTGCAGGCCTGTTACGCGCTCAAGGTGCCAGTGGTGGCGCGCGGTGCCGGCACCGGCCTGTCGGGCGGCGCCATGCCCAACCCTCTGGGCGTGACGCTCTCCTTGGCCAAATTCAACAAGATCCTCAAAATCGACAAGCGCAGCCGCACGGCCGTGGTGCAATGCGGCGTGCGCAACCTGGCGATCAGCGAGGCCGCCTCACCCTACGGTCTGTACTACGCACCCGACCCCAGCAGCCAAATTGCCTGCACCATAGGCGGCAATGTGGCGGAAAACTCGGGCGGCGTGCATTGCCTCAAATACGGCCTGACCCTGCACAACATCCAGAAGGTGCGCGGCTTCACCATGGAAGGTGAGCCCATCGAGTTCGGCAGCGATGCGCTGGATGAGCCCGGCTACGAATACTTAAGCATCGTGATCGGCAGCGAAGGCATGCTGGCCGTCACCACCGAGGTCACCGTCAAGCTGATCCCCAAGCCGCAGCTGGCGCGCTGCATCATGGCCAGCTTTGACGATGTGCGCAAGGCCGGTGAAGCCGTGGCGCAGGTGATTGCCGCGGGCATCATCCCGGCCGGGCTGGAAATGATGGACAAGCCCATGACCGCCGCCGTGGAAGACTATGTGCACGCCGGTTACGACCTGAACGCGGCCGCCATCCTGCTGTGCGAGAGCGACGGCACACCCGAAGAGGTGGAAGAGGAAATCGGCCGCATGAGCGCGGTGCTGACCGCGGCTGGCGCTACTGCGATTGCGGTGAGCAACTCCGAGGCAGAGCGTATGCGCTTCTGGAGCGGGCGCAAGAATGCATTCCCCGCATCGGGCCGTATCAGCCCGGATTACATGTGCATGGACAGCACCATACCGCGCAAACGCCTGGCCGACATCCTGTTGGCTATTGCCGAGATGGAAAAGAAATACCAATTGCGCTGCTGCAATGTGTTCCATGCCGGTGATGGCAATTTGCACCCGCTGATTTTGTTTGATGCCAGCGACGCCGACCAGTTGCACCGCTGCGAGCTGTTTGGCGCCGACATCCTGGAAACCAGTGTCGCCATGGGCGGCACGGTGACCGGCGAGCATGGCGTCGGCGTGGAAAAACTCAACAGCATGTGCGTGCAGTTTTCTGCCGACGAGAACGCGCAAATGTTTGCCCTCAAGGCGGCCTTTGACACCAAGGGTCTGCTCAATCCCGGCAAGGTGATTCCCACCCTGCACCGCTGCGCCGAATATGGCCGGATGCTGGTGCGCGGCGGGCAGATCAAGCACCCCGAACTGGAACGCTTTTAGGCCGCCATGCAGGCATTGCGCGGCATCACCTGGCTCTTGTTGCTGCAAAGCATAGGCGAGGTGATTTCGCGCGCGCTGCACCTGCCACTGCCGGGCCCGGTGGTTGGCATGCTGCTGTTGTTATTCGCCCTGCGCTGGCCCCTCGTGCATGACAGCGTTAGCGTGGTTGCGGAGTTTCTGCTGCAACACCTGTCGCTTTTGTTTGTTCCGGTGGGCGTGGGCGTGATGACGCATCTGGATGTGCTGGGCAAATACGGTGCGCGCTTGTGCCTGATCATCGTGCTGTCCACCTGGATCAGCCTGGCCGTCACGGCGCTGGTCTTGCGCGCCCTGATGCGCGGCCATGCGGAGACCGACCATGGCTGATTTCGTCCAGCTCTGGGTTTACCTCTCCTCCACGCCGCTGTTTGGCCTGACCGCCACGCTGTTGGTCTATGTGCTGGCGCAAGCCTTTTACGGCCGTATGGGTCAGGCGGCCTGGGCCAATCCGGTGCTGTGGTCCGTGCTGACGCTGGCCGTGGGCCTGACGCTCACAGGCACCGCCTACCCCACGTATTTTTCCGGCGCGCAGTTCATCCACTTTCTGCTCGGCCCCGCCGTGGTGGCGCTGGCCTGGCCGCTGTGGCTGCGCCGCGATGTGTTGCGGACACGCTTTTGCCGCTTTGCCATTGCCTCGCTGGCCGGTGGTGCGGCGGCTGCCATCAGCGCCACTGCCCTGGCCTGGCTGCTGGACCTGCCGCATGACGTGCTGCTGTCGCTGGCGCCCAAGTCCGTCACCGCACCGGTGGCGATGGGCGTGGCCGAAAAAATTGGCGGCATACCGGCGCTGGCAGCGGTGTTTGCCGTGGTCACCGGCATGGTCGGGGCACTCTCGGGCAAGTACCTGTTTGACCTGCTGCGCATTGGCAAAGATGCAACCGGCTGGATGGCACGCGGCTTTGCGTTGGGCACTGCCGCCCACGGCATCGGTGCAGCGCGCGCCATGCAGGTGAATGCCGACGCCGGTGCCTGGGCCGCCCTGGCGCTGGGCCTGCAAGTGGTGTTTGCTTCGGTGCTGATTCCGCTGGTGGCCCGCCTGCTGTGAGCCTGCTTAAAACTTGCTGAGAACCTGCGCCTTAGCACAGGCCCCAAGGCTTATGCCGCCAGCGCCTCTGGCGCGGTGATGGCCATGGCATCCAGCGCCGCTGCCAAATGGGCCACGCTGCGGTCCACGTTGTGCAGTTTTTCCAAACCAAACAGGCCGACGCGGAATGTCATGAAATCGGCGCCCTCATCGCATTGCAGCGGCACACCGGCAGCGGTTTGCAGACCCAGCGCCAGAAACTTCTTGCTGCTCTGGATCTCTGCGTCTGTGGTGTAGCTCACCACCACGCCCGGGGCCTTGAAGCCATCGGCCGCCACGCTGACGATGCCACGACTCTCAAACAGAGCGCGCACCTTGGTGCCCAGCGCGATCTGCTCCTGGCGCACCTTCTCGAAGCCGTAGTCGCGGGTCTCGTTCATCACCTCGCGCAGGCGGATCAGAGCATCGGTAGGCATGGTGGCGTGGTAGGCGTGGCCGCCCTTTTCATAGGCTTCCATGATCTGCAGCCATTTCTTCAGATCGCACGCAAAGCTGGTGCTGGTGGTGGCGTCTATCACGGTACGGGCACGGGCGCTCAGCATCACCATGGCGCAGCAGGGTGAGCCGCTCCAGCCCTTTTGCGGCGCCGTGACCAGCAGGTCCACACCTAACTCCTCCATATTGACCCATAGCGCGCCGGAGGCAATGCAGTCCAGCACAAACAGGCCACCTACCTCATGCACGGCATCGGCCACCGCGCGCAAATAATCGTCGGGCAGGATCATTCCGGCCGAGGTTTCCACATGGGGCGCGAACACCACATCGGGCCTCTTCTCGCGAATGCTGGCCACCACCTCGGCAATCGGGCAGGGAATCCATGCGGACTGCTTGGCATCAGACACGCGTCGGGCCTTGAGCACGGTGGATTCAGAAGGGATATGGCCCATGTCAAATATTTGTGTCCAGCGGTAACTGAACCAGCCATTACGAATGACCATGGCCTTTTTGCCGGTAGCGAACTGGCGCGCCACTGCCTCCATGCCGAAGGTACCGCTGCCGGGCACCAGCGCCACGCTCGGCGCGTGGTAGACCTCTTTCAACATGGCAGAGATGTCTTTCATCACTCCCTGAAAGCGCTGGGACATGTGGTTGAGCGCGCGGTCGGTGTAGACCACCGAAAATTCGAGTAGACCGTCCGGGTCAATATGAGGTACGAGTCCTGGCATGGTGAATGTCTCCGTTAGAGGTGTTTTAAATACGGCTGAACAGCTTAGCACGCATGCGTCTATGCTTGGGCCTTGCAATCTCAAATGTGAACCAACCGGAGTGAATGTGACGCTGGAACCCCTGATACAACTCACGCGCGGCGGACTGCAGGAATGCCTGCATTTCGGCTCCGTCGCGGTGGTGAATACGCGCGGCAAGCTGCTGTCGTATGTTGGTAACGCCCACCTGCGCACCTTCAGCCGCTCCACCCTGAAGGCCCTCCAGGCCCTGCCTTTTGTCGAGGCCGGTGGCCCGGCGCAATTCGGTTTCACGCAGCCCGAAGTGGCCATGCTGTGCGCCAGCCACAACGGCGAGGACGCGCATGTGGCTGCCGCCGAATCGATGCTGGGAAAGGCCGGCCTCAGCTACCGGACGCTGCGCTGCGGCTGCCATGTGCCGGGGCTGTTTACACTGCTCGATCAGGCGCCACCAGAAGGCCTGGAATTTGACGAACGCCACAACAACTGCAGCGGCAAGCACGCGGGCTTTCTGGCGCATTGCGTGCAGCAGGGCTGGCCAACCGAGGACTACGTCGCCGTGGACCATCCGCTGCAACAGGCGATACGCCGCGATGTGGCGCGCGCCGTCGGCATGGACGAAGAGGATTTGAAGCTGGGCATAGACGGCTGCTCCGCGCCCAACTACGCCATGCCCCTGTCAAAGCTGGCCTATGGCTATGCGCGCCTGGCCAGTGGCAAGGCAGACGCGGAATTCGGCGCCAGCTTTGCCACGCTCTCAGAAGCCATGACGGCCCAGCCCTGGATGGTCAGCGGCACCGGCCGCAACGACCTGGCCTTTATGCAGGCCGGACGTGGCGACTGGGTCAGCAAGGTCGGGGCCGACGGCGTGCAGGTGATTGGCAGCAAGAGTCGGGGCGAGGCCCTGGCCATCAAGATCATCGACGGCAACAAGCCCGCGCTGTTTGCCGCCACCGTCGAGGTGCTGGATCAACTCGGCTGGCTCGATGATGCGCAACGCAAGCAGCTCGAACCCTGGCGCGCCCGCCTGCTACGCAACGCGCGCGGCCTCAAGGTGGGCGAGCGCCTGCCTGTTTTCAGAATGCAAATCCCATGATGAATACCAAAATCAGCCTGATCGGCGCACCCACCGACATCGGTGCCGGCATGCGCGGCGCCAGCATGGGCCCGGAAGCCCTGCGCGTGGCCAAGCTCATCCCCACACTCGAGAGCCATGGCCTGGAGGTGCAGGACCGCGGCAACCTGATCGGCCCGGCCAACCCCTGGCTGCCGCCACTGAACGGCTACCGCCATTTGGATGAAGTGGTGGCCTGGAACCGGACGCTGCACGACGCCGTGTATGCCGAGCTGCAACTCGGCCGCATGCCCATCGTGCTGGGTGGCGACCATTGCCTGGGCATTGGCAGCATCAGCGCCGTGGCGCGCCACTGCCGCGCCAGTGGCAAGAAGCTGCGCGTGCTGTGGCTGGACGCCCATGCCGACTTCAACACCAACGCACTTACCCCCAGCGGCAACATCCACGGCATGCCGGTGGCCTGCCTGTGTGGCTTTGGCCCACAGGCGCTGATCGAGATCGGCGGCCACGTGCCGGCCATCCACGCGAAGTGGGTGCGCCAGATCGGCATCCGCAGCGTGGACCAGGGCGAGAAACGCTTTGTGCACGAGCAGGGCCTCGAAGTTTTCGATATGCGTTACATTGATGAGATGGGCATGCGCGCCGCCATGGAACTGGCGCTGGCGCTGATGGACGCCAACACCCATTTGCATGTGAGTTTTGACGTGGACTTTCTGGACCCGGCCATTGCGCCCGGCGTAGGCACCACCGTGCCCGGCGGCCCGACCTACCGCGAGGCGCAGCTGTGCATGGAGATGATTGCCGACACCGGCCGCATGGCCTCGATGGACGTGATGGAGCTCAACCCCGCACTCGATGAGCGCAACCGCACAGCCGAGGTGGCGGTGGACTTGATCGAGTCGCTGTTTGGCAAGAGCACGCTGATGCGCAAGTAGCTAACGCCACAGCAACAGCCGATCTGCTGCAGGCCAAACAAAACTACCAGCCCAAGCGGCGCACTCCGCTGTCGGCCTCCGACTGAAACACCGCAAAGGTCTGCACCAGCTCCTGTGACTGCGACTTCAGGCTTGCAGCCGCTGCCGCCATCTCTTCCACCAGGGCGGCATTTTGCTGAGTGGCCTGGTCCATCTCAGAAACCGCGTCGCCCACCTGCGCCACACCGGCGGCCTGCTCGGCGCTGGCCGAGCTGATCTCGCCCATGATGTCGGTGACGCGGCGGATGCTGTCCACCACCTCGGCCATGGTGGTGCCAGCCTGTCCGACCAGGGTGCTGCCATGCTCCACGCGTTCCACGCTGGCGTTGATGAGGGTCTTGATTTCCTTGGCGGCCTCGGCGCTGCGCCCGGCGAGCGAGCGGACCTCAGACGCCACCACGGCAAAGCCACGGCCCTGGTCACCGGCACGAGCGGCTTCCACCGCGGCGTTCAATGCCAGGATATTGGTCTGGAAGGCAATGCCGTCGATCACGCTGATGATGTCGGAGATGCGGCGCGAGCTCTCGTTGATGCCCTGCATGGTCTGCACCACTTGAGCCACCACGGCGCCGCCCTGTGCCGCCACCGTGCTGGCGTTCATGGCCAGTTGATTGGCCTGCCCGGCACTGTCGGCGCTTTGGCGTACAGCTTGCGTTAGCGCCGCCATGCTGCTGGAGGTGCGCTGCAGATTGCCAGCGGTCTGTTCGGTTCGGTCGCTCAGGTCCTGGTTGCCGCTGGCAATTTCAGAGCAGGCGACATCCATGCTGTGTGCGCCACTGCGAACTGCAGACACCGCGACTTCCATGCGATCCAGCGTGGACTTCAGGGTCAGTGCGCCTTGGGTGTGAACCGCAATGCCCTGCACGTCCAGCGCAATGCGATCTGTCCGGTTGACGCTAGCCACCAGCCTTGCCAGCTCCTCGCCCTCTTGCGCGGCACGGTGCATGCTCATGGCCAGCACAATTTCCACACCGGACTGGACCACCACATAGGCCGCATGCAAAACGATACGCATGAAATCGGGCTCGGTGGTGCAATAAAACCCCATGCCCGCCGCTTGCAATCGGTCAAACAGGACGTGATGCACCGCAATCAGCGCCGCGCCAAAAACGATCAGCTTCCAGTCCATGTAGACCAGCAAGAAAGCCAGGGCCACGAACACGCCAAAATGCATCTCCAGCATGCCGCGGGCCAGTTGAATGTGCAATGCCATAAAAGACACCAGCACAAAGGTGAGCACGTAGCGACTGAACAGAGAGCCCGGCCCACTGCCAAAGCCCACCGCCGCCAACAGCAACAAGGCCACAGTGGCGCCTATCGCCAGTCCCGATTCGACAAACTGCAGCCCAAGCGCCACGCTGACCAGAGCGCTTAGCCCGATCGCTAAAAGCAGAACCTTGTCGCCCAGCAGGGCGCGTGCGGATGTGACTTGAACCGGGGTGTCTGGCATGGCTAGCTTCCTTTATGTTGTACCTCTCGCATCTTATGACCGCGCGCACGCCACAGCCCCTCATGCTGCCAATTTTTTACGACACGGGGGCTGCATTCCAGATCGTCAAGGTCGACGTGCTCGCAAATGTATTGCTGGCTATTCCATTTGTGCTAAAGCAAAGCCAGCGATGCGGGCTGGAGTACGATGCGAGCACAGGCTGGGGCCCCGAGCTGCAGCGTGAAAACCATTCAGTCGGAAAAGGAGGAGATATGAAATTCGGTAGACGTCTTATTCTGTTTACGGCCCTACCTGCTGCGATATTTGTGATCGGCCTGGCACTCAGCGTGGGCTCACTGTCGCTGATCCGATCTTCCTTTGACCGGTATCTGGAGTCAGATTTGGCAGTGGAGCGCGGCCTGTCCGAGATGTATGCGCAGGGCTTGCAGATGGGGCAGGCGCTACGCAATGTGGTGCTGGATCCCGCCAACCCCAAGGCAATGGAAAACTTCAAGACGGCCCAGACGGCCTATGACAAGGCCTACGCACAGACCCAGCAAGCCAGCAATGACCCGATGTGGGACCGCTCACTCAAAGATCTGGCCACACTCAGGTCGGCCCAGGTGCTGGCGCAGGCAAAGGTGCTGTCGCTGCTGACCATCAACACCGAATCCGTCGCTGCATTGAACAAGGAAGAAACCCCGGCCTGGCGGGCGCTGCGCACCGAGCTGCTCAAGCTGCGCGAGAGTGCCAACAAGAACGCCGAGCAGGAGCACCTCAGGGTCGACAAACAGGCGGATACCGCCATTTACACCTCGCTAGGTATTTCCGCGCTGGCCATTGCGGTGGCGGTGTTGCTGAACCTGTTGATGCAGGCCACGGTGCGGCGTGAATTGGGCGGCGACCCGGCCGAAGCGCGCGAGGCCATTGACAAGATTGCCAGAGGTGATTTGCATGTGCATGAGGCCAATACCGGGGGCGAGCAAAGCCTGATGGCGGGCCTGCACCGCATGCAGAGTGCACTAACCAGCTTGGTCAGCGGAGTGCGCAATTCTGCGGCTGAGATTGCCACAGCCACCGATGAAATCGCCTCTGGCAGCCAGGACCTGAGTGACCGCACCGAGCGCCAAGCGAGCTCGCTGGAAGAGACGGCGGCTTCTTCCGAGCAACTGGGCTCGCAGGTCAAACAAAACGCGGACAGCGCGCGCCAGGCCAATCAGCTTGCCATGGACGCGTCAGCAGTGGCCCGGCAGGGTGGAGAGGTAGTGGGGCAGGTGGTGGAAACCATGAAGGGCATCAACGACGCTTCGCGCAAGATTGCCGACATCATCGGTGTCATCGACGGCATTGCGTTTCAAACCAATATCCTGGCGCTCAACGCCGCGGTAGAGGCCGCAAGGGCGGGCGAGCAGGGGCGCGGCTTTGCTGTGGTGGCCTCGGAAGTGCGCTCCTTGGCCGGACGCTCTGCGGAGGCAGCCAAGGAAATCAAAAGTCTGATTGGCGCCAGCGTAGAGCGGGTAGAACGTGGCACGCTGCTGGTTGACAAGGCAGGCCAGACCATGGCCGAGGTGGTGCATGCCATTGGCAATGTGGCCGAGATCATGGGCGCCCTTACTGCGGCCAGCAGCCAGCAGGCGATGGACGTGGCCGGTGTGGGAGAGGCAGTGTCCGAGATGGACCGTTCCACTCAGCAAAACGCGGCCCTGGTGGAACAGATGGCTGCGGCTGCCAGCAGCCTGAAGTCCCAGGCCAATGAGCTGGTGCAGGCCGTTGCGGTATTTCAGTTGGACAATGCTGCGTCGGCGGTTTCATTGACACATGCAGCCTGAATTCATGCGCTTTTGATAGCCAGCAGCGCCGCGTTGCCGCCCGCCGCCGTGGTGTTGACCGTCACCGTCTGCTCGGCGCAGAAACGGTACAGATAGTGCGGGCCGCCGGCCTTTGGGCCGGTGCCGCTTAAGCCCTCGCCGCCAAAGGGCTGCACGCCGACCACGGCGCCAATCATGTTGCGGTTGATGTAGACATTGCCGATATGGGCGGCCTGGGCCAGGGCGTTAGCGCGCGAGTCAATGCGCGTTTGTATGCCGAAGGTCAGGCCGTAGCCCAGGGCATTGATTTGCGCCACCACGTCGGACGGGTCGCCCGACCAACGCACGATCTGCAGCACCGGGCCGAAGATTTCGGACTGCACATCGGCAATGCTTTTCACCTCGAAGGCATGGGGCGCAATCAAGTTGGGCATGGTGGACTGCGTGCCGGTCTGAGGCTGCACCACAACCCTGGCCTCCTGGCTCAGGCGCTGGATCTGGCGCTGGATGGCGTCAAAAGCATCTTGATCTATCACCGGACCGACATCGGTGGAAAGCTCCGCCGGATTGCCGGCCTTGAGTTCGCGCGCCGCGCCCTGCACCATTTCAATCACACCATCGGCAATCGACGCGTGCACGCACAAGAGGCGCAGGGCCGAGCAGCGCTGGCCGGCCGAGCGGAAGGCGCTCATCACCACGGCGTCCACCACCTGCTCGGGCAGGGCGCTGGAGTCCACCAGCATGGCGTTGATGCCGCCGGTCTCTGCGATCAGCGGGACGATGGCGCCGTCCTTGGCGGCTAGCGCACGCTGGATGATTTTGGCGACCTGGGTGGAGCCGGTAAACACCACACCGGCCACGCCAATTTGTGCCACCAGAGCCGCGCCCACGGTTTCACCTGCGCCGTGCAGCAGTTGCAGCGCATCCACCGGCACACCGGCGGCGTGCAGGAGGCGCACGGCGGCCAAGGCAATGCCCGGGGTCTGCTCGGCCGGTTTGGCCAGCACGGTGTTGCCGGTGGCCAGGGCCGCAGCCACCTGGCCGGCAAAGATGGCCAGCGGGAAGTTCCAGGGGCTGATGCAGACCCAGACGCCGCGCGCGGTCAGCGCCAAGGTGTTGGTCTCGCCGGTCACGCCGTAGGTGAAGGGCACGGCGCTGAAGCCATGCACCTGCGGCATGGAAATCGGTTGCATGATGCGCTCGGCCTCATCGGCGTAATAGCGCAGGAAGTCCACCGCCTCGCGCAGCTCGGAGATGGCGTCGCCCCAGGTCTTGAACGCTTCCTTGACCAGCATGGCGCACAGCGCCGGGGTTTGCGCCAGCATGGCGTCCGCAGCGCGGCGCAGGATGGCGGCGCGCTCGCTGACATCGGTGTGACTCCAGCCGGCAAAGCTGGCCTGGCTGTTGCGCAAGGCCTCAGCCACATCGGCCACCTCCGACTGCGCCACCAGCGGCACCGTCGTGGTGTCCAGCGCGGCCAGCAGCGGCGCGCGCATTTCCGGCACGGTCAAGTCCAGGCCGGTGCTGTTGTTGCGGGCGCCGGCGTGGCTGCCAAACAGGTTCATGGGCATGGGCAACGAGGACACGGGTTCGAGGCGCAGCGGCGAGATCAGCAGTTCCTGCAGATTGACCGACGCGTCGGCCAGCTGGTGCACAAAGGAGGAGTTGGCGCCGTTTTCCAGCAAGCGGCGCACCAGATAGGCCAGCAGGTCACGGTGCGCCCCCACGGGGGCGTAGACGCGACAGGACAAGGTGGGGTTCTTCAGCACCTCGCGGTACACGCCCTCGCCCATACCGTGCAGACGCTGCAGCTCGAACTTGCCGCCGCTGCGCGCCGCCATTTGCAGGATGGCGGCAATGGTGGCGGCATTGTGGGTGGCGAACTGCGGGTAGATGGCATCCGGCGCGTCCAGCAGCAACCGGGCGCAGGCCAGGTAGGACACATCGGTGTGCTGCTTGTGCGTGAACAACGGGTAACAGGGCAGGCCCAGTTCCTGGGCGCGCTTGATCTCGGCATCCCAGTAGGCGCCCTTGACCAGCCGGCACATCAGGCGCAGCTGGTATTTGCGCGCCGCGGCCGTCAGGTGCTCGATCAGCTCCAGCGAACGGGTCTGGTAGGACTGCAGGGCCAGGCCAAAGCCGGTCCATTGCGGGCAATGCCGGGCCACACGCTGCAGCAGGGCATCCAACACCTGCAGCGACAGTTCCAGCCGGTCCACCTCCTCGGCGTCAATGGTGAGGTTGATGTTGGCGCGGGCCGCCTGCTCGCACAGGCTCCAGACGCGCGGCACCAGCTCGGCCAGCACGCGCCGGCTCTGCGCATCCTCGTAGCGCGGATGCAGGGCGCTGAGCTTGATGGAAATGCCGTCGTTGCGCTCGGGCGCGCGGCTGGCATCGCCATGGCTGGCAATAAATTCAATCGCGTCGCCATAGCTTTTCAGGTAGCGCAAGGCATCGGCATCGGTGCGCGCACCCTCACCCAGCATGTCATAGGAATAGGTGAGCCCCCACGCTCCCTCACTTCGTGTAGTCGCTGCCCCCCCAGGGGGCTGTTGTGCCTCGGGGCGGCCCGTCGGCACAACGGTCGCCCGGTGCTGCTTGCGCGCGGCATCGGCCTCCTTCATCGCCTCCGGCATGTTCTGGCCCAGCACAAACTGGCGGCCCAGCAGCTGCACGGCGCGCAAGGTAGCGGCGACCACGGTGCGGGCACCCAGCTTGGCCATGATGCCGGGCTCGGCTTGCGGGTCGGGCAGGAAGTGCTTGGACAGGGCAATCGCCGTGCTGGAAAGGCGCGACAACAGCTTGTCGCCGCTGTTGACAAAGTCGGCCCGACCGAGCTGGTCGGCCGTCAGGGCGATGGCGGTTTCGGCATCGGGCACGCGCAGCAGGGCTTCGGCCAGGCGCATCAGGGCCAGGCCCTCGGCGCTGGAAATGGGGTACTCGCGCAGCAGGCTTTCCATGGCCCAGAACGGCGGCGGGTTGTCGCGCACCGCCCGCACCCAGGGTGTGGCCGCGCGGGCCGCTGCGGCCCAGTCCAGACCGGCGCTGAGAACCTGCAGTTGTCGCGCAACGACCTCACTCTCGGTACGGTAGGGAACAGGCAAGCGGGATTGAATCAGCACAGTTATCTCCTTGGAATAGCAAAAATCCCCATCTTCCGATTTTTAACAACGAATAGTTAACTGAATTTTCTAGTTCATTTGGTTTTTTATGCGAATGGGAGTGACTCCATCAATATTGACCAAGTTTGATCAACATCTCAAAAATAATGACTATATTCATCATATTTAGATGCACCATTCCTTCCTGAGAGCGAATGTGTGCGCCGAGCGTCGGCCCAGACCGGTACTTGGCCAAAGCAGGATTGTTTCGCCCATTTTTTATACGAGGCCCACAGACACCATGACCCACGCTGCCAATGGCCGTTCAGACCTGGACCGCATTGATCTGAAAATTCTCAACTGCCTGCAGCAGGATGGGCGCATGTCCAATCTCAAGCTGGCGGAGACGGTGGCCCTGTCACCTACGGCCGTGCTGTCGCGCGTGCAGCGCCTGACCAAGGATGGCTACATCCTCGGTTACGAAGCGCGGCTCAACCCGCTCAAGCTTGATGCTGGCCTCACGGTGTTTGTGGAGGTGTTGCTGGATCGAACCACGCCCAATGTGTTTGAAGCCTTCAAGGTAGCGGTGCAGGTGCATGGCGAAATCCAGGAGTGCCACATGGTGGCCGGCGGCTTTGACTACCTGCTCAAGACCCGTATTGCCGACATGGGCGCCTACCGCGACTTTGCCGGCACCGTGCTATGGCAGTTGCCCGGCGTGCGCGAGACCCGTACCTATGCCGTGATGGAAGAAGTCAAGAACACCACGCACCTCAAGCTGGACTGAAATAGTGCCCCCACGTTCGCTCGCTTCGCGTAGCTCTCTGGTCGTGCCGATGTCAGAGACATGCTGCTCTTCGGCCTGTCCCGTTCTGCGCAGGCAGACCGGGAGCCTCTGGCCTCAGCCCCAAGGGGGCTCGTTTTGCCTTGGGGCGGCCCGGCGGCAAAACCCACGCGCGCTTCGTTTAATCGCGTTTTCCGAAAATAGCGGTGCCCACGCGTAGCATGGTGCTGCCAGACTGCACCGCTGCCTCCAGATCCCCCGTCATGCCCATGGACAAGGTGTCCAGCCCCAGTCCCTGGGCATTGAGCGCATCAAATAATTCACGGGCCCGCTGGTGCACCGCCAGGGCGGCGTCAAGGTCCACGGCCGGCTCGGGAATGGTCATCAGTCCGCGCAAGTGCAGATGGGCTAGGCCCTGGGTTTGCCGCGCCAGTTCAAGCACCGCCTCTGGCGCCACCCCGGACTTGTTGCTGCCGCCGTCGATATTGACCTGAATGCAAACCTGCAGAGGGGCTTTCCCGATGGGCCGCTGCTCGCTCAGGCGCTGTGCGGTCTTCAGCCGGTCTATCGAATGGACCCAGTCAAAGTGCTCGGCCACCAGCCGCGTCTTGTTGCTCTGAATCGGGCCTATGCAGTGCCATTGCAGCGGCAGGTCCGCCAGCGCTGCGATTTTGTCCACACCCTCCTGGATGTAATTCTCGCCAAACGCGGTCTGGCCGGCAGCAAAGGCCTGGCGCACGGCGTCGGCGTCAAATTTTTTGGACACCGCCAACAGCACAATGCTATCTGGAGTGCGGCCACAGGCCAAGGCGGCCTGCGCGATTCGGGAACGTACCCTTAGGAGATTGTCGGCAATCATGGTCATAATCGCTCAAGCGTACCAAACAACATCGAGCGAGAGAGGACTTTGTGGATATCACCCAACTGTTGGCCTTCAGCGTCAAGAACAAAGCATCGGACCTTCACCTCTCCGCCGGCCTGCCACCCATGATCCGCGTGCACGGCGACGTGCGACGCATCAACGTGGAGGCGCTTGACCATAAGCAGGTCCACAGCATGGTGTACGACATCATGAACGACACCCAGCGCAAGCATTACGAAGAGTTTCTGGAAATCGACTTTTCCTTCGAGATTGACGGACTGGCGCGCTTTCGGGTCAATGCATTCAACCACCAGCGCGGCGCTGGCGCCGTGTTCCGCACCATTCCCAGCAAGATCTTGTCGCTGGAGCAGCTCAACGCACCCAAGATTTTTGGCGAACTGGCGCTCAAGCCGCGCGGCATGGTGCTGGTGACCGGGCCCACCGGCTCCGGTAAATCGACCACGCTGGCGGCCATGGTCAACTACCTCAATGAGACCGAGTTCGGACACATCCTCACGGTGGAAGACCCGATCGAGTTTGTGCATGAATCTAAAAAATGCCTGATCAATCAGCGCGAGGTCGGTCCGCATACTCTGTCCTTTGCCGCCGCCCTGAAGTCGGCGCTGCGCGAAGATCCGGATGCCATCCTAGTGGGGGAAATGCGCGATCTGGAAACCATTCGCCTGGCCATGACGGCGGCCGAAACCGGCCATCTGGTGTTTGGCACGCTGCACACATCGAGCGCGGCCAAGACGATTGACCGCATCATTGACGTATTCCCGGCCGAGGAAAAGGAAATGGTACGCGCCATGTTGTCGGAGTCGCTGCAGGCGGTAATCTCGCAAACCCTGTGCAAGACCAAGGACGGACAAGGCCGGGTGGCGGCACACGAGATCATGCTGGGCACTAGCGCCATCCGCAACCTGATCCGCGAGGCCAAGGTGGCGCAGATGTATTCCAGCATCCAGACCGGCAACAGCGTGGGCATGCAGACGCTGGACCAGAACCTCTCGGACCTGGTCAAGCGCAACATCATCAGCCCAGCCGAGGCGCGCAGCAAGGCCAAGATTCCGGACAACTTCCCGGGTTGATGCCATGGAACGCGATCAGGCAACCAAGTTCATCAATGACCTGTTGCGGCTGATGGTCAGCCGCAATGGCAGCGACCTGTTCATCACGGCCGACTTTCCACCCGCGATCAAGGTCGATGGCAAAATTACCAAGGTGTCGCCCCAGCCGCTGAACTCGGCGCACACGATGGCCCTGGCGCGCTCCATCATGAGCGACAAGCAGGTAGCCGAGTTCGAGCGCACCAAGGAAGGCAACTTTGCCATCTCTCCGCCCCAGATCGGTCGCTTTCGCGTCAATGTATTTGTCCAGCAGGGCAAGGTCGGACTGGTGTTGCGCGTGATTCCGACCCTCCTGCCCACCATAGACGGGCTGGGCGTGCCCCAGGTTCTCAAGGAAATCGTGCAGTCCAAGCGCGGCCTGTGCATCATGGTGGGGGCCACCGGGTCGGGTAAATCGACAACGCTGGCGGCCATGGTGGATTGGCGCAACGACAACTCTTACGGCCACATCATCACCATAGAAGACCCGGTGGAGTTTGTGCATGCCCACAAAAACTGCGTGGTAACGCAGCGAGAAGTGGGGCTTGACACCGACAGCTGGGAATCTGCGCTGAAGAATACACTGCGCCAATCGCCCGATGTGATCCTGATGGGTGAAATCCGCGACCGAGCGACCATGGAACACGCCGTGGCGTTTTCCGAGACCGGCCATTTGTGCCTGGCCACCTTGCATGCCAACAATGCCAACCAGGCGCTGGACCGCATCGTCAACTTCTTCCCGGAAGAGCGTCGCAGCCAGTTGCTGATGGACTTGTCGCTTAACCTGAAGGCCCTGGTCTCGCAGCGCCTGATTCCTAAGCAGGACGGCAAGGGGCGCATCGCGGCGGTGGAAATCATGATGAACTCACCGCTGATTTCCAACCTCATCTTCAAGGGCGAGGTCACCGAGGTCAAGGAGGTCATGAAGAAAAGCCGCAACACGGGCATGCAGACCTTTGACCAGGCCTTGTTTGACCTGTATGAAGCCAACAGCATTAGCTACGAGGACGCACTGCGCAACGCCGATTCGCTCAACGACCTGCGTTTGCAAATTAAACTCAACAGCCAGCGCGGCAAGTCCTTGAACCTGAGCGCCGGCACCGAAAATTTTGCAATCCTCTAATTTATGTCCAACATCAATCCCAAAACCTACGAACCATCCGCCTCTGCCTCAGTCGCCTTTTTGGGCCTTGGCGTCATGGGTTATCCCATGGCCGGCCACCTGGCCAGCGCCGGCCATGCAGTCACCGTCTACAACCGCAGCACTCCAAAAGCCCAGGCCTGGCTGGCTGAATTTGGCAGCACCGGTTGCGGCGCCCATGGTTTTGCGCTGACCCCCCGTCAGGCCGCCCAAAACGCCGACATCGTTTTTTGCTGCGTCGGCAATGACGACGACCTGCGCAGCGTCACCCTGGGTGCGGATGGCGCCTTGGGCGGCATGAAGCCCGGCGCCATTTTTGTCGACCACACCACCGCCTCGGCCAGCATTGCGCGCGAACTCGCGGCAGCAGCCAAACAGGCCGGACTGGAATTTATCGATGCACCGGTGTCCGGCGGCCAGGCCGGTGCCCAAAACGGCCTGCTCACCGTGATGTGCGGTGGCGACGCTGCGGCTTTCGCCAAGGTACAGGCCACTGGTATGTCGTTCTCCCGCGCCTTTACCCTGCTGGGTGACAGCGGTGCCGGTCAATTGGCCAAGATGGTCAACCAGATTTGCATTGCCGGCCTGGTGCAAGGCCTGTCCGAGGCGATTGCCTTTGGTCAGCACGCCGGGTTGGACATGAACGCGGTGCTGGACGTGATCGGCAAAGGCGCGGCGCAAAGCTGGCAACTCGACAACCGTGGCAAGACCATGGTCGCCGATAAGTTCGACTTCGGCTTTGCCGTGGACTGGATGCGCAAGGACTTGGGTCTGGTGCTGGATGAGGCCAAGCGCAATGGCGCACGCTTGCCGGTGACCGCCCTGGTCGATCAGTTTTACGCCGACGTGCAGCAAATGGGCGGCAAGCGCTGGGATACCAGCAGCCTGATCAAACGGCTCAAGTAAGTCTGAGCAGCAGCAAAAAGGCCTGGAATTCCAGGCCTTTTTTATTGAAGCTGCGTGTGGCGGCTACTTCTTGGTGTCGGCGGGCGGCGGACTCATATTGGCGAGTTCGTCTTCGCTGATGATTTCCAGCATGCGCACCAGGCGTTGCACGCCGGTCGTGCCGGTAATGACTTCGGTGGCGCGGTTGGATTCGCGTTTGGTGACGCGACCCATCAAATAGACGGTACCGCGCTCGGTGGTGACCTTGAAGGCATTTGATAACAGGTCCTTGGCATCGACCAGATTGGCCTTGACGCGACTGGTGACCAGGGCATCGGAGGAACGCTGGGTCAACGTCGAATTGCCCAGCACGGCCAGTTCATTGACCACGGCGCGCACATTTTCCACACCGGCAACTACTTTTTCCGCCAGCTGCTTGTCCTGCTCGGAGGGCACTTCACCGGTCAGCAGCAGTTGGCGGTTGTAACTCGTCACGTTGATGTGCACCCGCTCACCCAGGTTCTCGCTGATGCGGTTGCTGGCCTTGATCTGAATGGTGTTGTCTTCCAGCACGGTGCCGGAGGTGCGGCGGTCGGAAGCCACCATCACGCCGCCGGCCATTGCGCCGCCGCCCAAAAGCAAAGGCAACGGAACGCAGCCGCCGATGCCAGCAGCAGCCGCAGCCAGGCTCAAAACGAGCATGGATTTTTGAATCACGGGTTTCATGCAGAGGTTTCCTGATCGCCCAAAAGCTGGGCATCGACCGCATCACAAATGCAATGCAGGGCCAAAATATGCACTTCCTGAACGCGGGCGGTGCGCTCATGCGGCACGCAAATATGCACGTCGGTATCGCGCAGGGCTTGGTTCATCTTGCCGCCGCCGCGCCCGGTCAGACCGATCACCACCATCTCGCGTTCGTGCGCAGCCTCGATGGCAGCCAGCACATTGCCAGAGTTGCCGCTGGTGGAAATGGCCAGCAGCACGTCGCCAGGCTGACCCAGGGCGCGCACCTGGCGCGAGAAGATGACGTTGAAGTCGTAATCGTTGGCGATGGCCGTGATGATCGAGGTGTCGGTGGTCAGCGCAATGGCAGCCAGTTCGGGTCGGTCACGCTCAAAGCGCCCGACAAACTCGGCCGAAAAGTGTTGCGCGTCAGCGGCCGAGCCGCCGTTGCCACAGGCCAGCACCTTGCCGCCACTGGTGACGCAGGCGATGATGGCGTGTACCGCCTCGGCAATGGGTTTGCTAAGAGCTTCGGCCGACTGGTATTTCAAGTCGGCGCTCTCGATAAAGTGTTGGTGAATTCGTTGTTCCAGCATGGGGCGATGATACCCGCCCCCTATGAACTGTCTGTGAAGCAGACCACAAACCACGTAATGGTTTTGTTAGCAGATGTCAGCTGGCGTCAAACGCTGCCTGCAACCACTGCACGCCCGCCGACTCGACCAGCACCACATCAAAGCGGCAGGGTGGAGTTTGGCGTTGGCGCAACAGATAATGGCGAGCTGCAAAGATGATGCGACGCTGCTTGACAAGGCCGATGCTAGCAGCCGCACCTCCATGGGCGCCCGAGGATCGGCTGCGCACCTCGACAAACACCGTGGTACCGTCAGGGCTGGCCATGATGAGGTCGATCTCGCCACCACCGCGCCCCGGGCTTCGATAATTGCGCTGCAGCAGACGCAGGCCTTGTTTCTGCAGGTAGCGCAAGGCCAAGTCTTCGGCGGCGTCACCCGACTGTTTGCTGGTGCCGGTATGAAGCGGTGATTTTGATGAAGGAATATCCATTTGAGCGCGTCTTATTCTTCTGCCCGAGTGGCCGCCCGTGAAGCGGCGTCTGAACAGCATTATCCGCAAGGCGCGCTGTATGTGGTGGCCACGCCGATTGGCAACCTGGCCGACATCACCCTGCGTGCCCTGCATGTGCTGGAATTGGTCGATGTCATTGCCTGCGAGGACACCCGCCACACCCAGCAAATGCTGCGCGCCTATGGCATCGACAAGACGGGTGGCCAGTTGCTGGCAGTGCACCAGCACAACGAAACCGAGGCGGCGCAGACGGTCATCGCGCACCTGCGCCAGGGCCAACGTGTGGCCTACGTCAGCGACGCAGGGACGCCCGGCGTCAGCGACCCCGGCGCGCGCCTGACTGCCGTGCTGGTGCTAGCCGGTCTGCGCTGCATTCCGCTGCCCGGCGCCAGCAGCGTCACCACCTTGCTGTCGGTGGCCGGCATAGGCGCCGAAGCGGGCGCAGCCAGTGGCTTTGTGTTCCAGGGCTTTCTGCCCAGCAAAAGCATGGAGCGGGCGCATGCCGTGCAACTATTGGCACAGGAGGCGCGCGCCGTACTGCTGCTGGAGGCGCCGCACCGCATCGAGGCTTTGGCCGAGGCGCTGGCAGTGCTAGGCACACGGCCGCTGACCATAGGCCGTGAGCTGACCAAACAGTTTGAAGAAATTGCTACTGTGGCTGCACAGGATTTCAAGCCCTGGCTGCAGGCCGACGCCAACCGCCTGCGCGGTGAATTCGCCCTGCTGCTGCATCCGGCAGCGGTGGCTGCGGAGGGTGGCGACGCGCCGCGCATACTGGCCCTGCTACTGGCCGAGTTACCGCTTAAAACTGCCGTCAAACTGGCCGCCGACATTACCGGCCAGCCGCGCAATGCGCTGTATGAACAGGCGCTGGCGCTGAAGGCCGACAAAGCTGTATAGCGCTTGCAACCAGCGGGCGCCGGGCCAAGTTGGGAACGGCATACTCATTTTTTAATACTCAAGACCCAGTTGGCCAGCAGCTTCAATTCATCCGCGCTCAGCTGGGAATGGGCCGGCATGGGGATGCGGCCCCACTTGCCCTTGGAGCCATACTGGATGGATTGCACCAGTCCCGACGCGGCATCGGGATCGGCCTTGTACTTTTCGGCGACATTGGCATAGGCCGGTCCGACAATTTTTTCGCTCAGCGAATGACAGCTCAGGCAACCAGTGGCCTGTGCCAATTCCTTGGCAGAGGCCTGTTCGGCTGCCGTTATTTCAGCCGCCTGCGCCAGCCCGGACAGGAGCAACAATGAAAGAATGAGATATCGCATGGTATTTTTCGAGCAAAGGGGGCGAGCCCGCGCCTGCGTGCCCACCCCCTGATCTACGGACTATGAATGTTTACTTGCGTGGCAGCTTGAAGGTCCAGACCGAACCACCCTGCTCCAACAAGTTGACCTTCTTGGCCACTTCACCACCCCACAGCGGAACGGCACCACCCCAGCCGGAGACCACGCTCACATACTGTTCGCCATCTTGCGTCCAGGTGATGGGAGGTGCCACGATGCCGGAGCCGGTCTGGAATTGCCACAGCACCTTGCCGGTCTTGGCGTCGGCCGCCTTCAGGTAGCCTTCGGGCGTGCCCCAGAACACCAGGTCGCCGCCAGTGGTCAGCACACCACCCCAGAGCGGCGCGTTGTTCTTGACTTCCCAGGCCATCTTGCCGGTCTTGGGATCATAGGCACGCAAGGAGCCGATATGGTCTTCATACAGCGGACGAATAGTGAAACCCGCACCCAGGAAAGCGCCGCCCTTTTTGTAGCTGATGGGCTCATTCCAGATGTCCATGCCCCATTCGTTGGTGGGCACATAGAACATCTTGTTCTTGGGGCTGTAGGCCATAGGCATCTGGTTCTTGCCACCCAGGAAGCCTGGAGACGCAAACACGGAGGTACCCTTCTTGCCGTCACCGCCAGCCGCTGCCGGATCGCCAGGACGGTTCTCGGGCACGAAGTTCGGACGGCCGGTAGCCAGGTCTATGCCCTTGGCCCAGGTGATGCCATTGACAAACGGGAAGGCATTTTGCAGCTTGCCGGTGGTGGCGTCGATCACGTAGAAGTAGCCGTTGCGATCGGCCTTGCCGCCCATGCGCTTGCCATCCATGTCGAAGGTGATGAATTCGTTGACACCGTCAAAGTCCCACGAATCGTTAGGTGTACCTTGGTAATGCCAGACGATCTTGCCGGTCTTGACATCGATCGCCACGGTGGACGCGGAGTACAGGTTGTCGCCCTTGCGCACGTGGCTGTTCCAGGGGCCGGGATTGCCGGTACCGAAATAGGCCAGGCCGGTCTTGGCGTCATAGGTGCCGCCCAGCCAAGTGGCTGCGCCACCGGTCTTCCAGGTCTCACCGGGCCAGGTGGCGTTGGTGGTACCGGAGATGCCGTTTTCTTTGCCATTCAAATAGCCCATATGGCCTTCGACCACGGGGCGGCTCCAGACCATTTTGCCGGTCTTGGGGTCACGCGCTTCCACGCGGCCGACGACGCCGAATTCGCCGCCAGACACGCCGGTCAGCAGCAAACCTTCTGCAATCAGGGGGGCGGCCGACATGCTGTAACCCGCTGCGTAGTCGTCCACCTTTTCTTTCCAGACCACCTTGCCGGTGTTCTGGTCCAGGGCCACCAGTTGGGCGTCCAGGGTACCGAAGATCACCAGGTTGTCATAGAGGGCCGCGCCACGGTTGACCACGTCGCAGCAAGGCATGATGCCTTCTGGCAGGCGGTGCTCATATTTCCACAGCTTTTCGCCGGTCTTGACGTCAATAGCGAAGATGCGCGAGTAAGAGGCTGTGACAAACATCTTGCCCTTGTAAACCAGGGGCTGCGATTCCTGACCGCGCTGCTTTTCGCCGCCGAAGGACATGGACCAGATCGGTGCCAGGTTCTTGACCGTTTTGGTATTGACAGCATCCAGCGACGAGTAACGCTGGCCCTGGGTGCCCATGCCCCAGCTCAAAACCGAGTTGGTGTCATCTTTAGCAATCATGGCGTCGGTCACCTGTGCTGACACATGGGCGGCAGCGGCCACCATGAGTAGGCCGAATAATTTCTGTTTCACGTATTTGTCTCCTGGCGATTTGTGGCGTTATCCACCTCCCTGGCAGGGAGGTGACTCCGGACTGTCCCGCTGTTTGCAGGCCATGCTTCCGTGAGACCATTTCCGCAAATTCTGTGCCAGTGGCGTCGCCACACTATTGAGCTGCGTTTGGGTCACGCGGAGCGCTTTTCACGTCACAGCCTGTCACACTGTTCCAAATTGAAACGTGCGACAGTCCGCCTTTCAGACCCGGCGCAAGGGCAGGCCCGCACTCGCCTTCCAGCGACCCTGCTTGTCCACCACCAGCAGATCCACGCCCCAGTGCTTGGCCAGTGGCAGCGCGCGGTCAAATCCGGCCATAAAGAACACCTTGGTCAAGGCGTCGGCCATCACGCAGGTGGGGGCCATGACGCTGACGCAGGAAAGCTCGGTGGGCGAATAGCCTGTGCTTGGGTCAAAGATGTGGTGATTGGCAAAGTCGGGGCTGAAGGTGCACTCGTTGTCGGCGGAGGTGGCGACACAACGCCCCTGCAGCGCGACGCGGGTGATCAAGGCATGGGCATCGCGTGGATTGGCCACGCCCAGCGTCCAGTCTCCGTCATGCGCGGGCTTACCAAGGGAGGCCCATTCGTCGGTATCCACCAGGGCGTGCGCAATGCCCATACTCTGCAGCCTTGCCTTGACTTTGTCTGCGGCATAGCCGTGGGCAATGCCATTGAGCGTGACGCCCATCCCTGGGCGCAGCAGGCGCACGGAACGCTCGGAGACTTCCAGGCCACGCCAACCTACGAGTTGACGTGCAGCCTGCACCTCCATCGAGGTCGGCAAGCGCCCCTGTTTCTGGGCCTCTGCAAAAGCTTGCCACAAGGGCTGCACGGTGATGTCAAAGGCGCCCTTGCTGCGCCGTGCCACATCCTGCGAAACGCGCAGGATCGCCAGCAGGTCCGGGTGCGGATGATCGAGTCGGCTGCTGCGATTGAATTCGCAGATGGCGCTGTCTTCCCGGAACAGACTCATCTGGTCTTCGATGTGGCGGATCTCGGCGATGGCCGCATCCAGCGCGCGCTCGGCATGCGCCGCGTCGGTGTGCGCCACCTTTAGCGACATCAAGGTACCCATGGCGTTGAGCGTGCGGCTGGTCCAAGCCAGGTCGCCGGCCCGCGCCTGGCTCCCCGTTACAAAGGCACCCGATGCTGCGGCCCCCAGCCCCAGGCTGAACTGCATAAAGGATCTGCGTCTCATTGCGTGCCTCCTGCCTGAATAATGGGAATTACCGTGGCAGCCTTGCGGACATTGTTGAGCAGCGGCACGCACAGCGCATCGCTCTCGTAAATAACGACGCAGTCCATGCATTGGAAGCATTCCTCGTAATCCACCTTGCCGCTTTTTTCAATCGCCTGATAGGCACAGTCGCTGCGGCAGCGCTGGCAGGGCTGGCCACATTCCGTGCGGCGCTCAATCCAGTCGAAGCGCCGCAGCCGCCCCAAGAGGCCCATGCCAGCACCCAGCGGACACAGGTAGCGGCAGTAACCCTTATAGAAAAACGAACTCAAGAGCACCGTGGCCACGGCCCAAATAACAAACGGCCAGGCCCGCACAAAGTTCAATGTGATGCTGGTCTTGAAGGGCTCCACCTCCACCAGCCTATCGGTCCACGTGACCGAGATGCAGGCCGACAGCAGAATCACCGCCAGCACGCCGTATTTGACGCGCTTGAGCTGTTTGTCTACGTTGCTTGGCACCCGCAATTGTTTGACACCCAGCCGCTGCGTAAGCTTGGCTGTCAGCTCCTGCAGCGCGCCAAAGGGGCAGAGCCAGCCGCAAAACGTGCCGCGTCCCCAGAGGAAGAAGGTCACTGCCACAAACAGCCAGAGCAGCACCGTCATCGGGTCGTACAAAAAGAAGGACAGGCTGCGTTTGGCAATCAGCGCCTGGATGACGGCGGTGAAATTCACAATCGACAACTGCCCCTGCGCATACCAGCCTATGAAGAACAGGGTGAACAGCAGGTAGCCGGTGCGAAAGCGGTTCAGACGCGCCTGGCTGCGCGTCAGCCACTTCGGTTTGGCCAAGGCCCAGGCCAATACGGCCAGACCCGACACCAGCACCAGCAACTCCCACCAGCGCGAGGTCCAGCTTAAGCCCCAGCTCTTGCTGTCGGAACTGGCGGCCTCGAAATACCTGTCGGGCAGCTCGGCGCTAAAGCCCAGGCTTTTGTTCACCACCTCGGGCATGAACTGGCCCTTGGCTCTGGACACCAGCAGTTCAAAGTTCAGCGGCTGGGACGGGTCCAGCCCGGCCGGCGAAATCACGCGAAACACCCGCCATTGCGCGTCTTTCAACTCCATCGGCAGCACCAGTTGCGTATCCAAATCGAGGTCGCGCATTTCTAGCGGCAACTTGTTCTGATTCAGCGTCAAGCGATCCGGAACGGTGCCGCGCTGAAAGTCTTCACTGACGATACCGTAGCGTCCCTTGGCGATGACCAGCAGGGCATGGTCGCCCGGATCCAGGCGCTTTTGCAAGTAGTCCCAGGTCTGCGGCGGCAACAAATTGCGCCCAGCCGATGGCACATTCAGGTGGGCAAAATAGAGCTCCACAAAGTGCGCATCGGGCGCACGCCTCGCTTCCTCATCCAGCCCTTCCACGGCTGTGCCCTTGAAGGCCGCATCCACCTCGGAATTCTTGAACACCTTGCGCGTTACCAGACCGGCCTTTTGCAAACCGTTCCAGTCCAGCGGCTCAAACACATTCGGGCGGATGCGGGCAATCAGGTCAGGATCGGTTCCGGTGCTGTAGCCCAGCTTGGCGCGCGCCACCTTGAGTGATGCCGCTAGCAGGCTCTGGTTCAGGATGCGCACTGAGGCCGTGGCCTTGGCGACGCCGTCGATATACACGTTGGCGCTATTGGCCTTGGCAGCGCTGTTCTGGCCCAGGCCGATCTTGATGCTTTGCTTGAGCGACAGGTTTTTGTACTGCTCGACAAACTTGAACAGGGGCTGCGGCCCCAGCCCATCCAGAAACACCGGCTCGTGCTGGCTCAGCACCCGCACGTCCATGAACTTGCCGTCCTTGTCCAGCGCCACCAACAGATTAAAGGGCGTACCGGAAAAGCCGGGAATGGCGGCAAAGTCGATCGACTCGAAGGCATAGGCAATGACGTTGGTGCTGGTCAGGTCTTGCGCGTAAATCGGCCAGACCGGTAGGTCGCGCTCCTTCTCGCCCACCACCAGCGGTGCCGCAAAGGCCTGGACCATGTTCTCGCGCGACAGGACACCGGCCTGAGCCACAGCGCAAAAAACCAAACCCAACAAACAGACGCAGGTACGCAGACTTTGTGCAAATTTCCACATAGCCAAGCTCCTCAGCCGCGTTGTTTGATCCAACCGCGCTGCGGGTCATAACCGCGCAAGGCCAGGCCGAAGAAGACTGCGCCGCCGACCAGCACGACGGCAAAGGCCTGTGCGTTGAACTGGCCCTGCAGAGCAAAGCGGATCAGCTCCACCACATAGGTAAATGGGTTTGCTTGTGCAATCTGCACCAGCCACAAGGCGCCCGACTCCTCCACCTTCCACAGCGGGTAGAGCGCGGTGCTGATGAAGAACATGGGGAAGATGACAAAGTTCATGGTGCCGGCAAAATTCTCCAGCTGCTTGATGTAGACCGAGAGCATCAGGCCCAGCGCGGCCAGCATGGTGGCACCCAAAGCCATCACTGGAATGGCCAGCAACCAGTGGGCCAGATCGGCCTCCACACCAAAGGCCAGCGCAATCAGCAAAAACACCAGCATCTGCAGCAGCGACAGGGAGGTGGAGGCCACCAGCTTGAAGGCCAGCAGCCAGCCGCGCGGCAGCGGTGCGGTGAGCAAGAGGCGCATGACACCCATCTCGCGGTCATAGACCATGGAGAGCGAACTCTGCATGCCGTTGAACAGGGCAATCATGCCCAGCAGGCCGGGCAGCATGTAAACCTTGTATTCCACATAGGTCTCGTAAGGCGGGATGATGGCCACGCCAAACACATTGTGAAAGCCTGCCGAGAACACGACGAACCACAACAGCGGGCGCACCAGGGATGAGGCCAGGCGCGAGGGCTGGCGCATAAACTTGAGCAGTTCGCGCCCGACCACGGCGCGCAGAGCCCTGGCCAAATGAATCAGTATTGGCGTGGGCAGAAGGGGTGAGGAATTTATGGACGTGCTGTGCATGGGCTCTCCTTTTCGTCCACACCCAGGGTGTCCAGCACCTCGGTGGGATGCATCACACCATCAAACGGCGCCACGGCTGCCACACCATCGGCATGGGCTAAAAACACAGGCTGGCGCAGTTGGCCGTCCCAGGCACGGAATGTCAGGCGTGGGCCCTTGAAGCCGTCCACCGCCACCTGGCCGCTGCGCAAAAGCTTGAGCTGCTCGGTCACGCTGGACTTGGGTTTTTCGCTCAACACCGCCACCACCGCCTTGACCGCAGCCCAGGCGGCCCAGTCCTGCCCGGTCATGGGCCGGTGCGCAGAGCGCATAAAGCGGCGCGACAACTGCGGGCCGCCATTGAGGCCCCACTGCGGATGCCAGGCCAGCGCCACCAGGCCGTTGGCGCCCAGCACCGGGCGCGGCCATTGCGTATTGAAAGGCACGCCACGGGCAAACTCGCCATCGCTGTCTATCACCTCCACGACGTCATAGGACTTGTCATTGGTCAGCAGGCGCACATTGCTTTGTTCGCGTTCACGCGGGTCGGTGGAGAGCTTGAACGCGGTTTGTTTGGCCGTCTTGATGCCATAGCGCTTGGCCGAGCGCAGCCAGGCCTCGAGCTGCAGCTTGTCCTGCGCCCTGGGGCCGTACAGCACCAGCGCCTGGTTCCAGGAGCGCGCCGCCAGGTACTGCGCCAGCGCGTCGCTGCGCATGGCCTCGCTGGGATAGGTGTGCAAGAGATTGGCCATGCAGGCCGTGCCGCGCAACGCGTCCAGGCCCGAGCCGATGTTGAAAATAAGGGCCGAACCCAGGGCGGCGGACGCACTGGCGAGGGCGGACTTCATTTCCGAATCCGGCAGATCCAGCAGCACATACTGCAGTTTGGCGGCATTCATCTGAGCGACCACCCGAGGCAGGTCCGCGCTATTGGCAGCCAGGAAGCTCCTGAGCACCAGCTTATGACCCACTGCATCCAGCTCCGGGGCGGATTCCTCCACGGCCACGGCGGCTCCTTCCAGGGCCCGGCCACCGGGCTGAGCCGGATAGTTATGCTCCAGTCGGCGCGGCTGGTAGCGCGCATCGTCTTCCAGGCCCAGCACGCCCACGGTCAGGGTGGCGGCCGTGGCGAGCTGCTGGGCCCATGCCAGGGCTAGCAGCAATAGCCACTGCATCAAGCGGTTTTGCATCATGTCTTGGTCTCGTTATTCTTCAGTCGCAGGTGTTCAAAATGGAACACCCGAAGCCATTTTCCCAAGATTTCTGCAAGATTGGTGCCAGTGCCGGGACAAATCGCAGTGCCGCGACTGGGCCAATGCGGAGTGGAGCGCTGGCAAGGCGCGCCAGTTCGCCGCTTCGAGTCCAGGAAGCTTGACTGAATTTTGCTCAAGATCAAAGATTTGCAATGCCCATGGCATGAGCATGCGCTTTGCAAAGTTTGCGGCAATCGCACCTGCTATGCTGCTTTCAGCGGTGTCGCAAAAGGGGTTTGCAAAAACCCTGGCCCTGCCACCCGCCTTGACCCAACCATAAGGAGAATGAGCATGAAATTGACCATCAGCGGACACCATATCGACGTTACCGACGCGCTGAAGTCCTACGTCACGGCCAAGCTTGAAAAAATCACCAGCCACTTTGATGATGTGGTCGATACCAAGGTCACCTTGTCGGTTGAAAAACATAAGGAAAAGGACGGCAAGCGCGCCGAGTGCACGCTGCATCTCAAGGGAGCCGATCTGTTTGCAGAGTCCTCCGATGCCGACCTGTATGCTGCCATTGATGACATGGCCACCAAGCTCGAACGTCAAGTCATGCGCCACAAGGAAAAAATCCAGAGCCATGCCAAGGAAGCGCCCAAGCGCGCTCCGGTGCTCTGAGCGCAGCCGTCCAGGGGAATTGACCGCATGACCACACCCAAAATCCTGTCCTTCCAGGATGCAATGAAGGCGGCAGAGGACGAGTCGGCCACAGAGGTTGAAGTGGGCGAACTGGTGTGCCGGGAAGATGGTTACTACTGGCTGCCAGCCGACGGAGGGCAGGAAGTAGGGCCGTTTGCCACCATGGAAGAGGCACTTGCCGAAATGGAACCTGTCGATGCCGACGAAGAGACCGAACCAGGCGAATCGCTGGAAGAGGCCGAAGACGAACTCGGCATTGCCGACTGGATTGACCCCGACACCGGCGAGCCGGCCGAAGGGCTTTCCACACCGCGCCTGCACGACGAGTAAGCCTGGCCATAACAAGTGCGCTTGTTGATCTATGTCATTTGACTCGTACAGCCCTTGCCTATGGTGATAGGCTTGACACAGGCGAGAAGAAGGTTCGTGCCTGTGCCATTCCCTCCACAGCCAAGGACTTCCGAGTGAACGACGCCCAATTCAGCACCCCCGATTTTCGTGATCCGCGCTTTGTCAGCCACCTGACCAGCGACACCTTCGCCATGATTCTGGCCGGCGGCCGCGGCAGTCGCCTGCACCAGTTGACCGATTGGCGCAGCAAGCCGGCCGTGCCCTTTGGCGGCAAGTTCCGCATCATTGACTTCACGCTATCCAACTGCGTCAACTCCGGTGTGCGCCATGTGGGCGTGGCCACGCAATACAAGTCGCAAAGCCTGATACGCCACCTGCAACTCGGCTGGAGTTTTTTGGACGGGCGCCTGGGGGAGTTCATCGAAATCATGCCGGCTCAGCAGCAGGTCAACGAGTCGAGTTGGTACCGCGGCACCGCCGACGCCCTGTTCCAGAACATGCGCGAGATCCGCGCCTCCAAACCCAAGTATGTGCTGGTGTTGTCGGGCGACCATATCTACCGCATGGACTACGGCCGCATCCTCGCGTCCCACGTGGCGCGCCAGGCCGACCTGACGGTGGCCTGCATCGAGGTACCGCTGGAAGAGGCCAAGGGCTTTGGCGTGATGGCGGTCGACAAGGAGCAGCGCATCACGGCTTTCGAAGAAAAGCCGAGCGCCCCAAAAAGTCTGCCGGGCAAGCCGGGCACGGCCCTAGCCAGCATGGGCATTTATGTGTTCAATGCGGCCTTTTTGTTTGAACAACTGCAGCGCGACGCCGATGAACCGCATTCCAGCCACGACTTCGGCAAAGATCTGCTTCCCCACTGCGTCAAGCGCTACCGCAGCTTCGCCCAGAGCTTTTCCGACAGCCATGTCGGCGAGGAAGGCAAGCCACCCTACTGGCGCGACGTCGGCACGCTGGACGCCTACTGGGAGGCCAATATGGACCTGGTGCAGGTGCTGCCGCAGCTCAATCTCTACGATGAACACTGGCCGATCTGGACCTGGCAGCCGCAAAGCCCACCGGCCAAATTTGTGTTTGACCACGAGGGACGGCGCGGTGCCGCACTGGACTCCACAGTGTCGGGCGGCTGCATCGTCAGCGGCGCCACGGTGCGCCGCTCCATGCTATTTTCTGGCGTGCATGTGCACAGCCATTCGCTGGTGGAAGATTCCATCGTGTTGCCCAATGTGCAGATTGCGCGCCATTGTGTTCTCAAAAAATGCATCATCGACAAGGACTGCAAAATCACCGAGGGCATGCGCATTGGCGTGGATGCCGAGGCCGACCGCAAGCGCTTTCGGGTAACGGATTCCGGCATCACCCTGGTCACCCGGGACATGCTGGAGGCGGTATAAACGGGTGCTCACTCTGCGCAATTTCCACGTTTCCCCATTAAGAGGCCGCATCTGAACCCCATACCCAGCACCGAAATCTGGTACACCGCCACCATTCCCACAGAAGGTCTTCAGGTCGATGCCTCTAGCCAGCAGACGCTGCTGCTGTCGCTGGAGTCGGGTGGAGCCAACTGGATGAGTTCCTGCCGCAATGGCAGCTGCCGTACCTGCATTGGCAAGCTCGAACAGGGCAGCGTGCGTTACGGAATCGAATGGCCGGGCCTGAGCAGCGAGGAAATGGGCGAGGGCTACGCCCTGCCCTGCGTCGCCTATCCCTGCTCGAATGTGGTGATCAGCCCGGGCTGATCTGGCCGTAAACGCTGTTGGCCAGCGCCATCAGCGTGGCGCTGGCCACCTGGCCGGATAGCGCGTAGCCAAAGCCCTTTTCGGCCCAGTAAAAGCTGGGCACGGCGGCATCGGGCTCAAAGTGGAACTGCGTGGCCTGCAGGTCGGTGGCGTTGGCCGTTTTTGCCAGCGCGCCCAGGTACAGGGTGATGCGCTGGCCCTGCGCGTTCTGGAACATGAACTGGGCGCGCGCGCCCGAATCTCCTGGCAGCAGGCGTCCGCCGACCAGCGCAAAGCCCTGCGGCTCCAGATTGGGAATCTTCAAAGGCTTGTCCAGGCGCTTGGACAGCCACTGCAGCAGATGCTCCTGCTCGGCGGCCAGCACCTCCACGGGATGGCGCTTTTCAGGCAAATAAACCGCATGGGCAAAACCGGCCTGGCGCACAAATTCATGCTCAATTCGGCCCTTGGCCAGGTTGGCAGACGGGCTGCCGGGCAGGAAGCCGTGTGAGGACCAACCCAGGCCAAAGGCCAGCAGCACGGCAGCGGCCATGGCCAGCCACTGGCGGCTATGCGCAGTCTGCAGCTGCAGGTCTTCCACGCGCCGGGCCGCATCCAGCAACACCGGTGGCAGGGGCTGCGCTAGCACCTCGCGGTGCAGCTCGCGCAAGGCAGCGTCCAGCGCAGCATCGCGGCCCTCGGAGTGTTCGATTGGGGATGTCATGGCCTTGATCACAATCTCATTTCAAGCGCACGACGATAGGCGCTGCCCTTGCCATCGCAGGCTCGGCCTGGCGCGGCTCGTCCAGCAGCTCACGCATGCGGTCTCTGGCGCGCGAAAGGCGGGACATCACCGTGCCCAAGGGCACGCCGGTGACCTTGGCCACCTCGGCATACGTCATCTCTTCCACGCTCACCAGCAAGAGCACGGCGCGCTGGTCCATGGGCAGGCGCAGCAGGCAGCGCTGCAGATCCAAAGCCAGGCCGGGCGCGGCCTGCGGTGCCTGCAGCTCGTGCGCCACATCGTCCAGATCGACCGCACGACGCTGCGCCGCCTGGCGTTGCACTTGGCGCAGCTGACTGATGAACAGGTTGTGCATCAGCGTGAACAGCCAGGCGCGCAGATCAGAGCCGGCCAGCCACAGGCGCCAGCGCGAGCAGGCACGCTCCAGCGTGTCCTGCACCAGATCGTCCGCAGCCCAGGCATCGCCCGTCAAGGCCCGCGCATAGCGGCGCAAACCTGGAATGTGGGCGACGAGAGACTGGCGGCTCATGGTAGGCGCAATCTGGCCAACTCAGCAAATTCAGGGCTTGGCGACTTGCCAGACCTTGTTGAAGCCGTCACCGGTCTTGTCGCCCGGCTTGGCATCTTTGGCCCAGTAGTACAGCGGCTTGCCCTTCAAGGCCCATTGCTTCTTGCCGTCGTCGCGGGTCAGCACGCTGTAGTCGCCGCTGGCCTTGTCGGTCTCGGCTGCCATCAGCGGTGGCCAATTGGTAGCGCAGGGACCGTTGCAGACCGACTTGCCGCTGCCCGCTGCGTCCTTGTCAAAGGTGTAGAGCGTCATGCCGTTGGGGCCAGTCAGCACGCCATCGGCCACCATGGCCGGGGCGCTAGCCATGGAGGCACAGCCGCCCAGTACGGCAACACTCAGGGATGCTGCCAACGCGATGCGGTGCAGGCTGGAAAAGTTTAGGTTCACGGGTTTCTCCGGTAAGTTGGTGCACCAACATGTGTGCATGGGAGTAAACGCCGAAGCAGGCGCATTTATTCCCCGCCCCATCAAATAAATTTTCGGCAACGCAACATGGGCAAAATGCAGCTTGAACGCACGATATACACAGGCCATGGAACCAGCGACACCGCCACTGCACAATTCTATTTTTCAGAACAGCTTTGACTATGCAGCGGTGGGCATGGCCCATATGTCGATAGATGGCCGCTGGCTGCGGGTGAACCGCAAACTCTGCGAGATCAGCGGCTACAGCGAGCAGGAGTTGCTGACATTGTCCTTTCAGGGCATTACCCACCCCGATGACGGTGCGCGCGACCGCGAGCACCTGGCGCAACTGCTGTCCAACGCCATCCCGTCCTACTCGGTGGAGAAGCGCTACATTCGCAAGGACCGCAGCGTCATCTGGGTGCTGATCCAGGTTTCGGTGGTGTTCACGCCCGAGGGCCTGGCCGACTACGGCATCTCGGTGATCCAGGACATCAGCGAAAAAAAGCAGGCGGCGCAGCTAATTGAAAGCATGGCCTATAGCGACCAGCTCACCGGCCTGCCCAACCGCGCCCTGCTGGGCGACCGCCTGCACCAGGCCATGACGCTGGCACGGCGACGCGGCCGCACGCTGGCCGTGGTGCTTCTGGACCTGGACGGCTTCAAGGCCATCAACGACAAGTATGGCCACGCCACCGGTGACCTGCTGCTGCGTGCCCTGTCGGTGCGCATGAAGGACGGCCTGCGCGAGGGCGACACGCTGGCGCGCCTGGGTGGCGACGAGTTTGTCGCGGTGTTCCTGGACCTGGTGGACAGCAGGGCCAGCGCGCCCTTGTTGGCGCGCCTGCTCACGGTGTCTTCACAAGCATTGCCGGTGGGCAGCCTGAACCTGCAGGTCTCGGCCAGTCTGGGCGTCACCTTCTACCCGCAGGCCGAAGAGGTGGACGCAGACCAGCTGCTGCGTCAGGCCGACCAGGCCATGTACCAGGCCAAGCTGGCAGGCAAAAACCGCTACCACGTCTTCGACGCCGACAACGACCGCACGGTGCGCGGCCACCTGGCCAGCGTGGAGCGCATACGCAGCGCACTGCAGCAGCAGGAATTTGTGCTGCACTACCAGCCCAAGGTGAATATGCGCACCCGGTCGGTGGTGGGCGTGGAGGCGCTGATCCGCTGGGCCCATCCGCAGGCTGGGCTGCTGCAGCCGGGCGAATTCCTGCCCCTGATTGAAAACCACAGGCTCGCGGTGGACCTGGGTGAATGGGTCATCCACCAGGCCTTGCAGCAGCTCAAAAACTGGCAGAGCCAGGGCATCACCCTGCCCATCAGCGTCAATATCAGCGCCATGGAAATCCAGCAGGCAGATTTTCTGGAGCGCCTGAAGACCGCCATGCAGGCCTTCCCGAATTTGCCAGCGCACAGCCTGGAGCTGGAAATTCTAGAAACCAGCGCACTGGTAGACCTGGACCAGGTGGCCCACTTTATTGCCCAATGCGCGGAGCTCAGTGTCGGCTTTGCCATTGACGACTTCGGCACCGGCTATTCCTCACTGACCTATCTGAAGCGCCTGCCGATTCCGGTGGTGAAGATTGACCAGAGCTTTGTGCGCGACATGCTGCTGGACCAGGACAACAAGTCCATACTCGACGGCATTTTGTGGATCATGCGCCAGCTCGGGCGCAGCGTGATTGCCGAGGGTGTGGAAACACTGGAACATGGCCGCGCCCTGATGGACCTGGGCTGCGAGCTGGCGCAAGGCTATGGCATCGCCCGGCCCATGGCGGTGGAGAAATTGCCGGCCTGGATGGCGGCCTGGGAGCGCGATGCCGACTGGCAGGCGGTGTCCCTGGTACCGCGCACCGCGGTCTGAGCACTACGCTGGCAGACGTGCTGCGCGCCTGGCTTTGCAGGACGGACACAAAAGCGCAAGACAATGGCAGACTTTTGCGACGCCATCGGAGTACCCCCTTGATTCAGACCAGCCAGCTCTCCTACAGCTACCCGGCTAGCAGCGCCCTCCACTTTCCCGACGTGGATGTGGCACAAGGCAGCGTGGTCCTGTTGAGCGGCCCATCGGGCTGTGGCAAGTCCACCTGGCTGGCCCTGGTCGCAGGTCTGGTCAAGCCCGGCGCCGGTAGCCTGACGGTGGCGGACCAGTCCCTGGCCACACTGACCGGGATGGCCGCCGATGCGTGGCGCGCCCGAAACATTGGCTTTCTGCCGCAAAAACTCCATCTCAGCGCCGCCCTTACCGTGGCACAAAACCTGGCCATGGCCCAATGGGCTGCCGGTCAAAACGAGGACCCGCAACGCATTGCCGCCACCCTTGTCAGCCTGGGCGTGGCCGAACTGGCGCGACGCAAGCCGGCGCAGTTGTCTGGTGGACAGGCCCAGAGGGTAGCGCTGGCACGCGCCGTGTTGCTCAGCCCCAAGGTTCTTTTGGCCGATGAACCCACGGCCAGCCTGGATGATGAGGCGGCGGCCTTTGCGATTACTTTGCTGGTGAAAACCGCCCAGGCGCAAGGCGCGACCCTGGTGATTGCCACCCACGACGCCCGCGTAGCCCCCCTGATTCCATTGGCCGCAAACGGCCAGCCCGGTTACACCGCCCTGAAACTCTCGCGCCAAAAAGCCAGCCTATGAAAACCATTGCACTCTCCTGGCGCTACCTGTGGTCGCGTCCCCTGGGGGCAGCACTGAACGTGTTGCTGCTCAGCCTGGGCCTGGCGTCCATCACCTTTTTGCTGCTGGTCAGCTTTCAACTGGACAAGGCCTTTGAGAAAGACCTGGCCGGTATTGATGTGGTGGTCGGTGCCAAGGGCAGCCCCATGCAGCTCATTCTGTGTGGCGTGTTTCACATCGATGTTCCGCCGGGCAATATTCCACTCAAGGCGCTCAAGGCGCTGGAAAAAAACCCCCTGATTGCCTCGGTGATTCCACTCAGCCTGGGTGACAACCTGCGCGGCTTTCGGATCGTTGGCAGCTCGCACGACTACCTCACACATTACGCTGCCACGCTGGCGCATGGCCGCAACTGGGACGCGCCCATGCAGGTGGTGGTGGGCTCCATCGTGGCAAAAAAATTAGGCCTTCAAGTCGGCAACAGCTTCGTCGGCTCGCACGGTCTGGGCGCGGGTGGGCATCTGCATGGTGACAACCCGTACCAGGTGGTGGGCATTCTGCAGCCCAGCGGCACCGTGTTGGACCGGCTGATCGTGACCGACACGGCCTCGGTCTGGAAGGTACACGAGGACTACTCGGCCGTGGACGCCGAGGACCGCAAGATCATGGAGGACGAGCGCGAGGTCACCATGGCCCTGATCCATTACAAGACACCGCTGGCGGCGATGAGTTTTCCGCGCATGGTAAACACCAGCACCGAGATGCAGGCAGCATCCCCGGCGGTAGAAATTTCGCGCCTGCTCAACATGCTGGGCATTGGCACCGATGTGCTACGCGCCTTTGCCGGTGTGCTGTTGCTGACTGCGGGCTTGAGCGTGTTCATTGCGCTGTGGAGCGCGGTGCGCGAGCGCCGCTCCGATCTGGCCTTGCTGCGCATGCTGGGTGCGCCACCGGGCAAGATTGCGGCACTCTTGATGGGCGAGGCCCTCTGGCTGGGCGTGATGTCGGCCGCACTGGGTGTGGCCGGTGGCCAGGCCCTCACCGCACTGATCGGCTGGATGCTGCAACTCGACAACTCGCTGCTGATAGGCGGCCTGGTTTGGCCGGTGGAACTACTCTGGGTGCCGGCTCTGGCCTGTGGCGTGTCGCTGGCGGCTGCCATTCTGCCGGCCGCTGGTGCCTACCGCGTCAGCGTGCTGGAGCTGCTTCAATCCAGATGATGGAACGAGGCCGCAACTCGTCGCCATAAACAACAGCCAGCATCGGCGTGGCGGTGTTTGCACGGTGCGCGTGCACGCTCCTCACTGAGAAAAGGCCTGTGCTTCTTCGCGCAACTGCAGGGCGAGCGCACAGGACAGGCCTAAACGGCGCAGCAGCCAGGGCGACAAATCGCTATCGAAGGGATCTGGCAGCGCCTCGGCCCATGTATCGCCTCGCGCTGGCGGTGACAGCGGAGCAGTCCCTTCGGTCTGGCCCATCAGCGCCGCCTCCATCACTGCAGCGGATTGCAGCAGGGCTTGGCCGACCTGCTGCATCTGCAGGCGATCGCGGCGCAGCAAGAGCATGGTCTTGATCGAGGTGAGCTGCGCCAGCAACTGGTAGCTGCGCGCCAGGATGCGACCCAGCGGCTCCAGTGGCGGCTGCACCGCGCGCGGCTCCACCAGGGCACGCTGGGTAGCTTGCACCAGGGCCGACAGGGTCTCATAGCAATCGCGGCGCGCCAGCCGCCATTCCAACTCGGGCGCATTCTCCATGCTTTGCAGCTGACCCAGGGTCAGCGAAATGCGGGCATAGCGGGCCTGTGCCGTCAGCGCGCGCGCCACCAGGGCGGCGATCTGATGGCGCTCCCAGGACGGCAGCACATAGCTAAAGGCCCAGGCAATCGAGACACCGAGCAAGGTGTCGGCCACGCGCTCCAGCACATCAAAGCCCGGGCTGATGCCGGCATTGACCATATGCGCCTGCACCAGGCCCAAGAGCGTGGCGGCCACCGCCGTCACCAAATACAGGCGCAGGGCGAAGGCATGGGCGACGGCCTGGGCCACGGTCAGCACCAGCAACATCAGCCACACCGGCAGATGCGCCGCCAGCACCAGGCCGGCCAGCAGGCAGCCAATCAGCGTGCCCAGCACCCGGCTGTTGCGCCGCTCCAGGGTTTGCGCCAGGCTGCCGCGCAGCACCACCACGACGGTCAACAAAATCCAGTAATCGTGCGTGCCCCAGGGGCTCAGCAGACCCAGGCCATAGGCAAAACCGATTGCCAGCGCGGCGCGCACGGCATGGCGCAGAGTCGGCGCTTCCCAGCGCCAGATCGCCACAAAGGGTCGCCAGGACCAGGCCGTGGTACTGACAAACATCTGCCAGTTGGCTTTGATCAGGTCCGTGTCGGGCCTGGCCTCGCCGGTCAGCAGTGCGCCTATGCGCAAGGCTTCGTCATTGAGATTGCCAACCCGATTGGCCAGGCCACGTGCCAGCATGGCGATGCGGGTTTCGTCGTCGCCGGAACCGGCATCCCAGACCAGGGCGGCCAGCTCGGGGCGGCGGTTGCTCAAGCCCACAGGCGTCTGGCCTTGCAGCAGGGCCAGGGCGAATTGCTCGATGTCCTGGGCAAGAGCCTGCTCCACATCGTGCAGTCCCTGCATCGCCAGAAAATGGCCGCTGGCCGCACTCAAGGCCTCCAGGTCCAGCTCGCAGGCCGTCAGGTGGTCGCGCATTTCCAACACCGCCAGCAGGATCGCTGCGAGTTGCTGACGGCGCGCCGACACCGGCGACTCCAGCACGATGTCGCGCGCCGCCTGCAACTGGTCATTGAGGGCAGCCTGCTGGCGCAACAGCACGCCGATCAAGGGCACTTGCCGACGCCGGTCGGCCGCTGCGGTCTGCACGAACTGCTCGGCCTGGGTGCGCATCAGCTGCGCCAGCGCCAGCAGCGTATCGGCCAGCAGCTGGGTGCGGTAACGCGGGTTCAGCAGGGCATTGGCCGCAGTGGCATAGGCCAGATAGAGGGCGGTGCCCAGGGCAAAGTTGCGCGTGCTGTCCAGTGCCTCTGCCAGGCCACCGTGCTGCGGCACGGCCATGGAAAAAATCATGGCAAACATGGCCGACACGGCCAAGGGCAGTCCGCGCTTACCCCAGGCGCCACCCAAAAAAGCCAGAAAGCTGGCCGGCACCAGCAACAGGCCCAGGTACAGAGGCCGGTCATGCAAGGCCTGGACGGCGAAAAACAGCGGGATGCCGACCAAGGCGGCCGGCAGCAAGTGCCAGAACTTGCCCTTGACGGGCGCGGCCATATCAGGCGGCGTACAGACGATCACGCCAATGGAGGCGGCACCGGCAGCCGCCGCACCGAACAGCAGGTGCACCGAGGCCGAGATCAGCAGCAGGCCCAGCGCCGCAGAGGCGCCATTGAGCACGTAATAGCTCAGCAGCAGGCGCAGCAATTCACGGACCTGGCGGCGGTGCATGGCGGGCGCCATCACAGCGGCAGCGGCTAGCGCGGCTTGCGCCTTGCACTGAGTACATCATGCAGTTCCACCAGGGCCAGGCTCAGCTTGTGCTTGGGGTCCAGGTGGATCATGGGCAGGCACTGCTCATGCGACTCGCGGATGCGCACGCTGGAAGGCAAATAGGGCTGCAGCACCGGCAGACCTTCGGCAATAAGCTCGTCGACTAGACGCTGTGGCAAATTGGCACGCGGCTGAAACTGGTTCACCACAATGCCCTTCACCTCCAGACCGGGGTTGTGGTCGGACTTGATTTCCTGCACGTTTTCCAAGAGCGTGTAGAGGGCCTTGCGCGAGAAGTCGTCACAGTCAAACGGGATCAAACAACCGCTGGCGCCTATCAGGGCCGAGCGGGTGTAAAAATTCAGCGCCGGTGGCGTGTCGATATAAATACGCTCGTAATCTTCGGCCAACTGCTTCAAGGCTTCGCGCAGTTTGTAGATTTTCTGGCGCGATTCCAGCTTGGTCTGCAACTCGTTGAGCTCGGGGTCCGAGCCCATCAGGTGCAGGTTCTCGAACGGCGTCTCCACGATGTAGTCCGACAGCACGACCGGCTTGAAGCTGTAGCCTAGGCAGTATTCAAAAAAGCCACCGACATGGGCGCCTTCGGGTGCTGAGCTGTCGCCCATCAGGTAGCTGCTGGAGTTTCCCTGGGGATCCAGGTCAATGACCAGGGTGCGCAGCCCCTGTGCAGCGCTGATGGCGGCGAGGTTGCAGGTGATCGTCGATTTGCCGACGCCCCCTTTTTGGTTGAATACAACAAGCGCCATTCTGCGGGTTCCTTCACTTCATACATAGTCCGGTCAGACGTTTGAGTGTAGCCGCAGGCATCACAGCGCCGCCCTCCCTACCGCGGACCAACAGCCCTGCGGGCCCGGGAGCGCGTCGAGCCATATCGGTCAAGCGGTTTCGTACACCGTGCGATGTGCCGCATGCGCTGCATCGAGCATTTTTTTCTGAACCCTCAAAAACTCCATCAGCCCCTGCTTTGCAATGTTCAGGGCCTCCAGTTTCAATGTGGCAGACTGGGCCAGGACGGCGTCCGCAGACCTTGACTGGCGGCGGGTTCTGGCAATTTCGCTAGCCAGCCAATCACCGAATTCACTTGACCTGATCGATTCAGCCATCATGATTACCTTGGGATTATTAAAATAGCAAGAGTCTCGCGCATGCTCCGGACGCACGCAAATTCTCATCAATACTCAGAATTCGGGGAAATCAGTTGACCAGTGCATGATCCAAAAATGCATAACCCTTGCCGTAAATGGACCGAATGGGAAGCTCCAAATGCATGTCCTCCATTACCTTGCTGCGCAAACGGCTGATCAAGGCCTCCATTCTGTGTCCCGTGCTGGCCAGCCCTTGCGTATCCAGGGACGCCAGCAGTTCTGCGCGCGATGCCTGCTGCCCTGATGCCCGCACCAGGGTGCTCAGCAGCAGAACCTCCTGTTGGCTCAACTTGCAAACCTTGCCATTGGGTCCCGACAGCGTCAGTCGCACGCTATCCAAGCGCCACTGCACCGGCATCGCTGCGGCACTGACCATAGAGAAACGCTTTTCGCACGCACGTCTCAAGACACTCTGCATGGTCGCGTCCAACTCTTCTGGGTCCACCGGTTTGACCAGATAGGCATCCGCACCGCCCTTAAGTCCCTGGATGCGCAACTCACGCTCGCTGCGCCCGGTCATCATGACAATCCCTGCGCGCACATAGGGGCGTACCCGCAGGCAAAAATCCAGGCCACTGCCGTCGGGCAAATTGATGTCCAACAGAAGCAGCGCAAAGCCCTGATCCAGCACCTGTTCTGCAGCGCTCAGCGTGCCTACCCCATGGACCGTGTAGCCGACAGAAGACAGGTAGTCTGACAATTCAAAACGCAAATCCTGGTCATCTTCGACCAACAAAACGGAGCTCATGCGAGGTTCCCCGGTGTATCGGATGAAAGCGGCAGGGTCAACGTAAAAACGGCTCCACCACCCGGGCGATCCGCATAGTTCAAGCTGCCGCCGTGCGCGTGGGCGACGCGCTGGACGATGGCCAGGCCGATACCAAAGCCGCCCTTGAAGTCAGATTGCTGCATTCGGTTGAATATGGAAAACAGGCGAGCTCTGTGCTCAGGGTGAATGCCGAGGCCCCGGTCGCTGACGCGAAAATGCAGCGCCGTGTCCGCAAATATTTCCAGCGCAATGGCAACGCGCTCGGGGCCGTACTTGGCGGCATTGGTCAATAAATTTTCCAGGCCCATGAGCAACAAATTCTGATCCAAGCAAACTAAAGTGGGAACGCCCTCGGAATAGTCCGTCTCAATGACGCAGTCCACAAAAAGTGCCCGGACATGCTGCAGGCCTTCTTCCGCTATTTGACGCGGGTCGGCAGGGGCCAGCTGGGGCAAGAAATCGGCGTTGGCCAAGCGCTGCAACGTCAGATGCCGGTCGATCAAGCTACTCATTCGTTCGCCATAGCCCTTGATCCGCCGGGTCCGGGCCAGCGCTTCCTGCTGCGCATCAGTCAAGACATGTTCAAGATTTCTGACACCGCTCACGATGGCCGCCAAGGGCGAGCGCAGTTCATGTGCCACGAAGGAGAAAAATACGGTTTGCTCTTCGCGTAATTTGCGTTCATTCACAAGCACCAGCTTGGCTGCCTGGATCTCACCCAAGGCGACATCCCGTTCGCTTTTGACCGATTGCGAGTCGATAAAGATGCCGACGTGCACCAGAAAGATATAGATAGCCAGACCTGGAATCCAGCTCAATTGGGTAAGGTCGTTGGCGGGCAACCATCCCATGAATATCAATCGTCCGGTCAACATGGATCCGATCAAGATCACGTGCGCAGCAAAAAAATAGCCCGCACCCCTTGCGTTGGAACGCCAGCGAATCCACGACATGCCCCCGGTGCACAACACCACCAGCAGCGAGACGAGCTGTAACAGAGGTCCGCCCCAGACGTTGTACAGCTTGAAAAAACGGGTCAAGGGAGCAGCCAGGGCGAGGCCAGACGCCAGCATTAAAAACTGGCCCAGACGGGGAAAGTCGGCGTAAATGTTCAGCGCATGGCCAAACACCAGCACCAGCAAAACCGTATTGAATGCCAGTGACCAAGGTACCATCAGATCCACAAGCAGTGGCATGGTGGGCGCGAGGAACTGCGCAAAAAACCCCAGGCCGGTGGCAACCAGCAAGAGAGTGTTGAACGTCAGAATGGTGAAAAACAGGAATCTTCTATCACGAGTGGATGCGCCGTAAATCACCGAAATCAAGAACGACATGCAAATCATGCCAAGCACCGCGCCGAAATAGAAGTTCTCCTGTTGCGCCTTGTCCCGCAACGCGTCGGGTTGCCAAACCAGCAACTCGCCAGCCAAGCTGGAATGTGACACCAAACGCAGATAGAAGGTCTGCGGTCTGACGTCGGGAAATGCGAGTGAAAATGCCGGGAAACGAAACTTTAGCGCGCGGTCCGCAAACGCAAACTGGTTGCCCGCCTGCGCGACCGTAAAACCCGATGCCGATTGCGAGTAAAGGCGCAGGTCGTTGATAAAGGGATTGCCCCACTCCAGAAACCAGGTCTGCGGCGCAGACTCCTGGCGCTGCAAGCGCAGGCGCAACCAGACGACTTCTTTTTCATAGCCCAGCAGCCCATTCAGTGGCACGAACCGGGCAGCAAGGTCGGGGCGCTCCAGGTCTTCTACCGAAAGCGTTCCGGTGGTGTCCCGCAAGACGGCGATGTCGGAGCCGCTTGGCAGGTACTTTGCTTGGTCTGCCGACAACACGCCAGCTTCGCACCCCAGATGAGCAAACGCCACAAAAATCCAAGGGATGAGACTGCGCAGCATTTTTCGGTTCATCCACATGCCTCGACTCTCTTTGCATTTTTATCTGTGTGCCGATTTTAATTCACACAGATGCATACGCGCATGGTTTTTCATAACACATCGGAGAAAACGATCTGCATGGTTTTTAGGCATGAGCTGCCAGCCCAATAGGCATGCGGGTTTGAGCTGCTTACCCCAGGGTTATCCCCAACTCAGCGCACAGATTGTGTGGAGGGATGGGAGGCTTGCAGCGACTGCCAGAGCGCCTCCATATTGTGTGCGACTGCAGCGTCCATGGCCATGGGCCGGCCCCATTCGCGGCTGGTCTCGCCCGGCCATTTGTTGGTGGCATCAATCCCCATCTTGCTGCCCAGGCCGCTGACCGGCGAGGCAAAGTCCAGGTAGTCGATCGGGGTGTTGTCGGCCAAGAGCGTGTCGCGGATCGGGTCCACCCTTGTGGTGATGGCCCAGATGACTTCGGCCCAGTCGCGGATGTTGACGTCTTCATCCACCACCACAATAAATTTTGTATACATGAACTGGCGCAGAAAACTCCAGATGCCAAACATGACACGGCGCGCATGGCCCGGATACGATTTTTTGATCTGCACCACGGCCATACGGTAACTGCAGCCCTCGGGCGGCAGGTAGAAGTCGGTGATTTCGGGGTACTGGCGCTGCAGCAGCGGCACAAACAGCTCGTTCATGGCCAAGCCCAGCATGGCCGGTTCGTCCGGCGGCCGGCCGGTGTAGGTGGAGTGGTAGATGGGAGAGCGCTTCTGCGTAATGCGGTCTATGGTGAAGACGGGGAAGGCGGCCTGCTCGTTGTAATAGCCGGTATGGTCGCCGTACGGACCTTCCAGTGCGTGCTCGTAGCCGCTGGGATGATTGGCATCCGGGTAGATATGGCCTTCGAGCACGATTTCGGCGGAGGCCGGCACGCGCAGCTCGCTGCCAATCGCCTTGACCAGCACGGTGCGACTGCCGCGCAAGAGGCCGGCAAACTGGTATTCACTCAAACTATCGGGCACCGGTGTCACTGCGCCCAAAATCGTCGCCGGGTCGGCGCCCAGCGCCACACAGACCGGATAAGGCTCGCCTGGATGCGCGATGCCGTGTTCGCGGAAGTCGAGCGCGCCACCGCGCTGCGGCAACCAGCGCATGATGACCTTGTTGCGGGCCAGCACCTGCTGGCGGTAAATGCCCAGGTTTTGCCGCGACTTGTTCGGGCCCTTGGTGATCACCAGGCCCCAGGTGATGAGCGGCGCCACATCGCCCGGCCAGCAATGCTGAATCGGCAGTTGACCCAGATCCACATCATTCCCCTCCAGCACCACATCCTGACAAGCGGCGCTGCGCAACTCCTTGGGTGCCATGTTCCATAGCGTCTTGACCATGGAGCCCAGGCCGACGAATTCTTTGAAGCCGCGCGGTGCCTCGGGCTCTTTCAGAGAAGCCAGCACCTGGCCGAATTTTCGCATCTCGCTGATGTCGTTCACGCCCATACCTAAGGCGACGCGGCGGGTGCTGCCAAACAGATTGCCCAGCACCGGAATGCGGTGGCCTGTGGGGTTTTCAAACAGCAGGGCCGGACCACCGGCGCGCAAAGACCGGTCGCACAGGGCGGTCATCTCCAGATGCGGCGACACGGGCTGCGTCACCCGTTGAAGCTCGCCCAGTTGCTCCAGCTGGGCCATGAATTCACGCAGATCGCGGTAAGCCATGGCGTTATGGAAAATCGTGCACGGTTGCCTTGGTGGGCAGACCGGCCCAGCGCTGCACATCGGCCTGCGGCAGGCCCAACAGGTCCAGCACCCGGCTTAGCGTCTGATTCACCAGGTCGTCAATCGAAACCGCTGCATGGTAAAAGCTGGGCACCGGCGGGAAGATGATGCCGCCCATCTCCGTCACCGAAGTCATATTGCGCAGATGCGCCAGATTCAGCGGCGTCTCGCGCACCATCAACACCAGGCGGCGCCGCTCCTTGAGCATCACATCGGCGGCGCGCGTCAGCAGATTGTCGGACATGCCATGGGCCACGGCCGCCAGGGTGCGCATGGAGCAGGGTGCGATCACCATGCCGTCGCACTGAAAGGAGCCACTGGCAATGGCCGCACCCACGTCGTGGGCCGGGTGTACTTTATGGGCCAGCGCCTCCAGATGCTCGCGGTCTATCTGCATCTCATGGCGCAGCGTCAAGAAACCAGACGCAGAGACCGTCAGATGCGTTTGCACGCCGTCCATGGTCTTGAGCATTTGCAGCAAGCGCACGCCGTAAACGGCTCCGCTGGCGCCGCTAATCGCAACGATGATTTTCTTCATATCAGCCCGGCATCAGCCGCGACCTCAGGCTGGCAAAAACGCGCGAGGGTTTGAACTGCTCCAGGGTCAGAATGGGCAGCTCGATGGCGTCCATGGTGTTCTTGACCAAGAGGCCGAGTTCGGTGTCGCCTTCCATGGCCAGGCGGCGGTTGAAGAACAGCGTGTCCGGGTCTTCCAAGCGGCGCGCCAGCAGCACAAAGTCATGGGCGCTGGCAGCGATGGTGAGATCGGCTTCAGTCGCTTGCGTGGCGTTCTGACTGGCGACAAAGCGGCCGTTCTTCCATTCAAAATCAAAGGCCCATTGCGCATCCGTCACGCGCAGGCGCAGCTTCTTGCCGACCAGCATCGCCGTCACGTCGCTGGCCAGGTGCTGGGTCAGCGCCAGATTCAGGCCGGCAACGAACAGCAGCGAGCCGGGGTAGGCCGGCAGTCGGGCGAGCAGATCGCCGACTTGCTTGGGAACCAGATACGTTGGAGAGCTCATGGTGTTTCCTTGGGGTTCAGGCCAGCGCGGCTTGCGCAACTTGTTTGATGGAATCCAGCTGCTCAAGGCCGGGCTTGCCATACCAGTAGCCATTGCAGGCCTCTCCGGGCAAATAGGCGGCAATCGATTGCTGGGCCTGGGCTGCGTTCTGATTGCCCTTCAGCACGGCATCAAAGGCCTGCAGGATTTCCAACGTGTGGGTCGCCTGTGGGCTGATACGCAGCACATCCACCCCCAGCACATGCATATCGCTCAGCTCGGCCAACAGCAGCTGCACGCGGGCCGACTGCGTCTGCGTGCCGTTGAGTACCAGAAAACTTTCGTCTTCGCGGGTTCGCATCAACAGGCCATCGGGATAGTCCATGCAACTGAACTGGCAGTCGTCCTTGGGCAGGTTGCGATGGCGGGCGGTAAAGCAGCGCGCCGAAAAGGCCAGCGGCATGCGGCCATAGACAAACACCTCGGTCTGCAAATTCGCAGGACGGTCGCGCAGGATCAACGCCAGATCGTCGCGACTCATTTCCAGCGGCATCACCCAGCGCATAGCACCCAGACTTGAGAGCCATTGCAGCGTCGGCAGGTTGTAGACATTGAGGTGCGGTCCGGCCACAAACGGCGTCTTGGATGCCAGGCAATGCACCGCGCCCATGTCGTTGGCCTCGACCCGGAAATCGGTGTTGCGGGTAATCTTGTGCAGCACGGTGACGTCGGCACCGGACTCGATCAGCACCTGGGTGGACAGCACTACTTCCTTGCCAGCGGCCCGCAGACGCGCGGCAATCGCCAGCCAGTCGGAGAGGCGCAACTCGTGGCGGCGCGAGCACACCGTTTCGCCCAGGTAGACGATGTCGACCGGCGCGCTTTCCACCATGGCATAAAAAGCCAACGTGGTGTCGCGCGGCCAGTAATAAAGCAAAGGGCCAAGAGCGAGCTTCACGTGCATATTCCTTTCATTACTTCCAAGGCCTGTGATAAGCGCCTAGCGTGTGCTGCTGGCCCTCGGCCACCTTGTCCAGCGAAGTCATCCAGATCGGTTTGGCAGAATAGCGGTGTGGGTTGGCCACGCAGGTATCGATGGCCTCGCGCCAGACCTTGGTGACCTGCGCCACATAGGCCGGGCTGCGTTGGCGCCCTTCGATCTTGATGGCACTCACGCCCATGGCCAGCAACTGCGGCAACAGCTCCAGCGTGTTCAGGCTGGTCGGCTCTTCCACCGCGTAATAGTTGTGGTCATCGCCGACATCAAAGCGGCCCTTGCACAGCGTGGGGTAACCGGCGTTTTCACCGGGTGCGTAGCGGTCAATCAGCACCCCGTTCAGACGCGACTCGCGGCCCAGCGGCGTTTCCTGCCAGCGCACCGCCTTGGGCGGCGAGCAGACGCCGTGGGTGTTGGGCGCCTCGCCGGTGACGTAGGACGAGAGCGCGCAGCGCCCTTCCACCATCACGCACAGGCTGCCAAAGCCGAACACCTCAATCTCCACCGGCGTCTTTTCCAGCAACTGCTCCACCTGCACCATGGAGAGCACGCGCGGCAGCACGGCGCGGGAAATGCCGAAGTGCTCGTAGTAGAAGTTGATGGCCTCGTAATTGGTGGCCGAGCCCTGCACCGACAAATGCAGGCGCAAATTCGGATGCTGCTTTTGTGCATAGCCCATCAGGCCGGGGTCGGCCAGAATGACGGCGTCAACACCGGCAGCGGCGGCGCGGTCTATGGCGCTGTGCCAGGTCTGCACATTGCCGGCTTGCGGGTAGGTGTTGAGCGCCACCAGCACCTTGCGGCCACGGGCGTGGGCATAGGCAATGCCGGTGGTAATGGCAGCCTCGTCAAAATTCAGACCGGCAAAGTTTCGCGCGTTGGTGGCGTCTCTAAAGCCCAGGTAGACGCAGTCCGCGCCCTCGTCCACCGCCGCCTTGAGCGCGGGCAGACTGCCCGCAGGACATACCAATTCCATTTTTCGAACAGGGGTTTCAGGCTGTGCAGAGACAGGGGAATGGGGATTAGTAACGCGTAGAACCATATGCAAAAGCCTGGCAAAAAAGCAGTAGCGCGAAGCTAACAGTGCCACGGCTTTGCGCCACTGATGTAGGTCAAGCCAGCGCCAGAAAAGGCTGGCGGTCAAGGAATCGGGCTCGGCCCCATAATCGCGGCCTACCGGAAAACCCATGCAATCACACTTCTTGCGCACCGCCCTGGTTCTGGGCCTGCTGTCGGCAATCGGGCCTTTTGCCATCGACATGTACCTGCCCGCCCTGCCCTCCATTGGCGGCAGCCTGGGCGCCTCGGCGGGCGCGGTGCAGGCCAGCCTGATGGCCTTCTTTATCTCCCTGGGTCTGGGCCAGATCCTGTACGGCCCGGCCTCGGACATGCTGGGGCGCAAGCCGCCGCTGTACTTTGGCCTGGGGCTGTTTGCCGTGGGCAGCGTGGCCTGCGCCCTGGCACCCGACATCCAGACCCTGGTGGCCTGGCGCTTTGTCCAGGGCCTGGGTGCTTGCGCCGGCATGGTGGTGCCACGCGCCGTGGTGCGCGACCTGCATACCGGGCCTGAGGCCGCGCGCCTGATGGCGCTCTTGACCCTGGTGTTCAGCGTGTCGCCCATATTGGCGCCTTTGTTTGGCAGCTTTCTGATCGAGTGGAGCGGCTGGCGCGCCGTGTTCTGGGCGGTGACCGTGGCCGCCGCCCTGGCCCTGCTCTTGCTGGCCAGCAGTCTGGAAGAAACCCGTGGCGCCGAGCAGCGCGTGCGCAGCACGGTGCGCAGCGCCCTGGCCGGCTACGGCCTGCTGCTGCGCGACGGCCACTTCATCGGCCTGGTGCTGATTGGCGCCTTTGGCATCTCCAGCTTTTTTGCCTACCTGGCCAATTCCAGCTTTGTGCTGATAGACCACTACGGCCTGACGCCGCGCCAGTACAGCTACGCCTTTGCTGCCAATGCGGCGTCCTTTATCGGCATGTCGCAACTCACCGGGCGCCTGGTCAAACGCTTTGGCATGGAGCCGCTGGTGCGTGGCAGCGTGGTCGGCTACGGCGTCTTCATGCTGCTTGCGCTGCTGCTAAATCTGGCAGGGCTGGACGGCATGTGGACCATGCTGAGCCTGCTGTTTGTGGGCTTTGGCTTTCTGGGCCTGGTGCTGCCCGCCTCATCCGTGCTGGCGCTGGATGCGCATGGCGAAATTGCGGGTACTGCGTCGGCGCTGATGGGCACTCTGCAATTCATGACCGGCGCCGCCGTCATGGCCGTGGTTGGTCGCTTTGTGGATGGCACGGCAAGACCGATGCTGGCCGGCATTGCCGCCTCGGCCCTGCTGACCGGACTGATAACGGCCAGGACCCTGCGCGCTGGCAAGCCGGCGACTTAGAAGTCTTCTTCAGGCGACGTCATCGCATCGGGCTTGACGATCACCACCGGCACGGCGCTGGCGTGCAGCACCTCATTGGAAACCGAGCCCATCATGGCCAGGCGAAAAGCACTTTGGCCGCGCGCGCCCATGACGATCAGGTCGCAGGCAAAGCGCTCTGAAATGTCGATGAGGGTGTGGGCCGGATCGCCCTGGGCCACTTCGCACTCGTAGCTTATTTCGGCGGCATCCAGCAGTTCCTGCGCCGACTTGAGGGTGTGCAGACCGGCCTGCGCCGTGACCTGCTCCAGCACCTCGGGGTCGTGCGCGACGATCAGCTCATACAGGCTGGCCGGTTCCTGCACATTGGCCAGCACCACCTCGCCATGCAGGCCGGCCAGCAGCATGCGAATCGCAAAGCGCACGGCCTCCAGCGACAACTCCGAACCGTCAACGGGCAACAAGATTTTCATGGCAGGCTCCTGGGACAAGACACACTTCAGCGTATGCGCAACTGCGAGGCAGCGCAAGCACAATATGCGGGTCCGGCTTGCGCCAGCGCAGGGCTTGTCCCCGGCCCTATTTTTTGATCAGTGCCGCCAGCTCACAACTGCTGTCGGCCAGCTGCGCCGGTGTCGGCGAGACCTGCGCGTCCAGCAGCTTGCGCACCGCCAGGTGGTCCTTGCCGGCGTTCACGCTGTCGGCGGCGATCAGCCTGCCCTGGCGGTAATGAAACACGCTAAAGCTGGCCACGTTGATATCACCCGCCATGTCGCCCCGTACCGCCCAGCTGTCCGCGCCCATGGACAGACCGGCCATCTGCAGCTTTTTGTCGTACTGGTCGCTCCAGAACCAGGGCGTGGCGGTGAAGGGCCGCTCCTGACCCATCAGGGCAGCGGCGGCCGACTTGCCTTGTTCGGTGGCGTTTTGTACCGACTCCAAGCGCAACAGGCTGCCATCAGTCAGGCGCCGCGCCGTGCAGTCACCGGCCGCCACTATGGATTCATCGCTGCTGCGGCCACAGGCATCGACCACCATGCCGCGATCGCATTCCAAGCCCGCGGCTGCGGCGAGTTGGTCGTTGGCGCTGACGCCAATGCCCACCACCACCAGTCCGGCAGAAATCACGGCTCCGTCGGCCAGGCGCACGCCGCTGACGGCACCGGCCACATCCACCTCGAGCGCCGCGATCTGTGCGTTGAATACCAACTCCACGCCATGGCTGCGGTGCAGCGCCGCATACCAGTCGGAGAGCACAGGCGCCAACACCCGGCCCAGGAGGCGCGGCGCGGCTTCAAGCACGGTGACCGCCAGGCCCTTCTTGCGCGCCGTGGCCGCCACCTCCAGGCCGATGAAACCGCCGCCAATGACGACGACACCGAGCTGCTGGTCCAGGCAATGCGCCATGTGCTCAGCGATGCCCGAGGCATGGTCGCGCGAGCGCAGCGCCAGCACGCCCTGTGCCGAGGCACCGGGCAGGGTCAGGCTGCGTGGCGTGGCGCCGGTGGCCAGCACCAGGCCGGTATAGGGCAGGCTGCTGCCGTCGGCCAGGCGCACGGTCTTCGCAGCGCGGTCGATGAAGCTGACCGTGACGCCGCTGCGCAGCGTGATGTTTTTGCGCGCCAACACGTCGGCGGAGCGCATGGTGAGTTGCGCCGCATCCATCTCGCCGGCCAGCCAGGCCTTGGACAAGGGCGGGCGGTGGTAGGGCGCATGGACTTCGTCACCCAGGATGGTGATGCCACCGGCAAAGCCCAAGGTGCGCAGGGCCTCGGCCGTCTGCACCCCGGCCTGGCCGGCGCCTATGACGAGCACCGTGTCGTCGGCTGTCATTCCTGCATCTCGGGCAGATGCACGATCAGGCCTTCGAGTGCGGCCGTGGCCTTGATCTGGCAGGCCAGGCGGCTGTTGGGGCGGCGCTCGGCGGCCACGTTTTCCAGCATGTCGAGTTCCCCTGCGCTGGGCGCGGGCAGCTCGCCCAACCTCGCATCGTCCACATAGCAGTGGCAGGTGGCGCAGGCGCAGGAGCCGCCGCATTCGCCAACGATGCCGTCAATGCCATTGGCGGTGGCGCCCTGCATCAGGCTCCAGCCGTCGTTGAGGCTGATGGTGGTGGTCTGGCCGGACGATTCGATATAGGTGATGTTTGCCATTTTTTATTGAACCTTGAGTTCCAGCACCAGCGGGCTGCGGAAGGTGCTTGAGGGCATCCAGGCCAACTGGTCGGCCACGCGTTTGTAGTCCGGCACCACCTTGTGGAACTCGTCAAACGCAATCTTTACCGCCAGACGCGCAATCGCCGTGCCCAGGCAGGCGTGCACGCCGCCGCCAAAGCCCAGATGGCCACGCGGCTTGCGCGTGATGTCGTAGGCATCCGGGTTCGGATACTGGCGCTCGTCGCGGTTGCCGGAGCCATAGGCCAGGCAGACAAAGTCGCCCTGCTTCATGGTCTGGCCATGCAGTTCCACATCCTTCATCAGGCGGCGGCGGAAGCGCTGGGCCGAGGTGTTGAAGCGCAGGCTTTCTTCAATCGCATCGGGCAGCAACTCCGGCTTGGCCACCACCGCGCGGCGCGCTTCGTCAAAGGTCGCCAGGTTGTAGGCAAACATCATCATGAAGCCGCCCAGGGATTCGACACCGGCCATGATCAGCGTGGTGGTGGTGAGCAGCACCTCGCGGTCGTCCAGGCGGTCGCCATCGACCTCGGCCAGGGCAAAGTTGCTGATCAGGTCATTGCGCGGCTCGGCCCGGCGCATGGCGATCACCTTGGCAGCGTAGTCCTGCATCCAGTTGTAGGCGGCGATGTGCTCCGGGCCCTTGGCACGGGTGCGGGCATCGCTTTGCACCATCAGCACGGCGTTGTCGCGCACCGTCTGCTCATCGACGATGGCCTCGGCACCCATGGGCAGACCCAGCGCCGCCATCAGCACCTTGACGGTGAACTGCGACGAAACTTCCTTGAAGTCAAACTGCCTGGACCCCTTGAGCGCCCCAAACACTTCCTGCGCCACGGCGCGGATCGGCTCTTCCAGCGCCAGCAGATTGCGCTTCATGAAGGCGTGCTGGATCAGGCCGCGCAGGCGGTCGTGCTTCGGTGGGTCGGAGCTGCCCAGGGTGGCACCGGCGCGGCCGGGCAACTCGGTCATCAAATTTCCGCTGGCGCTCGAATAGGTCTGCCAGTCCTGGCCGGCCGAGACGATGTCGGAATAGCGCGACAGAATCCACATCTGGGCCTCGGGGCTCCAGAAGCAGGGCTGCTCGTCGCGCAGCTGCTGGTAATAGGGAAAGGGGTCCGCATCCACCGCGGGGGAATACGGGTCAAAGCTGAACATGGGCTGTCTCCTTGGATCTTGGTATGCCTGAACTGTAGGCGCACAGCGGCCAAAACCCATGGCATAAACCAGCGTGGCCCTTGGTACTTTTGGATCAAAATGGAGCACATGCCCAAACCCGTCCGCAAGACCGCAACGCCTTCCACAAAGGCCGCCATCCCCACCTTTGCCCTCTACGGCGAAGCGGCGGTGGGCGCAGAGGAGCTGCTGCACATCGAAGAGGTGCGCGCCCGCAGCAGCCTGTACCAATGGGAGATTTCGCCGCACACGCACCGCGGCCTGTACCAGCTGCTGTGGGTGCAGCAGGGCGCGGTGGAGGTGGTGCTGGACGCCAACCGCCAATCGCTGACCGGCCCGGTAGCCATCGTGGTGCCGCCGGGTGTGGTGCACGGCTTCAAGTTCGCACCCGACACCGACGGCCTGGTGCTGACGGTCAGCACCCGCTTCATGCTGGAGGGCGAGTTTCAGGTCACTGGCGAGGCCTTTTGTGCCCTATTCGAGTCGGCCGCGGTGCTGCAGATTTCCGAGGACAAGACGCTGGGCGCACGCATGACGGCGCTGTTGCACAACCTGCTGCTGGAGTTCCACGCGCCACTCTCAAGCGATTCGCCGGTGCTGCTGTGGCTGGCGCGCTCGGTCTTGTGGCTGCTGACGCAGATGCGCCCGGAGCGCAGCGACACCGATGCCCACCGTGCCCTGCGCCAGCAGCGCCTGTTCACCCGCTTTCTGTTGCTGCTGGAACAGCACCTGCTGGACCACTGGTCCTTGCAGCAATACGCCGCCCGTCTGGGCTTGAGCACGCAACGGCTCAATCGACTCACCCGCGAGGTCAGCGGCCAAAGTGGGCTGGAGGTGGTGCATGCGCGCCTGACGCGCGAAGCCTGTAGACGCCTGATCTACACCGCAGCCCCGGTGGGCAATCTGGCCAGCGAACTCGGCTTTGAGGACGCGGCCTACTTCTCGCGCTTCTTCAAAAAGCAGACCGGCAAGACGCCGCTGGGGTTCCGCCAGGAACGCGAAGGGGTTTGAGACGCACAAAGCAAAACGCCCTCCACAACAAAGCAAAGGGCGTTTTGAACCGGGCCTTGCGACCCGTTGAGCAGACTACGGACTAAAGCAAGCTTATGCAGCGTCCACGATGGCGTTGAAGGTGGCGCTGGGGCGCATCACGGCCGTCACCTTGGCCTTGTCGGCCAGGTAGTAGCCGCCAATGTCCACCGGCTTGCCCTGCACAGCGCTGAGCTCTTCGACAATCTTGGCTTCGTTGTCGGCCAAGGCCCGGGCCATGGGGGCGAAGTGGGCCTGCAGGTCCTTGTCTTCGGTCTGCGCGGCGAGTTCCTGCGCCCAGTACAGCGACAGGTAATACTGGCTGCCACGGTTGTCGAGCTGGCCGGTCTTGGGCGATGGGCCCTTGTTGTTGTCCAGCAGCTTGCCGGTGGCAGCGTCCAGCGCCTTGGCCAAAATCTTGGCCTTTTGATTGCCGGTCTTGAGGCCCAGGTCTTCCATGGACACGGCCAGCGCCAGGAACTCGCCCAGACTGTCCCAGCGCAGGTGGTTTTCTTCCACCAGTTGCTGCACATGCTTGGGGGCCGAACCACCGGCACCGGTTTCGTACATGCCGCCGCCTGCCATCAAGGGCACGATGGACAGCATCTTGGCGCTGGTGCCCAGTTCCATGATGGGGAACAGGTCGGTCAGGTAGTCGCGCAGGATGTTGCCGGTGGCGCTGATGGTGTCCAGACCTCGGATGACGCGCTCCAGCGTGTAGCGCATGGCGCGCACCTGGCTCATGATCTGGATGTCCAGACCGGTGGTGTCGTGCTCGTGCAGGTACATCTTGACCTTGGTGATCAGCTGCGCTTCATGCGGGCGGTACTGGTCGAGCCAGAACACCACCGGCATGCCGGAGTTGCGGGCGCGGTTGACGGCCAGCTTGACCCAGTCGCGGATGGCGGCGTCCTTGCACTGGCACATGCGCCAGATGTCACCGGCTTCCACGTTCTGGCTCAGCAGCACCTCGCCGGTGGCGACGTCCGTGATGTTGGCCACGCCGTCTTCGGCGATTTCAAAGGTCTTGTCGTGCGAGCCGTATTCTTCGGCTTGCTGGGCCATCAGGCCGACATTGGGCACGGTGCCCATGGTCTTGGGATCGAAGGCGCCATGCCATTTGCAGAAGTTGATGATCTCCTGGTAAATCCGGGCAAAGGTCGATTCGGGCATCACGGCCTTGACGTCCTTCAGGCGGCCGTTGGCGTCCCACATCTTGCCGCCGTTGCGGATCATGGCGGGCATGGAGGCGTCGACGATGATGTCGTTGGGCGAGTGGAAGTTGGTAATGCCCTTGGCCGAGTCGACCATGGCCAGCTCGGGGCGGTGCTCGTGGCAGGCATGGATGTCGCGCTTGATCTCGTCCTGCTGGCTTTGCGGCAGCGTGGCAATCTTGCCGTACAGGTCGGCCATGCCATTGTTGACGTTGACGCCGAGTTGCTTGAACAGGTCGCCATGCTTGGCAAAGGCGTCCTTGTAGAAAATCTTCACGCAGTGGCCGAACACAATGGGGTGGGACACCTTCATCATGGTGGCCTTGACGTGCAGCGAGAACATCACGCCGGTCTTGCGCGCGTCTTCAATTTCCTGCTCGTAAAAGGCTTCCAGCGCCTTCTTGCTCATGAACATGCTGTCGATCACTTCGCGGTCCAGCAGCTTGGTCAAGGGCTTCAGGACAATCGTCTTGCCGCTGGTGGTGATGAGTTCCATCTTCACGTCGCGAGCGCGGTCCAGGGTCATGGACTTTTCGCCGTGGTAGAAGTCGCCGCTGTGCATGTGCGACACGTGGCTGCGCGAAGCCTGGCTCCACTCGGCCATGCTGTGCGGGTGCTTGCGGGCGAAGGCCTTGACGGCATTGGGGGCGCGGCGGTCGGAATTGCCTTCACGCAGCACCGGGTTCACCGAGGAGCCAATGCAGCGCGCGTAGCGCTGGCGGATCGCCTTGTCTTCGTCGGTTTGGGGATCTTCCGGATAATCCGGCAGGGCATAGCCCTTGCCTTGGAGCTCGCGAATGCAGGCAATCAACTGGCCCTGCGAGGCGCTGATATTGGGCAGCTTGATGATGTTGGCTTCGGGCCTGAAAGTCAGTTTGCCGAGTTCGGACAGGGTGTCTGGCGCGCGTTGCGCCTCCGTCAGGCATTCGGGGAAGGAGGCCAACACGCGGGCAGCGACCGAAATATCGCTCTCGGCGACTTCAATGTCGGCCGGCTTGGCAAAGCTGCGGATGATGGGCAGAAACGCACAGGTGGCCAGGAAAGGCGCTTCGTCTGTGAGTGTGTAAATGATTTTTGACTTGTCTGCCATGGGTTCCTCAGCTTTATGGTTGGTGCAAAAAAGAATGAATGTATGCGATGTTAGTGTAGATAAGCTGACAGCCTGGTCACTGTTTTGGCAATTGCTGCGCAAGATCAATGGCCGCCCCTCGCGGCTCTGTCAGACCTTCTGGCGCTTAGCGGTAGAAGGCTTCGACCCGGCCCTTGAGCTTGATCAGCAAGGGCCGTCCCTTGCGGTCCAGCGCCTTGCCGGCAGGTACCTTGACCCAAGCTTCGCTGATGCAGTATTCCTCCACATCGCTGCGCTCCTTGTCGTTGAAGCGGATACCGATTTCATGTTCAAAAACAGCCGCCACATGGTGCGGGCTGCGCGGGTCAATCGACAAATGGTCGGGCAGTTCGGGGCGCGGTGCGGATTCGGTCATGGGATTCATTTTTTAATGGGGAGAAAAACCGCGCCTGCGGCCACAGCCGGCAACAGCGCGTTGCAGGGCAGGATTTTGCATCCAAAAACCAAAGCGCTGCAGCTGCTTGCGACCGAAAAATCAGACCCCGTCACGGCCTTGCAACAAAGCTTCTATAGGCATTGCTGCCACATCTAGGATAATGCGCGCTAACGCGCCTGCGAAACGGCTCAGCAAGTGCGTTGCAAAAATCCGGATCGCCGATCAAACCAAAAGGAAACAACATCATGGCAACTGCAAAGAAGGCCGCCCCCAAGGCTGCAAAAACCCTCGTCAAGGCAACTGCACCCGCAGTGGCAAAAAAGGCTCCCGCCAAGGCTGTCAAGCCCGTCGCAAAAGCCGCAGCAAAGCCAGTCGCCAAGCCCGCAGCAAAACCCGTAGCCGCCAAGAAGGCTCCGGTGTCCAAGACCGCCAAGGCGATCGCCAAGATCAATGCCAGCCTGGTCAAGCTGGGTGAGCGCAAGGCCAAGATCACTGCCGACATCAGCGCACTGAAAGACCAGCGCGCAGCCCTGAAGGCGCCCGCCGTGGTCGCGGCTCCGGTAGCCGCTCCTGCCAAGGCAGTGAAGAAGGCCGCCAAGGCCAAGTAAGCCCGCCGCAATCGTCTGATTCGGTCGCAACACCGAGCCAGGCACTGCGCAGCATGCCCCGCCAGACCAGTTCTCGCGGGGCATTTTGTTTGGCTGCGACCCTCTTGTTTGCCCTGTTTTGGCCGATATGGTTAGTGACACAAAACAATCGAGAACCAGCGGCATGACCACTACCACCACATTGCTTAGAGAGTTGCCTTCCGAACTGGAAGTACTGCTTTGGAGCGGCCAATTGCGGAAAATTCGCTTCAACGATTTTTCCGCATTGAAGCTGCTCTCCAATGCGGTCTGCTGCATCCGCAATGCCCGCAAGCCCGCCTTCAGCAGCATGGCCCGGTTTTTCATGGTCAACGACGGCATTCACTCCCTGTGCATGGGGGTCACCTACATGCACGGCCTGCTGCCCGCAGGCCTGGTGGGCCACCGCTCGATGGTGATCCAGGTCGGCTGCGAGATGCTGCACCTGCCGCTGCAAGTGCGCGACCAGATCATGTATGCCAGCGCCCACCAGGAACTGATCACCTATGGCTCGACCGAGCCGGTGGAGGAAGCGGACGCCATGCAACTGGTGTGGCTGGGCGACCAGGCGGTGGCGCAGGCACGCCGGGTCTACCCGGACTGGTTCTTTTAGCGGCCTACGCGGCCCGGCCCGCAGCCTACCCAAGCGGCGAACGGCCGGGCTTGGCAAGGCTTGGCTTATGCTGAGCGCTATGAGAAACAATTTGTATTCATTGGACGCGACAGCGCTGGCCGAGCTGGCTCGTCGCGATGTGCAGGCGGCGCTGGCAGAGGACGTTGGCACAGGTGACCTGACCGCCCAACTCATAGACCCTAGCCGCAAGGCCAGCGCCCGCATCGTGGCGCGCGAAAGCGCCGTGCTCTGCGGCAGGCCCTGGGTGGAGGCAGCACTGACCACGTTGGATCCGGCTGTACAACTGAGCTGGCGGGTTCAGGAGGGCCAACGCATGCAGGCCAACCAGACCGTGCTGGAGCTGCAAGGCAAGGCGTGCGCCCTGCTGACGGCCGAGCGCACCGCGCTGAATTTTTTGCAACTGCTGAGCGGCGTGGCCAGCAAGACAGCCACCTATGTAGCAGCCGTGGCCGGTACCGGCGCGCAAATTGTGGACACGCGCAAGACCCTGCCGGGCCTGCGCCTGGCACAGAAATACGCGGTGCGCATGGGCGGCGGAGTGAACCACCGCGTCGGCTTGTATGACGCGATCCTGATCAAGGAAAACCACATCGCCGCGGCCGGTGGCATTGCGCAGGTGTTGGTGCAGGCGAGGGCCCAAGAATCTAGGGCCAGCTTTATCGAGATCGAAGTCGAGACGCTGGAACAGCTGCGCGAAGCCCTGGCACATGACGCGGCCATGGTGCTGCTCGACAACATGGACCTGGCCACGCTGCGTGCCGCAGTCGCCATGAATCAGGAACTGGGCAGCCCGCGCGGCATTGGCCCTGCGATTCTGGAAATTTCCGGCGGCGTCACGCTGGACGGTCTGCGCAGCTTGGCCGAAACCGGGGTCGACCGCATCTCGATTGGCACGCTGACCAAGGACGTGCAAGCCACCGATTTCTCCCTGCGCTTTGACGCGCTTTAAAACGCTTTAATTACCGCCATGCGTACCACCACGAACACCACCAATGCCCCGCAACCACTGCGGGTGGATTACGAGCTACCAGACTTTTCTCGCGTGGGCGCAGCCAACAGCGTGCAACACGCCTGGGCCAGGGTGCCGGTAGCGCCCGCACCTGCCGAACGTGATGCGCTAAAAAGCCGCATTGCCGAGCTGCTGCGCCAGAAGAATGCGGTGCTGGTGGCGCACTACTATGTACACCCCGATCTGCAGGACCTGGCCGAGGCCACCGGCGGCCTGGTCAGCGACTCGCTGGAGATGGCCCGCTTTGGCCGCGACCACGCGGCCCAGACCCTGGTGGTTGCCGGTGTGCGCTTTATGGGCGAGACCGCCAAGATTCTGTCGCCGCACAAGAGCGTGATCGTGCCCGAGCTGGAAGCCACTTGCTCGCTCGACCTGGGCTGCCCGACTGACGCCTTTAGCGCCTTTTGCGACGCCCACCCGGATCGCACCGTGGTGGTTTATGCCAACACCAGCGCCGCCGTGAAGGCGCGTGCCGACTGGATGGTGACCTCCGGCTGCGCGCTGGATGTGGTGCGCCACCTCAAGGCCGAAGGCAAAAAGATTCTGTGGGCGCCGGATCGGCATCTGGGTGCCTATATCCAGCGCGAGACCGGCGCCGACATGCTGATGTGGAACGGCAGTTGCATCGTCCACGACGAGTTCAAGGCCTTTGAGTTGGACGCGCTGAAGGCCGAACACCCCGGCGCCAAAATTCTGGCGCACCCGGAAAGCCCGGCCGCCATCCTGGCCCTGGCCGACGCCATCGGCTCCACCTCCGGCATCCTGAAAGCGGCGCACGAAATGATGGCTGCAACCTTCATCGTCGCCACCGACAACGGCCTGATGCACAAGCTGCGCACGCTCAATCCGGGCAAGACCTTTCTTGAGGCACCCACGGCCGGAAACAGTGCCACCTGCAAGAGCTGCGCCCATTGCCCCTGGATGGCCATGAACAGCCTGCAAGGTCTGGCCGCCGTGCTGGAGTCGGGTGCCAATCAGATCCAGGTCGACGCGGCACTGGGCCAACGTGCCCGGCTGCCGATTGACCGCATGCTGGACTTCACCGCCAAGCTCAGCGCCAACGCGCAAGCGGCGGCCGGTATCGTGCCAAACATTGGCGCAGCCTGAAGCCGCCACCCTCCATGCAACAACACCACTTCGATGTCCTGATCGTCGGCAGCGGTCTGGCGGGCTTAAGCGCCGCGCTGCAACTGCCCTCCCACCTGCGGATTGCGCTGATCACCAAGGGGGCCTTGAGCGAAGGCGCCAGCGGCTGGGCCCAGGGTGGCATTGCCGCCGTCATGGCCGACAGCGACAGCTTTGATTCCCATGTCAGCGACACGCTCACGGCAGGCGCCGGCCTCTGCGATGTGGCAGCCACCCAGTTTGTGGTGGAGAACGCGCCGCTTGCCATCCGCTGGCTGATCGACCTGGGCGTGCCCTTTACCGAAGAAGACGGCGTGCTGCATCTGACGCGCGAGGGCGGCCACAGCGAGCGGCGCATCGTGCATGTGACCGATGCCACCGGCTGGGCCGTGCAAGACACGTTGATGAAGAAGGTGCTGGCGGCAGACAACGTCACGGTCTTTAACCACCACATGCTGGTGGACCTGATCACCCACCACAAGCTCGGGCTGCCGGTGCAGCAATGTGCGGGCCTGTACGCGCTCAACGGCGTCACCGATACGGTGGACACCTTC
>Ga0118677_10000333_pt1 | contig 103452 bp, 81 predicted proteins | sample AliMusrvi5mmetaG_FD_86154 | JGI IMG/M metagenome (GOLD analysis project Ga0118677, IMG submission 86154) | reverse complement strand
GGGTGATCACTCCGGTTCCGGCATCGATGGACAGCCCGATGGGGGAGGCGGTATAAGTTCCACCGGCGGTTCCTGTCCTGGTGACAGGCTGGGCCGTCACCACACTTTTACAGAAGGGTGTTCCTGCATAGGAAATGGTCGCGGCAGGTAAAGTCGTGATCGTAATGGGACTTGAAGCCGTTACCTGCGCGCACCCGCCCGATGCGGCGATGGTGTTGGTGACGGTATAGGTTCCGGCGGTGCTGGTGGAGAGGTTCACCTGGCCGGTTGCTGTGCTGACAAAGTTCAACCCGGCGGTTGAAGAGAAGGTCCCGGCCACGCCACCACCGCTGAAGGTCGGGGATGGATTTGCGGCATTGGAACAGTAGGGTGTTCCGGTGTAACTGAACGTTGCAACCGGCAATGTGGTGATGGTCACCGAAGTTGTCACAGGCACCGCCGCGCAACCTCCAGAAGATGGGATGGTATAGGTGACCGTGTAAGTTCCGGCCGTGCTGGTGGATGGAGTGACGGCCCCGGTTGAGGAGTTGATCGACAATCCAACTGTTGAGGAATAGACCCCGCCGTTATAAGCACCGGATCCTGATAATGTTGGCGACTGCGGAGAACTGATTGAAGTGCAGAATGGAGTACCTGAATAAGATATTGTGGCTGTTGGTGCAGCAGTGATGATCACCAATGTCGTTACCGGGACGGCCGCACAACCACCTGACGCAGGAACGGTATAGGTTACGGTGTAAGTCCCGGCTGTGCTGGTTGAAGGGGTGATGGCCCCGGTTGATGCGTTAATGGTCAATCCGCCTGTTGAGGTGAAGGTTCCGCCGGTATATGCACCAGATCCTGATAAAGTTACGGGTTGGGGATTGCTGACAGATGTGCAGAATGGCGTTCCGGAATAAGAAATGGTTGCGGTGGGTGCCGCGGTGATGGTCACCGAAGTGGTCACCGGCACCGCCGCACAACCTCCCGAAGATGGGATGGTATAGGTGACCGTGTAAGTCCCGGCCGTGCTGGTGGATGGAGTGACGGCCCCGGATAAAGCATTCATGCTCAATCCGACTGTTGAAGCATAGGTCCCGCCTGTGTAGGCCCCGGATCCTGATAATGTTGGCGACTGCGGAGAACTGATTGAAGTGCAGAATGGAGTACCTGAATAAGATATGGAGGCTGTTGGTGCTGTAGTAACGATAACCGAAGTATTGGTAGTCACCACATTGCAACCTCCTGCGGCCGCAATGGTGTATGTTACCGTGTAAGTCCCGGCTGAGCTGCCTGAGGGTGTAATGGCTCCCGTTCCGGCATCAATGGTCAGTCCGGAAGGTGATGCGGAGTAGGTTCCGCCCGCGGTTCCTGTCCTGGTAACATACTGTGCTGTTACAACGCTTTTGCAAAATGGCGTCCCGGCATAGGAAATTGTCGCAGCAGGCAAAGCGGTTATGGTGATGGTGGCTGCATTTGATTCGTTGGTCGCGACAAAGGGATTCGGGGAGACATTGTTGGCGCTGCTGAGGACAGCATTCCGGTAAACATAATAGGTTCCGGCAATATTGAACGGTGCTGTTGCTGCAGATGGCGTATAATTGGCAGAAGTGGCGCCTGCAATAATGGTGCGTGTGCCCAGCGGTGTGGTGCTGTAAGTCCATTGATATCCTGTACCCGAAAGGGTCACCCCGGTCGGGAGGGTTCCGTATACATCGCCGCTGATGGCGCTCCCAGAATTCCCGGTACAGATGCTTTGCGTTGTATTTGTAGCGAGGGTGTTTGACAATACCTGCGTGAAATTCAGAAAGACAACCCTGTTGCTTCCCAGGTTCTCATAGAATTCATAAACGAGGGCGCTGGAACCTGTTAAACTCATGAGTACCCTTGGTCGGGTGGAGAAACTTTGGTCCGTCCAGTTGTTGTAAACCATCGTGCCGTCCACCGTAAGCCTGCTTCCGTCGTCAGAGCCGAGATCTGCAATATACAACCCTTTTCGCGTTGAATTCATCCTGTATCTTACCGAGAAAAGTTCTGTATAAATAGACCTGGGCAGTGAATTTGATGTTACAGCAAAACAATTGTAATCGCCTCCGAAGTTTTCATCAAATGTTTCGGCTTCCGTATAATGGCCAAAATAACTGCCAAAGGAGACACCGTCATAGACATGCCCGATCCAGGAACCAGACCCGGCCGCACCCTGGTCATCGGTTGAAGGGGCCGGAGAATTGACGGTCACGGAAGTTGTATTTGTGCAGGTAATATTATCTTTCACAGTAACCATGTAAGTTCCGGCGCTCAATCCTGTGAAAGATCCGGAGGACTGGAACGTGCCTGAATTCAGCTGGTAGGTATAAGGCGTTTGGCCACCGCTCCCGGTTGCATTGATGGTCCCGGTGCTTCCCCGGAGGCAGGTTTCCGTGGAGGTTGCTGATACCGTGGGTGCGCTGATGGTCATGGTGATGGTATTCGATGTCGCAGGCGAACCGGTTACACACGATCCATTGTTTGTCAGCGTGCAGGTGATCTGATCACCCGTGGAGAGCAAAGAATTTGAGTAAGTGTTGCTGCTTGTCCCGACAATTGCGCCGTTCAGGTTCCATTGATAGGCCGGGGTGCTCCCTCCGTTGACAGGCGTCGCCGTAAAGGTGACACTGGTGCCCGAACAGGCCGGGTTTGCAGAAGCAGCGATGGTTACACTTGCCGACACATACGGTATGACGGTCTCGGTGGTATTGGCCGTAGCAGTGTTTGACCTTGCGTCCGTAACGGTGACGGTATAGGTTGTAGTAACGAGTGGACTAGCTGTCGGATTCTGCAGGGTGGATGAAAAACCGGCCGGGGAACTTGACCATGCGTATGTGTAAGGTGAAACCCCACCGGATGGTGTTGAGGTGAGGTTTACCGCAGTCCCGGAGCAAACATTGTTCGGAGTGACGGTGGCGGATACCGAAAGTTTCCCCGCTGCGGTAAAATCAGAAAAACTGTTCAGCCCGGTGAAAGAGATAACATTCGAGACAGCGTTTATTGAACCCGCAGGATAGCTCCAGGTGGGTGTGTTGTACTTTGCCGGAAAGAAAAGGGATTCGATCCCGATAACATCGTTCTGATCGAAGGAAAGATCGGCGTTATATGTGAATGCGGTGATCCCCGACTGGCTGATGGTCCAGTATCTCTTGATGTAGTTGTTTGCATCCGGAACCTGGGGATGCACAACATCCTTAACATTCAGGTCAACATAGGCACTGCTGAAGGTTCCGGCGGTAAAGGTAAGGGTCGCCGGAGAATAGGCCAGCTGATTCGTTATACTCCCAACCGGGAAGGTATAGCTTCCTGTTGCCGAAAAAGTCTTTCTCATGGTACCTGCCGCATCGGCCACGATCATTTTGGATGATGAAAAGGGGCCACCGGCAATGGCATTGGATGATGTAATGGTTAGAATATTTGCCCCGATTTTTAAAAGTCCGCTCGTCAGTGTGAGCGTTCCGGCTACGGAAAGGGCCGATGACAGGGTCACACCCGAAGAATTGTTGATCACCAGGTTGTTGACGGTATTGGTGGTGGGTGTTGTTGTAAAGGTTCCGGTAGCAGCGCCCTGGAATTCGTAATTGGCCCCGCTGCTGAAGGTGTTGGTCATGTTTGTAGACGAAATGGAGCCGGAGACCCCGCTTGCGTTGGCCGTTATCAGGTTCGCACCCGAATTCAATGTGAACATCGCAACTCCTGTGACTCCGCCCATCGCTGAAACGGTATAGGTCCCTAGATTCACGGTTCCGTTTACCGTCAGTATCCCCACATAAGGCAGCTGGGAGGAGGCATTAGCCATGTTGAGGGTCAGGTTGGACAACAACTGCAGTGTCGTTCCGGAATTGACTGTAAAACAGACCCATTCGATACCCTGGGGCGTTGCCATGCTAAGGGTCTGGATACCCGATTTATTGAGGGTAACGATTCCATTCGGGGCGCCGCTTCCGCTGGTTGTCATTGTTGTTGCCGCGGTCGTGTGTAATAAGTTCCCGCCAAGGGTCATGCTGCTCGATCCGGATGTCCCAACATTGAAATCAAAGACCCCGCCTGTTTGCGTATAGTTCCCGTTGATGGTGATGGAATAACTGGTTGAATTGTTTAACACGAAGGTGCCTGCACTGACGGTAAAATTGCCGGTCACCACCATGTTGCCCCCGGTCGACATTGCCGTTCCCGATTGCCCGGTGCAGTTCCAGGTGAAGTTTCCGAAGGTCTGGTTTAACCCGGTGAGCGCAGTAGTCGTTACCCCGGTCACAACACAGTTAGAAGTGGTATTCCATGTCGACACAGGGATCCCGCCACCATCGCGGTTGTGGGTATAAATGGTTCCAGCGTTGAAAACAATGCTGCCGGTTCCCTTCAGCAGGGAGGCGGTGTTCTGAACCGTGACATTCCCGCTGATGGCCGCGCTTACAGGAGTATAGGTATTGTTCCCGCTCAACAACAAGGTAACCCCTGCATCTATGGTTAGAACATTGGAAGTTCTCGCTGCACTGACACTGTATGTTTTGGTATTGCTTCCGGAAAGATTAAGGGTGTAATAACTGATGTCATTGACGATCTGGGCAGCGCCAATAAAATCCACGGAGTTCCCGGTATTCGTTGCAGTCATGGTGGTAATCCCGGAGGTTCCCCCGATGTTGAGGGTCGCGTTGGCAGCCTGGGTAATACCACCGGTCCCTTCAAGCGCTGTTCCTACGGTAAGTGTGTTGTTGTTGGTCAGGGTGATCGTGGTAACTGTAATATTGGGCAGCGAGAAGGTGCCCGTAAGCGCCTGGTTGTTGGTGCTGAAAGTCTGGAGGCCGGTCCCCGCCGTAAAAACGCCGCTGTTGATGATGCCTCCCGCGAATGTGACCGGAGAGTTGGTGCTGTTGTTCCAGGTGCCGGCGCTGTTCACCGTTACAAGCCCCGTGAAGGTTTTGGTGCCGGTGGAGCTGTTCAGTAACAGAGTGCCGGTCACCCCCGTGGTACCGGTAACTGCAAACCCCGTGGTAAAGCTGTTCAGGGTCAACACGCCGGCGGTAATGGTAAGACTCCCGGCCACGGTGGTAGTGCCACTTCCCGTGATGGTCGCTCCCTGAGCATCATTCAGTTCAAGGTTGCCAAACGCTGAAGTGGCACCGGTGATGGCATGTGAAGCAGAACCGCCCGCTAGTGAAATTTTCCCGGAACCGGAGTGCGTTCCGTTGTTTGTAACATTTCCTGCGACGGAAACAGTGTAACTGCCATCGGCCAGGATGCTTCCTGAAGCAATGGCGAGGTTGCCCCCGACCGTAATCGCCCCGCCTGCGGTTTTAGTCCCTGTGCCCGTAAGTGTCAGATTACTGTAAGTGCCTGAAACAATTGTCTGTGACCCCGAATATGAATACGTTACCGTTGATCCGGCAAAGGTTGTGATGGTAGGGGCATTGGTAATGGAACCCTGGAAGTTGAGGGAGCCTGCTCCGGAAAAGGTAAACTGGCAACCTGTCGTTCCTGTGGTCGTTGTTCCGCTGATGGTCACGGTGCCGGTTGAAATGGTGATGATGTCATTGCGGGTAGTGGTGGTCGCCGCCATGGTAAGTGAACCGGCATTGAGTGTGCCTGCCCCAACTGCAATGGTAAAGTTTGTGTTGTTGCCGCTTGGCCGCGCCATGGTGACTAAACCTGTAATGTTCAGGGTAATACCTGAGTTAATGGTCAGGGAACCGGTGTTTATGGTTGTAAGTGTATTGCAGGCTGCTGCAACGTCAACAATAACGCTTATCCCATTGTTGATTGTCACATCATCAGAGGCGGTGGGTACCGAACTTCCACCCCATGTCGCGGGAAGACTCCAGTTTCCGGATACAGAGGCGATCCTGGTTGCAGCCAGCAACGACGATGCCGGCACCAAAAGCAAGAGGATCAGGAGCAACTGTATCGTAAACTTTTTCTTCACAGGCGAAATCAATTCAACCTAACATTTTTGATGAAAATGCCGCGCCATCCTTGCAATAACAAATTCATCGCCAGGAAAATATGATCATATTGTCATATTAATAACCTGATATTGAGATACTTAAGTATCTCAATATCAGTAATTAATGCATTGCATTCCATAACAAAGGTAAGAAAATAATTTCTTTTACCACGTATTTATACCTGTATTTTATCGGTTGGGTTCCAACTATTTCATGATTTTCCTGTATTTCGTGATGCCGGTCAAAATATTTCCCGGCCGGCATAACCCGCAACATCCCGGTTTATTATCACGGGATATTGACAACGTTATGATCTACAGTAAGATGAAAGAGGAGTCGGCGGATTATTTAAGTAACCTGATGAGGGCGATCTCGATGGCAAGAAACAGCAGGGCAAGGATGATAAATAGTTTCCAAAGGGGGGTGCCCTGCCTGATCTGCCTTATCTCATGAACCACGGAATTCTTTTTGCCTTTGATGACATGGATGTCCCTGAATGATTGTCTCTTCATTTGTTCCTCCATCTCCCCGGCGGTAAAACAGGTCAGGTCGGACTCCTTGCGGTTGAAGTTAAAAGAGATCCCGGCCAGGATCCTGTTCCCGTTCACGACCGAATAAAAGCCCGCATCCCTGACCTGGTCATGAAGAAAAAGAGCGAGGTTTGCTCCCGAATTCCTTGCTTCCGGGATGATTTCAAAAGCAGGGTTTTGTTTCTTCAGTTTAATGACCCCGGTTTCATTCAGCGTATCATGCGGCACCTCCACCACCCGGTTTTCACCGATTATATAGGAAAGGGGATGGGTGGGACTGCTCAACAGGGCAATTTTATAGAGCGTGGGGACAAAAATCATATGTTTGGGGAAGGAGGACCAGGAATCATCCAGCGGGCTTCCGAAGAGGTAAACCCGGCCCTTCTGAACCGGGACGGTAAGCAGGAAAGGCTGATTGTCCTGGAGCCGGAGCAGCGTTTCTTCCCCGCTTCTAATTCCGGGGGAGAGCCGGTAATGCCGGTTGATGACGGGCAAATCGACGTTATCAGGCAGTACGGTCTTGCCGCCCGCATTTTTCTCGAAGACCCCGTTGAAAAGTTCATTTTCAAGGTTGACGGAGGAAACGCGCTGCCTGACAGTATCCAATGCCCCGTATCCCGCCAGGCCAAGCAGTCCGGCCAGGTCATTATAGGAAACGAGCGTTCCTTTTTTAGGAGGAAAAATTGCAAGGTGTCCGCCATTCCTGACATACCTGTTCAACTCCTGCGCAAGTCCTGACGCAATCTCCCCGGGACTGTTAAGGATGACCAGTGAATTGGTAAATATTTTTCCAAAATCCAGTTGGTTCACCTGGCTGTTGATAAAGCTTACCGTGGTGTCATTTGTGAAAAGCGCATTCAGGTAACTGTTGCTCTCTTTTTCGTTGATGCAGACCACCGGTATGGATGGCAGTACCGGGTATGAAAAATAAAATTTGTCATCATAGACAATCGGATAATCCACCACTTCGACGAGCCCGAACTGGATGCCCGAATCATTCTCGGTGTAGGTCAGGGTAATCTCTTCGGTGGAATTCGGGCCGATGGTAAAACTTGTCAGGGCCTTTTGCACTGAATTGATCGTAAGTTTTACCGGAACCTTTTCGAGGGATTGGACTGAAGCGTTGCGGATGCGCACCACCAGCCTGACCGGCAGCCCGGGCTGATGGACCGGCGACGGGAACCAGAGCGTATCGATAAAAAGATTATCCTTCCGCTCCGAAACAACAGGAACCACGAACCAGCTGATGCTGCTATCGGGCCTGGCATTGGTTGTGGAGGCAGTTGACTTCTGAAAATCGGAAACCAGGTAGGCGTCAAAACTGTTCCTCCCGGTTTCGGGCAGCAGGTCCGACTGCCTGTTGACCACTTCCCAAAGTGATTTGGTTGCGGCGGAGACCTGCACCTCTTCGACCAGCCGCGTAAATTCCTCCTGGCTGACGAATCGTTGGTGCCGGCCTTCGAAATCATTGGTAACCAGGTTAAACAGGTCCGACGGTGAATAAGCCGATACAATTTCGAGCGCCCTCATTTTGGCAACCTCGGCCAGTTTCCCTTCGGCTGAAAGGGCATCCATTGAAAATGAATTGTCAATATAGATGCTTACAGCCCGCTGACCGGTGACCTTTTTTTGTTGCCGGGCGGCAGGCAGGTAAGGTTGGGCAAAGGCAACCACCAGCGCCGCTAAGGCCAGGAGGCGTGCTGCAAGAATCAGCCACTGCCTGACCTGAGACTGCTTTTTTGTTTCCTGCTGTATCTCCTGCAGGAACCGGATATTGGTAAAATAGACCTTCCTGAACCGTCGGAAATTAAAAAGGTGTATGAGAACCGGGATTGCCAGTGTCCCTAAGGCCAGGAGAAAAAACGGGTTGACAAATTGCATGCCCAAAGGTAAAAAAAATCCCGGCGCACAGGCCGGGATTTTTTTTACGGGTAGAGGCGCACCACAGTGCGCCTCTACCCGTAATGCGTGTTCGATGGTTTGAGGGTTTAAATAACCCCCTGGTCGAGCATGGCGTTTGCAACCTTGAGGAATCCCGCAACATTGGCTCCCTTCACGTAATTGACATAGCCCTCCTTGTCCTTTCCGTATTTGACGCAGGCACTGTGGATGCTGCACATGATTTCGTGGAGGCGTTCGTCAACTTCCTTGATCGGCCAGCTTAGTTTCATGGCGTTCTGGGCCATTTCAAGACCAGAGGTCGCAACTCCGCCGGCATTCACGGCTTTGCCGGGTGCAAACAGGATCTTATGTTCGAGGAACTGTTCGATGGCCTCGGGGGTGCTGGGCATATTGGCGCCTTCGGCGACGCAGATCACACCATTTTTGATCAGGTTGAGCGCGTCTTCCTTGCCGAGTTCGTTCTGGGTGGCACAGGGCAGGGCGATGTCGCATTTCACCTCCCATGGCCGTTTTCCCTGGTGGAACTGGGCATTCGGGAACTCATATGAATAAGGTTTCACAATGTCCTGGTTCGAGGCTCTCAGTTCGAGCAGGTAATCGATCTTTTCACCGGAAATTCCGTCAGGATCATAGATATAACCGTCAGGACCGGAAATGGTCACAACCCTGGCACCGAGTTCGGTGGCCTTGATGGTGGCCCCCCAGGCAACATTACCGAATCCGGAGATGGCAACGGTTTTACCCTTGAATGTTTCGCCCTTGGTGGCAAGCATTTCTTTGGCAAAATAGACGGCTCCGAAACCTGTGGCTTCCGGGCGGATAAGGCTGCCGCCCCAGTTGAGGCCCTTGCCGGTGAGCACGCCCGTATTTTCGCGGGCCAGTTTGCGGTACATCCCGTACAGGAAGCCGATTTCACGACCGCCAACACCTATATCCCCGGCTGGTACATCTGTTTCAGGACCGATCAGTTTCCACAATTCAAGCATGAACGACTGGCAGAAGCGCATGATTTCGGCATTGGATTTACCCTTCGGATCGAAATCGGAACCACCTTTTGCGCCGCCCATGGGGAGGGTGGTAAGACTGTTCTTGAAGATCTGTTCAAAGCCGAGGAACTTCAGGATGCTGAGGTTGACGCTCGGGTGGAAACGCAGGCCGCCTTTATAGGGACCGATCGCATTGTTAAACTGAACACGGTATCCCAGGTTTACCTGAACTTTTCCACTGTCATCAACCCAACAAACCTTGAAAGTCAAAATCCGGTCAGGTTCAACCAGCCTGTCAATAATGTTGGCCGATTCGAAATGGGGATTTTCATTGTATACCTCTTCGATTGATTCCAGAACTTCCCTTACAGCCTGGAGGTACTCATTTTCGCCCGGATGCTTTTTCTCCAGGTCGTTCATGATTTTTTCTAAGTTCATGATGATACAGTTTTAAGTGTTATTAACCAATAAATATTTTTGGCAGTTAACCTGTCGGTTTGTGAACAAAATAACATCCGCAAAATTACGTCGTTAAAGCAACCTGACCAAACAAAAACACATAAAAATTTCCGGGAGGCTACTTCACCGTCTTATTCACCAGTTTCCCGGCAACGAAGGTATTGATCACTCCCGGGGTTCCATCCGTATTATAAAAAACCTCTTCGCCTTCTTTCAGGTTCTTACGGTAATGGGTCACCTGTTTTGTAACGCCATTCTCAAAAAAACTTTTCTGCACCCCATCGCCGAGCGTGAACAAACCCTCGCCGACGACCATTCCGCCGGCATCGTAATAAAGCCATGGGCCATTTAAAAGCCCCCTTACATAATCTCCTTCGACCTTAAGCAGTTTATTCGGATAATATTCGGTATAACGGCCCTGCAGGGTGTCATTTACAAACGATGATTGTGAGACCAGTTTGCCGGTAATGTCGAAGGTCCTTACCAGGCCGTTCAGATGCCCGTTGTGGAAAGTCTGCTCGAGCTGGATCAATCCTGTTGCGTAATAACTCCTCAGCGTTCCCTCGATGTTGTTGTTTTTGTAAGTACATTCGGTCTGGATGTTGCCGTTTTCATACCAGTACCGGGCAGGGCCCTCATAGATTTTTCCCCTGAGGGTTATTTCGGTTTTTTTATACCCGTTGGGCCACGATTCCGTTTTTACGCGGGTGCAGGCCAGCAGGAGGACAGCGGGGAGAATCAGGAAGAGACATTTACGTTTCATGAGCCGGGCTGGTTAAAGATGTCGATTGTTCCCTCAATTCCGTTGATCAGCATCTGAACGGCAATGACGGCAAGGATGAGCCCCATGATGCGCGAAACCACCTTGAGCATGCCGGGATTAATTTTCGAGGCAATGACCCTCGAGGAGATGAACAGCAGGTAGGTGATGGCACACATGATGCCGAAGATGGCGATGACCATGAGGACATTTTTCATCGATTTTTCGGCACCGACAAAATTCATCGCGGTCGAAATTGTCCCGGGACCTGCCAGGAGGGGGATTCCAAGCGGGGTGATCGCCATGTCGTGGGCCACCTGCTCCATCTGTGCCTTTTCCTCGTTTGATTGGGCATGCAGCGCGTTTTCTTTTGCGTTAAGCATCTGGAAGCCGATGATGAAAACGATGATGCCGCCCGCGATCTGGAAGGCAGGAACCGTAATTCCGAAAACCCGGAAAATAATATGTCCGAAGATGCTGAAAATGGCGATGATGACGAAGGCGGTCGTAGTGGCCCTAAGGGCGACTTTGTTCTGTGTCTTTTTGTCGAAATCCTGAACCATTCCCAGGAAAACCGGAAGGTTCCCAATGGGATTCAGCATCGCGAAGAATCCCATGAATACCGTAATACCATGCAGGTAGAGGTCGTGTATGCGCATCATTTATTATTTTGATGGTTTGCAGCCGCGTAACGCGCTGACTGTTTAAGGAATTCGATGGCAACCAGTCCCGACAGCGGGTTTGATTTTTCCATCCTTTCGGGATGCCACTGTACGCCGAGCAGGAAGGATTTGCTTTCCGGTTCGCGCCATTCAATGGCTTCAGGCAGTTTGTCATCCGACCAGGCACAGACTTTCAGTTCAGGAGATAAACGGGCGATGGCCTGGTGATGGTTGGAGGTCACCCTTGCTGTGTCGCAATGGCTGACAGAGGCAAGAAGGGTTCCCTGCGGAACGGTGACTTTATGGAAACAATGCTGGTAGTCCTCCTGCTGGTGGATCACCATTTTCCCGATATCCTCAGGGATATCGATCACCAGGGTTCCCTTCAGGTAAACATTCACGACCTGGTAACCGCGGCAGATGGCAATCAGGGGCATTTGCAGGGCGAGGACACGGGAGACAAGGGCCATGTCGAGGCTGTCGCGGTGGCGGTTTATTTCGGTGCATCTGTGAGTTTCGGATTCCATCCCGTACCATCCGGGATAGACATCCTCGCCACCGGTAAGCACCAGCCCGTCGCAGCGGCCAAGCACCTTCAGGGCTGAATCAATGGGCATCAGGTAAAGGTCGACCGTTGTTACCGAAGGATTTTCACGCTTCAGCCAGTTTTCATAATTCGGGGATGCTTTCGACAATGCGATGGCCGGGTGACCCGACTGTGGATGACCGTTCATGGCGAACAGGAGCCAGATGCAGAAGCTAAGCAAAACGGGCCGGTGCTTTTTGCCTGCTTCAGGATGTCCGTTGAAACGCATAGATAGATATTGGTAAATGCAAAATTAGGAAAATAGCGGTTCTTTAAAAATTCCCCGGGATTAAAAAAAATGAAAAGGATACGTGAGGGCCAGGTATTCAGCCGAAAAATTCCCGGAGGAATCCCTGATGGCCATTGCGGGCGCGGTTGAAAGGGTGCTTCCGGTGATGGAAAACTCCATCAGGATGCGACCGGGAGGTGCAGAAGGACGGGGTGAAACCGCCAGGCAGCGTTTAAGGTAAAGCCCGGACCTGTTGCACAAGCGGGTAAAGTCATTGAAGGTGCCGTAAGGAAGGACAACCGCAAAAATCCCTCCGGGTGCCAGCAGGGTGGCGGCTCCCATGACCAGGTGTTCATGGGTCATGCTGTGATCGTGGCGGGCGATGTTTCTCCGGGTGAAGGGTGAACGGAGCAGCTTTTCGAAAAAGGGAGGATTTGAGATGATGAAGTCGTAGGTATGAACCTCTGCTGCTGATATAAATTCCCCGAGTGAAGAATGAATTGCCCTGAGCCGTCCATGCCAGGGACTTCTTTCAAAGTTGGCTTGTGCTTCCTTCACCGAGGCATGGTCGATGTCGATCGCATCGGTGAATGCGGCTGTTTTCTGGGTCATCATCAGGGCCAGGACCCCGCAGCCGGTCCCGATGTCCAGGATTTTCAAGGCATTTCCCGGTTCGGCCCAGGCACCCAGCAGCATGGCATCGGTGCCTACCCGCTGCGATCCCGATTCATCTTCGACCTCAAACTGTCTGAAACGGAATGCCATGCTGATTTAAAGGTAAATTTCGATCAGTCCATCGGGAGCATTGATCAGTAATGTTTTTTTCTTCCGGTCGACTTTTACGATTATTTCATCCACGACAGGAACCAGGATTTCCTTTTCACCATGGCGGATCTGGAAAAGGGACTGGTGGGGCAATTCAAGGATGTCCTCTACAACCCCGATGGGACCGAACCGCTCGTCGGTGACTGCGAAACCTATGACCTCATGAAAGTAAAACCGGTTGCCGTTTAACCTTGGGAGGGAGGTGGCGGGAAGGTACATTTCAAGACCGGCAAGGCTTTCGGCATCTTCGAGGGTGTCGAATTCCTGGAACCTGACAACTGCTTTCCGGTTGTGCTTCAGATTAATGCTGTCAATAAAAAACGGAACCCGTTCACCATGAAGATCAAGGAAAACGGATTCCGTTGCAAGATAATTTTCAGGATCGTCCACATCAAGCAGGACGATCACGTGGCCCTTGTTCCCGTGCGTTTTAAGAATTTTTCCAAGGTAGAAAAAGTCATCCTCAGCCATAAGGAGCAATGGGATTTACAGGAGTGCCGGGATTATTCCGGCTCGACAGCAGTTTCTTCGACAGCAGTTTCTTCGGCAGGAGTTTCGGCAACAACGGCTTCGGCGGCAGCTTTTGCAGCTTCGGCGGCCTGGGCAGCCTCGGCAACCTGGGCAGCTTCGTCCAGGCGGGCCTTGTTGAGTTTCTTGGCGATGGCTTCTGCCTTGGCGGCATTGACCTTCACCTCGGTTTCAATCTGCTTTTTCCGGGCATCTTTCGCGTTCAGATCCTGTTCGTTTTTCTTCTGCGAAATAGCAACATGCTTTTCATCAAGCCAGCTCTGAAATTTTGCGTCGGCCTGTTCGGGGGTCATGGCGCCTTTCTGGACGCCTTTCAGGAGATGATTCTTGAACATCACTCCTTTGAAGGTCAAAATTGCTTTTACGGTATCAGTCGGCTGAGCGCCTTTCTGAATCCAGTCGAGGGCCTTTTCGAAGTTAAGCTCGATTTCAGCCGGCCTGGTAATAGGATTGTAGATGCCAATTCGTTCTATGAACTTTCCGTCACGTGGTGCACGACCATCCGCAATAACAATATGGTAAAAAGCTTGTCCCTTCTTACCTCTTCTCTGTAATCTGATTTTGGTTGGCATTTGTTAATTGATTGATTTAATGAAATATTGAGTTAATTGAAATAAGGGGTGCAAAATTCGGGATAATTTTTGAATTTACCAATTAAATAGATGTAACGAGCAAAAAAATCTTATCAGGTCAAAAAGGAATTTATTAACAACCGGATTTCATAGGTGATTTTAAAATAATTTTACCACCCCGATCCAACAACTTCCTTACCCCTCCAACATGGTTGATTTCATTCATTTACATCTGCATACACAATATTCTATTCTCGACGGCGCCTGCAGGATCAGGGACATGGTCGCCAAGGCGGTTGCCCTGGGGATGCAGGGTGCTGCAGTGACCGACCATGGCAATTTATTCGGAATCAAGGAATTTTCCGAAGTTTCTTCCAGGTACAAGGGCTTTAAGCCGATTTTCGGATGCGAGACCTATGTCGCACGGCGCGGACGCAGGGATAAATCGGAGATGGTCGACCGCAAAGGCGATCACCTTATATTACTGGCCAAAAATGCCGCCGGCTATAAAAACCTGCTGAAGCTGATCTCTTTTTCATGGACTGAAGGTCATTATTACAAACCGCGCATCGACAGGGAACTGCTCGAAAAATACCATGAAGGGCTGATCGCCTCCTCGGCCTGCCTTGCCGGGGAGATCCCCCGGGCAATCCACGCGGGGAATCTTGAAAAGGCTGAAAAGGTCATCAACTGGTACAAGGAACTGTTTGGCGGGGATTTTTACCTGGAACTCATGCGCCACCCGGCCACCGACATCACCCGTGATGGCGATGTCTACAAACGGCAGCTGGCGGTGGAGACCGAACTTGTCAAACTGGCCCGGAAAGCAGGTGTTAAACTGCTCGCGACAAACGATGTCCATTTTCTGAATGAAATCGACTCCGAAACCCACGACCGGCTGCTGTGCATCAATACCGGCAAGTTCATGGACGATCCCGACCGCATGCGATACACCGGCCAGGAGTGGTTCAAATCGAAGGAGGAAATGAACCGGCTTTTTGAAGATATTCCGGAGGCGCTCTCAAACACCATCGAAGTTCTTGACAAGGTGGAACACTATTCCCTGAACCGGGAGCCCATCATGCCCGATTTTCCGCTGCCTGCCGAGCATACCGATCCCGACGATTACCTGCGTCACCTCGCTTACCAGGGTGCCGCCACACGCTACCCTGTGATTACTCCCGAAATCACCGAACGGATCGACTTCGAACTCGCCGTCATCAAAAAGATGGGTTACCCTGGTTATTTCCTGATCGTACAGGATTTTCTGAATGCCGCACGCGAAATGGGGGTATCGGTCGGTCCCGGGCGCGGGTCGGCAGCCGGGTCGGTGGTGGCATACTGCATCCGCATCACCGATGTCGACCCACTGCGGTTCGACCTTCTGTTTGAGCGGTTCCTGAATCCCGACCGGGTATCCCTGCCCGATATCGACATTGATTTCGACGAGGATGGCCGCGACCGCGTGCTCAAATGGGTGGTGAATAAATATGGTCACGACAAGGTGGCGCAGGTGATCACCTTCGGCACAATGGCTGCCAAAGGGGCCATCAGGGATGTGGGACGCGTACAGCGGCTGCCGCTCGACGAGGTGAACCGGTTGTGCAAGCTCGTTCCCACCCGCCCGGGCATAACCCTTAAAACCGCATACGAAGAGGTTCCCGAACTCAAGGCGGCACGCACCTCACCAAACAGCCTGATCGCCGAAACACTTAAATTTGCCGAAAGCCTCGAGGGGTCGGTCAGGCAGACCGGGCTTCACGCCTGCGGGATCATCATCAGCCGCGACGACCTTACTGAATATATCCCGATCACCATATCGAAGGAGACCGACTTGTTCGTCACCCAGTTCGACGGCGATTACATCGAAAAGGTAGGCATGCTCAAGATGGATTTCCTTGGGCTGAAAACCCTCGCCATCATCAAGGACGCGATTCAAAACATTAAGAACTCAAAGGGAGTCGAAATCGACGTGGAGAACCTCCCTTTCGACGACGCCGAAACCTACGAACTTTTCAGCCAGGCAAGGACCACGGGGATTTTCCAGTTTGAGTCGGACGGCATGAAAAAGTACCTCCGTGAGCTGAAACCCAACAAGATCGAGGACCTGATCGCCATGAACGCCCTTTACCGGCCCGGCCCGATGGACTACATCCCCAGCTTCATCGCCCGGAAACATGGCCGCGAAAAAATCAGCTACGATATACCGGTGATGGAGAAGTACCTCACGGACACCTACGGCATCACGGTGTACCAGGAACAGGTCATGCTTCTGTCGCAGGAATTGGCCGGTTTCACCAAGGGACAGGCCGATTCGCTGCGCAAGGCCATGGGCAAAAAGATCGAAGCCATGATGAGCGACCTGAAACCCAAATTTTTCGACGGCTGTAAAAACAACGGCCACGACGAAGAGGTTGTAAAGAAGATATGGACCGACTGGATGGCCTTTACCGATTATGCCTTCAACAAGTCTCACTCCGCCTGTTATGCCTACGTCGCCTACCGGATGGCCTATCTGAAGGCACACTACCCGTCGGAATTCATGGCGGCGGTTTTGAGCCGCAACCTCAATGATCTCAAGGAAATAACACTATTTCTCGATGAATGCAAACGCATGCACATACCGGTGCTGGGACCCGATGTTAATGAAAGTTCTTCAGCCTTTTTCGCCAATAAAAAAGGGGAGATCAGGTTTGGCATGGCCGGGATCAAAAATGTCGGCGAAGCGGCCGTGCTGAGCATTGTCGAGGAGCGTATCAAGGGCGGCCCCTACGCCAGCATCTTCGACATGACCCGCAGGATCAACGCCCACACCGTGAACAAGCGGTGCATGGAGTCACTTGCCAAGGCCGGCGCCTTCGATTGTTTTGAGAACACCCACCGCGCACAGTATTTTTACCAGGAGAACAGCGACGATGTTATCTTCCTGGAAAAACTGATCCGCCACGCCACCGATTACCATTCGCGTAAGGATTCGATGCAGCAGTCGCTGTTCGGGGAGGCGGAGGAGATCCACTTCAGTGAACTGTCGCTCCCCGAGTGCCGTCCCTGGACAAAGCTGGAGCAGCTGAAATTTGAAAAGGATGTGACGGGCTTTTACATGAGCGGGCACCCGCTCGATGACTACCACCATGAGATGGAGCAATTTTGCAGCAAGACCATCGACGACCTCAAGCAGGACCTGAAACCTTTGAAGGGAAAGGATATCACCTTTGCCGGGATCGTCATAGAGGCAAACCATAAGATCGGGAAGACGGGGAAACCTTACGGTTCCTTTGTCGTGGAAGATTATTACAATTTTATTTCCCTGACCATGTTCTCGGAGGAGTATCTGCGGTGGAAGCACATGCTCGAGGAGGGACAGTACGTATTCCTCAAAGCCCGCATAGAATCCCGTTTCGACAGTCCCGACCAGATGACCATACGGGTCAACCAGGTCACCCTGCTGCCCGACGTCATGGAGAAATTCTCGAAGGTGCTTACCCTCACCGTCATCCTCGGCGATCTGACGCCCGGGATGATCCGGAATCTTCAGCAGGCGGCCAAACTGCACAAGGGAAAGTGTCACCTGCGCATCCGTGTGCACGACCCGGTTGAAAATATCACCATCGACCTTCCATCCCGGAAATACAGGGTCAACCCGAAGGAGATGATCAATTCCGCAGAGGAGATGCCTGAGGTGCAGGTGAAGGTGTTTGGGGAGGTGAATTGATTAAATTAAAAAATTAAAATTACTAATTTCAAGGATGGAAATCAATATTCCTGGCGGGTTTCGAGTATGCATAAATAAATTTCAACACAACAGCCACACCAGGACGCAATGTAAAGACGTAACAGGTAAATAAAAAGAATGTTCACCCTGTCATCTCATCGTTTCATTGCCTTTTTACATTTTTTTTTGACCTGATTTCCCAATCTTTCTTTTTTCCATGTAAGCCAGTACGACCAGTTTCTTCCTCCCCGTCATACCATTTCCCGGTCGAATCTGAAAGACTTTTTGTAATTTAGCAACCTGAAATCAAACTCACTTTTAAAGCATTTGCATATGTTCGAAACACTGACCGATTCAAATTTTGAAGAAAAGATTGTTAAAAGCGACAAGCTTGCATTGGTTGACCTGTCAGCCGAATGGTGCGGCCCCTGCCGGATGGTTTCACCGATCGTTCATGAATTAGCCGCCGAATACGAAGGACGCATTGTGGCCGGTGAAATGAACGTGGATGACAACCCCGTCACCACTGCCCAGTATAAAGTCAGGAACATCCCTACCGTTCTCTTTTTTAAAGGCGGACAGGTTGTTGACAAGCAGGTCGGCGCTGTGCCCAAGGCCTCGTACAAAGCCATGATTGAAAAATACATATAACAAAAGTAGCGAAGTGGCGAGGTAGCGAAGTTGCGAAACAGGCCGCCTGATCCAGGTACCAGTTTAGTTAAAAATAATTTCACTACCTCGCTACCTCACTATCTCGCTATTTCTTTTACTTATTTCCAATTTTCTCCATCACTTGCCCGCCAACATCGACCATAGCCGCCTGGAGCAGTTTTCATCCCTCGAATTCCTGGCGCGCCAGGTGGTCGAAGGTTTTATCACAGGGTTGCATAAGAGTCCGTTCCACGGCTTCAGCGTTGAATTTGCCGAACACAGGCTGTACAACACCGGGGAGTCGATCCGTTCGATCGACTGGAAACTATTCGGGCGCACCGACCGGCTTTACACAAAACGCTATGAGGAGGAGACCAACCTGAGGTGCCAGGTGTTCATCGACAACTCCTCCTCGATGCATTACCCGGTCATCTCCAGACCTGATATCAGTCACCCAAACAAGATTACTTTTTCGGTTTATGTTGCCGCCGCCCTTCTTTCCCTGTTCCGCAAACAGCGTGATGCAGCCGGGATCAGCGTTTTTTCCGACCGGGTTGAACTGCACACCGGGGCCAAATCGAACACGGTGCATCACCGCTTCCTCATCAATGAGCTTGACAAGCTTCTGGTTTCAAGGTCGCCCGACGAACACCGCGGGACCAATGTGGCGCAGGCCATTCACGAGCTGGCGGAGCGGATTCACAAGCGTTCGCTGGTGGTCATTTTCAGCGACATGTTCGACACCTCCTCCCGGACGGAAGAACTGTTCTCGGCACTGCAGCACCTCAGGCACAACAAGCACGAGGTGATCCTTTTCCACGTGGTGGACAAGGGCAAGGAGCTGGATTTTGATTTCGAAGACCGGCCCTATAAATTCATCGACCTGGAGAGTGGGGAGCAGCTTCGCGTGCACCCGTCGAAGCTTCGCGCGCGCTATGTGGAGGCCCTCGGGAATTTTAAAAATGAGCTGAAGCTCCGTTGCGGTCAATACCACATCGACCTGGTTGAAGCCGATATCAATGCCGGTTTTGAACAGGTGCTGCTGCCTTATCTCGTCAAACGCAGCAAGTTATTTTAACCGGGACATCCGCTCCTGTTGCATTTTCGTCACCTTATTTTACTAATTTTGCAGCTCTTTAAAAAGTAGCTGAAATGACGGATATTGCCTCAAAATATGATCCTTCGGGAGTTGAAGACAAGTGGTATAAATACTGGATGGACCGTGGATTTTTTCATTCTGTTCCCGACGGGCGCGAGCCATACTGCATCGTGATCCCCCCGCCCAACGTCACAGGCGTGCTTCACATGGGACACATGCTCAATAACACCATCCAGGACATCATGGTCCGCCGTGCCCGCATGCTGGGCAAGAATGCCTGCTGGGTTCCTGGTACCGACCACGCCTCCATCGCAACCGAGGCCAAGGTGGTAGCTAAACTCAGGGATGAAGGGATCGACAAGTCGGGCCTTACCCGCGAAGCCTTCCTGGAATATGCATGGGAATGGAAAACCAAACATGGCGGGATTATCCTCGACCAGCTCAAAAAACTCGGCGCATCATGCGACTGGGAACGCACCTGCTTTACCATGGACCAGTCGCTGTACGATTCGGTGATCGAAGTCTTCATCGACCTCTATAACAAAGGACTGATCTACCGTGGCATCCGCATGGTCAACTGGGATCCGAAGGCACTGACCGCCGTTTCGGATGAGGAGGTCATCTACAAAGAGGTCAACTCCAAACTTTATTTTGTCAGATACCGCGTTGAAGGAACGGAGGATGAATGGATCACCATCGCCACCACCCGGCCGGAGACGATCCTCGGCGACACGGCTATCTGTGTTCACCCCGAGGATGAGCGTTACAACCACCTGCGCGGCAAAAAGATCCTTGTTCCCCTGATTAACAGGGCGATCCCCGTTATTTTCGACGAATATGTCGAACGCGAATTCGGTACCGGTGCCCTCAAGGTCACCCCGGCACACGATGTCAACGACTATAACCTCGGCATGAAGTACAAGCTGGAGGTGATCGACACTTTCAACCCGAACGGAACCCTGAGTGCAGCAGCACAGTTATATGTCGGTGAAGACCGCTTCACGGTTCGCAAAAAAATAACCGCCGAGCTCCAGGAAAAGGGGCACATCGTTAAAATTGAGGCCTATGCCAACAAGGTGGGTTATTCGGAGCGGACCGACGAGGTGATCGAACCGCGCATCTCGGTGCAGTGGTTCATGAAGATGAAGGACCTGGCGAAACCGGCCCTTGAACTGGTGGAAGATGATACCATCCTGTTCCATCCCGCGAAATACAAAAACATGTACCGCCACTGGATGGCCAATGTGACCGACTGGTGCATCTCGCGGCAGTTGTGGTGGGGACAGCAGATACCTGCCTATTACCTGCCCGGCGGTGAGTTCGTTGTGGCGAAGTCGAAGGAAGAGGCACTGGCCATGGCAAATGCAAAAATCAAAGATCAAAATTCAAAACTTACATTGGCTGACCTTAAGCAGGATGAGGATGTGCTGGACACCTGGTTCTCGAGCTGGCTCTGGCCGATCTCCGTTTTCGACGGAATCCGCCATCCGGATAATGCAGACATCAACTATTATTACCCCACCAACGACCTGATCACTGCTCCCGAGATCATCTTTTTCTGGGTGGCCCGCATGATCATGGCAGGGATGGAATACCGCGGGCAGATCCCCTTCCGCAATGTTTATTTTACCGGCATCGTTCGCGACAAGCTCGGCCGCAAGATGTCGAAGTCGCTGGGTAATTCGCCCGAACCGCTGAACCTCATCAGCCTCAACGGCGCCGATGCCGTCCGGGTGGGTATGCTGCTTTGTTCCCCGGCAGGAAATGACCTGTTGTACGATGATGCACTGATCGAACAGGGACGGAACTTCTGCAACAAGATATGGAATGCACTGAGGCTTGTGAACGGCTGGCCGGTGGATGGGTCACTCCCGCAGCCGGCGGTGAACAGGATCTCGGTCGAATGGTTCTCGTCGGTGTTTAATGCTTCGTTGAAAAATATCAGCAACCTCTACGACGATTACCGTCTTTCGGAAGCCCTGATGGCCGCCTACAAACTGGTTTGGGACGATTTCTGCTCCTGGTTCCTGGAGATGGTCAAGCCGGCATACCTGCAACCGATAGACAGGGTTACCATCGATGCAGTTAAAACATTTTTCGAGGAAATCCTCAAGGTGCTCCATCCCTTCATGCCTTTCATTACCGAAGAGATCTGGCAGATCCTCGGCGAAAGGGGTGGGGGGGCATCCATCATGCTCTGCCGCCAGCCGGTGGCCGCTGCCTATGATGAATCGCTCATCAGCCGTTTCAGTTTTGCAGAGGAGGTGATCATGGCCATCCGAAACGTCCGCAAGGAAAAAAACATTCCGCAGAAGGAGGCCATCAGCCTCTTTATCAGGAAAAACAACAACGAAACACCCGACACTACCTTCGACGACCTTGTCGCCAAACTCTGCAATATCAGCGGGATTGCCTATGTGGAGGAAAAGGTGGCCGAAAGCATGTCGTTCGTGGTGGGTGCCACCGAATTTTTCGTTCCCCTCACCGGCAAGATCGATGTGGCTGAAGAGATCCGCAAAATGGAAGAGGAGCTGGCTTACACCACAGGGTTTCTTGCAAAGGTGATGCAAAAACTGGGCAATGACAGCTTCGTGAAGAATGCGCCGCCTGCCGTCGTCGAATCGGAACGCAGAAAACAGGACGATGCCGCGGCCCGCATCCGCGTGCTTGAAGAGCAACTCCGGGGAATGAAGGGGTAAACCCCGTCTCCCGGCAATCCCGTGAAAATATCCAATCCCTGCCCGTTCATTGCGGACTGGCAGTTGGTGTTCAAGTTCATGTATCATTAATAATTCAACCATGAGAACCATTGATAAATCCAGGCCGGTGATGATTACCGGAGCTACCGGCTATGTTGCCGGCTGGATCATAAAAAAGCTGCTTGACGAGGGATTCACAGTGCATGCCGCGGTAAGGAACCCCGGGAACCGTGCCTCCCTGGAACACCTGGATGCCCTGGCGGAGAAGTCCGGGGGGACGATCCGGTATTTCAAAGCCGATCTCCTTACTGAAGGTGCGTACGATGAGGCCATGAAGGACTGTGAACTTGTTTTTCACACCGCTTCGCCCTTTACAAGCAAGATCAAGGACCCGCAGATGGATCTGGTCGACCCTGCCCTGAAGGGGACCAGGAATGTGCTCGGCTCGGCTAACCGCACGGAATCAGTCAAACGGGTGGTGCTGACCAGCAGCTGCGCGGCCATCATTGGTGATGCCAAAGACTGCATGGGGTACCCGGGCGGGATTGCTACTGAAAAACAGTGGAACCTGACCTCAACGGTACGCCACCAGGCTTATTCATACTCCAAGACTGTTGCGGAGCAGGCCGCCTGGGAAATGGTCAAGGTTCAGGAGCGCTGGGACCTTGTGGTGATCAACCCTTCGCTTGTTATCGGCCCGGGGATCAACCCCGATGCGACTTCCGAAAGTTTCAGCCTGGTGCGCCAGCTGGGCGACGGGAGCATGAAGTCGGGTGTTCCCGATTTCAGCATCGGCGTCGTTGATGTACGCGACCTGGCCGAAGCCCAGTTTGCTGCCGGGTTCAATCCGGCAGCGCAGGGAAGGAACATCATTTCGGCAGGGAACACCGATTTCATGACCCTTTCGGGTTACCTTCTGAAACATTTCGGAACAGCCTATCCGTTTCCAAAAAAGATCGTGCCGAAGTTCCTCATCTGGCTGATCGCCCCGGCTGCCGGATTCACGCGAAAAATGATCCGGTTGAACGTGGGATATCCCTGGCGCGTCGACCATTCAAAAAGCATAACTGAACTTGGCGTCCAATACAGGCCGGTGGAGGATTCGATTGTTGATTTTTTTCAGCAGATGGTTGACAACAAGGTGTTCACCAGGCCCAAAAAGTAGGCGCGATCCCTTCCATGTCACAACCCATCCGAAACATCGCCGTCATGGCACATGCCGATGCCGGGAAAACCACGCTTACCGAACAATTCCTTTTCCTGGCAGGACAGACCAAACGCCCCGGCAATGTTGACAATGGTACTGCCCTTACCGACTTCCTCCCGGTAGAACGCGAACGGGGGATTTCGGTCCGGTCGGCCCATATTTCAATCAATTGGCAGGATACCCGTATCAACCTGATCGACACCCCCGGGCATGTCGACTTTTCGGCCGACGTGGAAAGAGTCATGCGAATCGTTGATGGTGTGATCCTGGTTATTTCGGCCGTCGAGGGGGTGCAGGCCCATACCGGAACCCTCTGGAACGCCCTGCGCGAAAGCCATATCCCGGTGCTCATATTCATCAATAAAATTGATCGGGTGGGTGCTGACTGCGTAGCGGTGATCCATGCGATCGGAAAGGAACTTGGTTTCAGCCCCTTTTGCCTGCAGGAACTTTCGGGCGAAGGGTCCGGTGATGCATCGTTGAGGCAAACCTGGAAGCCGGGAGTGATGCCGGAATCCATGATCGAGCAGATCGTCGCCGGGGATGAAAAGCTCCTTGGTGATTACCTTGATGGAAAAATGCCCGGATTCAGGGAACTGGACAAACAACTGCGCCTGATGGTGAGCAGGTGTGAAGTCTACCCGCTGTTTTACGGGTCTGCCAAACTGGGTACGGGGATGACAGAGCTGCTCGATGCGGTTGCAGATTACCTCCCCCCGCCGGAACCGGGCAGCAGGAAGGAATTATCGGCCCTTGTATACGGAATCGAACATGACAGGATCATGGGAAAGATTGCCCACGTGCGGGTCTTCAGCGGACGGATTGACAACAGGGAGGTCGTGTTGAATGCAACACAGCACGCAGAAGAGAAGGTGACCCAGGTGCGTAGGCTCTTTGCCTGGAAATACGAAGATACCGGGTTTGTGGAGGCCGGCGATATTGCCGGCATTTGCGGTTTTGGCAAGGTGCAGGTCGGGGATTTTCTCGGTACGGCCTGCGAAGACATCCCGGGATCAGCAAAAATGAGCATGCCACTCCTCACTGTTCAGATCAAACCCGCTGACAACCGGGACTACGCGGCACTGGCAGCTGCCATGACGCAGCTGGCCGCCGAGGATCCCGCGCTGGAGCTCGACTGGCTTCGGGAGGAGGGCGAACTCCATGTGAAGATCATGGGATGGATACAGATGGAGGTGCTGGAGCGCATCCTGCTCGACCGGTTCAACCTCGCTGCGAAATTCGAAAATCCCACGGTGATCTATAAGGAGACCCCATCGGCCACCGCGGAAGGATTTGTACAATACTGGATGCCTAAACCCTGCTGGGCCATCATGCGGTTCCAAATCGAGCCAGGTGAAAGGGGCAGCGGCGTGGTATATTCAAGTACGGTCGCTGTGAATGACATACAGCAAAAGTACCAGAACGAGGCTGCCAGGACCATCCCGGCGGCGCTGAAACAGGGGATCAAGGGATGGGAGGTGACCGATCTGAAGATCACCCTGGTCGCCGGCGAGGATCACCCTGTCCATTCGAGAGCAGGCGATTTTGCCGTTGCAACGCCCATGGGGGTCATGAACGGGCTGGTAATGACCGGCACCACCCTGCTGGAACCCATGATCAGGTTTACCATTGATGCCGCTGAGGAACTTTTGGGGGCGGTTGCGGGCGACATCACCAGGATGCGCGGCAGTTTTGAAACACCTTCGATGGACAATGGCCGGTTTAACCTTACCGGGACAGTCCCGCTGTCAACCTCCATCGATTTCCCGGTAAAACTCAGTTCCCGGTCGGGCGGGAAGGCGAAAATTTCAACCCGTTTCTGCGGCTACCGCGAATGTACCGATGACCAGGGGGTGATACGGCCCTACAAGGGGATCAGCCCGCTGGACGCGGCAAAATACATCCTGAAGGCGCGTAAAGCCATTCAATGAAGCACCTTAAAAGGTTTTTTTTTGTGGTGACAGATCGTCTGTGCCACATCCCTTGCCGATTTAATAGCAACAGGCAATCCTCCGCCGGGAATGGTCCAATGACCGGTGAAATAGAAATCCTTTAACCCGGGCAGTTCGGTTTTTACCGGAGATTGGGCGATGATGTTTTCTCCCGGCAGCCAGCCCTGCACGCTGCCCTTCCAGTTGCCGGTGTATCGCCGGAAGGTGGCGGGCGTGGCGATATCCGTTACTTCGATCCTGCTTGTCAGACCACCCAATTTTGCATCGGCTGCTGCGATCATCTGCCCGGTAAATTGTTTTTTTTCAGCAATGTACCTTTCCCGGTCGCTTTCGCGCAGGTTGATCCAATATTCGCCATTTTTCGTATAGTAGGAGATGGATATAACCGTTTTTCCTTCAGGGGCATGGCCCGGGTCATAATTGTGGATATGGACTTCCATCCGCGTGTACCGGGTGCCATCGGGGGAGACCAGCTCCGTCTCCGTCGGGAAACGCATAAAGGGCGGCAGATCGCCGAAGGTTCCTTCAACCCCGAGGTAGACCGCGAACACGGAATAATAGACCTTCAACTTCTCCTGGCTCGCCAGCTTCAGGATGGTTTTATCCACGTAACGACCCTCCAGGGCATGAAACATGGTAAAGTGCCAGTCGGCTGCCGAAACGGTGATGTCCGAAAGTTTCTCTTCCCCCGACGCCAGGCGCAGCCCGGCGGCTCTGCCCTGGGCGCAGAGGATTTTATCAACCGCGACATCAAAATGAATGTTGCCGCCCAGTCCGAGGTATTTCCGTTCAAGGCGGCCGACGAAGCCTGCTGAACCTCCGATGGGGTACCCCGTACTTTCCAGGTCGTTGAAAGAGAGGGGTAGGGTAAGAATCATCAGGGGCATCTCGTCGCCATCAAACAACAGGCGAAACGCCTCTTTCAGGAAAGGATTCTTCAGCTTTGCGGCGAAGCTGAAATTGGTTTCGCGTTTTGCATGGTAAAGGAAAAGAAGTAACGGCAGGTGTTTGATGTATCCCCTTTTTTCTTTCCATGTCAGCAATTGGGGAACCTTCCGGATCAGGGGAGGGATTTCGAATGACTGCATCTTTCGCATCGAACGGACCAGGCGCCCGATCGGGCCTTTGTCTTCGGGTGCGATGCCAAGCAGGTACTTTTCGAGACGGCCGATATTTGTGTAAAGGTGAAAAACCTTGTTGCCATGGCGATCAACCGTATCCCTGACCTCTATTTCCATTCGCACATCGTGGTTGACAAAACGGATGGCCGGCATGTCGATCAGTTCGGACCAAAGATGGTAAAACGGGTTGTGTCTGTTGGATCCGAGAATCCACTGCAACCCGCTCTCAAAGGTGAAACCGTTGCGCTGCCAGCTGGTGCACAGGCCACCCGCGGCGGACTGGCCTTCGAAAATTTCAGTTTCGAACCCGTTCATTTGCAGGTAGCAACCTGCCGACAATCCTGCTACACCCGCCCCGATGATGTTTACTTTCATGGTGTAAATATACAAATCCTGCGCAACAATGCGCCCACCCTGAAAGAGAGGTGCCCCATGGCGGGTGCGGGCCGGTGGTTAAACTTCCACGATGCGGATCGTCCAGAAATCGTCTGAAAGATTTCCGTCGGTCAGGTAGCTGTATGGCATGGTGAAATAGCCCGCCAGTCCCCAGTCGCTGCCCCAGCTGTTACGGACGGTGAACCGCTTTGTCTTGTCATCATAACCCACGGCCATCACCGCATGACCGCCAACAACTTTTTCAGTCTTCTTCGGCAGGTCGAGCTTGCCTGACTTAGCCACTGCCGGACTTTCAAACGCATCATATACGGTGAAACCGAAAACGAACGGGTAACCTTCGGACAGGCAGCCCCGCATATCGTCGAGGGTACGCTGCACGCGATGGTAGGAGAGGACCTGGTGTTTAAGCGCCTCCCCGTAACAGGCGGCTGTGGGTTGTACGGCGAATTTCGTGATGTCGTAGGGCAGCAGATTTTCAGGACATACGCCCTGTGTGTTGATGCTTTTAACCCCGTCGCGGATCTCGGCGCCATTGTCGAGGTTGACGGTGTTTTCCATGACACGCTCATTATAATAAATAAACAACCGCGACGGCATAAAATCGGCAGTCTTATTCTGCTTCATCAACTCATACTCGAATGCCGCACCGATCGCGTTGGCGGTGCAACTTCCAAGTTCTCCCTGGTCATACACCGGTGGACATCCGGGACGGAGATCGATCTTCACGGGAAGTTTTTTAATTACCGTTTTGGACGCGGCGTATACAAAGTCCCGTTGGTCAGGAAGGTCGGGACGCCACCCGTACCATGTTACATTATGTGCCATAATTATTGAGGTTTGTTCAGGGTTGCCTACTCTTTCAAGGATTTTCGGCCTCCTCCGTTTCCGGGGGCGTTCACCCGCCCGGCATGTTGCTTTTGAAGGCGATAAATATAATAATTTGAAATGAAAAGTCAAGTAAATGTTATGATAAGAATCAAAAAAATTTAATGACGTAAAGACTGATAACCTGTAAATTTCGCTGTTTTACCTCAAATGTTTGTTCCGTTGATAATTAGCGTACCTTTGCAAACCATTTGAAACAGCCACCTTATTCATTTAAAATGCAGGAGATCAGAAATATCGCAATCATAGCCCATGTCGACCACGGCAAAACAACGCTGGTTGACAGGATATTGCACCAGGTACGTCTGTTCCGCGACAACCAGGATGTCGGGGAATTGATCCTCGATTCAAACGACCTGGAACGCGAGCGAGGCATTACGATCTTATCGAAAAATGTTTCCGTCAGGTACAAGGGAATTAAAATCAACATCATCGATACCCCTGGTCACTCCGACTTCGGCGGGGAGGTTGAGCGCGTGCTCAACATGGCCGACGGCGTACTGATCCTGGTCGACGCCTTTGAAGGCCCCATGCCCCAGACCCGTTTTGTATTGCAGAAAGCGCTTGAACTCGGCAAAAAACCAATCGTCGTGATCAACAAGGTGGATAAGCCCAACTGCGCCCCCGACGAGGTGCAGGAGGCGATGTTCGACCTGATGTTCAGCCTGGATGCCAGTGAAGACCAGCTTAATTTCCCGACCGTGTATGGCTCGTCCAAAAATGGGTGGATGTCGGACGACTGGCGCAACGAAACCACCGATGTGAGTTACCTGCTCGACCAGATCATTGAACATATTCCCGCCCCGGTGCAACTGCCGGGCACGCTGCAGATGCAGATCAGTTCGCTGGATTACTCCTCGTACGTGGGCAGGATCGCCGTAGGGCGCATTACCCGGGGCTCGGTTAAAGCCGGCATGCCGATCTGTCTTGTGAAGAACGACCGCACCATTGTCAAATCGGTGATCAAGGAACTTTACCTGTTTGAAGGACTCAGCAAAGAGAAGGTCAAATTCGAGGTGGGCGCCGGCGAGATCTGCGCTATCCTCGGTCCTGAGAATTTTGACATCGGGGATACCATCGCCGATTTCGAAAACCCGGAGGGAATGTCGCCCATCAGTGTCGACGAGCCCACCATGAGCATGCTCTTTACCATCAATAACTCGCCATTCGCAGGCAAGGAGGGCACCTATGTCACTTCCCGCCATATCCGTGAACGGCTTTTCAAAGAAACCGAGAAAAACCTGGCACTCCGGGTTGAAGAGATGGATTCGCCCGATCGTTTCCAGGTTTTCGGAAGGGGCATCCTGCACCTTGCGATCCTCGTTGAGACCATGCGCCGCGAAGGGTATGAATTCCAGCTGGGACAGCCCCAGATCCTCACCCGTGAAATCGACGGGCAGAAATGCGAACCGATCGAACTCCTTAAAGTGCAGGTGCCCGAACCCTTCGCAGGCAAGGTCATCGAACTGGTAAGCCGGCGCAAGGGCGACATGGTTCACATGGAACACAAGCGCGACCGGGTGATCCTCGAGTTCGACATCCCCGCCCGCGGGCTGATCGGGCTGCGGAACCCCGTGCTGACCGCCACCGAGGGCGAAGCCGTCATGGCGCATCGTTTCAAGGAATACCAGCCCTGGAAAGGCGACATGCAGGGCCGCAACAACGGGTCGCTCATTTCGATGTACACCGGGCTGGCTATCACCTATGCCATCGACAAGTTGCAGGACCGCGGCAAATTCTTCATCGAACCCTTCGAGGATGTTTACAACGGACAGGTGATCGGCGAGAGTACCCGCAGCGATGATATCGTGATCAATGTAAACAAGACCAAGAAACTCTCCAACGTGAGGGCTTCGGGTTCCGACGACAAGGCGGTGATCTATCCCGCTACGAAGTTTTCGCTCGAGGAATCGATGGAATACATCAAAGGCGACGAATACGTGGAGGTTACCCCGAAATCGATCAGGTTGCGTAAGATCCTGCTCGACGAGATTGACCGGAAGCGGAGCAGTAAACAGGGTTAGGCATCGCATCGCACACCAGCTCGGCGATATCCTTCACCGGGACCGGTGATTGTTTTGCAAAGGTCTTTTTACACAGCGGGCACGCGGTTGCCAGCACTTCAGGCTGATTTTCAAGAAGCACATCCAGGGCAGCGGCGGCCATATCGTTCCGCTGCTCCTGCGTTGCCGTGAAGATTCCCAGGCTTCCGCCGCAGCACTGTGCGTTGTGGGCGTCCTGTCCCACCTCAACAAGGTCAGCGATTTTTGTCAGCAATTCCCGTGGTGCTTCATAAACTCCCGAGCCGCGACCCAGGTCGCAGGGATCGTGATAGGCAACTTTTCTGAAATGTGCCTGCAGCGGTATTTTTCCCGTTTTCACGAGGTCAAGGATGAACTGCGAATGATGCTGTATCCTGACAGGCAGGTTGTAGTCTTCACGGAATACCCGGTAACAGATGGGGCAGGAGGTGACCAGCAGTCTTGCACCGGTCGCAAGCACCTGGTTTTTATTGAATTCCATAAGCTGGCTGGCTTGTGTATCCTTGCCGGCGACCATCAGCGGCCGCCCGCAGCAAACGCTCCCGTCTTCATCCAGTTGTACCCAGTTGATCCCGGCCTGGTCCATGATTCTGCGCATCGACCGGATAACAGCGGGGGTGAGGTGCGACATGCACCCGGCAAAATAGGCCACTTCAGCCTGCCGCGGGATGTGGCGGGTTTCCAGGGCAACCGGTCCCGGGGCGGCGCTGGCAAGCCAGGAGAAGTCCGTTTCCTGTCCCGACACCAGTTCCCTGCGTTTGATCAGCCGGAGCGAATCGGTGTGGAGGCCCACCGGGCAAGCCTCCTGGCAGCGCCCGCACAACAGGCACATGCGTGAAACGGATTCCGGCACATATTGGTCGCGCAAGCCCCGTATAAAATAGACTGCCTGGGCATCAACGATCCCGGCCTCATTGAGCGGGCATACGTCGATGCATACGCCGCAGCGCGAACATGCCAGCACCTCCGCATCGGAGAATCCGGAATACCATTTCTTCGGCCGGATGCCGGCATGACGGAAAAAGATCAGCAGAACCTCGGTTGGGATATGCATGTACCGCGTATAGGGCAGGGTAATGAAAAACAGCCCCAGCACCAGCGAATATCCCCACCACATCGAGTAGGGAATGTATTCGGAGGTAAAGGGCATGACCGTCATCACAAGGTTCCCAAGCGACTGGGTGAGAAAGCCGCCGCCGCTTCCGTAATATCCCGCTGTAAAACTCTCGGCCAGCAACCGCATGGGAAAAATCAGCCACAGGCAGGTCAGCGAAACGACATCGGTGAGCTGAAATTCAGCGGTCCGTTTCAGCCCGAACCATTTTGATCTTTTGCGTTTGACCATGGCCAGCACCAACCCGCTTAAGACGAACAGGAGCAGAAGGTCCATCAGGAACCGGAAAAAACCGGGCACCGAAAAGACCTCGAAAAAGATGACCAAACGGTCATGGATGAAAAACTTCAGGAAGATCGGGTAATAGGGTGCGTTAAGGTGCGACCCGCTGTAATAGCGGCTTTCGAGGTTGCCGCAAACAATGAGCAGGAACCAGCCCAGGGCGAAGCTCATGTGCATGTAGCCCAGCAGGGGATTTCGTTTCCACATCCGCCGGTGAAGAAGTGCCTCCGTGCAGACCTCGCCGAGGGCCAGGAGCACCTGGCGTGGTTGGCGGAACATGGTGGTCAGCCTGACCTTGTCACTTGCCGGCAACGACCTGATCCAGCGGTACCAGCTTCGCCCGATGGCGAACACCACGTAGATCAGTCCCAGGAAAAAGGGGAGAACGAAAAGGTTAAAATTGATCATCCTGTTTGCTCAAGGGCACGGTTGATGGTAAGTATTACATTGCGCAGGTTTACGCCCCTGGGACAAACCAGCTGGCATTTGCCGCAGAACATGCACTTCATGATTTCTTTCTTCAATTTCAGGGTTTCACCCCTGCGGATCAGGGTATGCAGCCTGCGGATGTTGAATTCGACCATCCGGCCCGTTGAACAGGCAGCCGTACAACTTCCGCACCCGATGCACAGGTTCACCGAAGGCTCATGCTCCAGCAGGTATTCGGCAATACGCCTGTCGTTCCGGTCATAATCCGTCGTCGCATCCGCCATCACACCATACCCGAAATGTATCATTTTCCGATTTTTCGCTATTTCGCTACCTCGCTATGTTTCATATACCTGTACACCTCCACCGCCGTCGCCCTTCCATCGGCAATGGTATCGACCACGCAGGCAGGGCCTTTCACCGCCCCTGCAAGAAAAACCCCGGGGAGCAGGGTCCTGTTGCCGGCGGTGTGTTCATCGGCCGGCAATAAAAAGCCATCCGTTCCCTGTAGCAACCCGAGGCTCCCGGTGATCTTCCTGGCGGAACTTCCGGGAACAAAGCCAACAAGGAGCACCACCAGGTCGACCGTCAGTTTCAGTGGATGCCCGGTGAGCGTATCCTCCGTTTTCAGGATGATCGAATGATCCGGGTTTTCGGCGCATTCGGAGAGGCGCCCGCGGATAAAATTCACATTCCACTTTTGCTGGGCTTCAAAGTAAAGCTCTTCGAAATGGCGGTCGTACATGCGGAGATCCATGTAAAAGGAAAAGATCTCGCAGTCGGGAAGCATCTGCCTGATCTCGATGGCCTGTTTGACCCCGGTAACACAGCAAACCTTGGAACAATAGATGTTACCCACTTTTTCGTCGCGGGAGCCCACGCAGTGGATGATTCCAACGCGCCTGGGAACTTGCCCCCCGCAGGTGGTGACCTGATTGCCTTCACGGAAGATTTTTTCAAGGTCGGCGGAGGTGATCACATTTTCGTAGATGCCAAAACCGTATTCCTCCTTTTTCCGCGCGTCGAAGAGATCATAACCCGTGGCCAGCACCAGGCAACCGGTTGTGAAGATGTCACCATTGGTGCAATGGATGGTGTACCCGCCGGGAGTCGGTACGATGGAACCGACTTCGATGTCGCAGATGATCTCGGTTAGCAGGCCGAGACTTTTATTGAGAAAGTCCAGCACCTCCTTGGCAGCACGGAGGGTCGGGAAAAGCCGGTCCCAGCTTCTGACATGCCCGCCTGGAAGCTTTTCCCTTTCGAGCACGGTTACCTCCATGCCTATTTCGGAAAGTGCCGCGGCGGCGGCCATCCCCGCAATCCCGCCGCCGACGATGATGATATTTTTATACATGTTTGTAGAATTTAAGATGAGAGGGCGCCAATGGCTGCCCCATCGGCTTTCCATCCATGGTCAGGAATTTGCGACCCGGATCATAGGGGATGCCGATCTTGTCAAGCAGCGGTTCAACCGGTACCTGGTGAACCTGCAATCCAAGGTCCCAGGGATCATACCCCAGGATCATGCCTGCCAGCTCTTCATAGGTCAGCACCGGGATTCCAAGCCCGTTTTCGCCGTAGGTGGTTCCCTTCATCTCACTCAGGGCGTATTGCCACCGGTCGAGGAACATAGGGCAGCCCGGGCAGTTCGTCAGGATGAAATCTGGTTTGTACGGTGCCATGGAATCAAATTTCTTTTTGGTGCAGGAGATGGAATAGCCGCGGTTCGCCTGCACCAGGTATTGCCGGAAGCCAAACCCGCAACAGTGCCTTCTTTCGGGGTAGTCGATCACCTCGCCGCCCCATTCTTCGATCATGCCCGTAAGCACATAGGGGTATTCGGCGCCCCCGACCCCCTTTGAGGGGAACATCTTCGCATAGTGGCACCCGATGTGCTCAACCACCTGCAGCGGTTTGCCCGTTTTTTTGCTGACCAGCCTGAAGTTGCCGGGTGCCCCGATCTCCTTCCTGAATTTAAAGATGACATCGCTGGCGTGTGATACGTTGGCGGGCTTGTTGAAGGTGCGCCCTGTGGCCCGGTGAAGGTGTTCGCGGATGCGTGCCTCCACATCGGGGAAATGGTGCCAGGTTTCGAGTATTTCGTTGTACAGACCGAACGAGGTGATGCAGGAGGTGGTGAAATTCTCATACCCCGCTTCGGTCATCAGGGCGAACTGCCTGGCCACCATGGTCATGGTGGTTTCGAAGGGCACCACATCACTGTGGTAGCCGATGCCCGAGCAGGTGGTGTGGGCTGCATTTTCAAATACATCCTTGCCGAGTTCCTCCTTCATGATGCGCAGGAAGGTCTTTTCTGAGCCGGGGAAAAAATTCTGGCGCACGCAGCTGCGTACGTAAAAAAAACGGTCGCCCGCGATCTCCTTCTGGTAATCTTTCCAGATATGCCGTTTTCCCCCGATGTTCATTTTTTGCGTATGTGTTCCCCGTTGTTCGTGGTATAGATGTGTCGGATGTAATCATTGTCAAGTCCCCCGCCGAGGGTGATCCCCATTTCACCGGCCTTTTGTTTTGAAAATTCCTCGATCTGGCTGAACCGTTCCGTGCCGCCGGTCTCGTCGAAAATCCGCTTCACCTCGTCCAGGTCCTCCTGCGGAATACTGCGGAGAATCCCTGGGCCTGTCTTCCTGTAGTTGGCACCCAGCCGGTGCATCACCTCATCCAGGTGCTTGTGTTCCCATTCCCAAATGGGCCCCTGCTCGGGGTGTGTCTCAGGGAGGATCTCCGATGGGTAAAGGCAGTAACCGTATTTCAGGATCCACTCGCCCACGGTGCGTTTGATGGTCAGTTGCTGACGACCTTTCTCCGACTCGGTAAAATACCCGGTCTCCTGCGAAAGCGACCGGAGGGCCATGATCAGCAGCCCCGGGGCGTTGCCCCGCGGGCACCTGGTTACGCACGACATACACTCGCCGCAATACCAGATGGTCTCGCTTTTCAGCAGGGCTTCGATCTTCTTTTCGTCGCGGGTCTGCAGGATGTCGACAACCTGCCGCGGCTGGTAGTCGTAGAATTCAGCAGCGGGACAGATGGCCGTGCACGTGCCGCAATTAAGGCAGGCCTTCAGCCCCTCCACAAACCGCACATCCCCCGAAAGCCTCTCAAACAATTTCCCCATCAGGCGTTTTATTTTTTTTTTCCATTTCGCTACCTCGCTACTTCGCTACTTCGTTGTAAACACATATTGCAACAAATTCGCCCCCATTTGCAGCGCCTTCATCCTTGTGGCCTCCGAATCGCCGTGAACCGCCGCGTCTTCCCAGCCGTCGCCCAGGTCGCATTCGTAGGAGTAGAACACCACCAGCCTGCCTTCATAAACGAGTCCGAAACCCTGGGCCGGTTTGCCGTCGTGTTCGTGGATCTTGGGAAGCCCGGTGCGAAAATTATAATGCTGGTGGTAGATCGGGTGATCGAAGGGGAGTTCGAGCAGTTCGAGTTCGGGGAAGAGCCGTTTCAACTGAGGACGGATATACTTGTCCATGCCATAATTGTCGTCGATGTGCAGGAAACCGCCGCCGATGAGGTAATTCCGCAGGTTCTGCAATTCCTGGTCGGAAAAGACCACATTGCCGTGCCCGGTCATGTGCAGGAAGGGATAATTCGCGATCTCCGGGCTGCCCACATCCACTGTGGCAACATCTTCGCTGATGTTGGTGGAAAGGTTGCGGTTGGCGAATTTCACCAGGTTCGGCAGTGATGTCGGGTTTGCATACCAGTCGCCTCCCCCTGCGTATTTCAGCAGCCCGATCTGGAACGAAGGCGGAGAAAACGACGTAAAAGTCAGCATGATCAGGGGACACAGGAGGGCTGACAGGAAAATATGTTTTATTTGGTTAAACATTTAATTAAAAATTAAAAATTAAAAATTACGAGATGTCGCTTTTCGCCATTTCGCTACCTCGCTACCTCGCTACCTTATTCAGTATCTCAATCGTGTCACAACACACAATTCCCGCGGTTTCGGTACGCAGCCGGCTGTCGCCCAGGCTCACCGGGATAAAGCCCGACTGCAGCGCAAGGTCGACCTCCGCTTTCGAAAAGTCCCCTTCGGGTCCAATGAGGACCAGGACATCGGATCCCTTTTGGTAAAGATCGGGCAGCTCCGATTCCAGGCCGGTTTCACACCAGGCGATCATCTTCTGCCCGGTAAAGGGTTGTTTTACAAAATTTTTGAAATTCACCGGTTCGTTGAGTTTTGGAAGCCAGCATTTCAGCGATTGCTTCATGGCCGCCACCAGTACCTTTTCAAGCCGCTGCTGCTTCACCACCTTGCGTTCGGAATGTTCGCAGAGGAGGATGCCGATCTCATCGACCCCGATCTCGGTCGCTTTTTCAAGGAACCATTCGAATCGTTCGATGTTCTTGGTGGGGGCCATCGCCACGTGCAGGCGCCAGGGCCTGCGATGTTCGCGGGCAGTCACCTTCACGATCTCCACCAGGCAGCCCTTGTGGTGGACCTTCGCCAGCCGTCCCTGGTAAAATTTTCCAAGACCGTCGGTGATGTCGATCAGCGCACCTACATTCAGGCGGAGCACCCTGACACAATGCCACGATTCCTCTTCGCCCAGCACGCAGGCGTTGCCTTCAATACCGGTGACATAAAACAGCTGCATGGAGCAAATTTAAGTAACAAAGGTAAGCAAATGATCTGAACGGAACGGGAACTCCGTGTACGCAAAAATATGCGCGGGGATCTACCTGTTCACCACCACCTTGCGGAGGATGGAACGGCTGCCGGAGCTTACCTGCAACAGGTAGATCCCTTCGGGGAGGGAGGCAACGGGAATCTGCGCCCTGTCGGGGCGGGCCGGGATAACCCCGCGGGCAACAACTTCCCCGGCAGTGGAGTACAACTGCCAGTTACCTTCCTGTAATCCGGCGAAATCAATGGTCAAATGATCCCCGGTCGGGTTGGGGAATACGGTAATCCCGGTCGTCATCGTGTTGCCAGCCATCCCGGTGCAATCATCGAAGGTGATCCGGATGGTGTCGGCAGCACTGCAGCCCGGTGAACGGGTAACGACGACAGAATAGGAATGGGTGCCAAGTCCCGCCCCGGTTGCATCGACTTGGATGGTCCGTGTGGTGGCGCCGGTCGACCAGAGGTACGACGATCCCGGGTTACCCGCGTCAAGAGTAAGCGAATACCAACTGCAGACGGTGGTGTCGTTGCCGAGGGTTACCTGTGGCGGCACCATGGCCTGGATGAAGGAAACCTTTGTTTTCGAACTGGTGATGGTGCCGTTCGAGACGGTGAGGGTCACATTGTAACTGCCGGGCAGGGCATACAGGATGTTCTGCGGGTTTTTCGCTGTAGAGGTGGGGGGCGTTCCGCCAGGGAAGGACCAGTTCCAGGAGGCGATGTTGCCGGTGGACTGGTCGGTGAAATTAACAGAAGTTCCTTCGCAGGGCAGGGTGTTATCGGCGGTGAATCCTGCCACAAGCGGCGGGGTAAGCATCTCGACGGCATCCAGGTTGAAACCCACGCCGGGACCAAAGGATGCCCCGGTACCATCGTCACCAATATACAGGTACCTCGCCCGGGTCATGCCGACCTGCCCGAGGTCGAAGCTTGCGGTGCCGGTAGCGGTTCCAATGGTGGTAAAGGGCCCGTCCTTGCTGTTGCCTCCCGAAACGGTGTAGGTCTTGTTGGCTGTTCCTGCCTGGTATACGGTGAAATCCATCCCCGGTCCATCGCAGATGGTGTCGCCCATGTCAAGGACGATCCACCCGTACCTTCCCATGGAATAGGGCACCGAATCGGGTTTTCCCAACGCCCCCGGCGTATAACCCTCGTCGTCGAAGTTGTTGCCGGGGATCTGGCAGCTGATTACCTTGAATGCATAGCGTTTTGAAATAGGCGAAAGGTGGAAGTCTTTCGTAACAGCCCCGGTGGCAGGTACCGTCACCCCGGTGATTGTCTTTGTTTTATATCCGTTGGCCATCACTTTAACGGTGTAGGTGCCGGGTAAAATGTACTTGTGGTAATCACCCACCACGGGATCGGTATAGACGGGATAATAGTTGTTCACCCACACGGAGGCGCTTACCGGCGCTCCAGTAAGCGAATCGGTTACCATTCCCGTCACGCCCCAGCCGCAGCGGGTGATCATCTCGATCATCGAAGGGCGGTTGTCGTTGTAAAAGGTCATGATCTGCGTGGCAGGGGGCTGCTTGTCAACAGAGATCTCCATCGACCATCCTACGTTCCCGAGGCTGCCATACTGCACATCCTTGGTGCTGCCGTTGATGGGGTACATGGTGCCATAGCCCTGCCCGTAAACGAGGTTGACATAACCGGATGTGGAGGCATAAACCCCGGCCAGCTGGCTGATCTGGGCGTTGTCGCGCGTCGGGTTGCCCCGGTAGCTCCATGGGTAGGTGAGCATCTCGTAGCCGCTGTGGTAGTTAGTGTAGACTACGAATTGGTTGTCGAACATGCAGTTGCGCAGGGCCTTCGTCTCAGGCTGCGAACAGGCGCCGGTGCTCTGGCCCTCGCCATTCCACATGTAGCCGTTGTCGCGGTTGCAGTCGACATTGTTGTTGTTGTAACGCGACATGTTCACCCTGCCGTCGGGGTTCACCATCAGGTAAAGCCATATCTCGCGGCTGTTCACCAGGCCGGTGAGAAGCGGGTCGGTGCCGTAGCCTTTGCAGAGTTCGCGGGCGAACATGATCAGGTTCTGCGATCCGCCGATCTCGTCACCGTGGATGCCGCCGTCGAAGAGTATCTCGGGTTCGGGTTCATCAATATCAACATTGTCGCTGATCTTCAGCGAGGCAAGCTGACGGCCGCCGACAGAGATTCCCCAGACGACTTTTTTGCAGATCAAAGGATAATTGGCGGCCAGGCTGTCGGCGATGGCGATGATCTGGTCGTAGGTATAATATCCCGAAGGAAAGGAGGGGTTATCCCAGAAATGTTCGAAATGGCGGTTCATGTCGGCAATGGTTACCTCGTAACGCAGGCCGGCGGACCGGATCTGCGCAAGCTCGGCCGGGGTCACATAACACCGAAGGGCGCTGCCGTCAGCCGAAACCGGCTCGAATGCGATTCCCGCGCTGTTCAGGGCAGCCCTCCCCGCCGGATCTGAGATAAAGACCTTCACCTCCATCTCTTCCTTCCGCCAGCCCTGTGCGGTGGCGGTGAGGGTGATCATCAAAAGAAACAGTGCGTATGATATTCTGTGCATGGTGTTTATGAGGAGATGTTCCTGTGCAAAGATCGGAAAGATTTTGAATGGGAGGTTGAAAATCTCCTCCATGTCCACCTCCGTGCCTTTGTGTTAAGAGAATATTAACCACGGCACAAAGAAGAACAGCGATCACAAAAAAAATACTTTTAAGGATGTAACCTCAAATGATCCCTAAACCCTGTTTGAGTTTTGAATTTTGAGTTACTTAACCACCACCTTCTGCACCTGTGTGCTCACTTCGTCGGTTAACCTCACGAAATAAACCCCTTTCGCAAATGCACTGAGGTCTATGTGGCGGGTCAGCGACCCGTTTTCAGACAAATAATGGCCGGTGGCCAGGACTTCTCCCTGCACGTTGACCACCTCCATGGTGAGCGGTCCGCGGCCATGCAGCACCGACAGTACAAACTGCCCGTCGTTCGGGTTGGGGAAGAGGTTCATTACCGTTTCGTTCTTTTTAACCTCCGGCACACCGACCGTTCCGCCGACCCGGATGTCGTTCAGGAAAAGGTTGTTCCCGAAGAAATCGTACGATTCGAACATCAGCTTGATGTCGGGTTTGCCAGCCCAGGTAGTCAGGTCGATGGAGTAGCAACCGGTGCCGTAGCTACCGCCGCACCAGTCGTTGGCCGACTGGGGGTAGAAGGCGTTGTTGGTGGTCGGGTGGGTGACGAACACATTCGGCGTTCCGTTGGGCCCCATGCCCCACACGCGCTGCCAGGTGGCTCCGCAGTCATCCGAAATTTTGACGATCAGCGAGTCAATGCGGGTGCGCTGCTCGTAAGCGTGCCTGAAGTTCAGCGCAACGGTACCGTAACCCCAGAAACTGAGCGTGGGGCTGATCAGCTGGTCGCGGTGGGTGATCAGGGTGTAGTTGAAGAAATTAAGCCATACCGCTTTGGAGCCGGGGGTGGTGCCGGCCACGGTGATGGTATCCCAGGTGATCGCCAGGTCGGGGTTCTGAACCTCCCAGTGCTGCGCGTCGAATCCTCCCGCAAACGATTCGCTGAAAGGCAGTGTGAAACCCCCGTAGATGATGTACTGCGGTTTTGTGAGGGTAGAGGGACCCCCGTTGGCATTGTAACAGGTTAGCGTTACGTTGTAAACACCGGGAGCGTCGAATTCCACATCGGGGTTCTGGCTCGCGGCGGAGGTCCCGTTGAGGAAGGTGACGGTGTTTGGGGTGAACTGCCAGTTCCACGACGAGGGGCAGTTACTGGTTAGGTCGGTGAAATGAACTGTTTCGCTGAAACAGAGCACGTTCTTGTCGGCTGTGAAGGCGGCGGAGGGCAGGAGGGTGCCGCTGACGGTTAGATAACCCGTCTTCGTTACCGAATCGGCCCCGAATTCATTCCACACTTTGAGCTTCACCGGGTATACACCGGGAGTGGCGTAGGTGATGTTCACCGGGTTCTTGAGATTCGACACGGCCGGGGTGGCACCCTGGAAGGTCCACTTGAAATAGGTGGGCACGCCGGTCGAAAGGTCGTTGAAACCGATCGGGCAGCCAGCTGGCACAGTGGTATTCGCCGTGGTGAAGTCGGCATGCGGCAGGGTATGGTAGAGGTCCGAGCCCCAGAGGCCGCGGCCGTAAGTGCCGGCTCTGATGGCATCCATCGATACGGAATCGTTGTCGTAATAGATCTCCAGCTCGGTTATCTTCGCATTGGTGGGTAGTCCCAGCAGGAAGGGGATCCACCCGGTGGTGGTCTGGTCCTTGTAATAAACGCCGGCGTCGCTGCCCACGTATAAACCTTCAGGAGCGTTTTTATAATAGACGATCGTGTTCATGTGGATGGCCGGCAGATTGCCTGTGATGTTGGTCCAGGTGAGTCCCTTGTCGGCCGATTTGAGCACACCGTTGCCACGGGTCAGGTACACGACGTTCTCGTCGGTCGGGCTCGATTCGATCCCGGTGATGGTGCCCGAACCGGTAAGATGGCTGGTGAGGTCGTACCACAGCGGGTTGTCGCTCATGCAGTCGTCGGTGCGGAAAAACTTGTTGTCGGACCGTGCCGCGTAAAAGAGGTTGGTGTTGGCCGGCGAATGTTCCACCACCGACATGGTCGTGGTATTGCTCCCGGCGAGGTTGTCGGAAATCTTTTTCCATACGATCGGGGGGGCGGTCACGTTGTTGCAGCGCCAGATGTTGTCGTACCCGGCGAACATCCCTTTGTGGTTTCCCTCGTTCAGGCAGAAGGGGGTGACCCATGCGCCGCTCTCGGTGATCCCGTTGGTTCCCTGCCCGGCAATGTGCACCTCGTTGGTGTTGTTGATGCGCCGGTATATGTCGCCGTAATAGATCGTATGGTAAGTGTAGGCCGCGTCGGTATAGTCGATTGCGCATTCCATCCCGTCGCCGCCGCCGATCTGGATCCACCCCGTCGGGGTGTACCCATAAGTACCGTTGTCCTGAAACCCGTTGATCACCTTGTTGCGGATGGTCTGCGACTGTCCGATCTTGTAAATCTGGCCGATGGTCATCCCCGAGGTGAGATAGTCCCACGAAGTTCCGCCGTTGCCCGAACTCCAGCAACCGCCGTCGTTGGTGGCATACACCTTGCCGTTCACCGGTGAAAAGGTGATGAAGTGGCAGTCGGCATGCACCGAAGGCACGTTGCACCCGCCGTACCAGTGGGAGTTGATGGCCCAGTTCGTACCACCGTTAACCGATTTCCAAACGTTGATGCCACCGACGAAGACGGTCTCGGCGTTGTTCGGGTCGGCCGCCAGGGCCAGGTCGTACCAGCTCTGCCCGCCGGTGCCGCTGCCGTCGCACGAATACTCAAGGATGTTGGGGGTAGTCGACCGGGTGGTGAAGGTAAGCCCGGCGTCGGAGGAACGGAACAGCCCCTGGAAGGCGCTGGTGTTGTCAGATTCAAGAATATAGACGTAGTTGGGGTTTGCGGGGGTAACGGCAATCACGATGCGTTGCCCGGCGGTGAGGCCGGCGGTGACCTGCACAAAACTCACGCCGTTGTTGGTCGAACGGTAGAAGGAGGAGCCGGCCGCGGCATAAACGATGTTCGGGTCATCCGGTTTGAAGAGGATATCCTTGAAACCGCCGCTTTTGGTGCTGGTCCATGTATTGCCGCCGTCGGTCGAGCGGTAGACGCCGCCGGCGGTGGCTGCCAGGAAGACCTGCGCATTCAGCGGGTCCTGGATGATGCGGCAAACGGTCTGGTTGCCCATGCCGGTCTTCGATTCGGTCCACGACGAACCGCCGTTGAGACTTTTAAATACGCCCATTCCCACGGCGTCGCCTGCGTCGCGGTCGCCCGAGCCGATGAGGATGTGGTTCGGGTTGGCAAAGTCAACCACGATGGCCGACACCCCCAGCGTGGGGATGGTATCGGTATGCGTTACCCAGGTGGCGCCGTTGTCGGTGCTCTGCCACATCCCGCCGGAGGGGGAGCCGACATAAATCCTGTTCGGATCGGTGGGGTGGAAGGCCACCACGTTGATCCTGCCGAGCCCTTCGTAGCCCGCGGGGCCGGGTGCGGGGATCACCGATGGGCCGAGGCTGGTCCAGGTGCCGCCGGTCGACTGGGGACTGTCGTTCGACTGCCTGATGGCGTTGTAGGTGACGTCGGGGGCAGGGATCGTGCCATCGGGCAGCACCCGCGGCTGCATCATGTATTCCCACCGTTTGAAGGCCTTCCAGCCGCAGCCCTTGGTGATCTTGCGGTCCTTCCAGTAGAGGTTGAAGGCGCGCTGCGTTTTGTAAAAATTGGCCTGCGGGTTCTGCATCATGGCGATCCAGTAGGGGAAATTCGCGGTGTCATTGGCAGCCGGGGAGGCGGCCGGTTGTGCATTCCCAGCCATAACAAGGAGGAGAAGCCAGGCAGCGAGGAGGAACAATCTGCGCATAGGAAATGGGTTTTGGTTAGGATCGTAAAGATAGGGAAAAAGAAGTTACGAGTGACGAATGACGAGTGACAAGTGACGAGTATCAGGTGAAGGGTGGTGGGTGCTGGGGAATTGTCACCATGGATTCATTTGCCGTTCACCGGCCTCCGTGCCCTTCATATTTTCCTTTGCGTCTTTGTGGTTTTTTATTTTTTTCTGAAGATCATCCAGCCAGTCCTGATCCCGTCCCCGGGAGAGCACATGCGATGGTATTACTGTGAATCAATGGTCCATCCGTATCGTTACTTATTTCCCGAAAGTAATTATGAATTTCTTTACCCCTGGATTGCCGTGAAATTTTAATGGTTAAATTTGGACGATGCAATGTCAACGTCGGGTCCGGATGGTGCATTGTTTGTATTGCAGGAATGCCTGGAATAACCGGGGGGCAGGGAGATGCATTGGAAGGTTGGTCGTGGGAGACCTGCCGGCAGTTTTTGTTCGCCACTGAACGGATATTAAAAGAAACTGGCATCAATCACCATAAAGTTTGATCAATGAAAAAAGACAATACTGTGAACAACGCGACTGTTGCCAATCAATGCCCTTTTTTACAGACGTACCTTCATGGCACAAAAGCAGATCTGAAGATTGGAGATTTTATCGAAACCGGTATTCATTCAAACTACGGGCGTAAGAAAAAGGCGAAATATATTTACCTGACACCCGCAGGGACAAGTCATTGCAATGAAAGAGGCCCTTGCGAAACTTAAAGAACAAGGTATTGAGGCAATAGAGGATTGATGGCGTTGTAAAACAACCGCTGGTTGTCAAACAGCAACTGAAAGTGGTCTGATTACAACGATAAGTAGCGGGTTATTCTTGCATTTTCGTGAGAGTACAAAATAACTTTGCTGCATCCAAAAACAAAAAAATATGATGCTAAATTCAAAATCCATTGGCAATAAAATTGGCACGGCACGAAAGAAAGTCAATCTTTCACAGGCAGAACTTGCCCGGCAGGTATCGATCAGTTCCCAGGCAGTTGGCAAATGGGAACGGGGTGAATCCATGCCGGATATTGCGACCTTAAACCGTCTTGCTGAAATACTCGGCGTTGACCTCAACTATTTCTCAGAGAGTTTCCAACCGGGTGACGCAGAAGTGGCAAAAATCGAATCATTGACAAATCAGCCGGCTGAATCGCCTGCTGGTGACCGGAAGAAAAAAACCGGTTGGGATATGTCAACATTGAACCTGGTGGACATTGATTTTTCAGGGTTGACAAATCTGCATGAAAAATTCAGTTCCTCCAATATGCAGCGATGTTTGTTTGTTGGATCAAATATGTCGGGACTCCTTCTGAACAGCAATAATATTGACGGCTGTGACTTCACGGATTCCGACATCAGCAACAGCCGGATTCAGAGTTCAAACTTAGGCAACAATGTATTTAAAAACTGTTCACTGAAAGAAACTGAAATTTCAAAAAGCAATATCAGCGCCTGTGATTTCACGGATGCCGATTTTACCAAAACAACCTTCAAATCCGGCAACTTCCTGAAGAATAAAATTGTAAAAGCAAGGTGGAATGGTACTTCCCTTATCGACATGCAGATCCAGGACACCGTTTTTGAAAGTACGCTGGAGGACTGTTTTTTTGAAAACTGTACCTTTTACGGGGTTAAATTCCAGGATGCAACCCTGATAAACACCTTCTTTAAAAACAACAGGAAATTTAAACGGGTGCAGTTTGTTGACTGTAAGGCGGATAAGATAACGTATGCATTTTTGAAAAGCAACCAGGCAAATTTGACAGGTATTACCCTGTTGTCCTAAAAACAACAAGCAGGGACGAATTCATAACCACAAAGTCACAAAGTACACACCAAGTCGCACAAAGGCCTTATGTCTTGTTGAAACGCCTCCGCGCCCTTCGTATTTTCCTTTGCGCCTCTGTGGTTTTTTATTTTTTTCTGATGATCATCCAGCCAGCCCTGATCACACCCGCACAGGGGCTCCCGGAGCAAATGCCCCATAAAACTGTTTTTCTTCCGTTGCTATCAATCTTCCAATAAAGATATTTGTGAATTTCTCAACACGCCGTTTGCCGTGAAGTTTAAATGGGTAAATTTGGATGATGCAATGTATACGGGCATTTCGGGATTAGGATGGTTAGTATCACCTGTTTTTTGGGATGAACCCTGAGTGGTTTGTGCTTAAGGGCCTGTTGGAAGAGGGTATCATGAGGGTGAGGCTTGATCGGTAAAGCGTGTTAAGATGAATTTGAAATGTAATGAAACAAGTTGCCATGAACAACAAACCTCTTTTTTATTTTTTGTTATTTGTTTGTTCAATTTCAGGTAGTTGTAACAAGTGCGTACAGGAGCAGGTGGCGGCTCTGCGGTTCTCCCCGGAAGAGCTCAGCATTAATCCTTACAACGGTATTGAAGAATTTGCGTTTAAAAATTTAAATGGTGACTCTGTCCAGTTGTTCGGTGGAATGCGGATAGGCAAAAACATCAGGGTTGATCAATGGAGCCCCAATGCGGCAAAGGAGGACCATAACGGATGCTCGGGAAATTACTACGATGAGGATTTTAATTCGTATGAAATCCGGTCCGGTGCTGCAACAACGACCTATTTTTCAATAAAATTGAGGTTCCTTTATGATTTTGGAGCACCAATGGCAATGAAGGAATTTGAGCTGGAATTTTTTTCCCAGGTTAATTCGCAGCCCGGAGGAGATGGGTTTGACGGGCATTACCTCTTCAGGGCTGACACACTCATGAAGATCATCCATTCACGGGATTCCATTCTTTCCTACCATCCCATGCTTTCGTTGGGCCCCAGGTCCTTTCAAAAGGTTTATGAACTATCCTGCGGCAACCCTGATGGTAGTAATCCTGAATGGTTTTCAATGGCATATTATTCCATAAAGCAGGGATTGGTGGGGTTTAAAACAAATACAGGCACGCTCTGGTTTCTTGATAAATTGCCAAAATAATACTTACACTTACTGAGAGGTATGATTGGCAATATCAGCGATGTTTTAAATAAAAATTAGGCTTTCCGAACCTCAATATTGAAAAAAGTACATATATTTGTACGTTAAAACGTACATAAACCGACCTATATGTTAACAGCCACAATTTCCGATTTCCGGAAAGATATTAAAAGGTATCTCGACCGTGTAACGGACAACTTTGAAACGCTGATCATCAACAGGGGAAAAGACACGGGCGTGGTGATCATGTCGCTTGATGAATACAATTCTCTCAGCGCGACGCAGCATGAACTCTCTTCCAGGACCAATGAGCAGCGGCTCGATTCGGCCATTGAGAAGTTGAAAAAAGGCAATTCATTCCCGAATGACCTGATGGAATCATGAAATATACCTTTGTGGATGAATCGTGGGAGGACTATCTCTACTGGCAGAAGAATGACTGGAAAATGCTGGCCAGGATCAATGAATTACTGAAAGAGATCGCCAGGAATCCTTACTCAGGGATCGGGAAACAGGATCCCTTAAAATTCAAGTATAAAGGATTCTGGTCGCGGCGGATTGACAACGAACACCGGTTGATTTACTGTTATACCGGGGATGAGATCCTCATTGCAAAATGCAGGTTTCATTATGACGGGTAATGAATCGCGGATGCCATGCCCGCCATCGCACATCGAAGCGGATCGTTCTTGTGGTTGGTCCCGTCAAAAAGCCGGAAGCGGGTATTAAAGATTACCAATCCATTATTTAAGGTTACGCAGCGTTATTCAAAATTTAACCACAAAGTATACAAAGTACACACAAAGTCCACAAAGACCTGATTTCCTGGTTATACGCCTCTGCGCACTTCGTATTTTCCTTTGCGCCTTTGCGGTTTTTTATTTTTTTCTGATGATCATCCAGCCAGCCCTGATCACACTCACGCAGGGACACCCGCTGTAAATTAGCCGTCAAACTGCTTCCCTTACGCTTCAATCAATCTCCCGATAAAAAATATTTGTGAATTTATTCACATGGCGTTTGCCGTGAAGTTTAAATGGGTAAATTTGGGTGATGCAATGTATACGGGCATTTCGTGATGGGGATGGTTAGTATCGCCTGTTTTTTGTGATAAACCAGGAGAGGATAGGCATAAGTCCCTGTTGACAAAGGTTCACCTTCCTGCTCATCAAACAATGCATAGCCCTGCAATTCAACAATATGAAATACCTTGTATTGATATTTTGTTTTTTGATTGTTTCATCGTTCTGCAAGGGGCAGGAGCATCCATCGCTCCCCTTCAGGTCATACCCGCGCAACAGCATATTCATTGAACTGGGCGGGAATTCCGTGTTTTACGGATCGCTGAACTATGACCGGGTATTATTGCAAAGGAATTTCTTTTACCTGTCGGGAAGAATCGGGATCGGGTACGGGAATTTCATGTCGAACAGTATTCTCTCCGTCCCTATGCTTGTCAATGGAATTTTCCAGGTATACCATGCATTGGCCTTCGAGGTTGGGTTAGGTGTTTCCTTCATGAAAATCACCAAAAAAGAGGAATATGGGGAAGGCCTGAGCAGTTATGAATATGACCCGGTCCCCACAGGTGCAGCCGGGTTGAGGGTGCAGGCCAGGAACGGGTTTTTATTCAGGGCCGTTTTCACGCCTTTCATCACGCTTGATCACATCTATTCCTCGGGAGGCGTCAGTTTTGGATACAGTTTTGGGAAAAAGTGAATTTTTGCTGAAGCAACCCGTCAGCCGCGGTCAGCCGTTGATTTTGTAAAATGATTGTACACGATTATTGAGATGCTGAAACAGGTTTGGCGATTCATCTCTAATTTTAAATTCATGCACCACAAAGTACACAAAGTTCACACAGAGTCGCACAAAGGTTCTATTCCGGTTAGCCACCTTCGTGCCCTTCGTAATTTCCTTTGCGTCTCTGTGGTTTTTTATTTTTTTCTGAAGATCATCCAGTCGGATTGAACCCCTTCCCACAAAGACAACTGCTGTAAATAAACCTTAAAACTGTTTCCCTTCCGTTTCTGTCATTCTCCCAATAAAAAATATTTGTGAATTTATTAACATGTTATATACCGTGCAATTTAAATGGTTAAATTTGGGTAATGCAATGGATACGGGCATTTCGGGGATGGTGTTTGTATATGTCGCCTGATTTTCGGGGTGCAACAAGCAGGGAAGTGCTAAAAATACAGGAAACAAAAACATATCTCCACGATGAAATATTATTTGACTACACTCCTTTTTTTCTTCCTGCTCATTACCCGGCATACATCTGCACAAAACTATAAAAAGGGGTTCATTGTAAAAATCAACGGAGACACGCTTCATGGTTACCTCCCGGATATAACGGATTCCGAACTGTCCGCAACTGTTTCATTTTCAAGCGCTGCCAGGAACGGGCAACGGGTTACCTTTACGGTGAAGGAACTGTCGGGCTTTTCGTTTGCGAATGGCAGGATCTTTGAGCGGGTTGCCTTCAGCGACAGCATTCACGACACCGTTTACGTATTTGCCAAAAAAGTCATCGGGGGAAAATTGAGACTGTACCTGTGGAGAAGAAATTCATGGGATAATATCGATTTCTTTTTGATCAATTCGACCTCCGGGATTTCAGTACATTTAACACCTCCCGTAAAAGTGGTGGTAAAGGATGAAAACGGTATGCAACATACCTATGAGAAAATAAGTCATGTCGGCCTGATCAGGTATGTTAAAAATGACACCGGGAATGTTATTGGCAGGGAGGGAAATTCGGGTTATTCCGAGCACCGGATCCTGAAAAATATTTATGAATATGACAAAGCATACGACAAGGATTATCCTGTAAAAATTTACAGGGAAAGAAAATGCTTTTATGATCTCACCATCGGGTACCCGGTGTTCTGGGCCACCGGGGGAATCAATTTCCGTGCAGCATTTTATTTTAACGGGTATCGCCCGGAAAAAAACAGCATTTTTTCCTGGATGGCCGGGGTATCCTACAGGTACTGGAAAAGCAATAAAACTGCCGGGAATACACCGGAGAATGATAACCTGAACTACCAGCAGCAGTGGATCTCGGCAATTCCTGTCGGGATCCAGTTCCGTTTTGGCCATAAGACCGTGAGACCCTATTTTTATACGGGGATTGGAATGCAGGTATTGCTGGATGGAAATTACCGGTATACCCGGGGTGATGCATTGGGCATGAAAACGGAGTTGCTTTTTATTCCTGCCCTGAATATCGGTGCCGGCATTAAGATCAGGGCTGGATCAAACTTTATTGCAATCGAAATCACCCCGGCCGGGATTGGAGAAGGGATATTCGCGAATGTCGGATATTCTTTTTGATGAAAAGTTTAAATGCTGTTCGTCGTATATATGTGATTCAATTGCTGGTAAAAATGAAAATGTATTTTTAAGTACGATTGAATTCTAATAAAAAACGTCAGATGACAACAAAAGATCTCAGAAAAGAGATCAGCCGGGTTATTGAAAAGGTTCCGGATGATTTCCTCACTGAAATTCTTTCCTACTTAAAGGAGGTTGAAAACCGGTCGACCGATGAACTGGAGTTATTACAGCATTTAAAACAGATCTTTAAGGACGACCAGGAACTCCTTGAAAAACTTGCAAAATGATTTCAGTAAAAGAGGTCATCAACATTCACTCAATCCTGATAGTCTTTTATAAGCAGCAACAGAATGAAACGATATTGGTTGTTAGAATCCTGCACCAGGCAATGGATTGCGATAACAAAATGGAATGATTTCGCCCCGGTTGTTTATTTCTGTAGGAACAGTTTCCTGTTTGTTATATTGTTAACCCCGGTTTTGGCTGACAGCCAGGCGAAGCTCGCCGATTCCATTGGCTTCCACTCTGTGGGGAATACCGATCAACATGGCCTGAAACAGGGTGTTTGGCTGAATTACAGGGACCGGTATTTCCGCTGTAAAATCAAAAACACCGAGGCGTTTGTCCCTGCAGAGGGGTGGTTTTTCAAAACAAAGAAAACCGGGACATACATCATGCAGTCACTCCTCATCAGCCTTGGGATGCAGCAGTTTAGAAAGGATTCATTTCAAGAAGTTATTGCTGAAATTAAATTTAATGAATTTTAAAGAGGATAGCCGCAAGGAGGGGAGATAGAAAGAAGTTGGTGCCAAACTCAATTTTGCCGCCCTCTTGACATGTACGTATTAATATCGTATCTTTGTACGTCTATAACTAAAACCAATGGATACTAAACTCACCTTAAAGCTAAATAAGAAGGTCATTGAGCAGGCAAAAAAGTATGCTTCAGATCATGAAACCAGTTTGTCACGGATTGTTGAAAATTATTTGGCTGCGATTACATCAGAATCGAACGAAACGGAGGAAATATCACCCCTGGTCAGGTCTGTGAGTGGTGTTATTGATCTTCCATCCGGGTCCGATCACAAGGAGCGTTTTTATAAACACCTGACCGAAAAATATTTATGAAGCCCAAAGTCTTTGTAGATACAGATATAATTTACGATTTGCTTGCAAGGCGGGAGCCTCACTACCAGGCTGCTGCCCGGTTGTTTACGCTTTCCGATGGGGTGAAAATCCAGGTTTTCATTTCTGCTTTAACCATTGCCAATATTCATTATTTAATCTCAAAGCAGCTTTCGGCCGGAGAAGCAAAGCAAATCATCAGGAAATTTAAGCTCCTGGTGCATATATTACCAGTAAATGAAAAAATCATTGACCTGGCGTTAAATTCTGATTTCAACGATTTTGAGGATGCGGTTCAGTACTACTGCGCAATAGAAAACGATATTGAATTGCTCTTAACCCGGAATCTGAAAGATTATAAAAAGGCCCGGATTTCAGTGATGACGGCCCAGGATTTTATCAATCTATAATCGGGACAGGGGCTACCTGAGGAATGCATGTACTTTTATAAGAGAAATACAAGAAAAATACAAGAGGATACAAGAACTTTACAAGAAGAACAGGTCAAAACCCGCACCATGATAGAAGAACACAAGCTCGATCCATCCTTTGGCCCGGTGGGGGCAACCGCGGGGAGAATCATTTTCATTGCCGGTATCCTCCTGTCCTGGTTTTACCTGTCGGCAGTTGTGCTGATCGTGCTCGGGGCCTTTGCCGGCTTCTCCAATTCCTCCGCCATCATCGACTTTGACCGCCGGCGCGTGAGGTTCTCCAACAACCTCTTCGGGTTGATCCGTACCGGGAAATGGATTGCCATAGAGCCTTCGATGACGCTCCGGGCCCGGGAGTCAAAACAATCGTACCGCGCCTTCAGCCAGGGGAACCGCCCCCTCGATGTTCCGCAGGATGATTTCAGGGTGTTGCTGTGCGGCACCGGTCAAAAGGAGATCATGACCATCGGGAAGTGGGATAACCCCGTCGCAGCGCGCGAAGCATGTCACCGTATTGCAACGGGACTGGGTTTGGCGGAGGCACGTTTGTGGCTATAATTCAACAGTCAAAATAAATTTCGGTGTTATGAAGACGATGAAGATAATCTCCTGGCTGATCCTCCTCCTCGTGGTGTCCTGCCCGGCTGTCCATGCCGATACGATCGACTACTGGCACGTTTTTTACAACAACCGCATCCTGGAAAAATTCTCCTCTACTTCCAGGGACCCTTCTGTAACATTGCAGCTCGGTTCCATCGGTCCACGCGATACGCTGTCCGTTAAATATTTCAAGGATACCCCCTGCATGAAATGCCCGGTTAACCTGTTGATCCAGGATGATCAGAAAAATACCCTGCGGCAATTTAAAAGTTACGGGACAGGCTCTTCCCTGGCCATACCCCTGAAGGACCTGGCTGAATTCAAAAGAAAGCGGGCCGTTAACAGTTTTATTTTTTATTATTACGAGGGAGATTATAAATTGCGGATATTCCTGTTCAAACTGAAGATCAATTAGAAAGCAGGGGGGATTTATCTTCTGCCGGAATCCCATTTAGAAGGAAGAGCCTTTTGCCGAAACAATCTTGTCATGAAACTTTTGATAATTCCCGTGATGACCATGCTGCTCTGCACCGCCGGGCCCGGATTCAGGTCACAACAACTTGAATTTCCCCGGGTCAGGGAGGCCTGGCGCGAGAAACATGCAGTGTGCGCTGAAAACCTGGCAAAACATGGCATCCGGACGGGATCGCTGGAGATCTTCATCAGGATCTTCAAAAAGGAGAAGGTGGTGGAACTGTGGGGCCGGAACGGGGCCGGAAAATTTTTCCCGCTCAGTGAATACGCCATCTGCGCCACCTCGGGCGGCCCCGGGCCCAAGCGCGCAGCAGGCGACGGGCAGACGCCTGAAGGATTCTACCATGTCAGCCGGTTCAACCCGAACTCCAACTTTTTTCTGTCGCTGGGCATCGACTACCCCAACCGGTCCGACCGGATCCTGTCGGCCGGGGCCAACACGGGCGGCGACATCTTCATCCACGGCAACTGCGTCACCATCGGGTGCATCCCCATCACCGACGACCGGATCAAAGAATTGTATCTCTATGCAGTGGAGGCCCGAAACAATGGACAGGAGATGATCCCGGTCCATATTTTTCCCGCCCGGATGGACCCAGCGGGCCTGCATGCGCTGCTGGAACTGGCGGGGAAGGACAAACCGCTGCGCACCTTCTGGGAAAACCTGGCTGCAGGCTACGACTATTTTGAAAAAAACAGGGAGTTGCCGGTGGTATCGGTGGCCGGCAACGGGTTGTATGAATTCCGTTGATGGCTGGGTTAACATAGACTGCGGAAACGATCCTTAACGTTGAAATGAATTTTGGTTGCAAAATGAAGAATAATCTTCCCGGATCGCATCATCGTCATTCCCTGCGTTTGAAAGGGTATGATTATACCTGCGATGGGATGTGTTTTATAACCATCCGCACGAAAGAGGGGCGTCACTGGTTCGGGGAGGTGTCCAACGGGAAAATGATCCTTGATGAACCCGGGCGCATTGCGGAATTGTTTCTGGCAGAGGTTCAAATGCATTTTCTTAATGCAAAGGTTGTTGTACACGTGGTCATGCCGAATCATGTTCATTTGATACTGGAACTTCGCGGTACCCGTGAAACCGGAGTTTCCCCGCAACCACCCGGCGACGACCCCGTGGGGACACGCCATGGCGTGTCCCTACCGCCAACCATTGGCGACCCCGTAGGGACATGCCATGGCATGTCCCTACAAATGGGCGCGTCCGAACACCCGCCGGAAAATGCCATGTCACCGGTCGTTTCACCGGGTGACCGCAGGTTTGGTAAACCCATTCCCGGTTCCGTTTCGGTGATCATCAGCCAGTATAAATCATCCGTGAAACGATGGTGCAATAAAAACGGGCATGATTATTTTCAATGGCAATCCCGTTTTTATGACCACATTATCAGGAATGAAGAATCCCGCCGGAACATCGTGGATTATATAATCCAAAACCCCGGGCAATGGGAACGTGATACGTTTTATTAATATGAATGTTTTAACCGGCAGGCCCTGCCTGGTATCAAATATTAAGTTTGCATCAATTTAGTTCTGCATGATTCTGAACCATCAATTTCTCACAATATGAAAGTAAAACTGTTTCTCGTCATTTTTGTCTCCGGGCTGCTGATCTTCAGCTGTAAAAAGGTAACCAACAACGAATACGTTACCAACATCACGGTGGTGAAGGATTCCACCATCCTCATCACCGCACCCGCCGACAGTGCCCTGGTGTATGACACTGTTCCCATCCTCTTCTCCTTTAAAAAGAAGGTAGATATCATACGTACCGAGTGTTACCTCGACTTCAGTTTTTACGAGGCATACGCGAAGATGCCCGCCGCCATCTGGTTCAATGCCAATAAATTTTTGCCGGGGAGCATCCACGATTACAGCCTGAAGATGATCGCCAAGGACGGCAGTTCCTATTATTCCAACATCATCACCCTGATCATCAGCAAGCTGGCACGGCCGGTGGTGAAGGTCGATTTTCTTACCAAATCATCGTTGCGGCTTTCGTGGGAGGATAACTCCAACGACGAAACCGGGTTTCGCGTTTTCAGGAAACAGGGGAGCGGCAGTGCCGTACAGGTGGGCGACCTGACCAAAAATTCGGTTTCATTCATTGACAACGCCATCGATACCACCAAAACCTACACCTACCAGGTGGAAGTTTATTCTCCGCGCGATAAGCTGACCTCCGACCCGCTGACAGTCGCCTTCATCCTCGACAAGTACATCTCCTGGAAAAACTTAAGCGTCAACTCCTGCCTCGACGGGCAGGTGGCGCTCAGCCCCGACGGGAAAAAGGCGGTTCTGACCAATTATGAGAACGACCAGGTGACTGTTTTGGATATTACCGACGGCTCCAAAAATTATGTGAGTTACCCCGGCGGCACGCTTGGGGTCGCCATGGCGCATAACGGAACCTTCTTCGCCACGGGCGGAACCCACGGGTCGCCCGACCGGGTGAAACTATGGGATATGAACAGCCTGGCGCTCATCAGTACGATCGGTCTCACCGGGTCGGAACCCTATGCCCTGACCATGAACAAAAGCGACGACCGCATCGTGGTGGGGGGCCAGCCGCTCAAGATATTTGATGTGGCTACCGGGGCCCTGGTTAAGAATTTCAATGTCAACAACTGTTTTACACGCGGTGTTGTATATTCGGCGGATGAGTCGCTGCTGCTGACGGGCGGCAACGACAACCTGGTGCAGTTGTGGAACCCCTCCACCGGCGAATTGGTCAGGACCTTCACCGGTCATACGGGCCATGTGGGGTCGGTGTGCTTCAGCGCGGATGAGTCGAAGGTGTTCAGCGGCAGTTATGAAGACGCCACGGTGCGCATCTGGGACAAAACCAACGGGGCCTTGCTGAAGACCATCACGCGGCAAGCGGGGATCGTTGCAATCCGCCTCCGGCCTGATGGCAACATCATCGTGGCCTCCTCCGACGGCGCCGTGCTGGTGATGACCCCCGGTGGGCAAACGGTTCAGGAATTCGGGGATTCGGAGCGGCAGGATTACATGGATTACAACCCGGCGCATGACATTGTTGCCTCTTACTATTCCGGGACATTGGAATTGTTCAGGGAGATCGGCCACTGGGAGAAGGTGCAGTAAACTGTGATAAAATACCCCGTTGAGTATTCATGCCCGGGAGATGAATAGATCACGCATCCCGTTTTAAACGATCGTCTTGCTCCCTGGGGGAAGAGCTGTTGTTCAGGCATCCCTGAGATTTTTAAAAATGAAAACCACAGAGGAACAGAGGGAAAAACAGAGGTCGCAGAGGAACATAGCAGTAAATGGAAATCTCTGTGCAATTCTGTTTTTTCTCCGCGCCTCTGTGGTAAATAAAAGCTCCGCTGGTTCTTCCCACAAATCCTCTATGTGTCTTCTCTTGTGCCTCATGTGCCTATTGTGGTAAAAAGAACATCAATCATCACATTTTCCCAGCTATTTCTCTTGCCCTCCTGCAAAACCGGATCGTAATTATCTTGAATCTTTTCCTATTTTTGCCGTTTTGGAAGAATCCTTCCTGGTAACCCCATCCTTAAACCTGAATAATGAAGATACTCACCACAGCGATCCTTTTAGTGACCACCCTGCTGGCCGTTCCCCTGTTCAGCCTCTTTTTCGGCACAGCCCTAGGACCAGCCGAGTGGCGGGCCATGCACACCCTGATGATCATGGCCGGCATCGTGATCGCCTATACCTTCATCACCGGCCAGCTTACCGGCAACAACAGCCAGGTCGACAAGCTGTGGAGCCTGCTGCCGATCGCCTATTCCTGGGTGGTGGCGGGCTACAGCGACTGGGCTCCCAGGCTGGTCATCATGAGCATCCTGGTCACCCTCTGGGGGGTGCGGCTCACCGGTAATTTTGCCATGAAAGGGGCCTACCAGTGGCGTTTCTGGGCAGGGGAGGAGGACTACCGATGGCAGGTGCTGCGGCAGAAACCCGAATTCACCCCACGCCTCAACTGGTTCCTGTTCGACCTACTGTTCATCTGTGGCTACCAGAACGTGCTCATCCTGCTCTTCACCCTGCCTGCCATCGTCGTGCTGCAGTATGTAACCGTTCCTATGGGGCTGCTTGATTATACCGCTGCCGGCCTGATGTTTTTCTTTATTGCCTGGGAAACCGTGGCCGACATACAGCAATGGAAATTCCAAAGCAAAAAAAAGATCTTGGTCGAATCCGGTGAACCGCTTACAGGCGACTTTCAAAAGGGTTTCCTCGACAAGGGGTTGTGGGCCCTGAGCCGCCACCCCAATTATTTTGCCGAACAGTCCATCTGGGTCTGCTTTTACCTTTTCAGCGTGGCGGCCAGCGGACAGTGGTTCAACTGGAGCATTGCGGGCTGCCTGCTGCTTATTGTGCTTTTTCAGGGCAGTTCGAGTTTCAGCGAGGAGATCAGCGCCGGCAAATACCCAGGCTATACCGACTACCAGGAACGGGTTTCCAGGTTCATCCCCTTTGGTGCAAAACGCAAACAGGATTAACCGGGAATGCCGGTTTCTTCGCACTGATCATCCATCTTTGGCGGTACTTTGACCATGGCAGGAGAATCCCCCGAAATTTTTACCAGAGGAGATATAAGTCACTCCCTTTGCTTTAATTTTACAGGAAAATTGCGCCATGCAGATCCGCTTGTTCCTTGTTCTCGTCGTGCTTGCTGGTCGCAGCCTGACGGTCGTGAATGGCCAGTCTTCCGCTGAAGCCGGGTTCGAGGGAGGCCCGGGCCTCTCCTTCATCCGTGCCACCTCGGGGATGTACAGGAATTCCAATCCTTTATTCGGCGGGATGGCAGGTGGGTATTTCCTGTATCATTTTAACCGGACCCTTTCTCTCAAATCGGGACTTTTTTACGAACGCAGGGGGGGCGGAGATTGGAAACAAAAGCGACCAGCTCCCCCCTGGGGGCGACCTCTCCTTCAACCTCAATTACCTGACGGTACCACTCCTTTTCAGGGTTTCGGCCGGGAAAAGCAACAAGTTCTTCGCCAATGCCGGCCCCTACGTTTCATGGCTTTTTCATGAATCAACGAACTACATCCCCGAAAACGGCCAAATATTCCAGGTTGCCGATGAAACAAAATATTACCAGCCGGTCGATGCCGGCTTCATTTTCGGGATTGGGATTTCCATACCGCTGAGCGGGAATTTCGACATGTCGGTTGAGGCGCGCGATCACCTGGGGCTGACCAACATCCGCAAGGGTTATTCTGAATTTGAACTGCAAAGTTATTTCCTCAGCGTTAAACCTCAAGGTTACCTGAATTCGGTGCTGGTGGTGGTCGGAGTAGGCTATAGGTTCAAAAGCAGCAAATAATATTTATCTCCTGTCAACGCATCCCGGCACATGGAATTGCGGGTGTGCCTCACCCGCATATGGTCTGGCAACAATATTTTGCAAAATAATCAACATATTTAGACCAAATCTAAATAATATTCCTTATGTTTGTCAGGTAGATGCGTCCTGCAGGGGTTAAAGGCTATTGACCTGCTGGAAGTTGCGAAAAATGGCTTTTATCCTGTTACAAACAATCCTGACATATGAAAACAAAATTCACATTATTAATCATTGCGATTACCCTGGCATTCGGGTCCACCCTTTTTGCCCAGGAAAAAACCTACAAGGAAGGCTCGGTCTGGCAGGTTGGCTTCATCAAAGTGAGCGCCAACATGACCGTTGAATACCTCAACAACCTCAAGTTGAACTGGAAGGCCACGCACGACGAAGCGGTTAAGCAGGGGGTGATCGTTTCGTACAAGATCCTCTCAGGCGCTGCAGCCAATCCCGAGGACTGGGACATCATGCTGGTCACCGAGTATAAAAACCTGGCAGCGATGGACGGTGCCGATGAAAAGTGGCTTGCCATCAGCAAAAGCATCATCGGGGGCGAAGATGCCATGAAGAAGCTTAACGAAAGCCGCGTGAGCATGCGAACCGTTTACGGTGGAAAGCTGCTGCGTGAGGTTGTTTACAAGTAAAAATAAATGATGTCAGGAAGCTGCCCATTTAGGTCTGTAAAGGATCTGCGGGCAGCTTTTTGCATTTCCATACTGGTGCGACTGCTTTATTTTCTATTTTTGGCAGCAGCCATTCCCGTTATCAGCAACCTGGCCTGTTAAACCCGGTTCCGTGGAATCTGAATCATGAAGCGATATTTTTCCGATCTTTTCCTTACAACCTGGCGCGACACGGAGTTGAATTCAGCCGCCACGATCGCACAGTCCACCCGGTTTTCCCCGGAGGCGAGGGTGATAGTTATCCTGGTATACACCGCGGTCTGCATCAGCATCACCAGGTATTTCGGGCACACCTCCGATTTCCTCGACCACATCCTGGTGAACCCGAACAAGTTCGATGTGTGGTATTGCTCCTTCTTTTTCGGGAGCGAAACCGGCCGGTTTCACAGCATGCTATACTGGGTTTTCGTCATTATATTCCTCTACCTGGTCGTTCCGGTGCTTATCATAAAACTGGGTTTCAGGGAAAAACTTGGCGATTACGGAATGAGGATCCGGGGGATCCAGAAAGACTATCCCGTGTACCTCCTGATGCTGGTCGTCATGCTTCCTCTCGTTTACTTCGCTTCCTCCTCGCCAGCATTCCAGGAACGATATCCTCTTTTCAAACCTTCGAAGGGAAATCTTCTGCCGCTTTTCCTCTGGTGGCAGGCAGCCTACTTCGTTCAGTTTGTCGCCGTCGAGTTTTTCTTCCGGGGGTTCATGCTTCATGGTCTCAAACACCGGTTTGGTCTCTACTCCATATTCGTCATGACGCTGCCCTACTGCCTGGTACATATCGGCAAACCCTTCGCCGAGACCATGGCCGCGATCGCGGCCGGCATCGTGCTGGGCACCCTGAGCCTGAAAAGCCGTTCGGTTTTCCTGGGAGTCTTCATCCACTATTCCATCGCCATCTCCATGGATCTTTTCGCCCTCTGGCGTGCAGGTTTTTTTTAAAAAATCACCGGACATTTTCAATCTACGTTACCGGGTAACCCCGGCAAAGATTAACGGAAAAAACTAACTTTGCATTACCAAATAAAACCGGCTAACTTCTCACCCGGCATCTGTCTTTCGTCACTTGTCACTCGTCACTCAAAATCGTAAATCGTAAATCCTAATTCCCATGACCAAAACCCGCTTAGAGGCCTTCAGCGACGGTGTGCTGGCCATCATCATCACCATCATGGTGCTGGAACTGAGGGTGCCCCAGAGCAGCGACTGGTCTGAATTGCGGCGTCTTCTTCCCGTTTTTACCAGTTATTTCCTGAGTTTTATGTACATCGGCATCTACTGGGGAAACCATCATCACCTGCTCCATTCTGTCAAACACATCTCCTCGGGAATGATCCTCGCGAATCTGAACCTCCTCTTCTGGTTGTCGCTGGTTCCCTTTGCCACCGGTTGGATGGGGGCCAACCACTTTGCCCCCAACACCATCGCGGTATACGGGTTGGTGCTGACGCTGAGCGGAGGTGCCTTTTATATTTTGCTGAAGGTGGTCGAACGGCATGCACAGGATATTGATGCGCTGAAGACGGCTTTCCGGATTCTCAACAGGAAAGGAATATTTTCACAGATCGGCTATTTTTCATCCATCCCGCTTGCGTATGTCGACCCTTGGATTTCAGGGATTCTCTACCTTGTGATCTCGGTTGTATGGCTGATTCCCGATATAAACATCGAAAGGGCGCTGAAGACGAAGGATTAAGGTTCGGGCCCCGGAAGTACCTGCTCTTTTTCAAAACATCAGGTTCACGTTACAAATATAAAACACGCATGAACATCCATCTCAACAAAATTTTAATAACCGGCGGTGCCACGGGAATCGGTCTCGGACTTTCAACGCGGTTTGTCTCAGAAAACAACCAGGTGATCGTTTGCGGCAGGAGAACCGATGCGCTTAATGATCTTAAGGATAAACATCCGGCGGTCGTCACGCGGCAATGCGATCTGTCGGTTGAACAGGAGCGCATCGGCCTGTACGGGTGGATATGCGCCGAACATCCCGACCTGGGAGTGCTTGTGAACAATGCCGGGATCCAGCAGCACATGTCGCTGGCCGACGATGATTTTTATACCAGGGCCAAAGAAGAAATGTCCGTTAACATCGATGCCCCTTTGCACCTGGCGGTATTGTTCGCCGGCTTGCCCGCGCTGAAGACCATCATCAACGTCACCTCCGGACTTGCCTTTGTCCCCATGGTAAAGGCTCCGGTATACTGCGCCACCAAGGCGTTTTTCCATTCTTTCACCCTTACGCTGCGCGAAATGGTCAGGGGCCGCGGCATCGAAGTGATCGAACTGATCCCCCCGGCGCTCAACACCGACCTGGGAGGCAAGGGATTGCACGATTATGCCCCGCCGGTGAGCGATTTCATCGAAACGGTTTTTGCCGGGCTGAGGGAGGGGAAACCTGAGATCTCCTTTGGTTTCAGTGAGGCAATGACCAAGGCCGGGCCGGATGAGTTGCGGCAGACCTTTGTGAGGATGAACCAGGCGCGGTGAAACTATTAAAAATTAAAAATTACAGGAAGGGTCGACGACCCCGGGGATTTCTTTTTAAACCAGGTTTTCTGCCCGGGCCACTCCCTGCTTAATGATCCGTTGATTCCCCTTCCCCGCACCGTTTATTTTTGCTTATTCAGTTACTGAGTGACACGGTTTCCGGCATTTGGGATGGTGACGGGTATCATAGTCATATGTAAATATTATCCATATGTAAAGTAATTAATTATCAATGATAAAATAAAACTAGTCAATATGTTAAAAAATTTCATTAATATAGCGGATTAAATAAAAATATTTTACATGCGTATGTTTATTTTCCAGTCGCCCTCCTTTCCGGCAACCAAGCCACTTCCATGAAAAATAAAAAAAATGAACGGTCGTCCAAATATCGCAAACATGCAGAGGAGCAGCTGAAAACGAGACTTTTGGGGACGAAACCTGCTATTTCTTCCAAAGCCGACATGCTGAAAATTATCCACGAACTCGAGGTGTCGGGGATCGAGCTTGAAATGCAGAACGAGGAACTTATCCTGGCCCGGGAGGCCAACCGGGAACGTGTTGAAAAATATACAGACCTATACGACCATGCGCCAACGGGTCATTTCACCTTGTCGAAGGATGGCAACATAAACGAACTGAACCTCACCGCGGCGAAAATGCTCGGCACGGATCGTGACCGCTTGAAAACCATCCCGTTTGCCACTTTTATATCGATAGAATCCAGAACAGCCTTCACCCTTTTCCTTCTGAACGTTTTTAATGACGGCGGGCAGGCGGTCTGCAACCTGAAGATGACCATCGGGGGGGGGGAAAAGGCATATGTCCATCTTACGGGCGTGGCAACCCCCAACTCCCTGGAATGCCGGGTGACGGTTACGGATCTGACAGATGGCAAAGAGCCGGATGAAGAGATGCGGCTGAGCGAGGATCATTACAGGTCGCTGTTCAGCAGCAACTATTCGGTCATGCTGCTCGTCGACCCCGAAACCGGTCAGATCAGAGATGCAAACCCCGCCGCCTGCCGTTATTACGGTTGGTCGCACGGGGAGATATGCAGGATGGTGATCTCGGAAATCAACACGCTTTCGGTGCAGGAGTTGTTCGACGAAATGCAGCTGGCGATTCTGGAAAACCGAAACCATTTCTTCTTCCGCCACCGGCTTGCCGGGGGTGAGATCAGGGATGTTGAAGTCTATTCGGGTCCCATCAACTTCGGTGCTGCCACGCTGCTGTATTCCATCGTGCATGATATCTCCCTTCGCAGCACTGCCGAAATCGCCCTGAAGAAAAGCGAAGCACTATACCGCGGCATCCTGCGTGCCTCTCCCGACAACATCACCATTACCGACATGGAGGGATGCATCCGGATTGTATCATTAAGTGCCGTGTCGATGTTCGGTTACAGCAGCCCGGAGGAGTTCACGGGGCATTCGCTCATGGAATTTCTCGTTCCGGAGGATCGGCCCCGTGCCCAGGATGCCATAAAACAGATGTTCAGCGGAATTCCCTACAGGGGCGGCGAATACCGGGTCCTGAGACGCGACGGCACCATGTTCGAAATCGAGACGAATGGCGACTTTATCAGGGATGGGGAGGGAAATCCCACCCATATGGTGTTAATCATCCGCGACATTACCAGCCGCAAAAAGGATGAAGAGGCCTTCAAACTCAAAACTGCGATCCTCTCAAACCTGATCGTCAACCTGCAGGAGGGCATCCTGCTCGAGGATGCCGACCGGAAAATCACCCTCACCAACCAGCTATTCTGCGACATGTTCGGCATCCCGGCCTCTCCGGAGGCGATGATCGGCGCCGATTGCCTGAATGCCGCGGAGGAGAGCCAGGGAATGTTCATGGACCCGGTGACTTTCATGATCAAGATCAACAAGGTGCTGGATGAGAAAAAACCTGTGTTCAGCGAGATTCTCGACCTGAAAGACGGTCGCCACTTTGAACGCGATTATATTCCCATCTACCTCGATGACCAGTACAATGGTCATTTGTGGAAATACCGCGACATCACCGGAAAGGTCCATACCGAGGATGACCTCAGGAAACTTTCCCGGGCGGTTGAACAAAGCCCGGTCATGAATGTGATCACCGATCTCGAGGGAAATATCGAGTATGTAAACCCCAGGGTGCTCTCCCTGACCGGCTATACACGGGAGGAATTAATCGGCCAGGACACCGGCATCTTCCGTGCCGATGAACCGTCGATCACCGATTTTAAGACCCTCTGGCTGACCATCACCTCCGGGAATGAATGGAAAGGTGAATTCCGAAACCGGAAAAAGGACGGCACCATTTACTGGGTGGCGGCTTCCATTGCCCCGGTCATAGATGCAAAGGGAAAAACCACCCATTACATCGCCATCCAGGAAGATATTACTGAACGAAAAAAAACGGAGGAACTCCTGGTTTCCAGCGAAAAAAACCTGAATTATGCACAGGAAATGGCCCACATGGGCAACTGGAGCCTGGATTTGAAGGACAACATAACAACCTGGTCCTTAAATTATTTCAACATTCTGGGGCTTGATCCCGTCACTACGAAACCAGATTATGGAACTTTTCTCAGCATCGTCCACCCTGATGACCGGCACCTGCTTGACATCACGCGGGAGGAAATCGGGAAGGGTATGCTTCCTTCCATAAACTTTGATATGCGACTGGTCATGGCCGACGGGACGGTCAAATGGGTCCAAAGCAACGTGGTATCCACCTTCGAGAATGGAGAACTGGTTTACCTGAAAGGGGTGAATGTTGACATCACCGACAAGAAACAATCCGAGGAAAGGATCAGGACCCTCAACAGCGAACTGGAACAAAAAATAACCCTCCGCACCCATCAGCTTTCCGACACAAATGAGAACCTGCAGATGGAGGTCAATGAGCGGAGCAGGATAGCTGCAGCCCTCCGGGAGACCCTTGACAGGCTTCATAAAATTGCCGACCGGGTGCCCGGCGTTTTATACCAGTACCGTCTGCGGCCCGACGGATCGGGCTGTTTCCCATTTGCAAGCGAGGGGATCAGGGATATATACGATGTAGCGCCACGGGATGTGGAAGAGGATGCCACAGCGGTTTTTGATCGTTTGCACCCCGCCGACCGCGGCACCGTGGTGGACAGCATCCTGGCTTCGGCCAGGGAGATGAAATTGTGGCGGCATGATTACCGCGTGATATTCGGGGATGGGAGCGTCCACTGGGTTTCGGGGAATGCAATGCCGCAGCAGGATATAGATGGTTCGGTGCTCTGGCATGGGTTTATAACCGATATCACCGACCGGAAGGCTGCAGAGGATTTGCTTAAAATGGCCACAACACGGCTCACCCTGGCGGCCAGTGCCGGTAAAGTGGGGGTGTGGGATTATGACGTTGAATCAGATATCCTCGTCTGGGATGCCCAGATGTTCGACCTGTACGGCATTAAGGAGGAGGATTTCAGCGGTGCTTACGAGGCATGGGTGTCAGGGCTGCATCCCGACGACAAGGCAAGGGGGGACGAAGAGATCAGGATGGCTATCTGCTGTGAAAAGGATTTCGATACGGAATTCCGGGTTTTGTGGCCCGATGGTTCCATCCGCAACCTCAAGGCGCAGGCCATTGTGCAAAGGGATGAGCGCGGGAAGGCCCTGCACCTGATCGGCACCAACTGGGATATCACCGAGCAGAAGAATACGGAAATATTCCAGCACGAGTTGTTGCAACTGTCACTTCAGCTGGCTGGAGTTTCGGGATCGGAAATATCCGGGGCCATCGACATGGCGTTGAGCAGGGTAGGCGGTTTCCTTGGGGTTGACCGTGCCTATATTTACGAATTCGACAAGGACGAGCAGTTAATTCATTTTACACACGAATGGTGTGGTGATGGAATCATAAGTCACAGGGAAACCCATGGTGAATTCCCTGTTCATTTCTTTCTCCCGGTGATGTCGCTGCTTAAACATCACGAAATGTTCAACGTTCCCAACATGTTGGGACTTTCGGAGGAACATGTCCGGATGCAGAAGGTACTCAATGTATTCCATATCAAATCGCTCCTGATATTGCCGATTCTGATTGAAAACAGACTCATCGGCTTTGTCGGCCTGAATTCTGAATCCAGGGAAAGAAGGTTTGAACCCTATGAGTGCAAGAACCTGGAAATGTGGAGCAACCTGATCGCCGGCTTGATCAACAAGGAGCGGGCCTCCATTTTCCTGGAACAGACCCGGCAGAACTACGAGACCTTTTTCAACTCGATCGACGATTTTCTTTTTGTTCTGGACGAGCAGGGCAACATCATCCATACCAACAAAACGGTGCAGCAGCGGCTGGGATACCCCGACATTGAACTTATGGGCAAATCGGTACTGATGGTTCACCCGGAGGGGCGGCGCGAAGAGGCGGGGCGCATCGTGGGCGATATGCTCCGGGGTGTTGCTGATTTCTGCCCTGTACCGCTGATCACACGTGCAGGGCAGGAGATCCCTGTTGAAACCAGGGTAGGGCCGGGCCAGTGGGATGGCCGTGCCGTGCTTTTCGGCGTGAGTAAAGACATTTCAAAGATCAAATTGTCGGAAGAAAAGTTCTCCAGGGCCTTCCATTCAAATTCGTCGCTCATGGCGATTTCGAGCTTCCGGGAAGGAAAATTTCTTGAAGTAAACGACGCGTTCCTTAAAACGCTCGAATATTCAAGGGATGAGGTGATCGGGAAATCCTCTTCCGACCTTCACCTTTTTATCGATCCTGCTTTCCGCGGAACCTTTACAACCCCTGAAAACCCTGCCGGCTTTTTCAGGGACCTTGAACTGGAGGTTAGTACAAAATCAGGAATCGTCCTGACGGGTCTGTTTTCAGGTGAACCGTTTTTCATCGGCGGTGAAGAGTGCTGGCTGACGGTCATGGTCGACATCACCGTGCGCAAACGCGACGAGGAGGAGATCAAAAAAGCCAGGAGGGAGGCCGAGGAGGCCAACAAAGCAAAAAGCGAATTCCTTTCACGCATGAGCCATGAACTCCGAACCCCGATGAATTCCATCCTCGGATTTGCGCAGCTGATGGAAATGGGACAACTGACCCCCATGCATAAAAAAGGGGTCAGCCATATCCTGACCAGCGGGAGACACCTGCTGAACCTCATCAACGAGGTCCTCGACATATCGCGGATCGAGGCAGGCAGGATTATACTCGCTTCCGAACCGGTACCGTTGAAAAAAGTCATCCTGGAGATGATGGATGTGGTGCATCCTGAGGCTTCAAGGAGGAACATCTCCGTTATGATGGAGTCTTCGCCGGTTCAGGACATAACGGTCATGACCGATCCCCAGCGCTTCAGGCAGGTGCTGCTCAACCTCATCAACAATGCCATCAAGTACAACGTGGAGGGTGGATCGGTATTTATCGCGATTGCCGGTTGCAAATCCGTTATGCCCGGGGAACCCCGGGTCAGAATATCGGTACAGGATACCGGGCCGGGGATCAGGCAGGAGGACCTTGAGAAACTGTTTATCCCCTTTGAAAGGATCGGTGCGGAAAAAACTTCCACCGAAGGGTCCGGCCTGGGATTGAGTGTCGCTAAAAAAATCATGGATGCCCTCGGTGGGAAGGTTGGCGTGGACAGCATCCCGGGCCAGGGAAGCACCTTCTGGATCGAAATGCCGGGGAATACGGATCTGCAGTCGGCCCCTCCCGCCATGGAGGATGTCTTTGTACAGGAATCGGAAGCCGACGGCAAATGCGGAACCGTTTTATATATTGAAGACAATATCCCGAATGCCGAACTGGTGGAAGGGATCCTTGGGATTCACCGTCCCGCGTTGCGGCTGGTCACTTCCGCCCTTGGGAATCCTGCGGTGGAACTGGCAAAGAAGAACAAACCCGGGCTGATCCTGCTCGATCTTGACCTGCCTGATCTGCCGGGGCTGGAGGTGCTTGGCAATCTTCTTCTTGATAAAGAAACCTGCAACATCCCGGTGGTGATCATCAGTGCCGACGCCATTCCCCGGAAGATTAAACTGGCCATGGATTCGGGCGCACGGGACTTTTTGACAAAACCAATCAATGTGAAAACTTTTTTGCTGGTAGTGGATTCATGGCTCACGGATGACAACCATTGACCGGCGCAACAACCTTTATAAATTTGTAAAATTCAGTAAAAGATGATCGATTCAACCTTTAAAAATGCTAACATCCTTATTGTTGATGATAAGGATGCCAATGTTGAGCTCCTGGCAGGATTCCTTGAAACGCTTGGGTATGTGAATGTTAAAACGACGACCGACCCCCGGCTGGTGGTCGACCTGTATACTTCATTCAACCCCGATCTGATCCTGCTTGACCTGATGATGCCCTACCTTACGGGTTACGAGGTGATGCACCAACTGAAAAAGGTCATGCCCATAGATGTTTACATGCCGATACTCGTCCTTACGGCCGATATTACCGCCGAGGCAAAACAACGGGCGCTCTACGACGGGGCAAAGGATTTCCTTTCGAAACCCTTCGACCTTGTGGAAGTGGCACTCAGGATGGAAAACCTGCTGTTTGCAAGGTTCCTGCACCAGCAATCGCTCAGGCAGAATGAGATCCTCGAAGAGAAGGTCTGGGAGCGAACCCTGGAGCTTTTAATGATCAACTCCGACCTGGTGGCGGCAACGAAGAAGGCCGAAGCAAGCGATAAGCTGAAAACCGCTTTTATTAAAAACATTTCGCACGAGATCAGGACGCCGCTGAACGGCATCCTCGGCATGTACCAGATCCTGCTGCATCCCAACCACACGGAGGTAGAGAAGGAGAATTACCTGGTGCACCTTCGAACCAGCAGCGACCGGCTGATCAAAACCATTTCCGATTACCTTGAAATGGCGCTCCTGGTTTCAGACAACATAGTCATTGAAAAAAGCATGTTTTCGCCTGCAATGCTCCTGCAGGAAGTTTTTGGCCATCATAAACCCATCTGTTCCGAGAAAAACCTCGCCATCACTTTCACCCTGGAGAGCGGAACACATGATCAGGAGATTTTATCCGATCGCAAAATGTTAAAAAAGGCAATTACCTACCTGGTCGACAACGCCATCAAGTATACAAAAGAGGGGAAGATTGTTTTGGGATCGAACCACCTGGAGGACAAAATCGAATTTTTTGTGCGCGATACAGGAATCGGGATTGAAGGAACCGCACTTACCTCCGTTTTTGACCAGTTCATGCAGGAAAACGTCTCCGACACCCGTGGGTACGAGGGCAGCGGACTCGGGCTGACGATTGCAAGGAAAATGGCCGGCCGGCTGGGTGGCAGCATACGCGTTGAATCGGTAAAGGGTGTTGGATCAACCTTCTACCTTGCCATCCCGATGAAACTGGTGAAATGAGGAACCGGGGCTAATAGGCATGCCCATCTCCGTCCATCTCGGCAGCGTCGATCTTCCTGCGGTTGATCGCTCTCCAAGCAAACCAAACGTAAACGGCGACAAACGGAACCATCAGCGACACATAACTCATCGCAACCAGGGTGTAGCGGCTTGATGAACTGTTGTAAATCGTCAGCGAACTCTGAAGGTTGTAACCGGAGGGATAATAGGCTGTATTGTTGAACCCCGCCATGCAGAACAGGGCGAAAACCGTGAGAAAGGTCCCGGCCCCGGCATACCAGAAGCCTGAACTTCCGTTCTTGACAGGATCTACAAGGGGCAACGCAACCCCGAGCAGCACGAAGACCACCCCCGAAGCCAGGAACATCATCACGATGGGCATCTGCACCAGGTTGTGGTAATATTTGTTCATTTCGCCGTAAATGACCCCGGTGTCGGGATGGACGGCAAACCCCGGACGGATCATGATGCCGTAAAGAAAGGCCAGGAAAAGAACCACGAATGGGATAATGTTGAAGAGCACCTGTTTCCTCGAACGCAACAGGATCTCTTCATCCGCGATGGTGTTCATGAAATATAGGCTGCCCAGCACCCTGGCAAGGAAGAACACCGACAGGCCCAGGGCCACGTTCCTCCAGTTCAGCAGGGCCTCCAGCCCGTGTGCCGGGTTCATCCAGCGCGAGATTATGGGATCGGCGAGGTTGGTGAGCGCCGAACGGTCGACCAGGAAGGATGACCCGGTGAAAAAGGTCGCCACTGCGGTTCCCAGGAGGAGCGTCCCCAGCAACCCGTTGATGATCAGGAACCATTCATAGGTTTTATGACCCAGTAGGTTGTTCGGTTTGCTCCTGAATTCATAAGCTACCGCCTGGATGATAAAGGGGAAAAGGATGGCCATCCATACCCAGTAGGCGCCGCCGAAACTCGTTGAGTAAAACAGCGGGAAAGAGGCGAAGAAGGCGCCGCCGAAGGTAACCAGGGTGGTAAAGGTGAATTCCCATTTCCGCCCTAGGGCGTTGACCAGCATCTTGCGTTCGGGTTCTGTTTTCCCGATGGTGTAGATCAGCGTTTGCCCGCCCTGGACAAACATCAGGAATACAAGCAGGCTTCCGAGGACGGAAATAATGCACCACCAGTAGGCCTGCAATAATTCAGTGGAAAGTAATTCAAACATCAGTTGGTTCCTCCCTCTTTTGGTCCGAGTTTAATTTGCCGGGTCATGATCTTCAGTTCAGCAACCAGCAGGATCGTGAACAAGGCTGCAAAAAGCCAGAATGTGATGATGACCGACGATGCGTCGATCCTGGAAACGGCAGCCATGGTCGGCATCAGGTCCTGGATCACCCAGGGTTGCCGCCCGACCTCTGCCACCACCCATCCTGCCTCTGAGGCCAGGTATACCAAGGGGATGGACAGCACTGCTAAACGGAGAAGCCACCTTCGGTTCTCGATCCTGTCTTTCGTTACCTGGTATAGGACCATGGCAAAAAGCAGGATGAAAAACAAGCCCAGATATACCATGAGGTGAAAACTGTAATAGGTGAGGGGTACATTGGGTATGACACTTTCCGGCGCATTCAGGTAGGCATAGCCGAACCAGGGGAAATTCGTCCTGAGTTCAGCAAGGGCAGCCTGGCATTTGACGGTGTCTTTCGCGGTTTTGGCCTCCCTCCATGCGCCAAGTGCAGATACGGCCCTTTTTCCGCGGATGATCTTTTCCTCTACCGAAAAGGTGTGCTCTTTTTCAAGGATGTTTACATGATCGTACCCTGGCCTGAATCCGCCCTTCATCAGGTCGTCGACTCCCGGGACGAATGCTTCGGGGTTCCGGTAACCAAGGAAGGACAATAGTTTTGGAAATTCCACCCTGGCCAGGAAAGCATCGGCATTGTCGCCGGCTCTCTTTGAAGGATTCAGGATGCCGAAAGCCACCAGCCCCGCACCCTGTTTTCCCTTGTACAATCCCTCCATGGCCGCCAGCTTCATGGGCTGTTTCTGCGAAACCTGGTAGGCTGATCCATCTCCGGTGAATGCGAGTAAAAGTGAGGTTGCAAGTCCGAAAATGCTGGCAACCAGGATGCTGCGCTTCGCAAGGTCCATGTGTCTTTTTTTCAGGAGGTACCAGCAACTGATGCCGATGACGAAAACCGATGCGGTTACATAACCTGATGAAACCGTGTGCAGGAACTTGTTGACCGCAACCGGGGAGAAGAGCACCGCCCAGAAGTTTACCATCTCATTCCGGGCCGATTCGGGGTTGAACTGCATCCCTACGGGATACTGCATCCAGGCATTGGCCACGAGGATCCAGAGGGCTGAAAGGTTGGCCCCCAGTGCCGTGAGCCATGACGAAGCGAGGTGGAATCTTTTGCTGACCTTGTCCCATCCGAAGAACATGACCGCGATGAAGGTCGACTCGAGGAAAAAAGCCATGATCCCCTCGATGGCCAGGGGCGCCCCGAAAATATCTCCAACGAACCAGGAATAATTTGACCAGTTGGTGCCGAACTGGAACTCAAGAATGATGCCGGTTGCCACGCCTATGGCAAAATTGATCCCGAACAGGGTCAGCCAGAACCTGGTAATGCGTTTCCACGCAGGATCACCTGTCCTGACATAGATGGACTCCATGATGGCCACGATGATGGAGAGTCCGAGGGTGAGCGGTACGAAAATCCAGTGATAAATGGCGGTGAGGGCGAACTGCCCCCTCGACCAGTCTATCAGTGAAAGGCTTACATGATCAACCATGATATTTTGTTTATGACTGGTGCGGTTTAGCTGCATAACCTGCAGCCAACCTGCAATTTTGAAGGCAAAGGTATCGAAAAATAGTGCTTCGTTTGAATACAATTCCGACAAAGCAATACTGTTTTGTTTAATTTTGTCCGGTAATTTACCCCCGATTTACCATGCCAGACTCCCCTAAAGGCCGGGATGCATCCGCGGTCATGAATTCATGCTATCACTGCGGTGAGGATTGCGGCGCGGTCCCTATCGTTTTCGATGAAAAATCATTCTGCTGCCAGGGCTGCCGCACCATTTTTGAAATTCTCAGCCAGAGCAACGCCAGCGAATACTACAGGTTTGAAACCCACCCCGGGCTCACCGCGGGTAACCGTGAAGTCGGAAGCCGTTATGCCTACCTTGACAACGAGGAGATCAGGCGCGAACTGCTTGAGTTTTCCGAGGACGGTGTGAGCAAAGTCAAGTTATTTATTCCCGCCATCCACTGCAGTTCCTGCATCTGGTTGCTGGAAAACCTTCAGCGGCTGAACGACGGCGTGATGTATTCAACCGTCAGTTTCATTAAAAAGGAGGTGATCATCACCTTTCACGATGCGAAGCTGAGTCTCAGGGAACTGGTCGAACTGCTCGTTTCCATCAATTATATACCCCAGATCAATCTTGATTCGGTTGACAAAGGCGCCAAACGCAAGGTCAACCGGGGGATCTATTACCGGCTTGGCGTGGCCGGGTTCTGTTTCGGAAATATCATGCTCTTCAGTTTCCCTGCATACCTGAGCGTTGACGACAGCATCGAACACCTACTGCGGCAGAACTTCGGGCTGCTCAACATCCTCTTCGGAATCCCGGTTGCCTTTTATTCCGGGTCGGTATTCCTTGTTTCTGCCTGGAAGGGACTGAGAAAAAGGTTTGTCAGTATCGATGTCCCCATCGCCGCAGGCATCCTGGTCCTGTTTTTCAGGAGCACTTACGAGATCATCTCCGGGACCGGTCCCGGCTTTATGGATTCGCTGGCCGGCCTGGTGTTTTTTCTTTCCATCGGGAGATGGTACCAGGATAAAACCTATGCTGCGCTCTCTTTCGAACGCGACTACCGGTCCTATTTCCCGGTAGCGGTCACGGTGTTGTCGGAAGACGGGACTGAATCGATCATCCCGCTTAAGAAACTCAAAATCGGCATGCGCATCCTCGTCAGGAACCAGGAACTGGTCCCCGCCGATGCTCTCCTCGTCAAAGGTTCCGGATCGGTCGATTACAGTTTCGTTAGCGGGGAATCCACTGCAGTCGACAAACTCGAGGGCGACCGGATTTTTGCCGGCGGACGGCAGGTCGGCCCCTCTATCGAGCTGATCGTGGAGCGCGAAGTTGCCCAGAGCCGCCTCACCGAGTTGTGGAACCAGGACATGACCGGGGGTGACAAGCAAACCCGCTGGGATTCAATCCTCGACGTGATCAGCCGTTACTTTACCGTGATCATCCTTGTACTTGCCACGGTTTCAGGAATTGCCTGGTGGTTTATCAGCCCTTCCCAGAGCTTTATGGTGGTCACGGCCATCCTCATCGTCGCCTGCCCCTGCGCCCTGGCCATGACCTATCCCTTCGCACTTGGCGGCACGCTCCGGATTTTCGGCAGGAACAGTTTTTATCTGAAGAGGACTGGGGTCGTGGAAAGTTTGTCAAAGATCGATACCATAGTTTTTGATAAAACAGGGACCATCACCCTGAACGATGGCCTTGGAGCCGATTTTTCCGGGCTCCCGGTCTCGCGCGAGGATCTTTCGAGACTGTCGTCGCTGGTGCGGCATTCCACCCATCCGGCTAGTGTGGCGATTTACAGGCAGCTGCAGGGTTTCGAACCGCTCCCGGTCGAAAAGTTCAGCGAACTGACCTCCCGGGGGGTTGAAGGTTTGGTCGATGGCCACATGCTCCGTGTCGGATCAGCGGAATTTGTCACCGGCACCCGGCAAGCAAGTCCGCCGGCCGGCAGGGTTTTTGTCTCCATCGACAACCGGCAGGCGGGTTATGTAAGCATCAGCAACCAATACAGGGAGGGGATGAAAGAGGTGCTCTCTGAACTGGCCCTGCATTATGAACTGCACCTGCTGTCGGGGGACAATGATGCTGAAATGCCCAACCTGCTCGGGTTCTTCCCTTCACGGGATCACATGAACTTTAACAAATCGCCCAGGGAAAAACTGGAATACATCCGGGAACTGAAGTCCTCCGGGAAAAAGGTCCTGATGATCGGCGACGGTCTCAATGATGCCGGTGCACTTCGCGAGAGCGACTGCGGGATCTCCATCGCCGACGACATCTACCATTTTTCTCCAGCCTGCGACGCCATCCTTGAATCGGGACGGTTCAGCCAGTTGCCCCGCTTCCTGGCGTTCAGCCGCACGGGGATGCGCATCGTTTTCGTCAGCATGGGACTCTCCTTCCTGTACAATGTCGTCGGACTCAGTTTCGCCATTTCCGGCAATTTGTCCCCTGTCGTTTCTGCCATCCTGATGCCCCTGAGTTCCGTATCAATCGTTTCATTCGTTACGTTATCTGTATCTGTTTCAGCCCGTTTCCGCAAGTTGCTTGCCAAATAGTTGAATTAGACCGGTTCTAAATATGTATTGTTGGCCATATTTAAGTCTTCGTATTTTGGAAATTTGATACTTTAATCTTTATTTTGCGCTGTAGTGGAAAATTATGAGCGTAATCCTCGTCCTCGTTGCCTTTAGTGTAGTCCTTGCCGCTGGCTTTCTGATTGCCTTTTTCTGGTCGGTCAGGAATGGTCAGTACGACGATCCTTATGGCGCCTCGGTCAGGATCCTTTTTGATGATGACAAGCCCCGTGAAGAAGCGCCCGATTCCACACCCCCCAAGCCGGTAGAAGAACCCTCACCAAACCAATAACATATGGAAAATCAGACCTTTTACTATGACAACAAAATTGTAAGGAACTTTGCCTATGCGACCCTTTTCTGGGGCGTTATCGGCATGGTTGTCGGATTGTTACTGGCATTACAATTTATCTGGCCGGCCCTTTCGTTTGGTATCCCGTATACCACGTTTGGCCGTATCCGCCCGATCCACACGAATGCGGTCATCTTTGCATTCGTCGGCAACGGGATGTTCACCGGCATTTATTATTCTCTTCAGAGGCTCTGCAAAGCAAGGATGTTCAGCGACCTGCTGAGCAAGATAAACTTCTGGGGATGGCAGTTCATCATTGTCTGCGCCGCGCTGACCTTTGCCTTCGGCATCACCACCGGCAAGGAATATGCTGAACTTGAATGGCCCATCGACATCCTTGTAGCCGTCATCTGGCTGGTTTTCGGCGCCAACATGATTGGTACCATCATCAAACGCCGCACGCAACATATCTATGTTGCCATTTGGTTTTACATCGCCACATTTGTGACCATCACCATCCTGCACGTTACCAACAGCATCGAGATTCCGGTCACATTTTTTAAAAGTTACCCGGTTTATGCCGGCGTGCAGGATGCACTGGTGCAATGGTGGTATGGCCACAATGCAGTAGCTTTTTTCCTGACCACTCCTTTCCTCGGGCTGATGTATTACTTCCTGCCAAAAGCCGCCAACCGCCCGATCTATTCCTACAGGTTGTCCATCGTTCATTTCTGGGCGCTTATCTTCCTGTATATCTGGGCCGGCCCGCATCACCTGCTTTATAGCGCGCTGCCCAACTGGGCTCAGTCGCTCGGCGTTGTCTTCTCCGTCATGCTCATCGCTCCTTCATGGGGTGGCATGGTCAATGGCCTGCTTACCCTCCGGGGAGCCTGGGACCGTGTTCGCGAGGACCCGGTTTTGAAATTCATGGTGGTTGCGGTAACTGCTTATGGCATGTCCACTTTTGAAGGTCCGATGATGTCGACCAAAACCGTGAACGCCATCTCCCATTTTACCGACTGGACGGTGGGCCATGCCCACATTGGCGCACTCGGTTGGAACGGCTTTCTCACATTCGCCGTTCTCTATTACCTGCTCCCGAAGATGTTCCAGACGCAGCTTTATTCAAAGAAAGTTGCCAACATGCATTTCTGGATTGCCACGCTTGGCATTATCTTTTATGCAGTTCCCTTATACTGGGGAGCCATTACCCAGGCCTCCATGTGGAAAGAGTTTACCGCTGCCGGTTTCCTGAAATACCCGAACTTCCTTGAAACAGTCACCCAGTTGAGACCCATGTATGCAACCCGCGCCCTTGGCGGAGGTTTATACATCATTGGCATCCTGCTCGGTGTATATAACCTGATTATGACCGTGAAGGCCGGAACATTTGTCCCGGAAGAGGCTGCTTCAGCACCTGCCCTTGTCAAACGTTCTGCTTCACGCGAACAGGGCGAAGGCATCCACCGCTGGCTCGAGCGTCGCCCGGTTCAGTTTATCCTCTTTGCGCTTATTGCCATCCTGATCGGGGGCCTCATCGAAATCGTTCCCCTCTATCTTGTAAAAACAAATATCCCGACCATTGCCAGTGTAAAACCGTATACCCCGCTCGAATTGCAGGGACGCGACATCTATGTCCGCGAAGGCTGCTACACATGTCATTCCCAGCAGGTGCGCCCGTTCCGTTCCGAAACCGAACGCTATGGCGAGTATGCAAAGGCTGGTGAATATATTTATGACCATCCTTTCCAGTGGGGATCAAAACGCAACGGTCCTGATCTTTCACGCGAAGGCGTGGTCAATGGTCGCCAGTACAAACCGAACTCCTGGCACTATAACCACATGCTCAACCCGCAGCGTCTGAATGAACAGTCGATCATGCCGGTATACAAGTGGCTCATCTCCGATGACCTGGATATCTCAACCACCGCAAAGAAAATCCGCGTGATGCAGTTGTTCGGTGTACCCTATCCCGAAGGCTACGACAAGATCGCCAATGATGACCTGATGAAGCAGGCCCGCGGCATTGCCGATGACCTGAAGAGCCAGGGCATCCAGGTCGAGCCTGGCAAGGAGATCATCGCCATGATCGCTTACCTGCAAAGGCTTGGCAAGGATGTTCACGCCGCCGGCAATCCTACCGCAACCATTTCAGGTAAATAACCCGGTTATGCTGCATGATGTATATAAATCGGTCGGGGGCTTTGGAAGCTATGGCATGATCTCCATGATCATTTTCATTGTTTTCTTTGCCCTCCTGGTCCTTTACGCGATCTCCATCCGAAAGAAGGACGCTGAGGATTTCAGCCGCATGCCCCTGGACGATTTTTCAAAGGAATCAGACGAAATTCAAGACAGTTAAAAACATTTTCTATGGACATGAATAATCATAATACCGTTGAAAAGGATGAACTGACCGGTGAAAAACTGTTGTCGGGTCATGAATATGACAATATCAGGGAACTGGATAACAACCTTCCTAAATGGTGGGTCTGGCTGTTCATCATCACGATCGTTTATGCCGTGATCTATATCTTCGTGTTTGATGTCATCAGGGTGGCTCCATACCAGCAGGAAGAATGGAAAAAGGAGATGGTGGCAGCCGGATCGCTGGCTCCCGGCCAGCCGGCCCCCGTGGCTTCCGCTTCGCTGGTGGCGCTGACCGACAAGGTCAGCCTCGATGCAGGAAAAGATATCTGGCTGAAACAATGCAAGGTTTGCCATCTTGAAGGCGGCCAGGGTCTCGTAGGCCCGAACCTCACGGATAATTTTTCCATCCACGGCTGCGGTTATGCCGACGTGGTGAAGGTTATCACCATCGGCGTTCCTGAAAAGGGGATGATCTCCTGGAAAACCCAGCTTACGGATGACCAGATAATGAAAGTGGCCAGTTTTGTCATGACCCTGAAGGGGACGAACCCTCCAAATCCCAAAGCACCGCAGGGCGAGCCCTGCAAGTAAAATGCAGACACAAAATGATTCCCCCGACAGCTTTCGCGACAGGCTTTATACAATCGATGAAAGCGGTAAGCGCCTTTGGGTTTATGCGAAAAAACCAAAAGGCAAACTGACCTTTGCCAGGAATATCGTCGGCGTCCTGCTGATGATATTCCTGTTTACTGCACCTTTTATAAAAATGAACGGGCAGCAGCTCCTGCTATTCGATTTTTTTCACAGGACTTTCGCCATCTTTGGCGTTCAGTTCTGGCCACAGGATTTCAACCTGTTTTTCATCGGGATGATCTCCCTGATGGTCTTCATCATTTTATTCACGGTGACCTATGGCCGTATCTGGTGCGGATGGGCCTGCCCGCAGACCATTTTCATGGAGGTGCTTTTCCGCCGCATCGAATACTGGATCGACGGCGACACCCACGAACAGAAGGTCCTGGATGCGGTACCCTGGAATAGGAATAAGATATTCCGAAGGGTTTTGAAACATGGTATCTTTTACCTGATTTCCTTCATCATCGGTAACTATTTCCTGATGTACCTCATCAGCTCAGATGCCTGGATCAAACTGGTTTGCGAAAACCCTGCCGACCACGTGGCCGGACTGGCCGGGATGGCCATCTTTTCGTTTATCTTTTATTTCATTTTTTCATGGTTCCGTGAACAGGTTTGTACCATCGTCTGTCCTTACGGCAGGTTGCAGGGTGTGTTGCTCGACCGTGAAACAGTAGTCATCTCATATGATTACCTGAGGGGTGAGGAACGAGGGGTCCTGCGGAAAAGCGAGAACAGGGCTGATACGAAAAAAGGTGACTGCATCGATTGCAACCAGTGTGTGGCGGTGTGCCCGACCGGGATCGACATCCGCAACGGTACACAGCTTGAATGCATCAACTGTGCATGCTGTATCGATGCCTGCGACGATATGATGAACAAGGTCGGGTTTAAACCCGGACTGATCCGCTACGCATCCGAAAAGATGCTTGCCGGGCGCAAACCATGGCATTTCACCATCAGGTCGGCGGGCTATACGGTTGTTCTGACGGTATTGCTAACTGCCCTGAGTTACTTCCTGATTACCAGGAACCCGGTCGAAGCAACCGTGCTCCGGTCGCCTGGCATGCTTTTCCAGGAGCAGGAAAACGGGATGATCAGCAACCTTTACAGTGTAAAGGTGGTTAATAAAACCGCTCACGACCTGCCGCTTGAGATCAGGCTGCTGTCGGGCAGGGGAGAGGTGAAGATCATCGGGAACACCCCTGTGATCGCGAAACAGTCGCTGGGAGAGGTCGTCTTTTTTGTACTGATGGACCGTGCGGGGGTGAAAAACGGAAAAACAGAAATTGAGGTTGGTGTGTTTTCGGGAGGCAAACAGCTTGACCAGACCCGGGCAACCTTTGTAGGACCATTTAATTAACCGTTGATTATGAAGTGGAACTGGGGAACCGGGATTTTTATTTTTATCGTGCTGTTCATCGCCGCATGCGTTGTGTTTATCTATTATGCGGTACACCAGAAGTGGACAATGGTTGAAGAAGATTATTATCCCAAGGAACTTCGCCATGAAGAGAAACTTGTTAAAATGCGGAATGCAAATGCTTTGTCGGAACCCCTGCGGGTCACGCTGGATTCGGCGGGTCTGGTCATCAGGTTTCCCGCCGATTTCAGGGGAAAGACCCTTTCGGGAAACATTGATATTTACCGTCCGTCGGATGAAACCCTCGATGTCGCGATGCCTGTAAAGGCTGATACCGCGCTATGCCAGCGGGTACCGATTTTGCAACTTTCCCATGGACGATATGTAGCCAAGGTTGACTGGATAGCCGATGGCAGGGGCTTTTACAGGGAGGTAGATGTTTTTATTCCCTGAAATGGATTTCCTGCAGCCACTGCTTATCGGATTGCTCGGCAGTTTCCATTGCATGGGAATGTGCGGTCCTGTGGCGGTTTCGCTGCCGCTGAAGGAGCGTTCATGGACCACGCGGATCATCAGCAGCATGCTGTACAACCTTGGCCGTGTGATGACCTATATGTCGCTCGGCCTCGTTTTTGGGCTGATGGGACTGGGAATCCACATCTGGGGATTCCAGCAGTGGACCTCCATCGGGGTTGGCACGGTCATGATCCTGGGTGTTGCCTTCCCGGTCTTTTTTCACGGGGCACGGTTAACCGGCCCGCTCGACAACCTCCTCTCAGGATTCAGGAAACTTTTCGGACGCTTTTTCGGGTTCCGCACCTACCTTTCAGTTTGGATCATCGGGTTGCTGAACGGTTTTCTTCCATGCGGGCTGGTATATATTGCCCTCGCTGGCGCACTGGTGTCAACCAGTCCGTCGAACGGTGCCATTTACATGCTTTTCTTCGGCCTGGGTACCATGCCTGCCCTGTTGTCGGTTTCGATGGTTGGAAATGTGATCAGCCTGGCCTTCAGGCGAAGCATACAGAAAAAGCTTCCCTACCTGATCATCCTGATAGGGGTGCTTTTTGTCTTGCGCGGGATGAACCTGGGAATTCCCTACATCAGCCCCAAAATGGAAAAGCACCAGCACAGGACGGAAGAGCTGCAAAAACCGAAATGTTGTCATTGAATTAAAGCTGAAATTGAATAATTTTGCCAATGGAAAACAGTACCGTGTGAAACCAGGTGACCCGCGCAGGAATTTTCCGTGCATTTTGAATTTGCTCACTAGTTGTTCATCCAATCATATAACCTAAAATTAAATTTTATGAAAAAAACTGCTCTGATTCTGATTTCAATGTTTGCCGTGATCCTCCTTGTTTCATCCTGCGGCGGCGGACAGCCGGCCGGGGAAAATAAGGATGCTGCCGTTAAGGCAACGGGACCCTATGCCGACCTTCCTGCCGATATCCAGGCAATGATGCCCCGCGGCGAAGAGATTTACAAGACCAAATGCACCGTTTGCCACCAGGTGACCGGACTGGGCATCGAAAACGTATTCCCCCCGCTGGCAAAGGCTGATTACCTGCTGGCCGACAAAGCAAGAGCCGTTGCACAGACACTGAATGGTTCAAAACTTGAAATGACCGTCAATGGTAAAAAATTCACGCAGGAAATGGTTCCCCAGGTCGACACCAAGGAAGATGCCGTTGCCGTAATCAATTATGTGCTGAACAATTTTGGCAACAAGAACGGGTTTGTTACCCTTGCCGAAGTCCAGAACGTGGTGATCAAACCGCGCACCGCCCCCGCCCCTGCAAAATAATCCGGGTTCCGCTTTTACATGCGGTTATCCCTTATAGGAAGAAAGGCTGTCACGTTATCGCGGCAGCCTTCTTTCATTGTTGTCGTTTGATGAGTTGCTCCCTGACGTATTCGCCGCGCTCCTTTTCCGTCTTGTATTTTGATTTCAGGAAATCAGGAAAGAAAAGCAGGCGAAGGATGATAAAGAGGATGAATAACTTGACCAGGATAATCGCCCAGAGCCTTTTTCCAACCGTCATGTTTTGCAACCCGTCGGAATAAAACTCCCAAACCCGCTTTAACGGATTTCCCTTACCATTTTTCACCGTCTATTTGTTTCCCGGTTTCACCATTTCGCTACCTCGCTACTTCAAATTTTCGCTACCTCGCTACCTCGCTATTTTTTTTACCAACTCCCCCCGGCTCCGCCGCCTCCGAAGCTTCCGCCTCCGAAACCGCCAAATCCGCCTCCGCCGCCTCCGCCAAATCCACCGCCACCGCCGCTGAAATCGTTCCATGAGCCACCCTGGCCGCGTCCCATGGATCCAAGCAGCCAGAATGCTGTCCAGAACGGGAGGCTCTTGCCGACCGACATACCCCTGGCACGGCTGCCCCTGATGAGGCTAAAAACGACAATGAGGATGATGATCGGGACCAGCATGCCGTATGGGCTCGATTTATGGGCCTTGCGCTTCGTGTACTGGTCGGCAGTATATTCTCCCTTAGCCAGCGAGATCATGGTGGTAATGGCGGCGTCAATGCCCCCATAGTAGTTTCCCTGCTGGAAGTTAGGAATCATTTCATTGTCGACGATGCGTTTTGCGAGCGCATCCGGGATCACTCCCTCCAGTCCGTACCCGGTCTGGATTTCTGCTTCTCCTTTTTCATTGGCATATTTGGGTTTGATGAGCACGACCGCACCGTTGTTTTTCCCTTTTTGTCCAACACCCCATTTCTGCCCGATCTGGTAAGCATATTGCTGCTTGTCGTAACCATTCAGGGATTTTACAATCACCACTACGATCTGGGTGGAGGTGGAGTCGCTGAATGTTACTAGTTTCTGCTCCAGCATCCGGATCTCTTCAGTCTGCAGCACTCCTGCAAAATCATTTACCAGCTTCGGTGGTTCCGGGCGTGCGGGAACCTCCTGCGCGGCGGCGGGCGAAAGCCCTGCAAGGAGAAAAACCCCTATAAATGAAACAAAAAAACTCCTCAATATTTTCATAATCAAAATCATATAAAACAATTTAAAATCCCCGCATCCCCAAATCCCCAAATTTTCAGTCTTTCCCAAATGAAAGTTCATCCGTGAGTTCATTTACGTCATCCGCCATATGCGGGAAATGTGTTTTGAGATGCATTCCGGTGGCGGAAATTGCCTCGATCAGTCCGTCGGCAAACCGTCCTTCCCTGAAATGGTTGAGCATATTGACCTTGATATCGTCCCAGTAATTATCGGGGACGACCTTATGGATCCCGCTGTCGCCGATGATGGCAAACCTGCGGTGCTTCACGGCAAGGTAGATCAGTACCGCGTTGCGTTTGGCAGTCTTATGCATGTTCAGTTTCCTGAAGATGAACGCAGCCCGGTCAAGTACATCGTCCGGACAGTTGTTTTCAATATGTACGCGAATCTCCCCGGAGGTATCCAGCTCGGCATTCATGATCGCCTGCCGGATGTCATCCTGGTCCTGTTTCGAAAAAAAATCTTTGGCAGCGGTTCCCATAAGTTTGAATTTCTTTTGAATGTTCTCCCGCAGGATGCCAGAGACGCACAAATAGGGCGGGATGAAACCTGTCGGTTTTATGCGTCTCTAAGCCTTGCGGCAGTGTTAACTGCAGGTGAGGGTCAGAATTTCACCTCCGGTGCTTTTTCAGCGCCGGCCTGTGACTGGAAATATGCCTTTTTCTGGAACCCGAGCATCCCGGCGAACATGCTGTTGGGAAAACTGCGGAGATAGGTATTGTAGCTTTGTGCAGATTCGTTGAATTTCATTCGTTCAACGGTAATGCGGTTTTCTGTGCCTTCAAGCTGTGCCTGCAATTCCGAAAAATTCTGCGTTGCCTTCAGTTCCGGGTATTTTTCCACCACCACCATCAGCCTTCCCAATGACGAACTTACGCCGTTCTGGGCCTCCTGGAATTTCTGAATCGATCCTTCATCCAGATTCTTTGGGTTTATTTGTACACTGGAGGCCTTGGCGCGTGCTTCGATCACCGCGGTCAGGGTTTGCTGCTCAAATTTGGCGACGCCCTTCACCGTGTTGACCAGGTTCGGGATCAGGTCGAGCCGGCGCTGGTATACATTCTGAACGTTGGCCCAGGCCTGGTTTACAGTTTCTTCCTTGGTAACCAGGTTGTTATTAATGCCGGTGCCCCACGAAAAAAGCAGAATCACCACCCCAACAACAACGATAAGTATAATCCAACCTTTACTTAGTTTCATGATAAATCGGTGTTAAAGTTAATTTTCGATAAATGTAATAATTAAACATAAATGCTGAAGGAATATTAGACGCAGCATCTCAAAAAGGTTACCACCCCGGATGCCTCAGATCCTCAAATTTTCAAATCCTCAAATTTTCAAATTTTCAAATCCTCCGCACTCCGCCTGATAAACTCCGCCAATTCCTTCCCTTTTAGCATATTCTGCGCGAGCAGGGCGAGATCAAAAAGCTGTTTAATTATTGCCGATACTTTTTCCGGATCGGGTTCCAGCAGGAGCCTTCCCACGACCGGGCTGTTGGAGTTGACCACGAGGTTGTAGTTCTCGGGCATTTCTCCCATGAAGCCGTAACCGCCTCCTCCTCCAAGGGCCGACATGTCTTTCATCCGGCGCATGAATTCGTTCTGGGTGATGAAAAGTGGCATTTCCGACTCGCTCAGGCTTTCAAATGCCAGGGTGAATTTCTTGGTGTCGATCTGCTTTTCCATCATTTCACGGATGCTCTTCTGCTGGTCCTCGTCAAGTTTCGAAGGTAGGGCATCCTCCTTTTTAATCAGTTTTTCAACAGTATCCGAGTCAACCCTGGTGAAGCGGGTCTTTTCCAGTTTCTGTTCGAGGGTGTTGATGAAATGGGCTTCCAGGATGCCGTCCATCAGAAGCACATCATAACCTCTTGCTTTGACCGATTCGATGAAACTGTATTGTTCATGCTGGTTAGTGGCATAAAGATAAACAAGCTGCCCGTCCTTGTCCTGCTGGGCAGGTTTGACCAGCGCTTCATACTCCTCGAGGGTATAATATTTGCCGTCGACATTCTTCAGCAGGCAGAATTTTTTCGCCCGGTCGTAAAAATCGGGCTGCGAAATGATCCCGTATTCGATGAACACCTTGATGTCATCCCATTTTGCTTCAAAATCGGGACGCGAATCCTTGAACAGTGATTCAAGCTTGTCGGCGACTTTTTTGGTGATGTGGTTCGAAATTTTCTTCACGTTGGGGTCGCTCTGCAGGTAACTGCGTGAGACGTTGAGAGGAATGTCGGGGGAATCGATGACCCCGTGAAGCAGGGTAAGGAAATCGGGAACGATGCCTTCTACCGAGTCGGTGACGAACACCTGGTTGCAGTAGAGCTGGATCTTGTCCTTCTGTACTTCCAGGTTTCGCTTAACCTTCGGGAAATATAAAATACCGGTGAGGTTGAACGGGTAATCGACGTTCAGGTGGATCCAGAAAAGCGGATCTTCAAAGGTATAGGGATAGAGTTCATGGTAAAAATTCTTGTAGTCCTCATCTTTCAGGTCAACCGGTTTCTTTTTCCAGATGGGACTTGTGTTGTTGATGATCCTCGGCTTTTCAACTTCGATACGCTTGTCGTGGCCGTGTTCGTCTTTTTCACCCTCGACCGTTTCCCAGTTTTTTTCATTCCCGAAACGGATGGGTACCGGCAGGAATTTGCAATATTTCTTCAGGATGCCCAACAGGGTCTGTTCGTCAAGATAGGAGACCGAATCTTCCGCTATGTGCAGGATCACCTCGGTACCACGGTCGGCTTTTTCCGAATCTTCCATCGTGTAATCGGGACTGCCATCGCATTCCCAGTGAACAGCCTTTGTTTCACCCTTTTTCTGGTAAGTTTTGGTAATGATCTCCACTTTCTCTGAAACCATGAAACTGGAATAGAACCCCAGCCCGAAATGGCCGATGATGGCATTCATTTCAGATTCCGACTTGGTTTTGAATTTTTTGACGAATTCTTCGGCGCTTGAAAAGGCGATCTGGTTGATATATTTATCAACTTCTGATGATGTCATGCCGATGCCCTTATCCTTCACCGAAATGGTCTTTTTCTCAGGATCCAGGGTAACCTCGATGGTAATATCGCTGATATCGCCACTGTATTTCCCCAGGGCTGAAAGGGTTTTGAGTTTTTGCGTGGCATCCACCGCGTTGGAGATCAGTTCCCGCAGGAAAATTTCGTGCTCCGAATAGAGGAATTTCTTGATAATAGGAAAGATGTTCTCAGTCTGAACGTTTATTTTGCCTTTTTGCATAGAAGAAAATTTTTGTGTGAATAGCCCTTGTTTATCAAAGCAGGTGCCAATCGGGTCCGACTGACAAAATGACAAGCCAGAACCCGATATCTTTTTTTTCGTAGTGATTTTTCCTTCAGGAATATTTCTAACTTTACAAGGTATTTCGACCTGAAACACACACTAAAAAAACCACTGATATGAACACGATTGATTGGAAAAACCTGCCGTTCGGCTATTTTAAAACCGATTACAATGTACGTTGTTATTACAAAGACGGAAAATGGGGTGAACCGGAAGTGACCGACTCCGAACAGATCACGATGCATATGGCGGCCACCTGCCTCCACTATGGCCAGGAGGCCTTTGAAGGGTTGAAAGCATTCACCGGCCGGGACGGCAAGATCAGGATCTTCCGCCTGGAGGAAAATGCAAAACGGATGCTCAGATCGGCTCAGGGGGTCATGATGGCAGAGGTTCCCATCGAATTGTTCAAAGAGGTGGTACTGAAGGCCGTTAAACTGAACCTGAAATATGTTCCGCCCTATGGGGAGGGAGCTTCTCTCTATATCAGGCCGCTGCTGATCGGTACAGGTGCACAGGTAGGCGTGAAGGCAGCAAAGGAATACCTGTTCATGGTCTTTGTTGGCCCCGTCGGCCCCTATTTCAAGGAGGGTTTCAATCCTGTCAAAATGCAGATCGTACGCGATTTCGACCGCGCCGCCCCGCTGGGAACCGGCAACATCAAGGTTGGCGGAAACTACGCAGCCAGCCTCCGTGCCGGGGAACGTGCCCATACAGATGGCTATGCCTCCTGCATCTTCCTCGATGCAAAGGAGAAAAAATATATTGATGAAGCAGGTCCCGCCAATTTCTTCGGGATTAAAAACAATACTTATGTCACGCCCGATTCAACCTCCATTCTGCCATCCATCACCAACATGTCGCTTCGGGTTCTTGCCGAAGAGATGGGGATGAAGGTGGAACAGCGCCATGTGCCTGTTGAGGAACTCGATGAATTTGAAGAGGTGGGCGCCTGCGGCACGGCTGCGGTCATTTCACCCATCTGCATGATCCACGACCGGGATACCGGGAAGGAATATAAGTTCTGTAAAAACGGCCAGCCGGGTACGGTTTCCGAAAAACTCTATAATAAACTCAAGGGGATTCAGCAGGGACTCGAGCCCGACACACATGGCTGGATTACGATCGTTGAATAAGGATCAACTCCATTTCTTTTTGTAATTTCATTGCCTCCTCCCTTGCTTTCTCAGCGAAATCAAGGCCTGGGGAGGCATAAATAATGTTCCTGGAGGAGTTGACGATAAGTCCGCAATCCTTCGTTAGACCGTATTTTGCAACTTCCCTGAGGCTGCCTCCCTGGGCACCCACCCCCGGAACAAGCAGGAAGTGACCGGGCACGATTTTTCGAACCTCCAGCAGCATCTCCGCCTGGTTGGCGCCTACCACATACATCATGTTTTCATTGCTTCCCCATTGCTGCGATTGGGTCAGCACCTGTTCGAACAGGCGATGATCCTGTTCCCCGAAGAACTGGAAATCGGCGGCGCCCTTGTTCGAGGTCAGCGCCAGTAAGATGATCCATTTTCCGGGATAGGAGAGAAACGGTTTTACCGAATCCTCTCCCATGTACGGCGCGACTGTCACAGCATCGAAATTCATTCCCGAGGAGGGTTCGTCGAACATGGCCCGGGCATACTGCTGTGAAGTGTTGCCGATATCCCCTCGTTTGGCGTCGGCGATGGTAAATGTTTCACCGGGGAAGGTTTCGTTGATGTAACGGATGGTTCTTGTCAGGCTCTCCCAACCCTTGGCGCCATAGCATTCGTAGAAGGCGAAGTTGGGCTTGTAGGCGATGGCAAGGTCATGCGTTGCATCGATGATCGACTTGTTGAATTCGAAGGCAGGGTCTTCACAGGAGAGCAGGTGTTGCGGGATCTTCGAGAGGTCCGTGTCCAGCCCGATGCAAAGAAAGGAACGCTTGCGAAAAATCAGTTCAATAAGTTCGTTACGGTTCATGTAATATAAAATTTCAGATTTTGTTTTTTCCGCTATTTAACTATTTCGATACCTCGCTACCTCGCCACCTCGCTACCTTAGTTCGTTCCCGCCTCCTTCAGCCGCTCTGCGTTCTCAGCAAGCTGGAGGGCGTCGATCAATGGCTGAACCTCACCGTCGAGCACGACCGGCAGATTGTAAAGGGTCATGTTGATCCGGTGGTCGGTAACACGGCTTTGCGGGTAATTGTAAGTGCGTATCTTGGCCGAACGGTCGCCGGTGGAAACCATGGTTTTCCGTTTCTTTGAGATCTCATCCAGGTATTTCTGGTGTTCGAGTTCGTACAGCCGGGTGCGGAGCACCTTCATGGCCTTTTCGAAATTCTTGATCTGTGATTTCTCATCCTGGCACGAAACCACGATCCCTGAAGGAATGTGTGTGAGCCGGATCGCAGAATAGGTGGTATTGACCGACTGCCCGCCGGGTCCCGAAGAACAAAAGGTGTCTTTTCGAACGTCCGACTGCTTGATCTCGACATCGAACTCATCGGCCTCAGGCAGAACGGCCACCGTGGCTGCGGAGGTATGCACCCTTCCCTGGGTTTCCGTTTGCGGAACCCGCTGAACACGGTGTACGCCCGATTCATATTTCATCAGTCCATAGACATTGTCGCCCATGATGTTGAAAATGATCTCCTTGAAACCGCCCATGGTGCCACTGGTGTAATCAACCAGTTCGACCTTCCAGCGCTTGGTTTCTGCAAACTTGGAGTACATCCGGTAAAGGTCGCCCGCAAAAATGCTTGCCTCGTCACCCCCGGTACCCGCCCTGATCTCGATCACGGCATTCTTACCGTCTTCGGGATCGGCAGGGATCAGCATCATCCTGATCGCCTCTTCAAGGTTGTCTTTTTCAGCTGTCAGTACGTTCAGCTCCTCTTTGGCCATGGTTCTGAACTCCTCATCCTTTTCATTGTGGATGATATCCTTGGCATGGTCGATGTTGGCCAGGAGGTTCTTGTACACTTCAAATGCTTCCATGATGGGCAGCAACTCCTTGTAATCCTTGTTGAGCTGGATGTAGTTCTTCATGTCATTCATCACCGAGGGTTCATTCATCCTTACCTGGATATCCTCGTAACGCAATTTGATCGCTTCTAATTTGTCTAGCATGTATTCAATGAATATGGGGCTGCAAAGTTAACCAATTTCGGGGTCATTTTTTCAATGGGACCGGCCATCATCCAAAGGCAGCTATTTTTCGGGGTAGGAATATTCCCCGAATTCCGACCGGATGGTGAGATTTGCTGCCGGCGCTGATTCTGTGTAACCGACAACACGGGCTTCGATGCCGAATTCTTCAGAGATCCTGATGATATCCGCGGTAACCTGCTGCGGGACATAAAATTCAAGACGGTGGCCCATGTTGAAAACCTTGTACATTTCGTGCCAAGGGGTTCCCGATTCTGCCTGGATCAGACGGAAGAGGGGAGGGACCGGGAACATTTTATCCTTGACGACATGTAGATTGCCGGCAAAATGGAGCACCTTGGTTTGACCTCCGCCGCTGCAGTGCATCATGCCGTGAACCTGGTCACGGTATTGCGACAGAACCTTCCTGACCACCGGCGCATAGGTGCGCGTGGGCGAAAGGATCAGCTTCCCAGTATCAACGCCGGGAACCTCCGAAGGGTCGGTGAGTTTCCTGCTTCCTGAATAAACCAGGGAGGATGGAACAAGTCCGTCGAAACTTTCCGGGTATTTTTGGGCGTAAAGGTTATGAAGTACATCGTGTCTTGCCGAGGTGAGCCCGTTGCTGCCCATGCCGCCGTTGTAAGATTTTTCATAGGTTGACTGCCCGCATGATGACAGCCCCACGATGAAATCTCCGGCTGAAATCCGGCTGTTGTCAATGACCTGGTTTCGGGGCATCCTGCAGGTAACGGTGGAATCCACGATGATGGTGCGCACGAGGTCGCCCACATCGGCAGTCTCTCCCCCGGTCGACCAGATGTCGATCCCCTGGCCGCGCATCTCTTGGAGAAACGCTTCGGTTCCCCGGATAATTTCCGAAATGACCGCCCCTGGAACCAGGTTTTTGTTCCTGCCGATAGTGGATGAGATCAGGATGTTTTCCGTCGCACCGACACACAGCAGGTCGTCGAGGTTCATCACGATGGCGTCCTGGGCGATGCCGCACCATACCGACATGTCGCCCGTCTCTTTCCAGTAAAGGTAGGCCAGGGAAGATTTGGTGCCTGCACCATCGGCATGCATGATGTTGCACCAGGAGGGGTCGCCCCCGAGGATATCGGGGATGATCTTGCAGAATGCACCGGGGAATATCCCTTTATCTGCATCCCGGATGGCAGCATGTACATCTTCCTTTGAAGGGGAGACGCCACGCTGTTCATATCGGGTTGGTTTGCTCATTCGAAGATGATCTCGCCGGTTGCTTCGTCCAGACTGAATTTTCCGAACTTCTTCAGGTTGTTCTCCCCGAACTGGAGGGAGTTTACCTTCCTGTTGACAGTCACTTTTAGGTCGGTCACGGTGTTTTTGCCGATCCTGACATCCTTCAGGGTGAGCACCGCCTTATCGGCAACCTTGCCTTCGCCGATGATCTTGGTGGCATCGCCTTCGAAACTGGTCTTGTCGATCACACCTTCCTTCAGCAGTTTCAGCGTAAGTTCGGGCGAGATAAAGCACTCTTTTTCTTTGGGATCGTAAGCGAAGGTGTTGGTCATCCCGTTGATGTAGCAGGTACCGTTGAACATGCCGTCCTTTGTTTTGGTTACCGCGACGTTGTTCTCTTCGGGTTTTACGACAACCTCGATTTTCGGTGCCGGGACATTCTTGCTGACCTTGGTTTTCGGCACGAAGTCGTTGCGGAGGATAGAAAATTCAGTACGCCGGTTCATCTGGTGCGCGGCCTCTTTTACGGCCGTATTGGGCAGACTGTTGATCAGCGAATCGTTCAACACGGTGCCAGCTTTGAAGGTATATCCCTCTTTCGTGACCTCCTTGTTCAGAATTCTCGGTACGCGTTCGCCGTAGCCTTTTGCGACGAGGCGGTCTGGGTCGATGCCGCGCGAGATCAGGTAATCAACCACACTCTGGGCCCGTTTCTGTGACAGGATATCATTGCGTTCCTCCGAGTCGCGCGTGTCGGTATGTGCGGCAAGCTCGATCACGATGGTTTCATTGGCGTCAAGCGTTTCGATAAGTCCCTGCAGCGAATCGCGGTATTGCGGCTTCAGATCCCATTTGGCAAGGTCGTAAAGAATGTCGGGTAGTACAACGGGTTTTTTCGGGATGGGCCGGAGAACGAAATTCCGCGAGAGATCCTTGCTTTTTTCAAGTCCGACGGTAGTCTCCCTCCCTTTTTCATTGAAATAATCCTTTTTGGTAACAAAAATGTCATAGGTGGTATTAATGGCAATCTGCATTTTGTTGAACCCGTAATGTCCCTTTTCATCGGTCTTGGTTTCCAGGGCGCGGCCATTGGTCCCTTCGATCCTCACCTTGGCGCCGGGCACGGGTTGAAGCGTGCGGTCGTCGGTCACAACCCCGTCGAGGGTGAAATAAACCGGCGGGATCACAAATGAATAAATATCGTCGCGGCCCTTGCCCCCCGGGCGGTTCGAAGAGAACAGCCCCTGTTCCGACTCGTCCCCATTGAAAACAATGGCAAAATCATCTGCCGGTGAATTGATGGGCGATTTCATGTTTTCCGGCTTGGTCCATTTACCGTGCGACCAGGTCGACCTGAAGATGTCGAGACCGCCCATGCCCGGCAGCCCGTTGGAGGCAAAATACAAAATGCTGTCGTTCCTGATAAAGGGAAAGAGTTCATCGCCGGCGGTATTGATCTCAGGACCGAGGTTGGTTTTCATGTACTTCCCGGTCTTCTTGTCTTTTCGGGCCATCCAGATGTCCTTTCCCCCATAACCCCCGATCAGGTCGGCTGAAAAATAGATGGTCTCATCCGACGATACGGAGGGATGCCCCATCACCGTTGTGGAATCACCGCCCAGGTCAACCTGTTCGGGCTGCGACCAGGTGGTGGTTCCCTGGCGGCTTGCCTTGTATATGTTGCAACCATTTTTCTGCTTGAGGTTGTTATAGCAGCGGGTAAAATAATAGGTTGAAAAACGCTGGTTAAACTGCCCTGCGCCATCGCTGGCCTTGGTGTTGATCATGTTGTCGGCATCGGCCAGGACCGGTTTGCTCCAGTCGCCCTTGCGGTCTATCCGGGAGAGGAAGATGTCTGAAAATCCAAGGCCTGTCCAGTTGTCGACATCCCTTCCCTTCGCGCCGTTTCGGTCGGAAGTGAAGAGGATCGAGATGTATTTCCTATCAGCAAAGGCTGCAGCGTAATCGTCCTCCTTCGAATTCAGCATCTTTTCCCATTTCACGCCGTATTTGGTCGGGTTGGCGATCCACTCCTTCGCGGTTGTGCAGGTTTCAATGCCGGCGGTCGCCTTTGGATCGGCAGGCACCTCTGCCTTGTATGCAGTATATTGCTTGATGGCTTCGTCATAGTTCCCGTTTACTTTCAGCATGTCGGCATAGTACAGCAGGATTTTCGGGTTTTCCTTGACGTACTTGGCATTGTTGAGCAGTCGTTTGTAAGAGGATTCGGCTTTCTTGGTATTGTTCATCATCCGGTAGCACTCGGCAATGCGCAGGGAGATTCGATCGCGCTCGGATTTGTTGTTTTTGAGCCTGGAGTATGCCTTCTGGTATTTCTGCAGTGCGGGGAGGTACATCTGGTCGGCAAAGGCATCATCGGCCGCCTTGGTGAGTTTCGTCTGTGCGAATGAACCCTGAGCCGAAACCAGAAAAAGCAAGATCAAAAGGGAAAGAAAGGAATAACGCATATCAATGCAATTTGGATTGCTTAATGAACGTACAAATATAGATAAAAGTCTGATGTAGACCTGAAAAAAAGGCTGTCTCATACGCATGAGACAGCCTTCAGGGGATTGTTACAGGTGAATGTTACCTGCTTTTTGTTTTTCCTTCCGGCTCTTTCAATTCTTTCCTGCGTTTCTGCCAGGTAAGGATGTCGTAGGCGATCGGAGTGGCATTGAACACAGACGAATAGGTTCCGGAGATAACACCGATGATGAGGGCGAAGGTGAACCCGCGGAGAACTTCTCCACCAAAGATGAAGATCGTGATCAGAACGACGAGGGTTACACCAGAGGTGTTGACAGTACGTCCAAGGGTGCTGTTGATGGCGCCGTTGATGTTCGCGGCGAGATCGCGTTTCGGATAGAGGATCCTGTATTCCCTGATTCTGTCGAAGATGATAACCGTGTCCATGATGGAATAACCGATAATTGTCAGGATGGCCGCGATGAACGACTGGTCGATCTCCATGCCGAAGGGCAGGAGGCCATGGAACAGGGTGAACACCGTGATAATGATGAGGGAGTCATGGAAGAGTGAGACCACGCCCCCGATCCCGAACTGCCAGTTCTTGAACCGGATGGCAATGTATATGAAGATGATCACCAGCGAGAAGAACACCGCCATGAAGGCTTTCCAGATCAGGGAGTAGGAAATGGTCGGGTCGACGCGCTGGGAACTGAGTTCCCCGACGATCTTCCCGGGCGTATTCGCCTTGAAATCGGTATAGGTAACAGGGGTCTTGTAAAAACCCTTGATCCCTTCAAAAAGTTTGATGTTGATGATCGAATCGGCCTTCTGGCTGCGTTCGTTGATCATGAACTTGGTGGTGATCTTTACCTGGTTCTTTGAACCGAAGGTCTTTACTTCAGGCGATTCTCCGAAGGTCTTGCGCAACGATTCGCGCACGTCGGTGGTCGAAACGTTCTGGTCAAACCGTACGATGTAGCTGTGTCCCCCTGTGAAATCAAGACCCGGATCAAGGCCGCGGACGAAAATACTGATGATCCCCGGCACAATGATGGCGATGGAGAGGATGTACATTTTTTTACGGAGGCCGATGAAATCGATCTTGGTATGCTGCAGCAGGTTCATGGTGTACTTGTTCCCGGTGGTGATGGTCATGTTCCGGTCGAGCATGAATTCAAACACAAGGCGTGCAATGAAGATGGAGGAGAAGAGCGACAGGAGCAAGCCGATCACCAGGGTGGTGGCGAAGCCCTGCACCGGACCCGATCCGAAGATGTAGAGGACGATACCCGTAAGGATGGTGGTAACGTGACCGTCGATGATGGCCGACAGGGCATGGTGGAACCCGTCCTTGACGACGAGCCGCATGCCTTTCCCGGCCCGGATCTCCTCTCGCATTCGTTCATAGATAATAACGTTCGAGTCGACCGCCATGGCAAGGGTGAGGACGATACCGGCAATACCAGGGAGGGTGAGTACGGCCCCGATGGAGGCAAGCACACCCATGAGGAAAAATACGTTGGCGAACAGCGCGATATCGGCAACGTGCCCGGCGCCGTTGTAATAGAGCGACATGTAAAGGAGCACCCCGATGAAGGCGATGATAAAGGAGATCATACCTGCATTGATGGATTCCTGCCCGAGTGACGGTCCCACGACCTCTTCTGCCACGATGCGGGCGGGAGCCGGGAGCTTACCCGCCTTGAGGATGTTTGCAAGGTCCTGCGCCTCTTCAACCGTCATGTTGCCGCCGGTGATGGAGGAGCTTCCGTTGGGAATTTCTCCGTTGACATTGGGATAGCTGTAAATGTAACCGTCGAGCACGATGGCGATCTGTTTGCCGATGTTGTCGCCGGTCAGGCGTTTCCAGATTCGGGCGCCTTCCCCGTTCATCGACATGGAGACTTCAACCTGGCCGGTCTGGCTGTAATCCTGGCGGGCGTTGGTGATCACGTCGCCGCCCAGCGCCGGGGAACCGTCGCGCGAGGTGACTTTTAAAGCGACCAGTTCCAGTACGTCTTTAGCGGCGTCTTCACGCGGTTTGACTGTCCAGGCCAGCTTCATATCACGCGGGAACATGTTTTTTGTAAGGCGCATCATGTTGTTGATACGGGCGGTGTCCTTGATGAAGGCACGGCCAACCAGGGCGGTCTGACCGGCAACGTACTGCCCGTCCTTATTCTGGTAGATCGCCGGGTTCAGGTAGGCGAACAGCGGGTTCTTTTTTGCATAATCTTCAAATGATTCCTTTTGTTTGGCGGTGGCTGAGGCCTTGGAGGTATCTTTGCTCATCTGCTTCAGCAGGGCGTTTCCTTTGGAGGTGTCTTTCCTGGCAGCCGCATCTTCCTTTTTGGCGGGTTCATTCTTGGCGGCAAGCTGCTGTTTTGCAGCAATGGCCTTTGTTGTTGAAGCAGTATCCGATTTGAGGGTGCTGTCTTTCTTTGTCGAATCCTGTTTGAATTCAAGGATGGAGACGAGTTTTTTGTTGGCCTCTGCAAAATAGGGCTGGAGCGTGGGGAACTGGTATGTTTCCCAGAATTCGAGCTGTGCTGTCCCCTGCAGGAGTTTACGCACGCGTTCCGGGTCCTTGATACCCGGCAATTCGATCAGGATGCGGCCGGCGGTCTGCAGGCGCTGGATGTTCGGCTGAACAACGCCGAACCTGTCGATACGGGTGGTCAGGATGTTGTAAGTCCGGTCGATGGCACCGTTGCTCTCATCGCGGATGACCTTGATAACGTCATCGTTGGTGGAGTTGTAATTGATCTTGTCTTTCAGTTCAACCGTATTGAAAATGGCCGCCAGTTTGGCATTGGGGTCGGTTTCCTTGAACGATTCCGAAAACAGGTCAACAAAATCGCGGGTACTTGTTTTTTCCTTGTTAATGGCTTTCTGGAGCGCCTTCACAAAGGTTGGGTCCTGGTTGTACCCCGACAATGCACGGATGACATCGGGCACCGATACGGCCATGGTTACGTTCATCCCGCCCTTGAGGTCAAGGCCGAGGTTGATCTCCCGTTCGCGGACATCCTTCAGGGTGTATTTCTTCAGAAGAATGTTGAATACAGTGACAGAGGCCATGGAATCATTGAAATATTCCAGGCGTGATTTGGAAACGGAGTCATAATAGTATTCCTCTTTCAGGGGATTTCCCTGGGCCATCTTCTGGGCCAGCGCCTTCACCTGGGGAGAGTTGGCGTATTTGTCGGATTTACCTGAGTAAATGTAACTGATAAAAGTGAACGACAACTGGAATAAACAAACCAAAATGAACGTGACCGCGAAAAATTTAACAACGCCTTTGTGCTGCATGAGATTTTGAATTTAAATGGATTGTATTTTTAAGCCTTTTTTTGAGGGTGCAAATTTATAAAATTCATTGGAAATAACCAATAGAATTAAAAATCAAGTTGAAAATGAGCGAAATCCCCCCTCATATCAGGGCTTTGCAGGGGTGTTCATTTCGGCATGAAGCCTTTTCAGCAGTTTTTTGCCCCTGCTTTTAAAACCGGGGCTCTCTTCGTTCAGTCGCCATTCGATCGAATCGGCAAGTTCTTTTTTCAGGTCGGGCTCCGTTTGCGACATCCGGTAGAGGATTTCCATGCAGTACATCTTGGTGGCGATGGACTCGCCGGGAGAGAGCAGCCAGTCAAAGCATATGGTCATCAGTTCGCCCTCAACGTCACCTGCTGGCAGGGGCGAACGGGCCAGCATCCGCATGGAATGTCTTTTCAGTCCGTCGTGACGGAAAACAGGCAGTAGTTTAATGATCGCCGCCAGGTATGGGCCAAGCAGTTCCGGGTTTCTTTCTGAAACAGTATCGACCACCCATGCGGCTCGCCGGCTCGCCGGCTCTTCATTCCGGGTGAAGATACCGAAGAGTTCGCCGAAGAGTTCCAGCTTCTGAAAAATGATCCCGGCCACCACATCGGTATTCCGTCGTGACATTTCAGTAGCAAGAAGATCTTCAAGGCTCCTGTATTCGGTCATGATGCATTCGTTTGAAGGTCCTGCAGGGATCCTGGTGTTTTGTTCTCCCATGAGATGGTGCTACAGAATGTCGCACCGGGCCGGGTTGAAGGTGCGATTCGTGCACCCCTGGCAGCAAATTTAACAACTCTTTTCGAATCTTTTTTCGGCAGATCAAAAAAAAATCAATCTAAAGATATAATTTTGCAAAATTATTTTCAATCCGGGCTGCGCGGATTGGAATAAAAAATGCAATCCGGGTTATTTACATTTAAATATCTTCTGATGAAAAACAAGTATATTGACCTCATTGAACAGACTTTCGATTTTCCCCAACCTGAATTTGAAGTCATTGATAATGAACTATATTTTCACAATGTCCCGCTAATGGACATTATCAAGCAGTATGGCACACCCCTCAAAATAAGCTACCTGCCCAAGATCAGTTCACAGATACAGCGTGGAAAACGACTGTTCAATGTGGCCATGGCCAAAGTCGATTACCAGGGTGATTATTATTATTGTTACTGCACGAAAAGCTCCCAGTTCAACTTTGTCCTTGAAGAGGTGCTGAAAAACGACGTTCATCTTGAAACCTCCTCGGCCTTCGATATCAACCTTATCGAAGACCTGGCCGAAAAGGGTTTGTTTTCAAAAGACCGGTACATCATCTGCAATGGTTTCAAGCGCCCGATGTATATTGAGAACATCGTCAACCTCGCAAACAACGGCTTCACGAATGTCATTCCCGTGCTTGACAACCTGTTTGAACTTGAAAAGTATGAACCGGAACTCAGGCAGAAAATGACCATCGGCATCCGGATCGCATCGGAAGAGGAGCCCAAATTTGATTTTTACACCTCGCGTCTCGGGATCAGGTACAATGACATCCTGCCCTATTACCTCGAAAAGATCAAAGACAATCCGAAGTTTGAACTGAAGATGCTTCACTTCTTCATCAACACCGGGATCAAGGACAAAGCATACTACTGGAATGAACTCACCAAGAGTGTCCAGGTCTATTGCGAACTGAAAAAGATATGCCCTGAGTTGACAGCCCTGAATATCGGGGGCGGATTGCCGATCAAGAACTCGCTCGATTTTGTATATGATTATGAATACATGGCAGAGGAGATCATTGCCCAGATTCAAAGCATATGCGAGCGGAACAAAGTGGAAGAACCGGATATATTCACAGAGTTCGGATCGTTCACGGTTGGTGAAAGCGGCGCAGTTCTTTATTCAATCATTGACCAGAAGAGACAGAATGACCGGGAAATATGGAACATGATCGACAGTTCTTTTATGAATACCCTGCCCGATACCTGGGCGATCAACCAGAAATTCATCCTGCTTGCAATCAACAACTGGGATGTGGAATATGAACGGGTCTTCCTGGGTGGACTGACCTGCGACAGCGAAGACTTTTACAACGCAGAGGAACACAGTAACGCGGTTTTCCTTCCGAAATTCAACCAGAGCGAAGCACAGTACATCGGGATGTTTCATACCGGCGCTTACCAGGAAGCCATTGGCGGATACGGCGGGGTTCAGCATTGCCTTATCCCAGCCCCGAAACATGTCCTGATCGACTTTGACGAAGAAACGGAGGAGATCACAACGAAGCTGTGGTCGAAGGAACAGAGCTTTAAATCGATGCTGAAGATACTGGGTTATTGATAGCGTCCGGTTGATTTGCCCTGGGGCTTTTTTAAGATATTTGCCCTCAGAATCGAATAAATAGGTGAAAAACGCTTCCGATTTCTTAATTTTGAAAAAATTTTAGCCCATGGAAAAGAATAAAAAGACCCTCCTGAATGAGGTCGTTAAACACATTGATATCAAGGAAATTGACTCAACCGCCATCATCGATGCGATGCGCGACATGTCGTTCACTTCGAGAGATACTGCCATTGCCGCCGATATCCTTAACATGATGGTAAGCCATGAAGGGTGTACCGTTTTCCTGACCCTGGCCGGGAGCACCAGCGCAGCCGGCTGCATGCAGGTGTATGTCGACATGGTGAAGAACAACATGATCGATGCCATCGTCGCCACCGGGGCCTCCATCGTGGATATGGATTTTTTCGAAGCCCTGGGCTACAAGCATTACAAAGGCACGCCCTATGCCGATGACAAGGAGTTGCGCCGCAATTACATCGACCGCATCTATGATACTTACATTGATGAGGAGGAATTGCAGGCATGCGATTCAACCATCAACATCATTGCCGACTCGCTCGAGCCAAGGCCCTATTCCTCGCGGGAATTCATACGCGAAATGGGCAAATGGCTGGTGACAAATTCAAAAAAGAAGGATTCGCTGGTCCAGGTTTGCTATGAACACAATGTACCGATCTTCTGCCCGGCATTCAGCGACAGTAGCGCCGGGTTCGGACTTGTCAAACACCAGTGGGATCATCCCGGCAAACACGTCTCCATTGATTCGGTGAAGGATTTCCTGGAACTCACCAAGATCAAGATGGCAGCCGAAACCTCGGGCCTGTTCATGATCGGGGGGGGAGTTCCCAAGAATTTTGTCCAGGATACCGTGATTTGCGCTGAAGTTTTGGGAAAGGATGTCCCGATGCACCAGTATGCGGTTCAGATTACCGTTGCCGATTCAAGGGATGGCGCATGTTCCAGTTCAACCCTGAAGGAAGCTTCAAGCTGGGGAAAGGTGGAAACCGTTTATGAAAAGATGGTTTACGCCGAGGCTACCAGCGTGCTCCCCCTCATCGCCAGCTATGTCTATCACAAGGGCGACTGGAAAAAACGCAAAAAGTACGAGTGGGCGAAGATGCTCGATCAGTAACCGTAAAGCCGCATTGCATGCGGCTTTTTTTTTATGAACGGCAGTACCCCTATGGCCGCATCGCATGCGTTTTTACCGATACCGAACCCATTTCCAGAGCTCCCGGTAACTGACTTTTTTGCCGTACATGAGGATCCCGGTGCGATATATCTTCGCGGCGAGCCAGGTGGTGCCGAGGAATCCCAGGATCAGCAGCACCATCGACAGCGCTACCTGGTAATAGGGAACCCCGAACGGGATCCTGATCATCATGGTTACCGGTGAGGTGAGTGGAAATATGGAGAACCAGAAGGATACCGGTCCGTTCGGATCGCGGATGATGAACTGGGCCATCACGATCGACAGGATCAGCGGGATCGTGATCGGGAACATGAACTGCTGGGTGTCCGACTCACTGTCGACCGCCCCGCCGATAGCTGCAAACAGTGCGGCATACATCAGGTAACCCACCAGGAAAAAGAAGATGAACGAACCGATCATCACCGGGAAATTGACCGAATTAAGCGCCTCCATCACGTTGCCCATTCCCCCGGAACCGCCTTCCGTTTCTTTCTGGATCATCTCCGCGCTGGCCGGGCTGAGGGCTTTCTGCTGCTGCACGATCTGCGTGGTGGATGGTTTCTTGCCATCCCCGCCGGTCATGATGCCGGTCACGAATGTGACAATGCCGAAAGTGAGCACCACCCACAGCAGGAACTGGGTCAGGCCCACGAGCCCCACCCCGATGATTTTGCCCATCATCAGCTGGAAGGGTTTTACTGACGAGATGATCACCTCGACGATGCGGCTGGTTTTTTCCTCGATGACGCCGCGCATGACCTGGGCGCCGAACAGGAAAATAAAAAAATAGATCAGCATCCCGGCGAACATCCCGAGGACCATGTTCAGTTCGGTGTAGCTTTTTGATTCCTTCCCGTCCTCCCCGATCTTCAGGGTGTTGATATCAACAGCCGTTTTAACCGACCGCATGATGTCGTCGACCGGAAGCGCCTGGTTCTTGTCGGTTATGTATTCTTTGAGCCTTGCCTGCAGTTTCATCTCCTCGAGCTGTTTGCTCATGACATTCTTTACATAGGAGATGACGTTGATGTTTACGCTGCTTTCGGAGTAAAGAATGGCATTCGACGGGAGATTTACATCCGGCTTGGGAATGTATAGCAACGCATCGTCGCCGCTTTTTCTGAAATTGTTTTTGGCGCTGTTGAGGTCGCTTACGAGGTAATGAAACCGGATGTTGTCGGAATCCTTGAATTTTTCGTAGAAAATCCCGCTCTCATCGAGGACGGCCACCTTTTTTGTTTCTTCGGTGCGGGTGGCGAGGTAAATCGGGACAATAATGGTCGCTGCCATGAGCAGTGGGCCGAGGACGGTCATCACCACGAAGGAGCGCTTGCGTACGCGCGTGAGGTACTCGCGCTGGATGATAAGCAGGATCTTTTTCATGTCAGTTTTGCGTTGCCGGTTGCGTTGATTTTTGTGTAACTGCCTGGATAAAGATATCATTCATACTGGGGATCAGTTCCCTGACCGCATAGACGGTGACCAGCGGCATGATCGCATGCAGCAGGTCATTCGGGGTGGCGCCGGCAGGAAGTTTAATGCTGGCGTGCCGGTGGTCGGTGTCCCTGCTTTCGGACAGGACCTCGAAATCCGGGGGCAGGACCGGTTGCAGCATCCCTTCGTAGGTATTGAAACTGACCTCGAAAGTATTGGTTTTAAAAGTTTTTTTGATATTCCGGACAGTTCCGTCGAGGATTACCCGCGAGCGGTTGATCAGGGCGATCTCGTCACAGAGTTCTTCGACCGATGCCATATTGTGCGTGGAGAAGATGATGGTCGCCCCTTTTTCCTTTAATGAAAGGATCTCCTCCTTGAGGAGGTTTGTGTTGATCGGGTCGAAACCGCTGAAAGGTTCGTCGAAGATGAGCAACCGGGGTTCATGGATGATGGTTACCAGGAACTGCACCTTTTGCTGCATCCCCTTTGAAAGTTCTTCCACCTTTCGACCCCACCAGGCCATGATTTCGAATTTCTCAAACCAGTATTTCAGCCTTTTAACAGCCTCCTGCCGGGTAAGCCCTTTCAGCTGCGCAAGGTAAATGGCCTGGTCGCCCACCGTCATTTTCTTGTACAGCCCGCGTTCTTCGGGGAGGTAGCCGATCATGGCGATATCGTCGTGGGCAAGTGGCCGGTCCATGAACCTGAGTTCCCCCTCGTCGGGTGCGATGATCTGGTTGATGATCCTTATCAGGGTGGTTTTCCCGGCACCGTTGGGTCCCAGAAGACCGAAGATGCTGTTTTCGGGAACATGGATGCTTACCTTGTCAAGCGCTTTGTGATTTGCGTATTGTTTGGTTACATCCTTTGCGGAAAAGATATCCATAAGCGATGGTTTTATTGTTCGAACAGGTCTTTCATCCTGGAAAAGATATTTTTATCCCGTGTCCCCGGCGCGGGCCTGAAATTGTCGGATTTGCCGAGCTTTTCAAGGATTGTTTTTTCTTCTTTCGACAATGCTTTCGGGGTCCACACGATGATGCTGATCATCAGGTCTCCTTTGCCCTCGTATCCGTTGATACTGGTAAGTCCTTTGCCGCGAAGCCGCAATACCTTTCCGCTTTGTGTACCCGGGTCAATCTTGATCTTCACTTTTCCCTCGATGGTGGGAATTTCGGCGGTGCTGCCCAGTGCCGCCTCCGAAAAGGTGATATAATGATCATACAACAGGTTGTTGCCATCCCTGCTGAAGAATTCGTGCTCAATTTCTTCGATCTGGATGAGCAGGTCGCCTGCGATGCCGCTTCGTGCCGCCGCGTTCCCTTTTCCTCCCATCGAAAGCTGCATTCCCTCCGAAACCCCGGCCGGGATCCTGATGGATATTACCTCCTCGCCCTTGACGACGCCGTTGCCGGCACAATCGGCGCATTTATCGGTGATGATCTGGCCTTCGCCTCCGCAGTTCGGGCAAACCGCGGTGGTCTGCATCTGCCCGAGGAAGGTGGAGGTTACGCGTGAAACATGACCCGAACCACGGCAGGTGGAACAGGTTGAATAGGAGCTTCCGCCCTTGGCGCCTGTTCCATTGCAGGTGTTGCAGGAAATATATTTGTTGACTTTTATCTTTTTCTCAACCCCATGGGCTATTTCCTCCAGGGTGAGTTTGACTTTTACGCGCAGGTTGGACCCGCGGTTGACCGATTTTCCCCGCCGGCCGCCACCGCCACCGCCAAAAAAAGAACTGAATGGATCATTTCCCCCTCCGCCGAAGATGTCGCCGAAATGGCTGAAAATGTCCTCCATACTCATCCCGCCTCCGCCATATCCCGAATAGCCACCGCCATTGCCCATGCCGGCATGGCCGAACTGGTCGTACCGCTGCCTTTTATTGGGATCGCTCAGGATTTCGTATGCTTCGGCTGCCTCCTTGAATTTTTCTTCAGCCTCCTTGTTCCCCGAATTTTTGTCGGGGTGGAATTTAATGGCCTGTTTCCTGTAGGCCTTCTTTAATTCTTCAGGCGTGGCTTCCTTGCTGACCTCCAGGATCTCGTAATAATCTCGTTTAGACATAGTTCTGTTTTAACTTCCAACGACCACCTTTGCGTATCTGATAACCTTTCCGTTCAGAAGGTAACCCCTTTCAACCTCATCCACAATTTTTCCTTTTTGTTCGGGTGTTGGGGCAGGGATGTTGGTGATCGCCTCATGAAAATCGGTGTCGAATTTTTCTCCGGCGGTCCTCATGGGTTCCAGTCCCTGTTGGTTCAGGATGGTTAGAAATTTGTTGAATATCAGGCTTACGCCGTCCTTCAAGGCCTGTCCGGCTTCCGTTGTACTGTCAAAAGCCCTGATGGCACGTTCGAAATCATCGAGTACCGGCAACAACCTGATGATGATCTCGGCCGAAGCGTTTTTGCTGAGATCGATCTTTTCTTTCAGGGTACGTTTCCGGAAATTATCAAAGTCGGAATACAGGCGCAGGTATTTGTCGTTTAAAGCGGCATACTGCTGGTCCGGATCCTGCCCGGAATTTTTCTCTGCAGGGGCGGATGCCTGGTCTTCAGGGGGGATGCTGTTCCCAGGAACTGCATTGGTTTCATTCACCTGCGGATCCTGTTCAATCGTCGTATTCTGTTGCATTGGCTTGCTCTCTTCTTTTTTTCGTTTCCTCATCATAACAATAGTATTCGGTCGATTACCGGTTTGAGATTATCAAAAAACCTGCCAATGGATGATTCAGGACAAAATGTCAGCTATCGGTCCGGCGTATCCCGGCGCCAAGGTTCCGAAGGCGGAGGTCGATCTCCTGGTAACCCCGGTCGATCTGCTCGATGTTATCGATGATACTCGTACCGTCGGCAGTGAGGGCGGCGATCAGGAGGGCGACACCGGCGCGGATATCGGGAGACGACATGCGGATTCCCCGCAGGTGGTGCTTGTGGTCGAGGCCGATGACGGTTGCGCGGTGCGGGTCGCAAAGGATGATCTTGGCTCCCATGTCGATGAGCTTGTCAACGAAGAACAGCCTGCTTTCAAACATCTTCTGGTGGATCAGCACGCTTCCGTTCGCCTGTGTGGCGATCACCAGGACAATGCTGATCAGGTCGGGGGTAAAACCGGGCCAGGGGGCATCGGCTATGGTCATGATGGAACCGTCCATGAAGGTTTCAACTTCGTAGTGTTCCTGGGCGGGGATGTACAGGTCATCCTCACGTTTTTCCATCCGGATGCCCATGCGCCTGAATACATCCGGAATAAGACCCAGGTGCTCGTAGTTTACATTTTTGATGGTAATCTCCGACCCGGTCATGGCTGCAAGGCCGATGAAACTGCCGATCTCGATCATGTCGGACAAAAGGGTGTGTTCACATCCCCCAAGTTGTTTGACCCCGGTAATGGTAAGCAGGTTGGAGCCAATTCCACTGATGATGGCCCCCATGGAGACCAGCATCCTGCATAATTGCGAAATATAGGGCTCACAGGCCGCGTTGAAAATGGTAGTGGTACCTTCGGCCATTACGGCAGCCATAACGATATTGGCGGTGCCGGTTACCGATGCCTCGTCAAGCAGCATGTAGGCCCCGGTGAGACGGGTGGCGGTTACACTGAAAAGCTGTTCCTGCGAGTGGTATTCAAAGGTGGCTCCCAGTTTCTGGAGCCCGATGAAATGGGTGTCGAGGCGCCGGCGGCCGATTTTATCACCACCGGGAATAAAAACGAATCCCCGTCCATAGCGCGCCAGCATGGGGCCCAGGATCATGATTGAACCGCGAAGGCTGCCGACTTTATCGCGAAAATCGCGGGTCTTCAGGTATTCGAAATCGATCTCCTTCGCCTTAAAAGTGCAGGAGGAATCTCCTGACCGGGTTACAATGACCCCGAGGGCTTCGAGAAGCTCGATTAGTTTGTTTACATCACGGATATTGGGGATGTTGTGAATGGTTACTTTTTCCGGAGTCAGGAGGCATGCGCAGATGACCTGTAAAGCCTCATTTTTGGCACCCTGGGGGGTTATTTCGCCGTGTAATTTCCTGCCTCCGGTGATTTCAAAGGAACTCATTGGGGTTTATTCCGGCCACGCTGGTTGTTGCTGAAATTCGGTTTGGGGAATGTTGCCGGCATCTGTTTGTTGAAATTCCGGTCCGGCCCGGTCCTGAAAGGTTTTCTCTTCTGGTTCTGCGCAAGAATGTCGTTGGTATGGGTAAACCTGAACGACTGATTCAGTTTGAGCTGATCCTTTGAAAGGATGGCAAGGTGTTTCTCGATGAGTTCATCGGCCACCGATTCACGGTTCCAGTTCAGGTATGACTTTTTCATGTGGTTCGCAATGGCGTTCACCAGTGCGTCCTTTTCGATCCCATCTTCATATTCGGCCGCTTTTTCGATCATCAGGGCGATGTTTTTGCCGTAATGCTTGAATTCGATCTCCTTGTCATGGTAAGAGAGATGCTCAGGTTTCGTGCTGAGCGACAGGGGGGG